>Ga0265314_10000489_pt1 | contig 51534 bp, 40 predicted proteins | sample 4126metaG_FD_203106 | JGI IMG/M metagenome (GOLD analysis project Ga0265314, IMG submission 203106) | Rhizosphere microbial communities from Carex aquatilis grown in University of Washington, Seatle, WA, United States - 4-1-26 metaG | ecosystem: Host-associated > Plants > Roots > Rhizosphere >... | reverse complement strand
TACCAGCCCGCGTTCTCACGCGGCGTACGCGCATTTGCGCGCGAATTTCCGTGCCCACTAACGTGCCTCACCGGCCGCAGCATGTGCTGCGTGCCGTTCGTGAACCTCTGTCCCGATAGAAAGGTAATTTATGTCCAAAAATGAACGAGAAATTGAATCCGCCCGCCCCAAGCTCAGCCTTGCGCTGGTCCTGGCCGCCTTACGCATTCTCGCACGAGAATTCCTGGGCCGGCCCGCGCAGCACGAACCCGACGCCGAAGGCCTGCGCCTATTTCTACCTAAATTTGACGCGCAATACCGAGGCGCACGCGCATTCTTCGAACCCTGCTGGCAGCTCGCGGGAAAATTGGGCCTCGCCGAATCGAAACTCACCGCATACCTGCGCGAACAGTCGGGTCTGGGCGCAAGGGACTGGTGGGACGCGGTGCGCGTGGAACTCGGCGACTTTCACGCCAAATTACGCTCTCAGATTTACGCCGAAATCCAGGCGGCGCTCACGCTTCCAGGCGTCACGCGGCCCATCGACTTCTACGGATACCAGCAACTTTTGCGGACCTACCGGCGCGAAGTCTGCTATGACCGCACGAGCCGCGCGGTGGAACTGGGCTTCCGCAACCATGCACGGTTCAATCGAGCCTTCCTGTTCGTGACGGGCAAGACGGTCGCGCAATTCGAAGCCGAAATCGTGCGCGAATACGCCCGCGCTCAAGAAGTCAACCAGGCCGCCGAAACCGCCAATCCGACCCCTAACCTCACGCAAGTTCCCGAAGCCGTCGCGGACGCGGTGCACAACAGTGCATCTTTTTCCACGCCGAATGAAACCGCACCCGCATCCGCGGACGCCGAAGCCCCGAATTCCGGCGCGATTTCTCACCCTAATTCAAGCGCCTTAAGCGAGGCCCCACCTTCGAAGCCGTTGGAAACCGACGCTGACTCCATGCGTTTTGGTGCCGACTCCGCGAGTCCTGGTGCCACTGGCTGCGGCAGTTCGCAGCCAGTGCCGCCGTTGGAAACAAACACCGACCCCAGCTTGCCCCGGGCCGTGTGTGGCACTGGCGGCTCGCCCGCCAGTGCTCAGATGCCGTTGGGAAATGACACCGCCTCCACGAGTCCTGGTGCCACTGGCCGCGGCAATTCGCAGCCAGTGCCGCCACCCGCGTCGCTTCCGCGGCGCATGACGCACGGCGAACGGCGCAAGCGGCTCCAGGAACTCGAACGCGAGCGCGCCGAAGCGGAGCTCACCCGCGCCCGCGCCGCCTGCCCACCCGTTAAACCGATCCGGAGGTAAATCAATGCGTAGGGTCGGATGCAAGCCAAGGCCAACGGCAAGCCCCTGCCTTTGTATTGACTCTGCCCCGTAGTGTTGCTCTAATAGGCGGGCTATGAAATTTGCCCTGCCCGCCCTGCTTCTGGCCCTCGCGCTCTGTCTCGCGCCGGCGGCCCAGGCCGATTTACAGGCGACGCTGCGCAAAGACGTGGTTGTGCTCACCGACGATTCGCAGATCGAATGCCTGGTGCTCTTCAAGACCGTTAAGGGCGTGTTGATCGTGCGGGCGAGCGTGAACAAGGACGAACCGCCCAAGCAGGAGATCATCCCCGCCGAGCGCATTAAAGACGTGGTCTACGGCAAATCGAACGGCGACGTGAAGGGCTTCCAGACCGACGCCGAAGACGCGCGCAAAGTGATCCAGGGTTCGGGCTTTCGACAGGTTGCGCCGCCGCCGGCCGCGGTCGGCCCGGCCAAAGTCAAAGGCCCCATCGCCCCCGTGCAGGCCAATCTGCCCAATCCGGCCGACCCCAACGCCGCCGCCAAAGTCGCTTCGAATTCCAAGCTCGGCCCCGTGGAACTCGCCGGCGCCTACCGCGCCCGCTTCCCGGAACTGACGCCGATCGCCGGATGGCTCCTGGGCGATCCGAATAAGGCCAACACGGTCTTTCAACAGGCGTTGGAAGGAAATGCGGCGGTCCGCGATTCCTTGCAGGCGGTCCTCGCGCCGCTGGTCGACATCAAGGGTGCGCCCAGTCCGTCGGCTCCGGCGCAAGGGGGCCGCAAGGCCGCTCCGCCCAAGCCCGCAGCCGAGGCTCCCAAAGCCGGTCAGTAAGCGGAGTTAGCAGGTCTGTCAAAATCTCGCCGGGGTTGCGATTTAGCATTGCCTTCCCGTTTCGAGAGGGGTATCTAAGACGGGGCTTCGCGCCTCGCCTAAAGCAACCGGATTAGGAGCATCCCGCAATGGCTTCTTCTCGCCCCAGTGGCCGTCAGTCCGCTCGCAGCACCGCCCAGAGTTCGCGTCGCATGGACGCGGCCCCGGCGCGGGCCTCCCAACGCGGCGCAGCGGCTTCGCAGCGCGGCGCCGCGGGAAACTCCGGGCGCTCACAGCGCTCCAGCGGCCGTTCCGCCGGCGGCGACAAGAAAGTCTTCATCATCATTGGCTGCGTCATCGCCGTGCTCGTCTCGGTGGTGTTGGTCCTGTACTTCTACCGCACCGGCCAGCGCCAGGAGCACGATCAGAAGAAGGCCGACGAAGCCGCGGTGAAGGAAAAGAACATCGAGATGGCCAAGAAGTACTTCACGCAGGCCTATAACGCGGGCTTCCCGTGGATCACGGGCAAGAAGGAAGCCACCGAAGACGAAATGATGGCCCAGTTCAAGGGCGACGACCAGATCTACAACGTGGTTTTCGAGCGCACGATCAAGGTCAAGAAGGACGAAAAGACCACGACCTACCGCAAGGATGCCACGCGCTCGACGATCGACAAGATCTCGCCGCCGCTCAAGGTCGTGGACGACGAAAAGTACGAAATCTGCAAGGGCCTCACGTCGGATAAGTCCGTGGACCTGATCGTCGCGGAGAAGTTCATCCCCGGTGACGGCGTCTCGATGACCGGCGGCAAAGTCACCATCGTGCTGAAGGCGCTGAAGTAGGTTCAGCCCTTCAGGAACTTGGCCAGGATCGCGTCGGCCAGCTTGGGCGACAGCCAGTTCACCGCCAGCAGCGCCTTGCCTCCCGCACTTAAATAACGATTGCGCTTGGGCCGCTTGGCCGCGGCCAGGATCGCCCGCGCCACGGCTTCGGCGGACATGCCTCCGGTCGGCGGCAGGTAGCCGGGCGGGCGGGTGCCGTCGGCCGATTCGAAGAATTCCGTATTGGTCACGCTCGGGTTGACCACCGAGACGAAGATGCGCTCGGGCTTGAGTTCCAGCCGCAGCGCCTCGCTCAGGCCTTCCAGCGCAAACTTGGTCGCGCAGTACGCCGCGGACCCCGCAAACGCGCGCCGTCCAACGATGGAACTGACCATGACGATCCCCGCCCGGCCGCGCGCCTGGGCCCCCGCGCGCAAGAGCGGCAGCGCGGCCTGGGTGCAGCGCACCACGCCCAAGTAGTTCACATCCATGCAGGCCCGGAAGGCTTCCACCGGCAAGTCGGCGACCCGGCCATACGCGCCCGCGCCGGCATTGTTGACCAGCGCGTCGAGCCGGCCGAATTTTTCGCGGGTGCGCTCAAAGGCCGCGCGCACGCTGGCTTCGTCGGTGACGTCCAGAGCCAGCGGGAGGAAGGCGGCTTCAGGGGGCGCGGCGCTTTTCAGGGCTTCGACCCGGTCCAGGCGGCGCGCCCCGGCGGCGACATTCCAGCCCGCCGCGAGAAAGGCCTTTACGCAGGCCGCGCCAATGCCCGCCGAAGCGCCCGTGATGAAGGCCGTCGGACGCTTGCCGGACACGGGGCGCTCCTGGATTTTAAGTTGGGGCCGGGTGGGGCTACTGGCCTTCGCCCGTCTGAATGATGTCTTTGCTGAAGAGCGTGCCGCCGCGGAAGGCCAGGCGCAGGGTCTCGCCCTGGGCCGAGCCGCGGATCTTGTAGTACTGGACTTCCAGATCGCCGCGGTGCTCGACCCCGTCCGGCTCGCGGCCCATGACCTGCTGGGCCATCTCCGGGGTGGCGTTGCGCGGGACGCGTTCGCCGCGGTTGATGTCGTTCTGGACGTTCTGCGCGGCTTCGATGGCCTTCTGCGAGCCCGCCGGGCTGGCGCAACCGGCGGCGCAGGCGGCGACGAGGCCCACAACGGCTAAAGCGCGATAGGCGAGCATGCGTAAATCCCCCCTGCGGCAATTCTGGCGTACGTGATAAGGACGTAATGTTTTCAGTCAGAGCCTAGAAAAAATCCAGGCCTTTCAGCCTGGATTCTTTCCGGCGGGTAAACGCTTGACGGTTTACTTTTCCTTCTTGTCCTTGTCGACGCGCTTGGTCTGGAGGAACTCGAGGATCGACTTGTTCTCTCGTGCGGCGCGGCCGAAGTTGTACGCGGCCTCTTCCTGGAGCTCGTGTTCCTTCTCGGTCTGAGCTTTCAGGTACAGGTCGGTGTACTTCTCGCGGTTCACGGCGCCCAGCGCGGTCAGCGCCGCCTTGCGCAGTTCCGTCTTGTTGGTGGCGTTCAGGAAGACTTCAGCCAGGTGCTTTTCGGACTCGGCCTTGACCGTACCGCCGGCCATGTGCCCGATGAACACCGCGGACGGGATGCGCACATTGTCCGCGCGGTTTTCGAGTGCCGTGACGCAGGCCGGAACGGCGTCGTTCAGGTTGAGCAGCGTGGCGTTGGGCTGCAGGCTCGCCAGCATTTCGGCACAGCGCTGGGAGAGCTCGGCGGCCTTTTTCTTCGGGACCGATTCCGCCGGGCGGCTTTCTTCCAACTTCTTGATCATTTCCTTGAGCGTGTCGCCTTCGGCTTCGCGCTCGACCAGCGGCCGGTCCGCACCGAAGCGGGCCTTGAGCAGGTTCGCTTCGGCGTGGTTGTGGAGGACGGCGACCGGCGTGTAGCGCGTGTAGATGTCCGCGCGCAACTCTTCAATCAACTGCTCGGCGGTGAAGTCCCGGCGCAGCTTGTCGGAGATCAGGATCAGATCCTTGGGCGGATGCGCGCGCGCCTGAGCCAGACCCTGACGCCCGCTCAACGCTTCGGCCACGCCGTAGTTCAGCTTTTCCAGGCGGTCGCGAATGATGTTGACCTGGTTCTGGTCTTCGTCGACCAGCAGGATGTACAGCGGCTTGTTCTCGGAGACCCCGCGGGCCAGCTTCGCCGCGACCTTTTCCGAGCCCATCCACGGCGTCGGGAACTTGTTGATGCCGCCGAGCGCAAGCCCGGCTTCGTATTCGACGTTCATGTCGCCGCATTCGAGCGCCGCGACCAGAGCCGAGGCCGCCGAGTAGTTGACCGGCGCCGCCGTCGGGCCGGTATCCACGCCCGTCGTCGCCGAACCGCGCACCGGCGCCGCGCCGCCTTCGACCCACGCCGTCACCGGGTACGGGCCGCCGGACTTCGGACCGGCCTGGTACAGACCCTTGTCGTCGATCTTGCCGTCGCCTTCGACCGCCCATTTGAAATTCTTGTACTCGGGCATGACCTTGCCGTACTGGTCCTTCCCGACCGCCCTGAACTGCACCGTCTCGTTGGGCGAAACGTGGGCCACCGGCGGAGTGACTTCGATGGTCGTCAGCACCGGCGGAGAACCCGCCGCGGGGACTGCGACCGGCGCCGCTTCCGGAGATCCCAGCAGTTCGCCGCTGGGGTCCAGTTCCTTGAGGAGCTTGGCCAGGAACACGCCCACGCCCGAGAGCCGGCCGTGCGCGGGATAGCGCTTCATGTCCGCCAGAACCTTATGCAGCGCGTCGTTGACGTTGTACTTCCCGCACGCGCCGGCCAGGTTGCGGCAGTCGATCAGCTTCTTGTCCCACTCCTGGATTTCCTGTTTCTCTTCTTCGGAGAGGTGGTGCCGGGCCGGCGTTTCGCCGATCAGGTCCACCAGATCCTTGACTTCGCTGTACTGCGAAGCGTAAACGCAGGCCAGCAGCGAGTAGAAGCTGGAGCGGTTCGGATCGAGCGAGGCGCCGCGCAGCGCGAGCTGTTCGGCCATCTGTTCGTTCCACGACCAGAGCGGGAAGAGCACCGGGACCAGGTCGCCGGCTTCGTTGAGGTGCCAGATATAACCGTCCACCTGGCCCGCTTCGTCCGTGACGCCCGCGCGTTCGAGGTAGTAGCGGTTGGCCTGTTCGTAGTAGTAGGAGGCCGCGCTGCGCAGGTTGGCCGCCTTGAGGCCCGTGATCTTTTCCAGCGCGCGTTCCGCCAGGCGCTTGACCGTCGGGCTTTCATTCGCATCTTCGAGGCGCGTCTTGAGCACCGCGATGGCGCGTTCGTCGGCCGGAACAATGTCGGTCAGGATCAGGATCGCATTTTCGCGCATCAGGGCGTCTTTGTGGCCGGCCAGTTCGAGCACCGGCAGGACCGCACGGGAACCCATGCGCGAAATCGCCACGCGCGCGATGGTGCGGAAGTCGTCGTGCTGCTCGTCCTTTAAGTACGGCGCGAGGATCGGGAGCGCATAGTGCCCGAGCTCCGCGAACTCGCGGTACAGCGTGGCGCGTTCGTCGAGGCTCGTATCCGGCGACACGAGCTTGGCCGCCAGGCGCGTCATGCGTTCCTTATCGTTGAACTTGCCGATGTAGTACTTGCGGTACAAGTCCCAGACGTACGTGGGCTCGGCGCCCATGCGCGGATCGGCCATCATCTTGGCGATCGTGCGGGAGCCGGCCTCGTCGACCAGTTTGGCGACGAGCTCCTTATTGGGAGCCGCGGCCATGAACGCGCGCAGTTTCGCGTGCGATTCGGCGTAGCGGCCCTGTTGGAACAGGTCCACGCCTTCGCGGAAGAGTTTCTCCGGTTCCGCCGCAGCTTCTTCCGACCATGCCTTGCCGGCAAAGAATAGGCCCGCGGCCAGAACAACCAGCAGCGCCTGTTGCCAACGGCGAAGCGTCTCCGAATACCGGTTCATCGCCTCTCCTCCGTGCACCCCATTGGGGCGATCACGCCAAAGTCCCACGCCCACGGGTACGGTCCGTGGGCAGAAAATCACTCATTTGTTATCAGACGAATGCAGGTCGAATGTATTTGGTATTTGTAAGAGAGTCAAGAGGCGAAAATTACTCCAAATCTTCCCTAAGAGGCCAGCTTTCTCCCGAAAATCCTGCGCACGTGCAGCCTAGCTCCAAAATCGGCGCTAGCCGCCCCAAAAAAACGGGAAACCTGAGTTGATGAGCCTTACGCACAACTTTTGTTTCACCACACACGGTTCTTCTCACATCCATGTCAGTTCGTTGGTGCACACGTAAATTTTTGGAGATATTTCCTGCTTAAGCACCTTTAAAACTTGTGTTACCGAGCGCAGGGATGTCTCAAAGCGAAACGTGTGAAACACAAAAACCGAAGATGTTTGACCTGCGGCAAAAACTTCCTATTAACGAAGCTGCAACGAGAAACGCGTTTGTTTCATCTTTTTTTAGGGGGCACGAGGGCAACCGTGGCCGACCCGAAGGCATCTCTGCAGTCCGACTCCGACTTGCTCACCTATCGGCTCCGCCTTGGCCTGACCTTGCGGCAGATGAGCAAGAAGACCGGCCTGAGTCCCGCGACCTTGCACCGCTTGGAACGTGGGCTTGTCAGCCCCACGCCGCGCTCTCGAGTGCGCCTGCAAGACATGCTGGGGCTCGCTCCAGAGCAGGTCGAATCACTCCTGGCCATGAGCCTCAAGCGCGCGCAGAACCGGATCAAGATCAACAAGCGCAAAGCCTGAACCTTACCTTCACCTCTGTAAGCAAAACAGGCCGGCCCCATTCAAGGGCCGGCCTGTTCTTTTGCTGCAATTTTCGCTTACAGACTTTTAGAAGCTGCAGGAATCTTCGTACGCCTTGAACTTGCGCTTGAGGTACATCAGCACTGTGGCGTGGATCTGGCAGATGCGGGATTCGGAGAGCATCAGTTCGTCGCCGATCTGCTTCATGCTCTTGCCCTGGAAGTAGTAGCGCTCGACCACCGTACGCTCGTTGGCGCTCAGGCCGCGCAGGGCCATGTCGCGGATCTCTTCGCGCTGCATCTCGCGGGTCGGTTCGAACTCGGTGCCGTCGTCGAGCATCTCCAGGCGCAGGACTTCGCGTTCGTCGCCGGAATCCGACGCGCCTTCGAGGGAGATCTGGGCCTTCACGTCCAGCTCGCGCTTGAGCTTGTCCAGCTTGCGCGGTTCAAGGCTCATGCGTTCGCCCAGCTCGGCGTCGGACGGCTCGCGGCCCAGTTCGGCTTCCAGCTCGCGGTGCAGCTTGTCGAACTTGTGGTTCTTGTTGCGGATCAGCCTGGGGACCCAGTCGGCCGCGCGGATCGAATCGAGCATGGCCCCGCGGATGCGCGGCACGCAGTAGGTCTCGAAGCGCACGCCGACCTTCGGATCGAACTTGTTGATCGCGTCCTGGAGGCCCAGGTTGCCCGCGCTCATCAGGTCCTGCACGTCGACGCTTTCGGGGAGCTTGGACTTCTGGCGCTCGGCGATGTATTTGACCAGCGACTGGTAATAGACCCAGAGTTCATTGCGCGCGTCGGCGCTTTCCGTCTTGAAGAAGGCCGCCCAGAGCTGGTCTTCGTGGCGGCGGCGTTCGGAGCGCGCCTGGAGCTTGGCGGGGTCCTCGACCACGTTCAGCGCGGCCGGGCGGTTGAAGACCAGCGGCGCCTTTACGGGGGAGGAGAGGCCGCTGCGGACCGGGGTGGCGGCCTTGGCCGCAACGCCCGTTTTGGCGCCAAAGAGTCCGGAAGTCACTTTCGTGCTTCCTTTAATAGTCTTTGCCACAGCGGCAACGACGCCCAGCTTAGCCTTGGTCTTGGCCATGATCGGTCACCCTCGCGCCCGGAGCGCGCACCGGTATGGAGCAGCGCTCAACCCGAAATCAGTGAAAAGCGGCAGTATCAAATCTTTTGTGCTTCGAATGAGTATCTTATAAAACGTAATTGACGTTTTGTCAATTGGAATATCTCAAAAATCTTTCATTGTGCGTTCAAAAGATCTATAATTGATTTACGATTGATCTTATTTAAACCCTTTTGCCGCAATGTTTTAGTATGTAGACTTAATCGCCGATAAGACTTGCATAGATTTGCGTGTGGCTTTTCCTTTTATCCGACGATATTCCTTAACTTCTTCACTGGTGCAACCCATCGGACCGCGTTCGGGGCTGTTTTTCGATGCTCTTCAGCACCTACGAGTTCTGGGTCTTCTTCGCGATTGTCTTTCCGCTCTATTTCGCGCTCTCGTTTCGCGCCCAAAATTTCATGCTCCTGGCCGCGAGCTACATTTTTTACAGCTATTGGGGCAGCCAGGGCTTTGACGCCGCGGGCCATCCCGTCGCCAATCTGCATCCGTGGAACGATCCCTGGCGCTACCGCTTTGCCGCGCTGATGTTTCTCACCGCGAGCTTTGACTGGTACGCGGGGCGGCGCATCGAAGGCGCGGCTTCGACGCGCGCGAAAAAAACTTGGCTGATTTTATCGCTGGGCTCGAACCTGGCCGTGCTCGGCTTCTTCAAGTACTGCAACTTCTTCATCAAGAACACGGAAGCGCTGCTGCACGCACTGGGCGTGCAGGCGCCCGAAATTGTTTTGCAGGTCACGTTGCCGGTGGCGATCAGCTTCTACACGTTTCAGTCGATGGCCTACACGATCGACGTGTATCGCGGCGAACTGAAGGCCACCGCGCGGCTTTCTGATTTCATGCTCTTCGTCGCGTATTTTCCGCATCTCGTGGCCGGGCCAATCAACCGTCCCAAAAGCCTGCTGAGCCAATGCGAGCGCCCGCGGCGCATGACGTGGGACGGCTGGCGCCAGGGCGCGCTGCTGATTTTGATCGGGCTCTTTAAAAAGGTGGTGGTCGCCGATGGTCTTGCACCGCTGGCCGACAAGGCTTTCTCCGCGCCGGAGCGCGCTTCGTCGCTGACGCTGATTCTGGGCCTCTATTGCTACTCGGTGCAGATCTACACGGATTTCTCCGGCTATTCGGATATTGCGCGCGGCCTGGCCAAGCTGATGGGCTTCGAACTGATGGAGAATTTCAATCAGCCGTACTTCGCGGCGAGCATCACTGAATTCTGGCGGCGCTGGCACATCAGTCTGTCGACATGGCTGCGCGATTACCTGTACATCCCGCTGGGCGGCAACCGCAAGGGCGCACTGCGCACGTATTTTAATCTGTTCCTGACGATGCTGCTGGGCGGGCTTTGGCACGGGGCGAACTGGACCTACGTCGCGTGGGGCGGCCTGCACGGAATTTATCTGGCCGTGCATAAGTGGTGGCTGGGCGATGCGAAGCCCGTGGAAGCGACGCCTGAAACGAAGCCCACGCTGGCGCAGCGCGCGTTGAAGCTGGCGAAAATTTGCGCGACCTTTCACCTCGTTGCGCTGACCTGGATATTTTTTCGCGCCGAGACGTTTTCAAAAGCCTGGGCGTACCTGACGGGGCTGCTGAATTTCCGCGGCAAGCTGGGGCGCGAGCAGGGCGGGGTGAGCCTGGACCCGGAAGAATTGCAGGTCGCCGCGTTTGCGTTTCTGGCGCTGGTGCTGCTCGTCGATCTGCCGCAGTACCGGAGCAAGGATCACACGCGGATTTTATCGTGGCCCGTGGTCTGGCGCGGGCTGGCGATTTTTATTCTGGCGGTGTGGCTGATTCTGACGCGGAGGACGGACGCTCATGTCCCGTTCATCTATTTTCAATTTTGAATCCTTCGAGGGCTTCAAGCCGCGCGTGCCGTGGGCGGCGCTGCTGGCGCTCGCGCTGTTGGGCGGCGTGGAACTTTGGGCGCGCCTGATGCCCAACGACACGCTCTATCCGCAGGCGAGTTCGTGGGGCCAACTGCGCCTCGTCGAACGCGAAGCCCTTGCGCCGCATTCGCACCCGCAGGTGGTCTTTCTGGGTTCGTCGCGCATGCGCGATGCGCTCGTCCCGCGTCTGGCCGAGCGCGAACTGGGCTTGAGCGAAGGCGCGGTGCTGAATCTCGCGCTGGGCGGCGGGCGCGTCTACGACGCGCTTTTGATGTACGAACGCAATCGCGCGCAATTGAAGGGCGCGAAGCTGATCATTGTCGGCGTCGATGAATGGCATTTCAGCCTGGGCGAAAGCGGCGTCGGGCCGTTGTTCAATGAGTTCGCGCCGCTGGCCGATCGCGCGCGCCTGCCCGAGCCCCCGCGCAATGCGCTCGTGACCGACTGGCTCTTCAACATGCGCCTGAAAGTGCCGCTACTCTATCAGGGGTTTTTGCGCGCAGTGCGCGGCGAAGAGAAGAAGGGCGTGCGCATGAGCATCGACGAGAATGGGCAGTTGGCCGACTTGCGCGATGCCCCCAAAAGTGAACGCAACGCCGAGGAGGTGTTGGCCGATGTGACGCGCATGAGCCGCATGCATTACGCGAACTTTCGCATCGAACCGGTGCTCGTCGAGCAGGCCGAGCGGCTCGCGGCGCTGGCTAAAGAAGACGGCGCGCGCGTGGTCTTCATGCAATTGCCCAATCGCGGCTTGTATCGCGATGAAGTGCTGAAAAATTTTGCCGCACAATACGCGGCGCATCTGGAGACGTTGACCGCGCTGTGTCGGCGGGCCGGCGCGTCCTGCAAAGTCTTCGAATATCCCGCGGAGTGCGGCCTGAGCGACGACCAGTATCTCGACTATGGCCACTTAATGCCGAGCGGCGCGCAGACGTTCACGCACTTCGCCGCGCGGCTGATTAAAGCGGAAGGCTGGCTGGCGCCTTAGTTCGCCGGCGGCGCGATTCGCAATGCGTTTCACCCGAAGTGGCTCTGCGAGTATACTTCCTCTCATGTCCAATGCCGCACCGCTCGAGCCCGCCGAATCCGCGCAGCCGCCCGCCTGGTTTCGCCCCAAGGGCACCAAGACCAAGTTCGACTTCCCCAAAGCCAAGGAAGGCCGGCGGGACCGCTTTGAATTTCCCATCGGCGAGCGCCAGGCCGGCCGGCCGCGCCGTCTCGACATTTATTTGCAAGAACGCTTTCCCGGATATTCGCGCACGTTTTTGCAGAAAATGATCAAGGACGGCCAGGTGCTGATCAACGGGCATACGGTCCGCTCGAGCTGGCACGTCAGCACCGGCGAGCAAGTCACGATCATGCTGCCGCCGGGCAATAATTACATCGCCGAGGAAATGCCGTTTGCCGTGCTGTTTGAAGACGCGCACATGCTCGCGGTCAACAAGCCGCCGGGCATCATTGTGCATCCCGCGCGCGGCCACAAGACCGGCACGATGTACCACGGCCTGCTCCACTATTACCGCGAACGCATCGAAGCCGACCCGAGCTTTCGCGTGCGCACGGTTCACCGGCTCGACGAAGAGACCAGCGGCGTGATCGTCTTTCCGCTGGATGGCAAATCGAACGCGGAGCTGACGCGCCAATTCGAGAACCGCCGCACGCACAAGACGTATTTGCTGCTGGCGCATGGCCGCGCGGATTTCGAGATCAAGGACGTTGACCTGCCGTTGGGCGTCGATCCGGAGAACAAATACCGCGGTGCGGTGAATGGCCTGGAAGCCCGCGAAGCGCAGACGCGCTTTGAGCGCCTGGCGCTGTCGCCCTGCGGGGAGTTCTCGCTCTTGCGCGCGCATCCGCGCACGGGGCGCAGCCACCAGATCCGCATTCACGCGCGTGAGATCGGGCACTCGATCGTCGGCGACCCGCTGTACGGCGGACTGAAGGAGCACGAAAAGTTCGCGGGGTTCGTGCCGCGCGTCTGTCTGCACGCGGAGACGCTGGGCCTGACGCATCCGGACTCGCGCGAGCCGATGACGCTGCGCGCGCCGCTCTACGATGACATTTTCAACCTGCTCGGCACGCTGGGGATGAGCTTCGACCGGCATGCGCCCGTGGTGGCAAAAGGCTGACCCGCGGCGAGCGCGGCTTGCATCGCCCCATACCGTGGACTACTCTTTCGCGTCGCTTTTGAACGCACAACGCCTTCGGAGATTCTCGTGAAACTTGGCATCATCGGCTTTCCGGCTTGCGGCAAGACCAGCCTGTTCAACGCGGTCACGGGTTCGACGCAGGCCGTCGGCCAGTACACCAATTCGCCCGGCAACGTGTTGGCCGTGATGAAGGTCCCCGACCCGCGCATGTTCAAACTGCGCGACATGTACAAGCCCAAAAGCTTCGTGCTCGCGGCGGTCGATTGCATCGACTTTACCGGGCTGATCTCCGGTTCCAGCGGCGGCGGCGGAAAAGAAATCAAGCCGGAGATCCTGGGCAAGCTGCGCGAAGTCGACGCGATCGTGCATGTGGTGCGCGCGTTTGAAAGCGGCGACGTGCCGCACGTGCTGGAATCCGTCGATCCGTCGCGCGACCGCGGCGAAACCGAGAGCGAACTGCTCTTCGCCGACCTGGCGCAGTGCACATCCCGCGTGGAAAAGCTGCGCGTGCAGGCCACCAAGCCCACCAAAACGCAGGAGCAGGACAAGAAGGAACTCGCCACGCTGGAGAAGGTGCTCAAGCTGCTCGAAGACGGCAAGGCGGTGCACACGTTTGAGACCGCCAACGACGACGAAAAAAAGCACGTCGCCGCGTTTCAGTTTCTGACGAGCAAGAAGCAGGTCGTGGTCTTTAACGTGGGTGAAGGCGACCTTGGACCGGGCGGTAAGGGCGAGCAGCTCTGCAAGGAAGTCCCGGGCTCAATCGCGCTTTGCGCCAAGCTCGAAATGGAAATCGCGCAGCTCCCCGAAGAAGAGCGCGCGGGCTTCCTGAAGGATCTGGGCATCACCGAGCCGGCGTCGGCGCGGCTGGCGCGCGCGGCGTACTCGGCGCTCGACGCGATCCCATTCTTCACCGTGGGCGAAGACGAATGCCGCGCCTGGACGATCCGGCGCGGCGACACCGCGGTCATCGCCGCGGGCCGCATCCACAGCGACATCGCGAAGGGCTTCGTGCGCGCGGAAGTTTTCGCGTATGAAGAGCTGCTCTCCGCCGGCGACGAAAAGGCGCTCAAGGCCAACGGCAAGATGCGCCTGGAAGGCAAGGAATACGTGGTGAAGGACGGCGACATCGTCCACATCCGGGCCAACACGCGGTGAGTTCCCCGGCCGATACCGCGCCGCGGAAAATATTTTCCGTCGGCTATGGCGGCCGCAAGCCCAAGGATTTTCTTGCGCTCCTAACGCGCCACGGCGTGCGCACGATCGTGGACGTGCGCCTGCGCCCGGACAAAGCCAGCGTCTCCGCGTATTCGCAGTCGAAAGATCCCGCCAAAGGCCTGCAGGGCTTGTTGAGCGAAGGCGGCATTCGCTACGTGCCGCTGCTGGAACTCGGCAATTTATTTATGGAACATCCGGACTGGCAGGCGCGCTATGCGGAGCTGTTTGAGCGCAGCGGCGAGGTGCTGGTGCGGCGGCTCGTCGAATCCGAGCGCATTGTTCCGCCGCTGGCCCTGATGTGCGCCGAGCAGGACGCGCGCGAATGCCACCGCCAGTTTATCGCCGCTTTTTTGCGGGCGCGCGGGTGGACCGTCGAGGAGTTGGTGTAGGCGTTTTTTCTTCGCGCTGCTTCGAAGCGGCTTCCGCGGCGTGCGCTTCCTTGGCGGGGGCCTCTTTTTTTGCCGGCGGCTTTTCCGGTACGGTTTTGGGTGCGTCGACGGTGACGGGCTGGTTCGCGTACACGGCCAGCGTCTGGTCCGCGATCTTGTCCCAGGTAAAGCGCGCTTCGACTTCGGCGCGCCCGTTCTTGCCCATCCAGCGCGCGTGCTCGAAGTTCGCGAAGATGTGCCCGACGCCCCAGGCCACTGAACCGGGCGTCGCGTCGACCACGTAGCCAGTTTTATCGTTGGTGACGATCTCGCCCGGCCCGCCATTGCGCGAGACCACCACCGGCTTGCCCGCGGCCCAGGCTTCCAGAATCACGATGCCGAAGGGTTCGTTGCGGCTGGGCACACACAGCGCATCGCACATCTTGAAATACTTGCGCAGGTTGTCGGGCGCGACTTTGCCCAGCCAACGCGTGTTCTGATGGAAGCCCCGCGTGCGGCAGGAAGCTTCCAGGTCCCAGCGCATCTCGCCGTCGCCCGCGAAGACGAAGACCGCGGTGGGCACGTGCTTGAGAATGAAGGGCACCGCGTCGAGCAGAATGTCGATGCCCTTCTGATACACGATGCGTCCGGCGACGAGAATCGTCGGCGCCATCGGATGCACGCCAATGGATTCCTTGACCTGGCCGGCGTCGATTTCGAAATCGAACGGATCGATCTCCACGCCGTTGTAAATCGGGTGGCACTTGTCCACGGGCGCGTGGTAGAGCCAGCCGACCTCTTGCTGTAGCGCCTTCGAGACGCAGATCACGCGTTCGGCCATGTAAATGCCGCGCCACTCGCTGTGCCGCACGGCTTCGCAGCGCCCACCGTACAGATTGTTGCCGCAGCGCCCGTATTCGGTGGAGTGAATGGTCAGGATACGCGCGGCGGGGCATTGCCGCTGGATCATCGAGAGCATCTCGGCGGTCATCCAATCGTGCGCATGTACTACATCAAATTCGCCGACGAGCGCGCGCGTGGTGAAGAAATGGTGTTCGAACGAGCGGCACATGTTCCACATTTCTTCGAAGAAATCGGCGTGCGTTTCGTACGGGCAGCGATGCACGAAGATGCCGTCGCACGGTTCGTACACCGGCTGGTCGCCGGCCTGGCGGGTGAAGAGGTGGACTTCATGGCCTTTGCGGGCGAGCGCGCGGCCCAGCAGGCTGACGTGCGCGCCGACGCCGCCGATGAGGACCGAATCGAGCGACTCCCAGGAAAAGAGCGCGATGCGCATGGTTCCCGGCATCCTCCAATTCGAAAAGGTTCGCCGCGCCAACCTGCGCGGAGCTTTCCTTTATATAGGGAAGCTGTCGCTGGGCCAGACCACTTCTTTTTCGAAGACGCACCTGTGAAACATGCGCACGTGTGCAGGGAATTCGTGAAGGTTTTATTGCAAACTCTTGCTCCTGTTTATGCCTTCAAGTAGATTGTGGTTACAGGTTGCCACGAAGTGAATGTGGGCGTCGGAAATTTAAACCGAATCGACGCCCGAAATATAAATGTAGTACATAAATAAAAAATCCAGAGGTGCCGCCTATGCCCCTTCCGACTCGTCGCCCGGGTGCAACTTCCGCCCGCCGCACGCCTGGCCCAACTTCAGATGCGGGTGGCGCGGGGCCATCAAATCCACGTCCGGCGCAACGAGCAGGCGCCGGAGGAGCGCGCCGGCGCCGCGTGGGCCAGCGGCCGTCTTCAATTTCCGCGACCGGTGGCGGCATTGGCGTATTTGTGCTGATTGTGGTGATCATCATCATCCGGATCGCGCTTCGGGCGTCCCTGCATTAAGAGCGCCGGAATTTAAAGTGGTACCGAAAAAATTCTATTGAGGCTTGAACATGCCCCTGCCCAACCGCCGTTCGCGCACCCTTTCGAATCGCGCTCAAACGGCGGGGCGGTCCGCTCCACGCACCACGGCTCCGGGGGGATCGGGAACGCCGAGCGCGCCCGGCGGTGCCCGCAGGCGTGCAAAGGTAATCCGCCCGCCGCCGGAAACCGTGTCGTCGGCGGCGAAGGCCATGATTCTGACCATTTTAGTGGTGGTGCTGATTGTGGTGCGTGCCTTCATGCGCATGAATCACTAAACCGAAAATCATTCGTCAGAAGCCGTTTCGGCCGGGCCGCGGTGGTCGGCGCCCTGCATCAGGCGCAGCGCGCCTTTGATCAGGATGAAGAGTCCGATCCCGGCCACCACCATCAGCATTGCAAAAACTTTGGCCATGCCTTTCACGACCGTATCGTCCGCGATCAAGCCGATCGCAATCATCGCAAGTATGGCGCCGCCCAACATCGCACCGCCGACAATCGTGTTGCGCATGCCGACCTGCCTGACAATCTGCGCGCGCTCGGAGCGCAGCACGATGGTGATCAAATCGATTTGGTTCGAGGAAAGGCCGGCCTCGGCGAGCATCGGGGCAACCTTTTCCGGGGTGTCGCCCCACAGGATGCGCGCGCGGGCGTCCCAGACCGCCTGCTCCTGCGGTTTGGCCAAAGTGAGGTGTTCGAGGCCATCGATTTTGAGCATCGGGAACCTCCCGGCGGTACCTGGCGGCCTAGGTTTGCGACCAAATAAGGATCAAATATTTTACAGGGAGTTTACAGCCTGTGCCTTTTTGGGTATGCGGGAAAACGCCGCTTTGGGCGCTTTTTTACGACGATGCGGGCATTTCTTTCGTCTTATTTAGTGAATCCGGATATTCTGAATCAGGATGGATGGGGCGATAAGCATGCGTATGAGATTTGAACTGGTCCTGGTGGGGTGCCTGCTTGGCGCGGCAGTGCAGGCGGGGGAAAACAGCGCCGCGCCGCGCGCTTCCGCGTCCGCCGATGCGCGGGTTTGCCAGCTCATTCTGAAACTGGGCGCCGATACTTGGGGCGAACGTGAAGACGCGATGGCCGAGCTGATGCACGCCGGGCCGGACGCGATTTTGCATGTCGAAGCCGCGATCGCGGAGAGTGACGACGCCGAATTGCTCTGGCGCGCGCAGAAGGTCTACTCGGCGTTGCGGCTCGCGCCCATCCAGGGGCACTACAAGCAGGTTTCGATTCGCACGCACGACGCCGCAGGCAATGAACTTAACGCGGGCAGCGGCAACAGCCGTGGCGAATTGAGCATCGAAGGAAGCCGGGTGACCTGGAGCCAGTGGTACAGCGGCAATACGACAATCCAAACTTACTCGCTCAGCGACGAGACCTTCGATGAAACGCAGGCGGAGCGCACCTTGCCGCTCACCTTTTTGGAAATGGATGCGTCTTCCGGCGGCTACAGCCCGGAGGCCGACGACACGTGGCTGAAGGTGAAGAAGATCGCCAACGGCTACAAGCTGACCTTTCACGGCACCGACAAGCATCCGCATACCAGCGACGTTGAATTCGAACCGATGCCTTAGTCTGCCGGCATCGTGCAGGTGGCGAGCAGAAAGAAACGCGCGCGCGTAATCGGATCGTTGGGCGCGAGCGCGCGAAAATTTTCATCGGTTTCGATGCGCACGCGGAGTTGGTACCGCGCGGGATCGAAGAATCCGAATACGCGCTCCACAGAACCGCCCAGTTTTTCCAAGCCCCACTCGACATGGACTTCCACGAAAAAGTCCGCGCCCGCGGCCAGTACGCGCTGCGCGCCTTCCAACGCCAGGCATTCGGCGCCTTCCACGTCGAGAAAGACCACATCCGGCAGGCCGAGCTCTTCCGCCAGGTCGTCGATGGTGGTGCAGGGAACTTCCATGCGCCCCCACGCACCGCTGCCGTCGTCCATATTGCCGTTGAGGCCCTGGTTAAAAACGAGCGTGCCGGAGCGGTTTGAGATGGCGGCGTGCTTAACGCGCATTTGCGGCACCTGATTGAGTTCCGCGTTGCGGCGCGCGGCGGCGGCATTGTGCGGATTGGCTTCCAGCGCGAGCACCAGACCTGTGGGGCCGGTTTCGCGGGACAGCATCAGCGCGACGATGCCCTGATGCGCGCCCAGATCGAAAACCTTCGCGCCCGGCTTTAAACGGGTCTGGCGCAGCGCGGCGATTTCGGGCAATTCCGGCCAGTCCTGGTCGTACCAGCCCTGCGCGAGCGGATCGGATAGGAAGACCTTGAGCCGTCCGCCGCCGTACGAATGTTCGACAACGCGCTGCGGATAATTGCGGATCGAGCGGTGCATTTTCCAAAGGCGCAGGCGCGCACCCCAGGAGAAGGGCAGGGCATCCAGAAAAACACGCTTAAGCTTTCCGAGCACGAGTGGGGCCTCGAATCCCAATCCGGGATGAGGGAGATTAATCGAAGCGCGTAAAAATGAGGCGGCATAAAAGGGCGGCGTTGCGCAGAAGCTGACGGGTTAATCCGCGTGGAAGTTTCGCGTAAAATGAAACGCCGGCGACCCCCAAACTTCAGTCGCCGGCGCTCGGCAAGAAGCTGCGTTGTCTACTGCGGTCCAGATTCCATCTGCTCCAATCGGTCTGACCTGTTACCGACCAGCGCCCGCCGCGCAGCACCGTCGCGCGGAAGCGCCGATTTTCGGTTAGCGCCGTCCGCGGCGGCCCGCGCCTGCGCCGCTCCGTTCACCGCGCTCCGCGCGTTCGCCCCGGTCCGCCCGGTCTTCGCCATCGCGTTCGCGGTCCGCGCGGTCGTCGCTGTTGTCGTCGGCGGTGCTGTGTTTCAACGTGTGCGCCGGCTTGGATTCTTCCGTCGCCGCGGCTTTGCGTTGCGCCCAGAAGCCGCGCGGCTGCGCGTCGGCTTCGTGCTTCAGGGGCGCTTCCGCGGTCTTCTGCTGGGCGACAGGCGTTTTGGCCGTGGTGCTGGGCGCAACGCTCTTGGTTTCCGCCGGTGCCGTCGTCTTGGCGGCCGTGGTGGTGGGTGTGGAAGTCGCGGTGCTTGGCGCGGATTTGCTCGCGGCCGTCGTAGTGGCTGCGGGCGTGCTGGGTGTGGTCGTCGAGTGCGTGACCGTTTCGCTGCCCGAATAGTGCCACTGCCCATCGGAGCCCTTGGTCAGCGTGCCGGTCTTGTCGACTTCCACTTCCTGGCCCTTGGCATTGGTGCGCGTTACGTCTTCCGTCACGCTCTTCGAGCCGTCGGCGTTGTTGGTGACGGAGCCTTCGCGTTCCGTGGTCCAGTTGTGTTCGCCGCCATTGGGACCTGTGGCCGTGCCGGTGGTCGTGCTGTCCCAAGTTTTGCCGTTGGCGGTGTTGGTCCATTCGCCGGTGGTGCTGCGATCCCACGTCGCCGTCTTGCCATTGGCTCCGGTGGCGGTGCCGCTCGCGTCCTTCTCGAAGGTGCCGCCCGTGTCGGTCTTCTGGTAGCTGCCGGAAACCGCGCGGTCCACGCTCGCGCCGTTGCTGAACGTGCGGTCGCTGGTGCCGGAATACCCGCCGCTCGTGCCGTCGGCGCTCTTGTAGGTGCTGCCCTGCTTGGCGACGCTGGTTGAGTTTCCGTTCTGGCCTGTCGTCGTGGCGTTGTAATTGTAATCGACGCCGCCCTGATCGTTCTTCGAGTACCCGCCGCTGCGATCAGTCGCCCAAGTCTTGGTTTCGCCGTCGGGCTTGGTGTAGGAGCCGTCGGTGTGCGAAGTGAATTCGCCGCCGGTATCGGTCTTGGTGTACGTGCCGGTGGTGCTGCGGTCGCGTTCGCCACCGTGGACGAAGTCGGTTGTGTCGAAGTGCGTCCAACTTGCCCCCGTATCGGTGGGCGTGACGGTGGTCGAGCTGTTGTAGGTTTTGGTTGCGCCAGTTTCCGTGTTCGTGCGCGCGGCGCTGGTCGTTACGGTCGTGGAACCATCCGCGTTCGGCGTAACCGTGCGGTCGCCGGTGATCGTGAAATTATCCGTGGTGTTTACCACATCGACTTGCGGAGCCGGTGCCGGCGTGTCCGCGGCGCGAGCCTGCAGGCCCAGGCATCCAGCCAGAAAGGCCGCTGCGGAGATTCCCTTCAGCCAAGAGCGCGTCCCGAATCGCGTCATCACCACATCCTCCAAAGTATTATCTGGACTGCCTTTGCGGGCCTTGCCGCGCCGCATTTCGTGGGGTTTTCTCCCACACGCTTGCCGTTACGGAAGAGTAAGGGGCAAAGGCCGGGCCAAACTGTTGCATGCGCCGAAAAGCCGCGTATCGTTCCGCGCCGATCGGACTCAATTGCGCTTCGCACCGCTGGGATGCGCTCCGCGCGCGATACGCCATAAAAGGAAACGAAAATGGAACAGCCCGAAGTCCCCACCGAAGGCCTGATGGAACACACGCATCACGAAGCCGAACACGGGAGCCAAAAGTGGATCATGTGGGTGGCGTTATCCACGGCGATCCTGGCGGGTTTCGCGGCAGTAGCCTCGATGATGGCCGGGCACACCGAGAACGAAGCGATGATTTTGCAGATGAAGGCTTCGGACCAGTGGAGCTACTACCAGGCAAAGTCATTGAAATACAACATGCTTAAGGCTCGCTTTGAAGACCGCGCGACCGATGGCAAACCGCTCGATAGTACGGTCAAAGACAAGCTGGCCGATTACGAAAAGGAGATGAAGGAAATTGAAGTGAAGGCGCGGGCCTTTGAAGGAGATTCCGAGCACCTATTGAGTGTCCACGTGAAGTTCGCCTACGCGGTGACATTCTTCCAGGTGGCGATCGCGCTGGCTGCAATTGCGGCGCTGTCTAAGAGCAAGCCGTTCTGGTTCTTCTCGATGCTTTTGGGCGCTGTCGGGATCGCGTTTTCCGGCATCGGCGGCTCGAAGCTGCTGCACGAAGAACACGAAGCCAAGCAGGAACAGCATGAAGAGAAGCACGAAGAGAAGAAGAGTGGGGAGAAATCCGGCGCGAGCGAGAAGTCCGGCGAGCATGGCGCGGAAAAGAGCGCGGAGAAGTCAGCGGCAGGCCACGCGGAGAAGACGGAATAGGCAGGAGTACGGGAATGTGATCCCAGATAGCGACTTTATTTCCGACAGGCAGGTTTGATGCTATATTAGGAAATCAAGACCGTACGGGTGCGAATGAAGTCTAGGAATAGGTGGTAATTACAACATGGAGCCCATCAGTACGCTGAAAATTTATCTGGCCGCTGTTGAAAATGACATTGCCGATGCTTGGGAGCGGCATTGTGGTGATTTACCTGGAGTCACAATTCATCGCGGGAGCATCCTTGATTTGAATGTCGATGCTGTTGTAAGTCCTGCAAATAGCTTCGGCTTCATGGACGGTGGTATCGATCACCTGTATTCGGATAGATTCGGATGGGGTGTTCAGGATCGGTTGCAGGAACTCATTCGAATTCGGCATAACGGTGAACTATTGGTAGGGACTGCCGAAATCGTTGACACAGGCAACCTGCAGATCCCTTTTGTTATATCCGCGCCGACCATGCGCGTGCCCATGATATTAACCAACTCTGTTGGACCCTACCTCGCAGCGCGCGCGGCATTGCTTCTAGTTCGGAATGGGGTTGTTAGTTTCGGAGCTTTGGCAGGGGAACCCGTGTCCAAAGTCGTAACCTCGATTGCATTTCCTGGATTGGGGACAGGTGTGGGTCGAATTGGCCCCAACACTTGCGCCCATCAGGTTCGAGCGGCTATTGAAGAAGTGGTATTAGGCCGCGTTCAATATCCGCGCACATGGGCTGAAGCGCAGCAGCGGCATCAATTGCTGTACACCGATCGCGTTCGAGACCTGCAGAAAGATTAGAATTAACAATTCCTGTGGCTTACTTCGCCGCAACTTCGCGGTCGCGGAGGGCCGCGGCGGCGATGCGGTTCATCGCTTCACGCAGCGCTTTCGCCCGCGCGCCCTGCAGCGCGTCGTCGGCTTCGACGAAGAGCACGTTCTCTTCCTGAAAGAAATCGTCGCGCAAGCGCTGCGCCATGCTCCGACCGATGCGCACCAGATCGTCCGCGGGCTGGCCGGCCTTGTACGCATTCAGCGCTTTGGTGTAATTGGCGATTTCGTCATGCAGCAGGCGGTGTTCCTTCGCCATCACCGACATCGGCGTGCCCCAGGAAATAAACGGAATCAGGGCGGGGAAAAGCACTTCGTCTTCCTGGCGCGTGTGCGTGGCGAAATCCTGAATGAAGAATTTTTCGGCGTCGTCGAGCGCCTTGAGGTGGGCTTCGCGCGGCGTGGCGCCGGGATTGCCCGAAAGAAAATCGAGCGCCGTTTCCATTTCGATCAGGCGTTTTTCGGCCTGGCGATGCAGCGCGCGCAATTCGTTCGTCACGGTTTCCTGGTCGGGCGCGGGCGTCTGCGCGGGGACCGTGCCTGAACCCGATGCGGACGGCGTGGCGGCGAAGGGGCTGGTCTTTTCGGAGTGCGTGGCCTTGGGCCCTTCGTCCGGGGCCTGTTCGATGCCCACGATTTCTGGCACCGCGGCCTTGAGGCGCGTTTCAATCCCGGCGCGCAGCGTGACCTGTGACGACGAACAACCCACGCAGTGCCCCATCAGGCGCACGAGCGCGATGCCATTTTCGACCGCGACCAATTCCACATCGCCGCCGTCGGCTTGAATGTAGGGGCGAATCTCGTCGAGGGCCGCTTGTACGCGGGAACGCAATGTAGGCTGCTTGTCTTGTGACATAGGCCGTCTCCTACTTATGTCATAAGGGAATTCAGGCGCACCGGCCAGTTTTTTTCGCTCCAATAACACAAACGCGCAGCCTTTCTAAAGGCCGCGCGTTATGGGTTGGTCAGAGCGGTGTGAGCAAGCGCCGCTATTTTTTGATTTCGAAGCACGCGATGGTTTTATAGTCGCGCACGAAGAGCTTGCCGTCGGCGATTGCGGGCTGCGAGAACGACGTCCCACCCACGGCCTGGAAGCGCGCAATCTGCTTGCCCGCATCCTTGGTGGCTTCCATCAGCACCACTTCACCCGTATCGAGCAGCGCGAGCAAATGTTTGTCGTCCATGCGCAGCAACATGGCTTGCTGCTGGCCCATCTTCGGGAGTTCCCATTTCACGCTGCCGTCCTTGAGGTCGATGCACTTAATCGAGCCGCCGCCGTTGTGGAAGAAGGCGCAGCCGTCGCCGAGCACCGCAGGCGAGAAGTGGACATGCTCCGTGGGCTTGGCCCAGAGTTTGGTGACGCTCCATTTGTCGCCGTCCTTCTTGATGCCGACCGCAACCCAACCCAGCGTGTTGTTTGGGACGAAAACCTGGTCGTCGACGACCAGCGGCATGGCGCAGTTTTTCTTCTGTTTGTCGACGTAATCGAAGCGCCAGAGTTCCTTGCCGTCCTTCGGATCGCGCGCCACGAGCCCCGAAGCCGGGAACGAGACGATCTGCTTTACGCCCTGAATCGTGGCCAGCGTGGGCGTCGCATAGGCGCTCGCATCGTCGCCGGCTTTCCAGATTTCCTTGCCCGTTGCGGCTTCCAGCGCGACCAGCGATGCGCCCTTGCCGCCGGGTTCGATCACCACCATGTTGTCGAAAACCAATGGCGCGGCGGCCAAGCCAAAGCCCGGCTGATTGCCCGCGTAATCCTTCATCTGGTCTTTGTGCCAGACTTCCGTGCCTTTCTCGGCGTCGATACAGTAGACCTGCCCGTAGCGCGAGAGCGTGTAGACTTTGCCGTTGGCGACGGTCGGCGTGGCGCGCATGCCCATGCCCCAGTTCGCCTGACCGGGCGCTTCATAATCGAAGTGCCAGAGTTCCTTCCCGTCAGCCGCGTTGATGCAGTAGATCACGTCCTTGGTGCCGACCTTGCCCGGGGTGTAGACCTTTCCACCAACAATGACGGGACCCGCGTGGATCCCGCCGCCGCCGTCGCCGACCGGTGTGCTCCAAAGTTTCTTAAGCCCGTCGGCGGGCCATTCAAACAGAAGGCCAGCTTCGCTCGTGTGGGAATCCATATTGGGTCCGCGGAACTGCGGCCAATCGGCAGCGCTCAACGCACCGCAGGCGGTCAGGGTCAACGTAAACCAGAACTTTCGCATCGTGCACCTCTCCAAAGACCTGCGAACACTTGCCCTATACATGATGTTAAAACCCGCGATCTTGCTGCAAGTATAAGGAGTAACTGTGGAAGCGCTCAAAAATGAGCAACTTTTCCCACTCAAATGCGCGAATTTAATACGTGTTCGGGAGATTATTTCGCGGTCAGCGCCTGAGAAATCTCATCGAGGATGCGTTCGCTGGCGGGTTCGTCGCCGACTTCGCCCACGCGTACCTTCGCATCGCAGCGGCCGCCCAGGCTGCGCAATTCGACATGCGCGACGATCCCGGCCTTCGTCGCCGCTTCGACTGTGGTGAAATCCACGCCCGATGCCTTGGCCAGGCGCTCCTCGGTGAAGCCCGTTTTCTTGAGTGAGCTTTGCGCCGCGCTGGCAACTTTTCCAAGTGGAGCGTTGAAGGTCAGATTAGCGGTCTGGCCGTCCCACTTGTACGCGCCGGGCCCGGAACGCGGTGCCGGTGGAGGCGCGGAATTCGATTTCTTCGGAGCATCGCTGCTCACGGGCGGCGGCGTGTTGGCTTCGCGGGAGCCGCAGCCTGCCAACAGCAGCGCTAGAAGCACACAGGGCATCGATTTGTAACGCATGCGGGCCGTCATACCCGACGCGTGCGCCCGCAGCAACGGCCCTTATGTCCTACATATATATGGAAGGCCGCCCTACGGCCCGATCAACCGCTGCAGCTTGCTGATCACGTCCTGTAATTCGTATCCGCCCGCGAAACCATCGGCCGGCTGGAGGCGATACACCAGAATGTCGCCCTCGCGGCGCAGGTCCTTCTCTTCGCCGGGATCCGCGCATTCGAAACTCAGCGTCGTCACCTTCGCCTTCAAATTCGGACCGAAGCCCGGAACGGTCATCTGCATCTGCACGAGCGCGGTGAGCATGAGCGGCACGGCGGTCTCCAGGCACGCGCGCACTTCATCGCCGCTGTCTGACGTCAGGTGCTCTTCGAAGGACTCCCATTCGCCCTCGAGCGTAATGTTGCTCGCGTTCACGTGGTTCAGCATCACCAGGTATTGCGGAAGGACCTGGGTGCGAAACGTTTCGAGCCACTGTTCGAGGTCCTCGCCTTCGTTGCGCGGCGAGGAGTCCTCAGAATCTTCGTCTTCCTCCTCTTCTTCGGCCGGAGCGGAATTTTTCGAAGACTCGAATTCGGCGTCCAGCACGTCGTGGACTGCGCTGCGGATATCGTGTTCCGAGAGCCCATCATGGCCCTTCGCGGTTCCCAGCCAGGTGTTCACAGTCAGCAGCCCGTCGGCCAGCGTGCAGGTGTTTTCGTCGCGGCTCGCCGCGTGGCGGATCGTGACGCTGCCGAGCAGCTTGGACAGTTGCTTGAGCTGCGGCTTGCGGCCCGCGAAGTCATTCAGCGCGGCGACCAGGATTTTAACGGCGTCGTCGGCCAGATGATGCGCCGCGATCAGGTTGTTCCCGATGCTTGCGCGGTCGATGGTGATCGTCACGTCGTGGCCCAGCATTTTTGCCAGCTTTGCGGCCGCGAGCGGGAGCGCGTCGCGCTCGCAGGCTTCGATTTCGGCGATGACTTTGGGCGAAGGCGGCGCCCCCGGCGCCATGCGCTCGACGACCTCGGCGAAAATTTCCTTCAGGTGGTCGATTACGAAGCGCCCATTGTAATCGGTGTGCAAAAACATTTTGTAGACCAGCGTCGAGCCTTCGAAGGAGATGTCCTTTTCCTTGGCGCTGGGCACATGCGCGAGCCGCAGTTTGCGCACGCGGTCGGCCAGACGCGCTTTGAATTCGGCGTCCTCTTCGCACTGGCCCGAGAGTGCGTAAAACACCCAGCCCAGGCCGACTTCGCTGAGCTGAATCAGCGCGAACTGGTTTTTGCCGGGTTCGGAATGCGAGGTGAAGCCGGCCCAATCGACTTCGAAATCGATCCACGAATTGACCGCTTCGCACAGGCGCACGACCGTCTCGGGGGTTTCCTTCTGCTGCAAATTGTTGAGCCGCGCGGCGGTCGCGAGGTGGTCGTTCAGTTTGCTGGCCAGTTCACCTTCGTCGAAGCAGCCGGTGCCGGGCTGGAGCGGCGCGACGGCCAGGTTCAGGCGTTCCGGCGCCAACGCGCAGGATTTTTCGTTGGCGTCGGCTACGCACCGGATCGAGACCAGTTTGATCGCGCCGGCTTTGAGCAGTTTCGCGTGCTCTTCATTTTTCGCGACCAGGCGTAACGCCCCGGCGAGTTTCGTCAGCACGCGCGGTACCAGATGCGGCACTACGTTCATGTCGTGCGCGATCGATTCCCAATTCAAATCGACGATCAGCGGTCCGCGCACGGCTTGCTGCAGGCCCAGCGCAGCCGCAGCCAGTTCGCGCGGCAGGTAGGACTCCAGGTCCCTGCGCTTGACCGAGTCTCCCAGTTTTGCGATCTCGGCGAGCTGTGCCTGGCCTTCGTTGGCCAACCAGGTTTTGAGGGCCTCTGGCGCGGGCGGCGGTTGCACGCTCATGACCGCGGAAAGCAGCACGTCGCCCAATTTGTAGCCGTATGCGCCGCCGTCTTCGGACAGGCAAAGTTTGTAAAACACCGACGGCCCGATCACGCCGACTTCGCGTTCGGATGCGTTGGAGACGTGCTCGACGCGCAGCGTGTGCACCGTCTGCTTGAGCTGTTTGCGGAAGGGCTTGTCGTTGGCCGCGTGGCTGCGCAGCCAATACAGAATGTGGCGGCTCAACTCGTCTTGAAGCTGGTCGAGCCTGCGCAGGTTTACGCGGTTGTCGGGACTCGCGGTGAAGCTGCGCCAGTCCACATCGAGCTTTACGTGCAGGCGTTCGGCCTCGTTCAATTCCGCGATGGCGCCCAGCAGCCATTCCTGCAGTTCGCGCAGCTTCGGCCCAAGTTCCAGGTCGAGCGCATCGGCGAGCAGCCGGTCGACGTCGTTTTCATCGTACTCGATGGTCCCGGTGCCCGTCGGCGCGGGACGCTCCGTTGAAACGCGCATGTCCAGCACGCCATGGGTCAGCGTGCACGCGCGTCGCTCGCCCGAGCCGGTGAGCCGGATCGCAACGCGCTTAATGCCTTCCTTTAATGCCGCTTGGTGCTGGCTGGAGCGCAGGCACAGCGCAGCGCGCACGCGCCGCAGCACGCGCACCAGCAGGCGAAACGCCCGCACGTCGCTGCCCACGTTCCGGAAATCCATGGTGATGGGAATTTCACCGCCGACTGCCTGGTGAATCGAATCGACTTCGCCCGGGAATTCTTCCGTCATGAAAGCGTCGACCGCGGTCTGAAGTTCTCCCGAAAGCGGCGCAGAGCCGAGGAACGCCTGGCCGATCTTGCCGCGCGGCGCGACGTAATGCCGGCACTGTGGGTTGAGGCATTCGACGACCATGAAGCCGATATACGCGTCGGGGGTGTTGCATTCGGGGCAGTTGGCCATGGCGCTTCCTTTATTAGAGCAAGCCCAGTCTGGCGGTACGCGAGCGGGCAGGCAAGGAATCTCTGCGCAAAAACATGCGGCCTTGCGGACCCGGGGCGTTAGAATTCGTCCAAACGCCACGAGGACCTGCCATGAGTCAAATTCCGCGCCGCAAACTGGGCAATACGGGTGTCGAACTTTCCATCGTGGGCCTGGGCGGCATCATCGTCACCGACAACTCTCCAGAGTTCGCCAGTCAGGTCGTCGGAGATGCCGTGGCGCGCGGCGTGAATTATTTTGACGTGGCGCCGACCTATGGAAACGCCGAGCTGCGCCTGGGTCCGGCTCTTGAGCCCTACCGCAAGGACGTTTTTCTCGCGTGCAAGACGATCAAGCGCGACGGACCTTCAGCGCAAATTGAATTGGAGCAGTCTCTGCAGCTTTTGCGCACGGACCACTTCGACCTCTATCAATTGCACGGCCTGAGCAAGATGGAGGAACTCGAGCAGTGCTTGGGCAAAGGCGGCGCGCTGGAGACTTTCGAAGCCGCGAAGCGCGCGGGCAAGATTCGCTTCATCGGCTTTTCCGCGCACTCGGTTGAAGTCGCGCTCGCGGCGATGGCGCGCTATCCGTTCGACACGATTCTGTTCCCGGTGAATTATGTGCTCTTTTCGCAGGCTAATTTTGGTCCCCAGGTACTCGCCGAAGCGCAGAAGCTCGGGCTGGGCATCCTGGCGCTGAAGGCCATGGCGCGCTCGGTCTGGCCTAAGGGCTTAAAAGGCAACGAACGTTCCAGCCAAAAATGCTGGTATCAGCCCTGCGATTTGCCCACCGAAGCGAGTCTCGCGCTGCGCTGGACGCTCTCAAAAGCGGTCACTTCGGCGCTTCCACCGGGCGATGAGCGCTACTTCCCTGTGGCGCTCGATGTTGCGGAGAACTGCAAGCCGCTTAGCGCGGAAGAAGAAAAGACGCTCTTCGCACAGGCCGAGGGGCTCGAACCCATCCTCGTGCAAAAGAAGTAAGCGCGGGCCACACTGGTTAATTAGCGCACTTTTCAGTGCGGAATTCCGAGCGCGTGCATGCGTTTATGGATCGCGGCGATGGCCTGCCGGAACGGCTCTTCCAAAAACTGCAGGTGCTCTTCCTTGCCGTGATGGTGCGTTACGGTGCCCTTTTCCCACTGTAAAGGGCGCTGGTGCAGGTACGAAAGCCCGCCGTGCAGCAGCGTGAGCATGTAATTCGCGGCATCCATGTCGAACATCCACCACGGTTCGCCCACGGCCAGGTACACCGGTGACGTGTGCGCCATGATCCCTCGTTTCCAGCAATCGTGATGCGGCACATGCTTGAAGTACTGCGGTCCCGAGCAGCGCGCGCAGATCCACGAATGCTTTTCGATGCGCAGCTTCTCGCGCAGTTCCAAGTGCTGCGTGCCTTTGGCGACTTCGGTGCGCGCGGCCACCTGGCCGTTGACCACGAATTCCAGCGAATGGATCGGCAACGTGCTTTCGGCGATTGCATGCGCTTCGATCTCGCCGCCATTTCCCGGCAGATCGATTGTGCTGCCGATGGGCTTGCCTTCCACTTTGAATTGCATCAGCGGCCCGCCGCTGTGGTACGTGTTGCCCGCGCGCATGTACTTGCACCAGGTGTCGTAATTGAAGGGTTCGTTGTCAGGAATGTGCACGTACGTGCGGTACATGCCAACGGGAACGTCAGAACTCATTTTGTCCGTGCCGCCGACGAGCGGCAGCTTGTAGCCGCAATTCAAATAGCGGTAGTACTCCAAATGCTGGAAGAGATTTGAGGTAATCATTTCCACGGCGTCCGCACGCCCCGTCGCGATCAGCGCGGCCGGTTCGCAATTCGGCGTCGGCAGATGTGGAATTACCACCGTGCCGCCCTGCTCGTGGCAGCGGTCGGCCCAGTCGCTCAGCGTCGTCTCCAGGTTGCCGCCTATCTCTGCTTCGCTCGGCCCGTCGGAGCACCACGGATTGATCATTTCTTTCAGGCCCAAAAGTGTCAGGTGCCCGAGCATGTGCTGCCGGTTCTCCTGTGTCGCGTAAACGATGGTTTCGCCGTTGGGCGAAACGCTGGGCTTGCCGGTGAACTCTTCCGTATTTGTGAAGAGGTGCCCCCATTGCGAAAGGAGCAGGTTGACCACGTTCAGGCCTTCGCCCGCGGCCTCCAGGTGCGAACCCTGCGTCGAAAGAAAATGAACGTGCGTATCGCCGCTGAAATAGCGTTCCTTGTTCGGATTACCGAAGCGCTTTAAGCGGAACGTCAGCTCTTGCTGGCCCGGCTTGATTTCGACTTTTTGCCGGATCGGCTGGTATTCAAAGCCGCGCGCTATGTCCACAACCAGCTCGCCGCGCGGCAGCCAGCCTTCGCATTTTCCATCGATATAGGCATAGGTAATTTGGCCGAGGCGCAGGTCGCCGCCGATGTCAATGTGCCAGGTGCCCAGGTTTCCATTGACGTGGGTGTGGTGGCCGTGCGGCTGGTAAGGTACGCCTTCCATAGAGCGAAAATGCACACGGCAGGGCACGGGCTTGCCGCTTTCGTCGTCCAGCACTGTGGTGCGGACCCAGTTGCGGCCGTCTTCGACGATCGACAGTTCCAGGCGTTTCGATTTGTGCTTCTTTTTATTGGTTAATTCGCCCCAGTTGGCCGAGCCAATCTTTTTTCCGTCCTGCTTGACGGTTACCGTGGCGCTCTTCGAAGCCGCGATTTCGACATACGCCGGCGATGCGCTTTCATTCTGCGTTTCGCCCCAGCCCTTAAACGGGTCCTTGAGGAATTGCTCCGCGTTTTTCAGGGGTAATGCATACGGATAAGTTGCGACGCCGCGGTCCACTTCGACTTCCAGCTTGAAGGGTTTCTGCGCGTCCTTTTTGTCTGTCAGGGTGATTTTGACGGGCTTCTTGGCGGACCGATTAAAGGGAGGTTCTTCAAGGAACGAGAGCGTGACTGCGCCGATATAAAAGCGCGGGCCCAACGGCTTCACTTCAACGGCATCCAGCACACGCTCGGGATGCGGATTGGTCCAGGGCCACAGATAGAATTCCTGCGGCCGGCCTTCGAACGTCTCGCATTGCCGGAAACCCAGTTCGCCCCATTGGCCTTCGTTGCGCGCCAAAAGGTGGTTGGCTTGGTCGGGGTATGCAAGCATCGCCAATTGGCCCCAGTCCGCTGGCGCGACGCCGATTTCAAGCCGCTCGCGAATTGGCACGCTGAGGCGCTCGCCCCCGGCGAAGTGGAAAACGTATTCCGCGCAGGGCCGGCCGATTGGATCGCCTTCCCGAATTTTGGAATCCAGCAGCCGGTGTGCGAAAATTAAATGTCGTACGTTTAAGCCGATTGCAATCCGCTGAGCGTCCTTGCGCACGCCTTTGCCAAAGGCCAGGACGCGGCCCGCCCCCTTTTTTCCCGGCAATTGAAAGGGCAGGCCATGCCACTTTATCTTGCCGCCGGGGATCAGCATTCCCTTGCCGAGAATCCTGGCGCCGGTGTTGGCATATTTGGAAATATCGAGCCGGCGGTAATCGCGCACGGGAGACTCCTTATAGGAGGCGTGAATCTGCGCATATTAAGTGAGTTTTAACAAAATACTCTAGAGCGAAAATCGCCATGCAGCGGGCGACTTGCGCGCCTTTAAGCAAAGTCGCAAGCCGCGCGAGCTACCGAATTTACTTCCCGATGTTGAGGACCACGCGGAAGCGCGCCTTGCCACTCATCATTCGTTCGTACGCCTCGCCCACTTTTTCGAGCGGGTACACTTCGTTCATCGAGCGCACGCCGGCGAGCACGCTGAACGCCAGCGTTTCCTGCGAGTCGATGGAAGTGCCAGAGTACCAGCCTTTAATGGAGCGGCGTCCGGAGAGCAAAAAGAGCGGATTGGCTTCCAGCGAGAGCGCTGCGCCCAGAATCATCAGTGTACCGTTGGGCGCCAGACCGGTCTGCACTGAAGCCATCGCCTTGCCATCGGTGACCGTGGCAATGATCGCTTTTGCGCCACCCAGCTTGACCAGTTCCGCCGCTGGATCGGATGCCGCGCTATCGATGTACTTCCACACGCCTAGCTTTTTGGCGAAGGCTTCCTTATCCGCGCCGCGCGCGATGCCCACCGTTTTGAAGCCCATTTTTGCGGCGAATTGCACGCCCAAATGCCCGAGTCCGCCGAGTCCATGCACCGCGACGATGTCGCCCGGGCCGGCGCCGCTGTTGCGCAGCGCGTTGAAGGTCGTGAGGCCCGCACACATCAGCGGCGCGGCTTCAATGTGCTGCAATTCTTCTGGAACCGCCGCGATTGCGGATGCCGGCGCAAGCATGTATTCCGCATAGCCGCCATCGCATGTGATGCCGGTGATATTAGTGCTCGTTTCGCAGGCGAATGAATTTCCGCGACGGCACGCATTGCAATGGCCGCAGCTTCCGCCATGCCAGCCCACACCAACCCGCTGGCCTTCCTTCCAACCGCTGACATTCGCACCCAGTGCGTGGACCACGCCGACGACTTCATGCCCCGGAACGCGTGGATACGCGATGCCCGGCCAGTGGCCCTCCTTGGTCAGCGAATCGCTGTGGCAGATGCCGCAGGCCTGGACTTTGATGCGCACAAATCCGACGGGAGGGTCGGGGATCTTGCGTTCGACGATTTCAAGCGGCCCGCCGGGGCGGGGGACTTGCACGGCGCGCATGGTGGACATGGATTGTTCCTTTCAATTAGGCAATGCTCTGAAAGCTAGCCGCCTTATGTGCGGCTGGCAATGAGGCGCCAGTTAGATTCTCCTGCGCTATTTCATGCCTGCGTTTTCACGGTAACGGCGGCGGTATTGGGTGGGCGGCGCGCCTTCCTTCTTCTTGAACAATCGCGAGAAGTAGAGCGAGTTCTCGATGCCAATGGCGCGTGAAATCTCTTCAATGCTCTGTCCGGAGGCCACGAGCAGTTCCTTCGCGTGGCGCAATTGCTGTCGCAGCATGTATTCCTTGACCGAGTAACCGGTCTGGCGTTTGAATTTTCTGCGCAGGGTCGAGTACCCGACATGCACGCGCCGCGCCAGCGCCCACGGTTGGAGCCCCTGCGGCGCTTCTGCCTCTATTATGCGCAGCACGTTCCCGATCGCAGGATCCAGATTTTGGTCCATGCGGAGCAAGCCTGTCGACAGGCCGTGCACCGTCACGATCAGTTGGTAAATCAGGCCCGCACACAGCGCCACCGAGAGTGGCCCGCCCTGCAAAAAAGTTGTTTCAATTTTCTCGGCGAGGCTCAGAAAGTCCGCGTCGTGACCGACCTGTACGGGCCGTGTTGGCGTCAGCATGCCTTGCCGGTGCAGTTCCTGCGCCAGGCTTCCACCAAAGACGATCCAATGTTCGTCCCAGCCGCCTTCGCCGGGGGAGTAACTGTGCGCGACGCCAGGCACCAGCCAGAAAAGTGTACCCGCCTGGATCTCGCAGCGTCCGGTTGGCGCGCTCTCGAAAAAGCCCGAGCCCCTTGAGATATAAACGGCGGCGAAGCGGTCGATCACGCGGCGCCGAATCGCACGGTGCGCGCGCAGGCCTTCGCAATATCCGACCGAAGTCACCCAAAGGCCCTGGCGGCGTTGCGCTTTGCTGGGGGTCTCGTCACGAAAGGCCTGGCGCCGGGCCTGCGTCAGGCGCTCCTCGTCTTTGGCCGGAGGTAGCGCCTTTGCTTTGAGCAATTTGTGCATAAAGTCGAGCACCCCGTCTATGGCCTTGATCACGTCTATGGTATAAATTGTTCATCAGCCTTGCTATTCGATTTTCCATACGCAGTCAATCCGTGCGGGCGCCGACCTTGGCGCATGGACTGGGGGCCGATATGCGCATCTTTGCTGTGTTCATGCTTAGTTGCGCATGTTCTCTTTTTGCGCAAGAAGCGGCACCCAAGCCTGCGGTGCTGTTCCTTTCGCAGGAAATGCACCCGTACAATGTCTACGGTCCGTCCGTCGATCTGACCTATGCGAGCGAGTTGCACAAGGCGGGATTTGAAGTCGATTACGCAGAGACGCCGCAGGAAGCCACCTGGACGCGCATCAAGGAATTTAATTGCCTCGTCATTCAGTGGGTTCCGAGCGATCCAAACGCGCTCAAGAAATTCACCGAGTTGATCGAAAGGTTTCTCGCCGAGGGCGGCGGCGTCTTCGTGCTCACCGCATTTGAAAATCATCCCGATCAATACTTTCGCCCACTTATTGAGCCTTGGGGCGCGCGAATCCCCTTCGAGCGTTTCCGCGAAGGCGACGCCAAGCGCATCGCCGCCATTCCGAACATGCGCGAAGAAGAACGCATGGCGCTGGTCGACGAAATTCCCGCGTCGCCCGTGAGCGCCGGCGTGCAGACCCTCTGGGTGCCGTACATGGATTTCTACTTCGACAACACAGTGACTTCCCCGCTCGCGCTCTCTAAGGAATGGAAAACCGTGGTGCAGGGGTCGGCGACATCGTTCACCGAGCCCGTTCTTAAATCGATCCACCCGTTGCCAGAAGGCCGCCTGGTTCGCCCCGAAGGCGAGAAACGCCCGACGCTGATTGCGCTGCGCGAATACAAAGCCGGCCGGGTTTTCCTGTGCCCGCAGTGGTCGCAGTTCACGGTGGGCCAGGGTACGCAGTGGCTTTACGACCGCGCGGTCTTGAGCACTGGCGCAAACGGCGTGAAGAGCGATTTCGCGAAGCTATTCGAGAATACGTATCGCTGGCTATCCGAGCCGTCTCTTGGGAAAGGCAAGCTGGGCGGTTTTCAAACCAAGCCCGAGCGTCTGCTGCCGACCAATTTGCGCAAAGACGCCATGAAGGAATATCTCAGCCCTGCCTGGGCCGAGGCCGACCTGAGCCCCAAGCGCGGCCAGCCGGAACCCAAGCTCTTTCGCGGCTTAATCGGCGCGCAAACCGTGTATTCGGGCGGGCAGGGCACCGTCGAAGAATATGCAGCCGCGGCGCGCAAGGCGGGCCTGCACTTCCTCGCGTTCATGGAAGACTTCAATAATTTAAGCCCCGAAAACCTGAAGAAATTGGATGCCGATTGCCGACGTTGCGCAAGCGAGGACTTGCTGCTCTATCCGGGCTACAGCATCGACACGAACGCCGGCAACCACATGTTTATCTATGGCAATGGCGTGGTCTGGCCGGATGCCGATTGTTTAACCGGTCCCGGAAAGAAGTTGCTGAATATCCAGCAGCAGGACGAGACCGGTAAATTTGTCGAAGGAAATCGCGTATTAGGCTGGATCTTTGGCTCGGCTCTCGAAAACGATCCCGAACGCACGCGCAATGTGGGCTTTTATCATTTCACCGACAACCCGAGCGGGTTGAAGCTGCAGCACCTGCGCATGTATTCGGCGGCGGGCGTGCGTTATTACGAAAATGGAAAGCTGGTCGAAGATGTAACCGACGATTATCTGCTTTCGGCGTTCGGTTCGATTCCGCCGCAGCCGGTTTCGGTGAACCGGGTAAGATCACCCGGCGAGCTCGCGCAGGCGGTGGCTTCGCATCAGGCGCTGACTTACGCGCAGGCAAACTCCCTGAAGACGCTTTGGAAGGACGCGCTGCAGTGGTCGCACCAGTATTCCGGCCCCAATATTTTTTCTTCGGATGGTCCCCTGATTAAAGCGTGGCCAGTTTGCTACCGGGTCTGGAATTTCGGCGCCGAACCGTTTGTCCTCGCGCGCGATTTCATGCCCGCGGAACTGTGGGTGACATCGGAAGCGGGCTTGAAGGAACTGAAAATTTACGACGGCAACAGGCTTTTTCGCCGCTTCCTGCCCGGCGGCGCGAAGGAATTTCATGAAGTGCTCCAGCTCGCCGCAAATAACCAACGCGATCTGGTGCTGGTGGCGGAAGACATCGACGGCCGCAAGGCCGTCAGCTTTGCGCGGCGCTGCTGGAAGGACGGTGCGAATGCGATTATGTACTGCGGCGACCACATCAACGATATTGGCGTGCGCCTAGCCCACGGCCCCGCGTTTTTTCCCGTTACCGGCCAGACACTGATCCCGCAGACGATCGCGGGAGTGACCTGGGACGGCGGCCCGCCTGGCGTAAAAAATGTAGTACATTCAGGTCTGGGCTTAAGCCCCGCAATTCACAGCAACCTGGGCATCGAAGGCGAGCGTGCCTTCAACAATATCCCGATCCTCGAAGCCGCCGACGACCAGGCCACGCGCGTGCGCACGCTTCTGACCACGGTCTACGACGAACGCGTCCCCGTGATCAACCCGTGGTACACGCACGGCCCGATTGAGCCCTCCAAATTGATCGAAGCCACCTTGCGGCACTGCGAATGGCTGCGCGCACCGGCTGGCGTCGTGCCGTCGGGTTGGGCCGCGGAAGCGGTGCGTAAAGGTTCGGCGGTGGCGCTTTTTGAAAGCTTCGTCACGAGCAAGCAGGCGCAGACGATCACGAGCCTGCGCATCGCGCTGATGAAAGGAAACCTCTGGGGCAGTCCGCTGCCGCTTTTCCTTTCCGTGCGCGACGCCAAAGGCGCGTGGAGCACGCGCGAGATTTCGCCGGGCCAGCCGGAACGCGACATCGCCATTGGCGCTGGTGAATGGTTTGGGATCTACAGCCCCAAGACGTCCAACAGCGTGCTCTTTGCCAATGCGGGTGAGCCGATTCATGTTTCCGTGAAGAATCCGGCCACGATTGAAATCCTTGCGAGCGCTGAAGGCCGCATTTTTGAAAAAGGCGCGACGCTCCATTATGCGCTCTTTTCGATCACCGATGCGCTGGACCAAACCGAACGTGGCGAAGCTCGTTTTGCTGCGCTGGCGAAATTCATCGAAGCACCGGAAGGCCTGAAAGTGCTGCGGGGAGAACGCAAGTCCGGCGTGGGCTGTTTGGACTTCAAGGCTGTCGATGGTGCGATTGAATTGCAAATACCCAAGCCTCCAAAAAGTATCGACTGCACCCTGCCGGTGCGCGTGGCCGAAGGCCTCAATCCGCGTTGGAGCGCCGGCGTTTTCCAAAAACAGGGCTACTGCACGGGCTACTACGGCAAAGGCATGAACGGGTATTCGCCGGTGGGCTTGGATTTTGACGGCCGCGCGTGCGCGGCGCTCTTCGTCGATCGCGCGCCGCTTACGCACATCGTTGTTGGGCATCCGATCACCTGCACGCAACCTGAGGTGTTCATCGAAGCCACGCCGCGGCCCGGTTCGACGCCCGAACAATGGATCTGGCACGTCACGGCCAATAACCCGACCGACGCGCCAGTGGAGGCCACGTTTCATCAAGCAATGGATCTGCCGGGCCTGAAATTCGCCGAGCGCACGGTGAAAATTCCGGCAGGCGGGCTGCTGGTCTTACAGGAAAAGTGAGTTACTTCGGCGGAGTCTCTTCCGCGTCGAGAATTTTGCGGATCGTTTCGGCGAGGGCCGAGGGCGTATACGGCTTTTGTAGGAAGTTGATGTTTGCGCCGAGAATTCCGTGATGCACAATCGCGTTTTCGGTGTAGCCGGACGAATAAAGCACCTTCACGTTCGGGAAGTTTTCGACTAATTTCTTGGATAATTCGGTTCCGCCCATCTTGGGCATCACGACATCGGTGATCAACAGGTCTAACGGGCCTAGGTGGCTGGCGATGCGCTCCAGCGCCTGCTTGCCATTGGCCGCATCGATGACTTTGTAGCCCAGCCCCGTCAGTGCCTGTCGCGCGAAGTCGCGCACCAGGGGTTCGTCTTCGACGAACAGAATCGTTTCGGTGCCGCCTTTCATAGGGGCGGACAGGCGCGGTTTGCGCGTACCTTCGCTGCCTTCCATAACCACCGGCAGATAAATCTTGAAGGCGGAGCCCTTGCCGGGCTCGCTGTACACTTCGATCTGCCCGCCAGCCTGCTTGACGATGCCATGGCACATGGCCAGGCCCAGCCCCGTGCCCTGACCCGGCGATTTAGTGGTGAAGAAGGGCTCGAATATTTTCCCGATAATATCCGCGGGAATTCCGGTGCCTGTATCGGTCACCGCCAGCAGCACGTAAGGTCCGGGTTGCATTTCTGCGTGGGTGGCGGCGTACTTTTCGTTCAGCGTCACGTTCTGTGTTTCGATGGTCAGCTTGCCGCCGGTAGGCATGGCATCGCGGGCGTTGACCGCGAGATTCATGATCACCTGTTCCATGCTGCCCATATCGACGCTAACCAGACCCAGGCTGGATCCCGGCACGAGCACGAAGTCCAAATCCTCGCCGATCAACCGGCGCAGTAGCGGTTCCATGCGCGCGATGACGCGGTTGAGATTCAGGACCTCCGGCTTCACGATTTTTTTGCGGGCGAAGGCCAGCATCTGCTGCGTCAGGTCGCCGCCGCGATTGGCCGCTTCGATCACGCGGGCGATGCAGTGCGCGGGCTCGGATTCCGCCGGCAAATATTTTCGTGCCAATTCCGAGAAGCCCAGAATGGCCGAAAGCAGGTTGTTGAAGTCGTGGGCGACGCCGCCGGCCAGGCGCCCAATGCTTTCGACGCGCTGCGCCTGGCGCAGTTGCGCTTCAAGCGCCGCCGCGGCTTCCGCCGCTTCTTTGCGCTCGGTGATGTCGGTGATGAAACCGTGCCAGATCACCGAGCCGTCAGGCTCCCGTTGCGGAACCGAATTCCCGTAAAGCCAGCGCACGGTCTGATCAGGAAACTTGATGCGGAATTCGAGCTGCCAGGGCTGCAGGGTGGTCGCGGAGATGCGGATCGATTCGAGGATGCGCGGGTTATCTTCCGGATGCGCAAGCGCCATGACCTTGGCGGCGTCGGCGACCACTTCTTCCGGGGTAACTCGAAAGACTTGGCGGATGCCTTCGCTGGCGTAAGGAAATGCAAAACTCCCGTCTGGGCGCAGCTTGAATTGGTAGACCACGCCGGGCAATTGGCTCGAAATCTTTTGCAAGCGCTCCAGCAGTTCCTTGCGCTCGCGCTCCGCCGTCAGACGCGTGGAAATGTTCGATGCGCACATCAATACGGCCGTCACTTCGCCGTGCTCGATCACCGGGCCCACGCGCACGTAACTCCAGACGCGCAGACCATCGGGCCCATGCGGGCCCTGGATTTCGTATTCGTCGATCTGCCTGGTTGTGAACACATGCTCGATGGCCTGCGCGACGCGCGCGCGTGATTCCGGCGGCACCCAATCAAAACAGTTTGAACCAATCACTTCTGCCATGGTTTGCGGGGGCATGGTACGGTTAATCGCGAGCACCATGCCCTTGCGGTCGACGGTCAAAATCGTGTCCGTCGTGGTCTGAAAAACCGCATTCAGAATGGAAGCGTAGTAATCGGGCGAAGGCCCTGCACCGGTCATCGGTTGAATCCTCATAAGAGAGGAACTTGGTCGAATATTCGATGCAGCGAATCTACGAAGCACGGTTGGAAGCGCAAGTTAACGGATCTTGGCGGCTGCGACAGACACCGCGCTAACCACGGCACTGCGGTTGCGCCCGGCTTGCTTGGCTTGGTACAGCGCTTCGTCGGCCAGAGCGTAAAGCTGGTCGGCGGTGGCGTCCGGGCGTTCGGCCGTGCTGGCGATTCCCGCCGACGCCGTCACACGCACGGCGGCGCCGCTGGGCGCTGCGATTGAAATCCGGGCGATCGACTCACGCACGCGTTCAACGACCGAACGGGCTTCTTCAGCCGTACATGCGGGCAGGAGCAGCCCGAATTCTTCGCCGCCCACGCGTCCGGCGGTCTCGCCTTTGCGAATGACCGCGGCCAGTGCGGCGCCGGCCTGAATCAAGACCTGGTCGCCGACCGGATGGCCATGCGCGTCGTTTACTTTTTTGAAGTGATCGAGGTCCATGATCACCAGGGCGAGCGGTTTGCGTGTGCGTTGGGACAGCGCCATTTCTTCCTGCAAGCGCGCCCGGAAATAGCGCACGTTATGCAGCCTCGTAAGCGCATCCACGAGCGACAGCTCTTCAAGCTTGGTTTCCTGGATCCCCAGGACCAAACCAAAAATCGAAAACGCGATCGTGGTGCCGATCCACATGTAGACGTAGAGGGCCGTGTGTTCCGAAAGTTCGGCGGAAGCGCTCGCCCCTTCAGTGAGGCGGATGCAAAGCCAGCCGGCCGGCGCACCGATGGCCAGCACAACACCTTGCAGTGAACGTTTCCAATAAGTCCTGAGGGAAAAGATGGGTTTCTAGCTCCGCTGCCCGTGTCGCTCGGAACGGTGAATTTAGCATGGACCGTGAATTGCAACAATGCGCGCCGGGCCGGTTCGCGGCCAAACAAAAAAGCCTGGCGCGGTCGGCGCCAGGCTTTTGGTTTCGCGTAAAAACGCGTGCTTTAGAGAACGAAATCGAGATTCTGCTCGACGTACTTGTAGCTGCCGCGCGCAATCGCGCCCAGCGGACGGTCTTTGTAATGGTCGAACTCGACCACCGCCCAGCCGCTGTAATCGCAGTCGAGCAGCGCGTTAACGAAATTCTCCAGCTTCAGGTCGCCCTTGCCCAATTCCACCGCGATTGGATGCGATGTGTGCGTGTGGGTCGGCGCCTTGGCCTTCTTGGACGCGTGCGTCTTGCGCGGGCGGACTTCCTTCATCTTCAAGTCGCGCAGGTGCACCAGCCCAATGCGCTTCTTGTTTTCTTTGATGAAGGTCGCCGGCGAAATTCCCGCTTCGGCCAGGAAGCCCGAATCGACGCACAGCTTGAGCGCTTCGGGGTCGGCCAGCGACAGGAAGCGCTGAATGCTCTTGGGATTGTCGGCGTAGGTCCCGGTGTCGGCGTGCAGCACCGCCTGAACGCCCACTTCCAGCGTGCGGCGCGCGATCTCGCCGTAAGCCGTCGCGACCGGCACCAGGTCCAGTTCGTCTTCGACCGGTTCTTCGGGGTTGATACGCGGCGGATACAGATTCAGCACGCTCGCACCGCAAGCCTTGATGAAGCGCGCAATGTTCAGGCTGCGCTCCACTTCCTCATCGAGGTTCGTGCCTGGCCAGAGCTGCCCGCCGGACGAGATCGCCATCAGCCGCAACTTATGCTGAGTCAGGATCTCCGTGAAGACCCCAATGCGGTCTTCAAACTGTTCGACCACCTCGGGAGTCATTTCGACCCCTTGGTAGCCAGCCTGCTCGATATCATCGAGCGCATTGACGGTGCCTTCGGCGGCCCAGGCACCCAGATGACAAGCTAGTTCGATGTCTGACATGGATGGGGTTCTTAAGCGGCCCGGCGGTCGAATTCAAGGTCTAACGCGGGCCTTCTCCTAAAATTTTCCTTAGATGGGTGTTTCTTAATGCTTGGCGGGCCGTTCTCCCAAGACCAATTTTTTGACCTGAGACTTGGTCCCGTGGGTCACTTTCAGCTCGATTTCGTCCCCCGCGGCATAGCCGATCAGGTTCATCATCAGGTCCATCATATTGTCGATGGGCTGCGCGTTCATTTCAACGATTACGTCGCCATCCTGGAGGCCGGCTTTGTCGGCCGGAGAATTCGGCGAAACGCGCGCGATAACGTAGCCTTTCTGGTCAGCGGCCTGGTCCGGTGCGATGCCCAGCCAGCCGTTGCTCGGCGCGTCGGCGAACTTCGGGCGCTCCGCCAGGTCGGCGATGTCCTGCGCGGCCTTCGCGGCCAGCTTGGCCACGGCTTCCGCGACCGGCGCGTTGATGCGATCCCACGTGTCGCCGGGGTTGTGGTAATCCGGATGCGTGCCGGTGAAGAAGAACAGCACCGGAATCTTGGCCTTATAGTACGAATCGTGATCGCTGGGGCCTTCGCCGCCGCTGCCTTCGCGCAATTTCAGGTCGGAATCCTTGTTCTCTTTATGAATCAGGTCCCTAAAGCCCGGGCTTGTCCCGAGGCCCAGCAATTGCACCGAGCCATCCTTCGAGCGTCCGATCATGTCCAGATTGAGCATCGCGACCGTGTCGGCCAGCGGCACGAGCGGATGCTGCACGTTATAGATCGAGCCCAGCAGGCCCTTTTCTTCGCCCGAGAAGCAGATGAACAGGATCGAGCGCTTGGGCCGCGCATCGCCTTTCAGCGAAGCGAAGTATTGTGCGATTTCCAGCACGCCCGCCGTTCCACTGGCGTTGTCGTCGGCGCCGGGGTGAATCTGCCCCGCGCCGCGCTTGCCCCACGTGCTCCCAAAGCGCCCGTCGCCGACGTGGTCGCTGTGCGCGCCCACAATCACGTATTCCTTCTTCAGCTCCGGATCGCGTCCTTCGAGCCGTGCGACGATGTTCCGCGTCATTCCCGGATCGATCTCCATGCTCCAAAGCCCGGAGAGCTTCACGTCCTTCAGGATCATCGAGTGCGGCTTGAGGTCCTTGTCAATTCCGCGCTGCAATTCAGCCAGGCTTTCCTTCGTGTTGGCGAAGAGCTTGCGCACCGCCGCGCGTTTGAGGCTGAACACCGGACCCTTGAATTCGCCCACGAGCGGGCCCTTGGTCTCGATGAACGCTTCGTCGCCCTCTTCTTCGTGGCCTTCGGGACCGGTGACGATCAGCACCCCGACTGCGCCGTGCAAAAAGCATTGCTGAATCTTGGTGCCCAGAAAGCTGTCCTTGGTGATCTTGTTGCCGTGCGGGTTCTTTTCCTGTGGCTCGTAGCGCAGCACGAGCGCCCATTTGCCTTCAAGATCCAGGCCGGCGAAGTCGTCGTATTTGCCCGATGCGATCCCGTAGCCCGCGAAGGCGACCTCGCCCGTGGCTTTCACAGGCTTCGTGCCCGCCGGCACAGGGACGAAATGCTTGTTCAGCTCGAGGTCCTCTTCCTTGCCGTCGATGGTGATTTTCAGGGCCGTGTCTTTGGCCGGACCTTTCGAAATGGGCAGATTGAAATCCTGATAATAGCCGCGCGCGGCGCCTTCTTCCTTGGCCGGCGTGCCGTAGGGTTCGAGGCCGTAGCGTTTGAATTCGTTGGCGATGTACTCGGCGGCCTTCAACTGGTCCGGCGTGCCTGCTTCGCGGCCGCGCAGTTCCGGCGACGAGAGGTACTTGATGTGGCCCAGCAACTCGCCCTTGTCGATCTCGGGCTTGTCAGCTTTGACGGGTTCGGCGGTGGGATTGTGCTTCTCGGCGTCATCGTTGGTTGCGGCCTGTGCGCGTTCCGTCGTGAACCAAAGCGCACAACATAGAAATAGAATCCAAGCCACGCGGCTGCGCATGCGGTGGTTCTCCTCTAATAGCTACCTTTCAATACCGCCCAGTCCGGGCACCCGTCACCCCATAACCGGGGTTACTTCCAGTCCGGCTCGATTTTGATCAGGGCCGAGTTCTGCCCCTTGCGTCCGCGGCTCACAAAGACCAGGAATTCCTTCTTCTTCTGGTCCTTAAGCTGTGCCAAAGCCTTTTGGAACTGCTCCAGCGTCTCTTTGCCCGAGCCCTTCAATTCCAGGTCGTCGACCTTGGTGATGATGTCCCCTGCGCGCATGCCGGCCAAGTCTGGCCAGGAGCCTGACTTCACGTAATGCACCATGAGGCCCGCGTAATCCGGCCCCAAATCGCGCGCCAGCAAGTCGCCGTAGACCAGTTCGCGTACGACCAGTCCGTAATCTTTGATGTCGGTGCGCAGCGCGTCGGCCTCTTCCTTGGGCTTCTCGCCGACGGCCATCTCGACGACCTTTTCCTGGCCTTTGCGCAGCAGGGTCAGCTTGACCTTCTGGCCGATCTCCAGTTTCTTAAGGCGCTCCTGAAACGCGCGCACGCCGGTGTCGTCGCTGGCGGTGATCGCTTCCTCATTGAGTTTGATCAGCACGTCCTCGGCTTCGATGCCCGCCTGCGCCGCGGGCTGGCCTTCCAGCACGCGTCCGACGATCAGGCCCGACTGCTTTTCGTTGAGGCCCATGGCCACGGCCAGATCCTTGCTCAGCGGCTGCAGGTCCGCGATGCCCAGCCACGGGCGGTGCTTGCGCTTCTCCGGTTCCTTGACCAGGTCGAGCAGGCGTGACGCCGGCATCAGCACGTGCGCGGTCTCGTTGCCCAGCGGATTCTGGCGGAACAAGTTCGCGTTGAAGGACGGATCGTTGACCGCGAAGCCCACCACTTCGCCCTTCGCGTTGACCGCGGGTCCGAAGAGCGCGATCTGCGCCGTCGCCGTGACCAGAATCAGCGGCTGCGGCTTCTCCTGTAATTTGATCACGTGCCCGAGCGAGAAATTGAGCGTGTTCTGGTAGACGTTCGGCAGCAGGCCCAGCGCCAAGAGTTCCTCGCCGCTTTTCAGCGCCGCGTAATCGCCGATCACAGCGGGCCTGAGCTTGAGGTCCTTGGGCAGCTCGCCGGCCAGCTTCACCACGCTGCAGGCCAGATCGGGATCGCGCACGATCAACTCGGCCTTGATCTCCGGCGCGTCAGGCTCGTTCACGAACTTGATCTTGAAGTCCACGAAGCGGTCGTCGGGCATGGAACGCGGCATCATCTCGCTCTGCATCAGCACCACGCCCTTGTCGTCGGCGAGGGTCCCGACGCACTGCTGCGCGATGCGCGCGCCCGTGTCGTTGATCGCGTTATATGTGACCATGACGATCGAGTGGCGCAGCTTCTCGGTCAGCGCGCCCACATCCGGCCCGCCGGCGGCTTCGCGTTCCGCGGCCCACAGCGTGCTCGCCGTAAACAGTACCCAGGCGGGGACCAGCAGCGCCCATTTCATGGTCATTGCGCTCCGAAAATTTGTTTTGGAAAGCCTTGAAAAAGCACGGGGCGGGCGCTGCTTCGCGCCCGCCCCGTAAACCTGTGGACGCCCGTACGTTTTTAGTTCGCCGCCGTCTTGGCCGCGTTCAGCGCCTTGTCGTAGTCGGGCAGTGAAGTGACTTCCTTCACGTACTCGACGTACTTGACCTTGTCATCGGCGCCGACGACGAAAATCGCGCGGGTCAGGAGCTGCAGCTCCTTGATCAGCACGCCGTAGGCTTCGCCGAAATTCTTGGCGCGGTGGTCGGAGAGCACCTGGATCTTGTCGATGCCGGCCGTCGCGCAGAAGCGCTTCTGGGCGAAAGGCAGGTCCAGGCTGACCGTCAGCACCGCGACCTTGCCCGGCAGCTTCGACGCTTCTTCGTTGAACTTGCGCGTCTGCTGGTCGCAGACCGGCGTGTCGAGCGAAGGCACGACGCTGATCAGGCGCACCTTGCCCGCGCTGCTCTTCAGCGTGACTTCGGCCAGGCCGCCGTCGATGACCTTGAAGTCGGGCGCGGTCGCGCCGACTTTGACTTCGCCGCCGACCAGCGTGAGCGGGTTGCCCTTGAAAGTGATGACGCCATTGCGTTCCGTCGACATGGGTACTCCTCCTCTAATTTGGCCCCGGGTCTTTTTTGCCGCGGGTTTTATGGTTAATCAGGCAGCGGCAAACCTTAGCCCGCCCCGAATAAATTTATAGAGGAAATCGAGCCTGCCGAGGTCAGTATTGTTAACCCACGTTCAAGTTTATACTTAGCCGATCACGGCGCTTTGCGTGCTCCTTTCGCATGTGCGGCTGAGGCCGCGCATGCCGTCGTCGTGCCGTGGCCTTTGCCCCGATGATTGGGCGAGAATCGCCATCCTCTTTGGGGTAAGGTTCCTCGGCGGCGCGCCCAACTTTGAACGGCCATAAGGCGCGCGCCGCCGAGGGACCTTACCAAAGAATAAGGAGCCGTTGACCACCGGTCGTTCGGCAGTGTACCACCCTCTGAATTCCCATCAAAAACGGCAAACAAAACCTTGCCTCATGCCATTAAATAAGGTAATTTGAAGACGTCAGGGCCATTGACCACCTCACGCGTATGCGAAACCGGTGGCCCTCACAACCCGAGGCTTCAACCCAGACAACCCCAAAACGCCCTGCGAGAATTGTCTCGCCCGCGCGCCCGTGTTTTCACGCTTCGACGCTGTGTAGTCGATTCATGGTTTTCCGCCGTGTGATGGCGGATTCGCCACGTGAACCCACGCTCGCGCCCTAATTAATCGCCAGAATCACCTCTAAATGCCGCGGCTCCAACCCGCGCGCACGCAGAGAAGTTCTGTCTCATAGCAAAAGCTTGCTCGCCGTGGCCGTGGTGCCACTGGCTGCGGTCGTTTGCAGCCAGTGCGTGGCCTTTGGCAAGGCGCACCGGCGTAGGCTTGCTCCGGGCCGTGCGTGCCACTGGGGGCTTGCCCCCCAGTGCGGGTCGTAACTTCCTGTCGTGAAGTCGTTGGCGGATCGTGTGGCCCGTTGGATTCGATCTGCCGTGTGAGTGCCATGGGTCGCGGTGGTTGGCGACCCATGCGCCGTTGGAAAAGCGGCCGCGAATTCAGCTTGCGCGCCGTGGCCGTGGTGGCACTGGCTGCGGTCGTTTGCAGCCAGTGCGAAGCCGTTGGCCATATTCGCGGCAAAAGCTTGTACGCCGTGGCCGTGGTGGCACTGGCTGCAGTCGTTTGCAGCCAGTGCGAAGCCGTTGGAATTTCCCCTGCGGGAGGTTCGCACCGTGCACATTTTTTCGCGGGCTGCGCGTCGCTGTCGTGCGCCACGGAGTGGCGCTCGGAGGGTAGCCGGGGCGCAAGGATCGCGAAGCGATCCGCAGCCCCCGGAACAGGTCGTTAAAGAAAGGCAAGCCTCACGCTGTGGCCGTCGAGCAAGCGCGGCGACGTAGCCGCGCAATCCGTTGTCGTGTCGTTGAAAGGAACCACGTGCACATTTTTTCGCGGGGGTTGGACATGAATGAGAGGCAGACGACAACAGATTCCTCGGCATTCGCCTCGGTTGCTCAACAGCCACGGCGAGAGGCTTTCTTTTTTGGCACGACCTTTCCGGGGGTTACGTCGGCGCTGAAGCGCCGACGCACCCCCCGGCTACTCGCCCACCACCCCTGCGGGGTGGAACAGGCGAGACGTAGATCGATGGCGCACTCCGCACCGTGCACATTTTTTCGCGAGGTTCTCGGCCCGAATTGCCGTTGCCGTTAGCCCCGTTCACGGGGCTTCGTTCGAGGCGCGAAAGCGCCGAGTGTAACCCCCGGCTTCAGCCGGGGGACAAGGAGTGCCGTGGTCGGTAAGCCTCACGCTGTGGCCGTCGGGAAAGCGCGGCGACGTAGCCGCGCAATCTGTTGTGGTGTCGTGAAAGGAACCACGTGCACATTTTTTCGCGGCGTCTCGCAAGCGTTGAAGAAAATGGACTCAAGAAGGAGGACACGAAATGATGTGCCACGCACAACCTGACGGCGCACGAAGGAGCAAGCTCCTTCGTGGCACCCCCGACTTTGCAAGCTGTTGTCACGCTGTGTTCCCAACGGCTCCCGTTCGCGTAAGTCGTCGGAAAAGTCGGCCGATGTGCACCTTTTTGAAAAATCGTGTCCGCTTTGTATCTCGCACTGGGCGCCTAACTTGCACGAAAAATTTGGCGCATGCCACCCTTTGTCCTCAAAAATGGTGCATAACAACTTACACGGATGTGTGTACCGCCGACTCCGTGTCGTTCTTGGCGCCTCTGCGTGCTCTGCGGTGGATGTGTCGTGGCTGTTTTGGTTCTTGGGATTTGTCTTTTTGGGATTTCCGCCGCAGGCGGCTGTCGTCCCGCCGGACCGTCCGCCTTGGAACGGAACGCCCGGCGCTACCAACCAAGAAGGCGTGCGCCATCGTGCACATTTTTTCGCCGTACTTTTTGGCGGCAACCGCGTGATTAAAGGAGCGCCTATACCCAGCACTTAAAACCGCAGTGACATAGCCCGCGTTGGTCGTGGACCAATGCAACCGACAGCCCATTGCAACAGGGCCAACGGCTTACAGCAACACGATGCGGTCCTGCACTGCGCCGGTGACTTCCGCGCGATTCTCGGGCGTGATGTACACGTTGATTTCCAGCCGCATGCCCATTTTCCCGGGCACGTAAAGACCGGGTTCGACAGAGAACAGACACCCGGGCACCAGCGGGCGTTCGTCGCGCGTCTCCAGATTGTCCAGGCACGCACCGTTGCCATGCACTTCGGTGCCGATCGAATGCCCCGTGCGATGCCGGACGTACTTGGAGAAGCCCGCGGCGGCGAGGATCCCGCGCGCCGCTTCGTCGGCTTCCCAACCGCGCACGGTTTTGCCGGCGGCGAGGCGCTCGTTGATGAAATCGACACAGCCGTCGCGGGCCGCGCGCACCGCATCGAACAGGCGCGAGTACAGCGCCGGCGGCTCCGGGCCCAGGTAGGCGACCCAGGTGATGTCGTAATAGATCGCGCCGGGCCGTTTGAACTTGGCCCAGAGGTCCACCAGCACGCAGTCGCCGCGCTTGAACACGCGCGCTTTTTCGCGGGTGGGTTCGAAGTGCGGATCGCTGGGGCCGCCGTTGGCGCCGGTGATCGGCGCGCCGGCGGTTTCCAGGCCTTCTTCTTCAAAGCGCCGCAGGATGAACTGCTGCAACTGGAAGTCGGTCAGGTTGGGGCCGCGTTCGACGGCCTGTTCGAGCAGGCGGAAGGCTTCCTGGAGGATCGCGTCGACCACTTTGCCGGCTTCGCGGTGGCTGCGGCAGCCCGCGGCGTCGATGTGCGCTTCGAAGCGCTGCACCAGCGCGGCCGAAGACGCGATCTTCACGCCGGTCAGGCGCACGAGTTCCACCGTGCCGGCATCGACGAGGGAGACGTAGGGGATGTTGTTGCGCGGCGAGTATTGCATCGCGATGTGCTTCGCGCCGCCGAGCAGTTGGGCCAGTTCGGCGTGCAGTTCCTGCCAGGACAGGTACGCGCGGCGGGTGCCGGGAAGCGCATCGAGTTTGTGTTCTTCGACGCGGCTGACCAGTTTGCGCGGCTGGCCTTTGCTCGGGATGAAGTAAAACCAGCGCCGCTTCGCGACGTGGCCTTCGCCCAGGCCCAGAATGCGATAGCCCAGCGGGTCGCGCTGCTGGAAGCCGCAGAAAAGCCAGCCGTCGAGCTGCTCCTGGCGCAGGGCTTTCTGAATCGCGGCTAGTTGCATGCGGGAGTTCCTTAATATGGGCGTCGTCGCGAAGATGGATTCTAGTCTTCACCGGGGAAGGGGGCCCCGACAAGCAGCAAAAGGGGACTGTGAAGGGGGTTAGGCCGATTTTCAGGATGCTGGATTGCGAATTGTTCTTTCTTTGAAAAAGGCATCCCGGCACGTAGGTTAGCGCGGTACTTTCACGGTGAAACGCCGCGCGCTTGCGTGGCGGTCAAGCAGAGGGCCAGCCCATTAACCCGGATGTCGCGGATACCGCATTGGTGCGTCCCGGCGCTGCAGAGCGCCCCAAAGACGTGCTGTTTGCGCTGCTGATCGCGATCCTGGCCACGGCGCTGTATCTCCTGCCGGCGCTTCTGGATAACCCGGTCACTGAAGTCCCCGAAGCGCGCGTCGCGTGCGTTGCCCGCGAGATGCTCGAAAGCAACGATTGGCTCAACCCGACGCTGGGCGGCAAGCCGCGCCTGATGAAGCCGCCGCTCCCTTATTGGATGACGGCGCTGACGGCCAAAGCGCTGTCGCATGGCGAAATTCCGGGGCCGCGCGTGCTGGCGTTGTCGGTGCGCTTGCCCGCGGCGCTGTTGAGCGGGCTGGCGGTCTTCCTCGTCACGCTCTATGGCGCGTTTGCGATCTCGCGGACCGTGGGGGTCGCGGCGGGCCTGATCTTCGGGTTCTGCGCGATGCTCGCGCAATACGGCCAGCTTGGTTACTGCGATTTGCCGCTCACCTGCTTCTGCGCGATCGCGATCTGCGCGAGCGGGCGCATCGTGGCCAGTCCCCGCCCGGGCCTGTTCAGCGCGATTGCGTTTGGGATCGGCTTGGGCGGCGCGATCCTGAGCAAGGAACACATCCCGTTCATGTTCCTGGTGCCGACGCTGCTGGTGGAAATTGCCCTGCGCAAGACGTTTAACGCGCGCAAGGTGCTGCTGTATTTGGTCGGCGTGGTCATCGCACTGGCGATCGCGGCGCCGTGGTACGTGGCGCTGGAAAAGAACCAGCCGGGCATCCTGGCGCAGATGTACAAGCTGCGCCTCAGCAACTCGGAGGAGACGCACCTCCAGGACGACCGCTGGACCTATTACTTCTACAAGCTCGCGGGCTACCTGTTGCCCTGGACGACCATCCTGATCGCCGCGATTCCGCTGTATTTCGTTTCGCGTTCGCGCCTCGATCCGGAACAGGCCCCGTTTACACGGGTCCTGGCGCGCGAGCAGTTCCGCTACTTTGCGTTCACGTTTGTGCTGGGCTTTATCGCGTTTTATGCCTGGCCCAAACAGCAGGAGTACTACCTGCTTCCGCTGCTGCCGGCGTTCGCGCTGGCCGCGGGGCACATTCTGGCCACGTACCGCTCGGCGGGCGGAATCCCCGAAGAAGCGCTGGCGAAGTGGACGCTCTTCATCGGGATTCTGGGAGGCCTCGCAATCGCGGCGGCGCCGCTCTGGCCGGAACTGCTGCGTCTGATGCATCACTTCAAGCAGGCCGACCGCATGGCGGCTTCGATCTCGCCGGTGCTCTGGGCGCTGACGATCCCCGCAGGCCTAATCTTCACGCTGCTGCATTTCGTGATGGCGCGGCAATGGGTCGAAGGGCGCGCGCTGCTGGCGGTGCTGCCCATGGGCGTGCTGGCGCTGGTGGGGTTGCTGGGCTGGAACATTTATCACGCCGAAAGCGCGAAGGCGACCGACGACCTTTACAAACAGGCGCCGCTGCTGCGCAAACAGATCGCCGCGATGGGCGAAGACGTGCATGTGTACCGGCAGGAACACCACAACATGAACGAACTGGCGCTGCTGTTCTACATGGGCCAGGACTATCCCGTTTATTCCACGCTGGTTGCCGAATCCAGAAGCGATGCCGCTCCGAAGAAACGCGTGCTGATCGGCTACCGCGACAGCCTCAAGGCCGTGGGCCTGGGCGCGCTTTTGCCGGAGTCCGGCATGCCGCTCGAAGCTGTGGAAATTCCCGCCGACTGGGTGCCGGGCACGGAAATCCCCGTGAAGGTGACCCCGCCGGCGCCGCACGCTGAAATTCCGGAGCCCCCGGCGCTGCCCGATGCGCCGATCTTGCCCGCGCCTCAAGCTCCGCTTCCCACCCCCGCGCCCAGCGTGGCGCCGGAAAAGACGCCGTAACACCCGGCCCGTTCCTTCCTGTCCGCCAACCGGTAGGGGACCTTCGTGAAGACCAGTTCCATCAAAGCGCTTAAAGAAGTCGCCTGGATCGGCGACGAATACGTCAAGCACCCGCGCGGGATCGTGCTCTGGTTCCACGGGCTGGGCCGGCTCGAATACAAATTCGAGCCGACGATGCAGGAACTGGTCTTCGCCGATGCCGGCGGGCTGGTCGTGCACGCCTATTATGGCGCTTGGCATTGGATGAACCGCCAGACGCGCGCGTTCATCGATGACCTGATCGCTTCCTTATATAAGGCCTACAAGCTGCCCAAGCGCGCGCCGGTGGTCATCACGGGCGAAAGCATGGGCGGGCAGTGCGGGCTGTTGTACACGCGCTACTCCAAGCACAAGCTGGCCGGCTGCGCGGTCAATTGCCCGGTCTGCGATCTGGAATATTCAATGTACGAGCGCGGGGACGTCGCGCGCACGATTCACCACGCGTTCCGCGGCTACAAAGGCACTCTTAAGGCGCTGCTGAAGGAACATTCGCCCGTCGGTCAGGTCGCGAAGTTCCCCCGAATTCCGTACCACATCATCCACGGCGTGAAGGACGAAGGCGTGCACATCAAGCCGCACTCGGACCAGCTCGTTCCGCTGATGCGCAAGCGCGGCCTGGATGTCGATTACCACCGCGTCGAAGGGATGAACCATTGCTCGCCGATGCCGCAGGCGGTGTGGCAGTCGCAGACCGATTTTGTGACGCGCCTGCTCAACGCATAGCTTTCAAGTGTTGTGAAATAAAAAGAGCCGGACGCTTAGCGCTTGCGTAATTTCCTGGCGTGCATTTTGAAAAACGCCGTTGTTGCTTGTTTGTCAACCCGGCCATCGGCGACGCCTA
>Ga0265314_10000488_pt1 | contig 51640 bp, 56 predicted proteins | sample 4126metaG_FD_203106 | JGI IMG/M metagenome (GOLD analysis project Ga0265314, IMG submission 203106) | Rhizosphere microbial communities from Carex aquatilis grown in University of Washington, Seatle, WA, United States - 4-1-26 metaG | ecosystem: Host-associated > Plants > Roots > Rhizosphere >... | reverse complement strand
GTCGGCGGTGGTACTCGAAAAATTGATCAGCCAGTTCATGTACAGCAAGGCGGCCGAAGGCGGCAACACCACCAGCAAATAACATTGTTCGTGGAACGAAAGTGACGCGAAAGGGAGTTGTAATGAAAAAATTGACAAGCAGGATTCTGGTTGCAATGTTGCTTGCGGTGCCGGTGCTGGTTTTGTCGCCGGCCAGCGCGCAGGAGATCGCCCCCGACGCGCTGGCCAAAAAAGTCACCGACGAGGTGATTGCGGTATTGCGCGCCGACAAGGATATACAGGCCGGAAATACGAAGAAAGTCCTCGATCTCGTCGAATCGAAGATCCTGCCGCATTTCAATTTTGCGCGCATGACCCGGCTGGCGGTCGGCGCGCCGTGGCGCCAGGCGACGCCCGCGCAGCAACAGACCCTGATCGGCGAGTTTCGCACGCTCCTCGTGAACACTTATACGTCCGCATTCACGCAGTATCGAGACCAGGTGATCGAGTATCGGCCGTTTAAAATGGCGCCCGCCGACACCGAGGTCGTGGTGCGCTCGCTGATCAAGCAGAAAACCGGCGCCGATCCGATCGACATCAACTACAGCATGGAGAAAATAGACGGCGCGTGGAAGGTTTACGACGTAGTCATCGCGGGCGTCAGCCTGGTGCAGAATTACCGCAGCAGCTTTGCCTCTGAAATCCAGAAGAGCGGCGTCGACGGGCTGATCGCGACTCTGACGGCCAAGAACAAGGCGCTGGCCCAGCAGCAGGTCGGCAAGAAATGATCGAGCGCGCGGGCAACGAGCTGCGCTTGGCGGGCGCACTCACGATTGCCAATGCAGTCGCTCTGTGCGAGGAAGGCAAGCAGCAGTTAAACGGCGACATGGTGATCGATCTCACCGGCGTGACCGAGGTCGACTCGACCGCGTTGAGCGTGCTGTTCGAGTGGCGGCGCGCCGCGCGCGAGAAGAATTCGCGTGTTTCATTCCGCAATCTGCCGGACAGTATGAAAAGTCTGGCCGCGCTGTATGGCGTCGCGGACCTGGTTGTTCCGGACGCCTGAACCGTAGACGCTGCTGCTGCGGGCTGATGTGAATTGCGCGCTGCGCCGGCGCTCTTGCTCGTTGCCCCATGATTCCCGTGATACAAATAGAGAATTTGTTAAGCGCTTAGGTGCCGTGCAGGCGCCCGGCGGCGTGAGCTTCGACATCGCGCAGTAAGAATTTTCGGTTCGCTCGGTTCCGCTGGCCGCGGGCTAAATCACCTTGATCGGCGGCGCCGGTGCGCCGATGGCATTATCATGGCTAACTCTGCGGCTGATTGAAACCGGGTAACTAAGGACTCTACACATGGTAACTCCCGAACAGGTCAAATCCTATATCGAGCAGGGTCTCGAATGCGAATTCGTCAGCGTGGCGGGCGACGGCCATCATTTCGAGGCGGTGATCGTAAGCGCCGCGTTTAGCGGCAAGAACAAGGTGCAGCAGCACCAGATCGTCTATCGCGCGCTCGGTGACCGCATGCGCGAGGAAATCCACGCGCTGTCGATGCAGACGCACACGCCGGAAGACTGGGCCAGGCACTAGCCCGCGCCGGTTCCAACCATGGACAAACTGGTCATCGAGGGCGGTGTCGCGCTCAAGGGCGAAGTGCGCATCTCCGGCGCCAAAAACGCGGCGCTGCCGATTCTTTGCGCAGCGATCCTGAGCGACGAGCCGTTGCGTGTTGCCAACGTCCCGCACCTGCGCGACGTCACGACCATGCTGGGATTGCTCGCACAGATGGGCATCGCCGTGTCGGTCGACGACAAGCTGGGCGTCGAACTCAACGCGCAGGCGCTGGACAATCCGGCGGCGCCTTATGAGCTCGTTAAAACGATGCGTGCGTCGGTGCTCGTGCTGGGGCCCCTGCTCGCGCGGTGCGGCAAGGCGCGCGTGTCGCTACCCGGCGGTTGCGCCATCGGGCTCAGGCCCGTCGATCAGCATTTGAAAGCGCTGCAGGCGATGGGCGCGACGATTGCGATCGAGCACGGCTATATGCAGGCGAGCGCGTCGCGCCTTAAAGGCGCGCGGATCATCATGGATCTGGTGACGGTCACCGGCACCGAAAACATCATGATGGCGGCGACGCTCGCCGACGGCGAGACGGTCATTGAAAATGCGGCGCGCGAGCCGGAAGTCGTCGATCTTGCCAACTGCCTGAAAGCGATGGGCGCCAGGATAAAAGGCGCTGGCGGTGACGTGATCAGGATTACCGGCGTGCCGCGGCTAAAAGCCGCAAATTATCGCGTGATGCCGGATCGTATCGAGACCGGGACGTTTCTCGCGGCGACCGCGGCAACCGGCGGGGAAGTCCGCCTGCGCGATACGCGCGCGAACATACTCGATGCCGTGCTCGAGAAACTGCGCGAAGCGGGTGCGCACATTGAGGCGCGCGATGACTCGATCAACCTCGGCATGGCCGGCGCATTGCGTGCAGTGAATCTGCGCACGGCGCCGTATCCCGCGTTTCCGACCGACATGCAGGCGCAATTCATGGCGCTGAACAGCGTGGCCGCGGGCACTGCATTGATTACCGAGACGATATTCGAAAATCGTTTCATGCATGTGCAGGAACTGCGCCGGTTGGGCGCGCAGATCGAGGTCGAAGGCAACACCGCCGTGGTAAAAGGCGTCGCGCGTCTGGACGGCGCGACGGTCATGGCCACGGATTTGCGCGCGTCGGCGAGCCTCGTGATTGCGGGGTTGATCGCGCGCGGCGAAACAACCATCGAACGCGTCTACCATCTCGATCGCGGGTACGAATCGATCGAGGAAAAACTCTCGCGGCTGGGCGCGCGCATCAGCCGCGTGCGTTGACGTTTTCGCTCGCGCCGGACCGATTGTTCCGCGCTATGCGGCGCGCGGCGCATGCGATCCGGAATGAGCCCGGCACTTTGATGCCGACCCTGTAATCCTGGCATCTGCGGTAAAATTCAAAATCCTGCCTGCACTATGCCGCTATGCTCAGTATCGCTTTATCGAAGGGACGCATTCTCGACGACACCCTGCCTTTGCTCAAGGCGGCGGGCATCGTCGCGTCCGAAGACCCGGAAGCGTCGCGCAAGCTGATCATTCCGACGTCGCACGCCGGGGTGCGGCTCATCATCGTGCGCGCGACCGATGTGCCGACCTATGTGCAGTACGGCGCGGCCGATCTCGGCATCGCCGGTGGCGACATACTCGCGGAGTACGGCAGCAACGGATTTTATCAACCGCTCGATCTCAAAATCGCGCGTTGCCGCCTGATGGTCGCCGTGCGCAAGGATTTTCCCTACGACGAGACCGTGCGTTCGGGCGCGCGGCTGCGGGTGGCGACCAAATACCTGCAGACGGCGCGCGAGCACTTCGCGGCGAAAGGCGTGCACGTCGATCTGATCAAGTTGTACGGTTCGATGGAGCTCGCCCCGCTGACGGGGCTCGCGGATGCCATCGTCGACCTCGTCAGCACGGGTAATACGCTCAAGGCCAACAATCTCGTCGCGGTCGAGGAAATCGCCGAGGTCAGCGCGCGCCTGATCGTGAATCAGGCGGCCTTTAAATTGAAGCGGGCGCAAATCCAGCCGCTACTCGACGATCTGACGCGGGCCGTCAAATGACCGTGCTCAAGCGGCTAAAGTCGGGTGATCCGCAATTCCCGGCGCAGTTGAAGGCATTGCTCGCATTCGAAGGCGCGCAGGACTCCACGGTCGATGCGACCGTTGCCGGCATACTGTCCGATGTCAGGCGACGCGGGGACGCCGCAGTGCTCGAATACACGCGGCGGCTCGATCGCGTGCAGGCGTCATCGGTCGCGCAGCTCGAGTTTACGCGCGACGAAATGCAGCGCGCACTGGCAAGCATAACCGCAGCGCAGCGCAGCGCGCTCGAGTTGGCGGCGGCGCGCGTGCGCGTCTATCACGAAAAGCAGATCGCACAGTCGTGGAGCTATACGGACGAGGACGGCACGCGCCTGGGCCAGCAGGTCAGCGCGCTCGATCGCGTGGGCCTTTACGTACCGGGCGGCAAGGCTGCGTATCCGTCGTCGGTGCTGATGAACGCGCTGCCCGCCAAGGTCGCCGGCGTGCGCGAAATCATCATGGTCGTACCCACGCCGGACGGGGAAAGAAATCCGCTGGTGCTGGCCGCTGCGGCGCTCGCCGGTGTCGACCGTGTATTCGGCATCGGCGGCGCGCAAGCGATCGGCGCACTCGCGTTCGGAACCGCGACCGTGCCGCAAGTCGACAAGATCGTCGGTCCGGGAAACGCCTATGTCGCAGCCGCCAAGCGCCGCGTGTTTGGCGTGGTCGGCATCGACATGGTGGCAGGCCCGTCGGAAATTCTGATCGTATGCGACGGTAGTACCGATCCGGACTGGATCGCGATGGATCTGTTTTCGCAGGCCGAGCACGATGAACTCGCACAGGCCATCCTGCTTGCTCCGGGCGCCAACTACATCGACCAGGTCGCGGCGAGCATCGAGCGCCAGTTGAACGGGATGCCGCGGCAGGCGGTGATCAAGGCCGCGCTGGAAAATCGCGGCGCGTTGATCGAAGTGCGCGACATCGACGAGGCTTGCGCAATCGTGAACCAGATCGCACCCGAACACCTCGAGCTGTCGGTGGCGAATCCGGATGCGCTGCTGCCCAAAATCCGCAACGCCGGGGCGATTTTTCTAGGGCCCTATACGTCCGAAGCGCTCGGCGACTATTGCGCGGGTCCCAACCACGTGCTTCCGACGTCGCGCACCGCGCGCTTTTCTTCGCCGCTGGGCGTCTACGATTTTCAGAAGCGTTCGAGCGTGATCGCGGTATCGAAAAAAGGCGCGGCCAAACTGGGCGCGATCGCCATGGAACTCGCGCGCGGCGAAGGACTGGGCGCACATGCGCGCTCGGCCGAATACCGGATGAAGTGATCGGCCGATGAGTCGCTACTGGAGCAAGGTCGTGCGGGGCCTTACGCCCTATGTGCCGGGCGAGCAGCCGAAGCTGCCCAACCTCGTCAAGCTCAACACCAACGAAAGTCCCTACGGCCCGAGCCGCAAGGTGCTCGATGCGCTGCGCGCGGAAGTCGGCGACACGCTGAGGTTGTATCCCGATCCATGCAGCGACAAGCTGCGCGCGGCGATTGCCAGGCGCCACGGGCTCGCGCCGGAGCAGGTGTTCGTCGGCAATGGTTCGGATGAAGTGCTCGCGCACGTGTTCAACGCGCTGCTCAAGCACGACGCTCCGGTGCTCTTTCCGGACATTACCTACAGTTTTTATCCGGTGTATTGCGGGCTCTACGACATTCCGTTCGCGCAGGTGCCGCTCACCGCGGCGTTCGAAATCGACGTCGGCGACTACGCGCGTCCCAACGGCGGCATCATTTTCCCCAATCCCAACGCGCCGACGGGCCGCCTGGCGCCGCTTGCGGAAATCGAGCGATTGCTCAAGGGGAATACCTCTTCGGTCGTCGTGATCGACGAGGCGTATGTCGATTTCGGCGGCGTGTCGTGCGTGCCGTTGATTGCGCAATACCCGCAGTTGCTGGTGACGCACACGCTATCCAAGTCGCACGCGCTGGCGGGCCTGCGCGTAGGTTACGCGACCGGGCATCCGGAACTCATCGAGGCGCTCAATCGCGTGAAGGACAGCTTCAACTCCTATCCACTCGATCGTTTCGCGCAGGCCGGCGCCACCGCGGCGATGGAAGATGAAGCTTACTTCGCGGCGATGTGCCAGAAGGTGATGGCCTCGAAAAAAACGCTCGTCGCCAATCTGCAGGAACTCGGTTTCGAAGTGCTGCCGTCGGCGGCAAATTTTATTTTCGCGCGTATGCCGGGGCGCGACGGCGCGGATATCGCGGCAAAACTGCGCGAACGCAGCATCATCGTGCGCCACTTTAAGAGTCCGCCGCGGATTGCGCCGTTTTTGCGCATCACGGTAGGTACGGATGAACAATGCGCGGGTTTGGTCGATGCCTTGCGTGAAATCGTTTATACTCGTCTAAACAAATAGTTATTCAAGGTTCGCGGATACCATGGCACGCCAGGCGAAAGTCACGCGGAACACTCAGGAAACGCAGATCAGCGTTGCGCTGAATCTCGACGGCAGCGGCCAATCCAAGCTCGCGACCGGCGTGCCGTTTCTCGACCACATGCTCGACCAGGTCGCGCGTCACGGCGTGTTCGATCTGGAGATCGTGGCGAAGGGCGATCTGCACATCGACGCCCACCACACCGTCGAAGACATCGGCATTACGCTGGGCCAGGCGTTCACGAAGGCGGTGGGCGGCAAGGAGGGCGTGCGCCGCTACGGCCACGCCTACGTACCGCTCGACGAAGCTTTGTCGCGCGTTGTCGTAGACCTTTCGGGCCGGCCGGGACTCAGTTTGAAAATCGATTTCGTGCGTGCGCGCATCGGCGAATTCGACGTCGACCTCGTGCACGAGTTTTTTCAGGGCTTCACCAATCACGCATTCGTCACGCTGCATGTCGACAATCTCAAAGGCGACAATGCGCACCACCAGGCGGAGACGGCGTTCAAGGCGTTCGGGCGCGCGCTGCGCATGGCGGTCGAACTCGATCCGCGCGTGCAGGGCGTGCCGTCGACCAAGGGCAGCCTTTAGCCAACGTTCAAGCAGGCAATACAATTCTCTGCGCCTATGACTGATATCGCCGTAATCGATTACGGGATGGGCAACCTGCATTCGGTGTCGACCCGGCTCAAGCAGGCGGCGCCGGGACTCGAGGTCACCGTCACGGGGGATCCCGCCGTTGTGGCGCGCGCCGCCCGCGTAGTCTTTCCCGGCCAGGGTGCAATGCCAGACTGCATGCGCGAACTCGATGCGCACGGCCTGCGCGAGGCGGTGCTGGACGCCGCGTACAGCAAACCTTTTCTCGGCATCTGCATCGGCCTGCAAATGTTGTTCGGCCACAGCGAAGAAGGCGACATCGCGTGTCTGGGCGTGATGCCGGGACGCGTGCGGCGTTTCTCCGGCGCGATGGTCACCACCGGCGGCGAACGCGTGAAGGTGCCGCACATGGGTTGGAACCGCGTGCGCCAGGTTGTTGCGCACCCGCTGTGGCGTGGCGTTCCCGACCAGGCCTACTTCTATTTCGTGCACAGCTACTACGTCGAAACGACGGATTCTGCGCTGATTGCCGGGAGCAGCGACTACCCGCACGCGTTTACTTGCGCAATCGCGCGCGACAACGTGTTTGGCGTGCAATTTCACCCGGAAAAAAGCGGTGCGGACGGACTGATGTTATTGCAGAACTTTGTGCAGTGGCAGCCGGCGTCGCGACTGGCTCGACCGCAGCAACTGGCGGCGGCAGGTTGAGACCCTATGCGAATCCCCGCGGCGTGTAGTATGATGATTTTCAACTGCGATTCATTACGCCTTGATCACCGTCCGCCGCACTTTTGTGCTTCATCCTTTCCGTCAGCAGGACTCATCCCCCGCTTTCCTGGACCGCTCGTAATCCGTCCCCGCGCAGCATGCTGATTATCCCGGCGATCGATCTCAAGGATGGCAAGTGCGTACGCCTGAAGCAGGGCGTCATGGAAGACGCCACCATATTTTCGGAAGACCCCGGCGCGATGGCCGCGCAATGGGTGAAGCAGGGCGCGCGCCGCCTGCACGTGGTCGATTTGAACGGCGCGGCGGCGGGCAAACCCAAAAACGAAGCCGCGATCAAATCGATCCTTGCCGCGGTCGGCGACCGCATCCCGGTCCAGTTGGGCGGCGGCATCCGCGATCTCGATACGATCGAGCGCTACATCGACAGCGGCATCAGTTACGTGATCATCGGCACGGCGGCCGTCAAAACGCCGGGTTTTCTGCACGATGCGTGCACTGCGTTCACCGGTCATGTGATGGTTGCACTTGATGCCAAGGACGGCAAGGTCGCGGTCGACGGCTGGTCGAAAATGACCGGGCACGACGTGATCGATCTTGCCAAGAAGTTCGAGGACTACGGCAGCGAAGCGATCATTTACACCGACATCGGCCGCGACGGCATGCTGACCGGCGTCAACATCAAAGCGACGGTCGAACTCGCGCGGCAATTGTCGGTGCCGGTGATCGCGAGCGGCGGCATTACCGATCTTGAAGACGTGAAGGCGTTGTGCAAGGTCGAGTCTGAAGGCATCATAGGCGCGATTACTGGGCGCGCGGTTTACCAGGGCACGCTCGATTTCGCCGCCGCGCAGAAGCTCGCCGACAAGCTGTCCAAGAAGAAGGAGTGAGGAAAGACGGGCGGGGATCGGGGAGGCAGTCGAAGCTCCTTGCCGATATTCGCCATCCCTCATCCCGTCATGCTGGCCAAGCGCATCATCCCCTGTCTGGACGTCAACGCCGGGCGCGTCGTCAAGGGCATCAACTTCGTGGGGCTGCGCGACGCGGGCGATCCCGTCGAAGTGGCGGCGCGTTACAACAAGCAGGGCGCCGACGAAATTACCTTTCTCGACATCACGGCGAGCAGCGACAACCGCGATCTGATTCTGCATATCGTGGAAGCCGTCGCGACCCAGGTTTTTATCCCGCTGACGGTCGGCGGCGGCGTGCGCAAGGTCGAAGACGTGAGGCGGCTGCTCAACGCGGGCGCTGATAAAGTCAGCATCAATACGGCGGCGGTGCAAGCCCCGCAATTGATCGCCGACGCCAGCAGTCATTACGGCTCTCAGTGCATAGTGGTTGCCGTCGACGCGAAGCGGGTGCCCGGCGCCGGGCCGGCGCGCTGGGAGGTCTACACCCACGGCGGACGCCAGCCGACCGGGCTGGACGCGCTCGAGTGGGGGCGCAAAATGCAGGAACTCGGCGCCGGCGAAATCCTGTTGACCAGCATGGATCGTGACGGCACCCGCCGGGGATTCGACCTCGAACTTACCCGCGCGTTTGCCGACGCGCTCGCGATTCCGGTCATTGCGAGCGGCGGCGTCGGCACGCTCGAGCATCTGGTCGACGGCATCGTGCAGGGGCACGCGAACGCGGTGCTTGCGGCCAGCATTTTTCACTACGGCGAATTCACGGTGGGGCAGGCCAAGCAACTGATGGCCGAACGCGGCGTCGAGGTGAGGTTATGACTCGTAACGGGGTAAAATCGTGGCTTGCCGTCACGCGATGAACGCCTGCGACGCCGGGCGCACAGGATATGTCGGACACTTGGCTTAACAAGGTAAACTGGGCACAGGACGGGCTCGTGCCGGCGGTCGCGCAGGAAGCATCGAGCGGCCGCGTGCTGACGCTCGCGTGGATGAACCGCGAGGCGTTGAAGCGGACGGTCGAAACCGGCGAAGTCCACTACTGGTCGCGGTCGCGCAAGAAAATCTGGCACAAGGGCGAAGAGTCCGGCCATGTGCAGAAGGTGCTGGGCATCCGACTGGACTGCGACGAGGACGTGATACTGCTGGAAGTCGAACAAGCGGGCGGCATCGCGTGCCATACCGGCCGGCACAGTTGTTTTTATCAAAAGCTCGTCAATGGCGAGTGGGTGGCAACGGATCCGGTCTTGAAAGACCCACGGGACATCTACCACAAATGATAGACACCACCATATTGCGGCGCCTGTCGGCCACGATTGCCGAGCGCAAAGGCGCGGACCCGGCGAGTTCCTATGTGGCGGGACTGTTCGGCAAGGGGCACGACGCGATACTCAAGAAAGTCGCGGAGGAAGCGGCGGAAACGCTGCTGGCGGCGAAGGACGGTGATAAACTGCACCTCGTACGGGAAGCCGCGGATTTGTGGTTTCACTGCCTGGTGCTGCTGGCGTGGCACGGGTTGACCAGCGATGACGTGCTGTCGGAACTGCGCCGGCGCGAAGGCATTTCCGGTGTGGACGAAAAAGCCTCGCGCAAGTAATCGGCCCGCCGGCGGACCGCGCAAAATTCACGCGCCCGCCGACGCGGGCGCAGACGAGTTTAGAGGAGTGGAAACATGGGCTCATTAAGCATTTGGCACTGGTTGATCGTGCTGGTCGTCGTGGTGCTGATTTTCGGCACCAAAAAACTGCGCAACCTGGGCACCGATCTGGGCAGCGCGGTAAAAGGCTTCAAAGACGGTATGAAGTCTGAAGAAGACAAATCTGCGTCGCCGCAGGCCGAAATTCATCCGGCCGCCGGCCAGACGATCGAAGGCGAAGTGAAGAAAGAAACCCAGTCGAAAGCGTGAGCGTTAGCGGGTCACGCGCCATTCGCCAGCAGTGCGCGCGCCCTTCGCCCTGCGTTTTTCGTCCCACCCGGGAAATCTCTGAACAAGTGGGCCCCCCTCCTTGTGCATCCCCGCTTCAGAGGGTGCCTGGACTAAGCCAAATCGATAATCAAAGTTTTTCTTAAATGTTTGACGTCGGATTTTCCGAAATCGTTGTAATCGCGGTCGTCGCGTTGATCGTGATCGGGCCCGAGCGCCTGCCGAAAGTGGCGCGCACGCTCGGCCATTTGTTCGGCCGCATGCAGCGTTACGTGAACGACGTGAAGGCCGACATCAGCCGCGAAATGGAACTCGACGAACTGCGCAAACTGCAGGCGAGTGTGCAGGATGCCGCGCACGCGATCGAACAGACCGTCAACAAGGAAATCAAGTCGACGGAATCGGAATTGAACAACATAGCGATCTCGGCGGCACAAGCCGTGCAACCGGTTGCCGACGCCGCGCCCACGGCCGACGCACCACCGTACGCCGCGACGACGCCCGCGGTTGCGACCAGCGTTCAGACCCAGCTCGACCTGGGGTCCGAAGCGCCGCCGCCGGCGCGCAAGCAGGGCTGATGCGAGACGCCGCGCGGGCGCGGTACACCCGATGAACACACAGGACACCTTCATTTCCCACCTGGTCGAGCTGCGCGACCGGCTGCTGCGCGCGATACTCGCCGTGCTGATCGTATTTCTGTGCCTCTTTCCGTGGGCCAAGGATTTGTACACGCTGCTCGCGCAGCCGCTGCTCGCGGTGCTGCCGCACGGCGGCCAGATGATCGCCACCGACGTGGTCGGCGTGTTTCTCGTGCCGATGAAAGTCGCGCTGCTGGTCGCGTTCGTGATCGCGCTGCCTTACGTGCTTTATCAGATCTGGGCGTTCGTCGCGCCGGGTCTTTATACCCATGAAAAACGGCTGGTGCTGCCGCTCATTTTCACCAGCACGGTGCTGTTTATTACCGGCATGGCGTTCGCCTATTTTCTCGTCTTCCCGGTCGTTTTCAAGTTCATGGCGTCCATCGCGCCTGAGGGCGTGGCGTGGATGACCGACATCGAGAAATACCTGAGCTTCGCGCTGACGATGTTCGTCGCGTTTGGCGTTACGTTCGAAGTTCCCGTGGCCGTGGTATTGCTGGTACGCATGAATATCGTCGGCGTCGACAAACTGCGCGAGATACGCCCGTACGTCATTGTCGGCGCGTTCGTAGTCGGTGCAGTCTTCACACCACCGGATGTGATATCGCAATTGATGCTGGCGGTGCCGTTATGGGTGTTGTACGAACTCGGCATTCTTTTCGCCAGTATGACGGGAAAAGCAAAGAACGCCGATGACGAGCCGGCGGCGGACGGCACCACGCCCGACAAAGCGGACGGCGACTAGCGGCGCGCCGGCGATTACTTCTCGTCGCGTTTGGGCTTGGGCCGCTTGCCGACGCCGACTTTGACCTCCAATTCCGTTTTGTCGCGTAGCAGTTTGAGCGTTGCTACAGTGCCAGGTTTGAGTGCCGAAATCAGATTAAGTGTACTCGCGTCATCGACGACCGGCTTATTTTCGACACCGACCAGCACGTCGCCGGGTCTGATGCCCGCTTTGTCGGCTGGGCTACCGTTCATAACCGCAGTTACCAACACGCCGCTGACTTTCGGCAACTTGAGGGACTCGACGAGCTCGCGGGTCATACTCTCCATGCTGATGCCGATGTAACCGCGCGTGACGCTCCCGCTCTCGATCAGCTGCTCCATCACTTGCTTCGCGAGGCTAGACGGAATCGCGAAGCCGATGCCGACTGTAAAGCCAGCATCCTGCGGCCTATTTCCGCCCGGGGTGTAAATCAATGTATTGATGCCGAGCAGATTGCCATTCACGTCGACCAGCGCACCACCGGAATTGCCGGGGTTGATCGCGGCGTCGGTCTGGATGAAATTCTCGAACGTGCTAATGCCGAGATGACTGCGGCCAAGTGCACTGATGATTCCGGAAGTCACGGTCTGGCCCACACCGAACGGGTTGCCGATGGCGAGCACGATGTCTCCGACGCGAGCCTGTTCCGACTGCGCGAAAGTTGCCGAGGGCAGGTTTTTGAGATCGATCTTGATCACCGCTAGATCGGTCTCGGGATCGCTGCCGACGACGCGCGCCTTGGTGCGGCGCGCATCGGCCAGTGCGACTTCGATTTCATCCGCCGCTTCGACCACGTGGTGATTGGTGAGGATATAACCTTTGTCGCTGACGATCACGCCGGACCCCAGGCTTGAACTGCGCTGCATCTGCGCATCGCCTTGCTCGCCGAAAAAATAGCGGAACACCGGGTCGTCCATGAACGGATGGCGCGCGACCTTGGTTTCCTTGCTGGTGTAGATATTGACGACTGTCGGCATCGCTTTTCTGGCCGCGTCGCTATAGGACGCGACGGCGCGCGGCGCGGCGCCTGGCGGCGTCTCTCGCGTCGTTATGACGTCGACACTCCCGCGCGTATTCGGCCCGAGCAGTTCGGGCCGCAGCGTCGAGACCACAAACAAAATGGCGAGGCAGATCGTCGTGGTCTGGGCAAAAATCAGCCAAAGTTTACGCATAGAGCGTGTCGCCGCGGAACTCGAAGTTGTAATCGGGTTAAAATGCGCGCTGGAGTGTCAGGGTCAAAATTCCCCATGCAACGCACTGAACTCGAGAGCTATCTTAATTTATATCTCGATGTCGACCGTTTTCGCGATTATTGCCCAAACGGGCTGCAGGTGGAAGGGCGCGCCGAAGTCCGCGTAATCGTGTCCGGCGTCACCGCATCGCTCGCCCTGGTGCGTGCGGCGATCGAGCGCGGCGCCGATGCGCTGCTCGTGCATCACGGCTATTTCTGGCGCGGCGAAGACGCGCGCATAACGGGCACGCGGCGCGACCGCCTCGCGGCGTTGCTCAAAAACGACCTCAATCTTTTTGCATTTCATTTGCCGCTCGATGCGCATCCCGATGTCGGCAACAATGCGCAACTCGCGCGCGAACTCGAACTGCCGTATGCAGGCTCGTTCGGCGAGCAGAATCTCGGTGCGCACGGCGTATTTGCATCGCCGCCGACGGTCGGCGAACTCGGCCGCCGCATCTGCGCGCGCTTGAACCGCATACCGCAGATCGTCGGTGACGAAAATAAGCCCGTGAAGCGCGTCGCGTGGTGCACTGGCGCGGCGCAAGGTTATCTTGAGGATGCGGTGCGGCTCGGCGTCGACGCGTATATTTCAGGCGAGATATCGGAACAGACCGTGCATCTCGCGCGCGAAACCGGCATTGCGTACATCGCTGCGGGTCATCATGCGACCGAGCGTTACGGCATCCGCGCGCTCGGCGAACACGTGGCCACGCGCTTCGCCCTCGAGCATCACTTCATCGACATCGCCAACCCGGTTTAGCCCGGATCGGGGTGGCGGCGGGCATCCGAAAATCGACGGCAATTCCCTGAACCAATGGACTATTTTCAGGTTTTGCTTAAGTTTTTGCGCGGAATTCGCTAAACTACCGCTTTTTGTCAATTCGCCAGCGGGGAAATTCCATGTCGGATCAGGAAGTGGATCAAGGTAAACGCGGTTTTCTGATGGTCGCCACCGGCGTCGTGGGCGGGGTCGCCGCGGTAGCAACCGCCGTGCCGTTCGCCGGCAGCATGTTTCCATCCGAACGCGCAAAAGCCGCGGGCGCTCCGGTGGAAGTCGACATCTCCAAGTTGGCGCCGGGCGAAATGCAGATCGTCGAATATCGCGGTAAGCCGGTGTGGATCATCAGCCGTACCAAGGAAATGCTCGAAGGCATCAAGAAGAGCGATTCCAAGGTGTCGGATCCGAATTCCGAAGTTCTCCAGCAGCCCGATTACGCGAAAAACGAATACCGTTCGATCAAGCCCGACATTGTCGTGCTCGAGGGCGTGTGCACGCATCTTGGCTGCTCGCCCCAGTACAAGTCGGTCGACGCAAAGGCCGACATGGGACAGGACTGGAACGGCGGATTTTTCTGTCCGTGCCACGGTTCCAAATTCGATTTCGCCGGTCGCGTATTCGCGGGTTCGCCGGCGCCTAAAAATCTCGAAGTGCCGAAGTACAAGTTTGTCGGCGACGCCAAGATCATCATTGGCGACGACACGAAGGGGGCGTAGACATGGCCGCTCTCGAAAAACAACCCGTCACGATCACCTGCGCCGGCCCGCTCAACGGCGCTTTGAGCGGACTGCTTACCTGGGTCGACGCCCGCTTTCCGCTGATCAAGTTGTGGGAAGAGCAGTGGGGCAAGTACGTGGCGCCCAAGAATTTCAATTTCTGGTACTACTTCGGTTCGCTATCGGCTTTCGTGCTGGTTCTGCAAATCGCCACCGGCATATTTCTGACCATGAATTACAAGCCCGATGCCACGCAGGCCTTCGCTTCCGTCGAGTACATCATGCGCGACGTGTGGGGCGGCTGGATCATCCGCTACATGCATTCGACCGGCGCGTCGGCGTTTTTCATCTGCGTTTACCTGCACATGTTCCGCGGGCTGCTTTACGGTTCCTATCGCAAGCCGCGCGAGCTCTTGTGGGTATTCGGCATGCTCATTTACCTGTGCCTGATGGGCGAGGCGTTTTTCGGCTACCTCCTGCCGTGGGGCCAGATGTCGTACTGGGGCGCGCAGGTGATCGTCAACCTGTTCGGCGCGGTGCCGTTCATAGGTCCGGACCTCTCGGAATGGATACGCGGCGATTACGTCATATCCGATGCGACGCTCAACCGCTTCTTCGCGTTCCACGTGATTGCGATTCCTCTCGTGTTGCTGGGCCTCGTCGCCGCGCACCTGACCGCGCTGCACGAAGTCGGATCCAACAATCCGGACGGCGTGGAGATCAAGAAGCAGCCGAAGGACCCGCAAACCGGACTGCCGCTCGACGGCATCTACTCTCATCCCTATTACTCGATCAAGGATGCGCTCGGCGTCGTGGTGTTCCTGATCGTTTTTTCGGTGATCATGTTCTTTCTGCCGGAAATGGGCGGTTACTTTCTCGAGTACAACAATTTCATTCCGGCCGATCCGCTGAAGACGCCGCCGCATATCGCGCCGGTGTGGTATTTCACGCCGTACTATTCGATCCTGCGCGCGATACCGCCGCTCTTCAACTCGCAGTTTCCGGGCGTACTCGCGATGGGCGCGGCGACGATGATCCTGTTCCTGCTGCCGTGGCTCGATCGCAGCCCGGTGAAGTCGATCCGCTACAAGGGTCCGCTGTTCAAGGGCGCGGTCGCCGCATTCGTGGTCGTCTTCCTGGTGCTGGGGTACCTCGGCACCGAACCGACCAACGTGTGGGGACAATTCGGCGCGTGGCTGGGTAATGCCGACCGCGCGACCGTCGTAGCGCGCGTCTGCACGGCGATCTATTTCCTGTTTTTCATCCTGATGCCGTGGTATTCGAAAATCGACCAATGCAAACCGGAACCGGCGAGGTTGACATGGTAAGCGCCTCGATCAAAAGATTCGTCCGCATCGCGGCCTGCGTTGCGTGGTTGGTGCCGCTGGCGGCGGTCGCGAACGAAGGCCCGCGCCTGCAGACCGCGCCGATCAATTCGCACGATCTCGCTTCGCTGCAGAACGGCGCCAAGCTGTTCGTCAACTATTGCCTGAACTGCCACACCGCCGGTTACATGCGCTACAACCGGTTGCGGGATCTCGGACTCACCGAAGTGCAGATCAAGGACAACCTGATATTCACCGGCGTAAAAGTCGGCGAATTGATGCAGTCCGCGATGGATCGCAAGGATGCCAAGGCATGGTTCGGCGTAGCCCCCCCCGATCTCACCGTGACCGCGCGCTCGCGCAGCTCGAGCGCGGGCAGCGGTGCCGACTGGATATATACGTACTTGCGGTCGTTCTACCGTGATCCGTCGCGGCCGACGGGATGGAACAATCTCGTGTTTGCCAATGTCGGCATGCCGCACGTGTTGTGGCAGTTGGACGGGCAGGCGCAACTGCACGAGGAAGTATTCGAGTCCGAGCACGCTGCGACAGCCGCGCTGATCGCCACCAAGGGCGTGGCCCAGCTCGAGGAGGCGCGCGAGACCAAAGACGGCAAGACGACCGAACGCTTCGTGCTGAAAACGTTGACCCCCGGCGCGGGCACGTTGTCGCCGGTCGACTATGAAAAGGCGGTGACCGATCTCGTCAACTACATGAGCTACATGGCCGAACCCGCGCGGCTTGAGCGCCGCCAGGTCGGTTTCTACGTGCTGATGCTGCTCGGCGTGCTTTTCATCCTGGTATTTGCTCTCAAGAAATCCTACTGGAAGGACGTTCACTAAACGGTGCCTCTATGATGACCTTATATTCAGGCACGACCTGTCCTTTCAGCCAGCGCTGCCGCAACGTGCTGTATGAAAAAGGCATGGATTTCCAGATCGTCGACGTTGATCTGCACAACAAACCGGAGGACCTGGCGGTGATGAATCCGTACAACCAGGTCCCCGTGCTGGTCGAGCGCGACCTCATGCTGTACGAATCGAACATTATCAACGAGTACATTGACGATCGTTTTCCGCATCCGCAGTTGATGCCGGCCGATCCCGTGATGCGCGCGCGCGCGCGGCTTTTCCTGTTCCGCTTCGAGCACGAAATGTTCACGCACGTGGAAACGCTCGAGAAGGGCAACCAGCGTCTCGCCGACAAGGCCCGCGCCGCAATTCGCGATAATCTCGCGCAGATCGCGCCGGTGTTCACCAAGCAGAAATACATGCTGGGCGACGAGTTCTCGATGCTCGACGTGGCGATCGTCCCGCTCCTGTGGCGGCTCGACTATTACGACATCCAGCTGCCGAAGCAGGCGGCGCCGCTGATGAAATACGCTGAGCGCCTCTTCAGCCGGCCCGCGTTCATCGACTCGCTGACCGCGTCCGAAAAGGTCATGCGCAAGTAAGGCAAATGTGGCCATGGCCAAAGAGCGCTCGACCAAACCTTATCTGATCCGCGCCATTTGCGAATGGTGCAGCGACAGCGGATTTACGGCTTACCTGTCTGTCAAGGTCGACGCGAACACGCGGGTGCCGATGGAGCACGTGAAAAACGGCGAAATCGTGCTCAACATCAGTCCGGATGCGGCACACCGGCTGACGGTAGGCGATGACATGATACAGTTTGCCGCGCGGTTTTCCGGCGTATCGCGCGAGTGCTCGATTCCAGTCGCGGCAGTGCAGGGAATTTTTGCGAAGGAAAACAGCCAGGGCCTGTTTTTTCAGCCCGAGCCGTCGTCCGCCGCACCGGCCGAGGACGCATCCGCACCTACGCCCCCGGCCCCCGGCGGCAAGCCCAAACTGCAGATCGTCAAGTAGCAGCAGCGCACGCACACGGAGCGTATCGCGCCGCGGCCGCTTTCCTGAATGATCAGGGGCCACGTCAACTCTGGCGGATTCAATGATGATTCGATGACGGCGGCATCCGCCACAATTTTACTGCCGCTTTTTTGTGATGCCGCGGTTGCCCGCAAGCGACAGCACGTGTAGCCTGTGCCTGATTAGCCGCCCGCCTCAATGATCATGCGCAAAAATATCGATCGCGATCTTGCCGCCGCCGCGCTGGTCGGGCTTTGTCTTGCCGGGCTGACCGGGCATGCCGCCGACGAGGCGCCGGCCGGCAAGCCGCGCGTGGTCATTCTGTGCCCCGAATGCGGCATGGTTTACAACATCCGGCGAATCGAAAAACCCGTCGCGCCCGAGCGTAATTTGCTGCCGAGCGTCGCGTCTTCTCCCCATGCCGGCGGCACCGGCAATGAAACGCAGGCGGTACCGCTCTTCAGCATCGGCACCGGCGGCGCGCAGCGCGTGCAGCGCGAACCGGTCATGCGCAGCGTGTGGGAAACCACCATCCGTTATGACAACGGCCAGTTCGGATTCGCGACGTATGAGATCGAGCCCGACTTCAAGGTCGGCGACCGGGTGCGTCATGTCGAAAATGCGTTTGAAGTGATTCCCCAGCCCGCGCGCTGAGCGCGCGTGAACCGCATACCGCCCGCTATTGTGTGCCCCCCCCCCAACGCGGATGTTGCTGAGGCGGGCGCCAAATATGAGAAAATCCCCACCGGGCCGGGTTAGCTCAGTTGGTAGAGCAGCGCATTTGTAATGCGACGGTCGAGGGTTCGAATCCTTTACCCGGCACCATCGTTTGCTGATCGCGGCACGCCAGATTCCGGCAACGGTCTCTCTATCCAGAGGCGCCTTTTTTGGGGAAACGCACTTGAAAAATCTGATTGTGGCCTTTGCACTGACGTGCGTGTGCGCATCGACACCGTGGGCGGCGGAACCGCCGGGCGCGCTCAAGAAAATCAAGGCGGCGAAAACCATCACGCTGGGTTACAGCGAAACCGCGGTGCCGTTTTCATTCGTGGGCAACGACAACCGGCCGCAGGGCTATTCGGTGGACCTGTGCAAACGTATCGCCGACGGCATCCAGCAGCAGCTGGGGCTCTCTGAACTTAGGGTCAAATGGGTCAAGGTGGACGTCAGCACGCGCATTTCCGCGACGATCAAGGGCGCGATCGACATCGAATGCGGCTCGACGACGCATACCCTGTCGCGCGAGGAGAAGGTCGATTTCAGCAACATGACGTTTGTCGATGGCGGCAGCTTTATCAGCAAGGGGCGGGCGAAAATCGCGACGGTGAAAGATCTGGCCGGGAAAAAAATCAGCGTGATTCCCGGCACCACGACCGAGAAAGTGCTGAAAGCCGCGCTCGACCAGGCGCAAGTCGCCGCGGAAATCATTCCCGTGCAAACCCATGCCGAAGGGTTCGGTGCGCTGCGCGAAGACCGGATCGATGCTTATGCGTCGGACCGCATGATCCTGATCGGGCTCGCATTGAACGCGATCGACGCGCAGTCGTACCGCTTGAGCGAAGAGATGTTTTCGTACGAACCGTACGCGTTAATGTTAAGGCGCGACGCTGATCTCCGGCTCGCGGTCAACCGCGAGCTCGCGCGCCTGTACCGCAGCGGCGATATCCTCAATCTCTACGCGCGCTGGTACGGTCCGCTCGGCGAGCCGAGCACGCTTTTGAAGGCGATGTATTTCCTGAATGCGCTGCCGGAATAACGCGGCATCTCTGCGCGGGGGGATACACACAGCGCGCGAAAACCTGCGATAATCCGGCTCCGCGTCCGGCGGGAAGCAGGCTATTGGCGACCGGCCGCAACGATTTACGTACGCGCAAGCCCAGGTATCGCCGTCCGGCGGGAACTTCACGCAGGCCAGGACGGTCGATTAGCGGCAGCGGACTTCAATCGGTCCGACCGTACCAATTGATGCAGACAAGAGAAGCGCGCCGGCCGGCGGCAAGGCCGGCGTGGCGGAGGAATCATAATGATAAAAGTTGAGCACCTGGTGAAGTCGTTCGGCGCAAAGCATGCGGTCGACGACATTTCTTTCAATGTCGAACGCGGCGAAGTGCTCGGATTTCTCGGGCCGAACGGCGCCGGCAAGTCGACCACCATGCGCATCATCACCGGTTTTTACCCCCCGACGTCGGGCAGCGTCACCATCGGCGGCTTCGACATCGTCGAGGACCCATTGCCCGCCAAGCGCCTGATCGGCTACCTGCCCGAAAATGCGCCCGGTTACGCCGACATGACCGTGCACGGTTTCCTCGGTTTCGCGGCAGATTTGCGCGGGCTCAAAGGCGACGCCAAGAAGAAGGCGATCCATACCGCGGTCGAGACCTGTTTCCTCGAAGGAGTGCTCTACCAGACCATAGACACGCTCTCAAAGGGCTACAAGCACCGCACCTGCCTCGCGCAATCGATCATCCACGATCCCGACATACTCGTGCTCGACGAGCCGACAGACGGGCTCGATCCGAACCAGAAACACGAAGTGCGCGGTCTCATCAAGCGCATGGGCGAAAAGAAGGCGATCGTGTTCTCGACGCATATACTCGAAGAAGTCGAGGCGGCCTGCACGCGCGTGATCATCATCGACCGCGGCCGCATCGTCGCCAGCGGCACGCCGCAGGAATTGAAGGCACGCTCGGAATTCGCCGGTGCCGTGCGTTTCGCGACGAAGAGCGCCAGCGCGTCGACGCTCGGCGCGAAGCTCGCGCCGCTCGCCGCGCGCACCGAGGTGGTGAGTGACGCCGGCGGCAGCGTCGTGATGCGCGCGTATCCGCGCGAGCGCGGCGGCAACGGCGCGTTCGTCGGCAGCATCGCCGACCTCGCGCGGCGCGAAAGCTGGCAGCTCGACGAGATTCACGTCGAGGAGGGGCGGCTCGACGAAGTTTTCCGCTCGATCACGCTGCCGGATACGGTCAAAGGAGCGCATTGAGATGAACGCGTGGAGCAACATCAAAGCCATCATGAAGCGCGAACTCGGCGGCTACTTTACGTCGCCCGTCGCGTACGTGTTTCTCGTCATCTTCCTGTTGCTGACCGGTTTCTTTACGTTCACCGTCGGTAATTTTTTTGAGCGCGGCGAGGCTTCGCTGGTGTCGTTCTTCACGTGGCACCCGTGGCTGTACCTGTTTCTGGTGCCCGCGGCCGGCATGCGCCTGTGGTCGGAAGAGCGGCGCCTCGGCACGCTGGAATTGCTGCTGACGATGCCGATCACGACGTGGCAGGCGATCGTCGGCAAGTTTTTCGCGTCGTGGGCGTTCCTGATCCTTGCGCTCGCGTTGACGTTCCCGGTGTGGATCACGGTCAACTGGCTCGGGAGTCCGGATAACGGCGTTATTTTCGCCGGCTACGTCGGCAGCGCGCTCTTGTCGGGCGCCTATCTCGCGATCAGTTGCATGACCTCGGCGATGACGCGCAACCAGGTGATCAGCTTCATCGTGTCGGTCGTGATCTGTCTCTTTCTGATCCTCGCCGGCTTCACGCCGGTGACCGATCTCCTAGTGCGCTGGGCGAACCCGGCGTTCGTACAAACCATCGCGTCGTTCAGCGTGATGACGCACTTCGAAGGTTTTCAGCGCGGGGTGCTCGACTTGCGCGACGTCGTTTTTTTCCTGTCCTTGATCGGATTTGCGCTGTTTACCACGGGGGTCGTGATTCGCGGCCACCGTGCGGGCTGAGAGTAGGAATACGGAGCCATGAACAAAAAACATTTTGCGACACTGGTTTATTCGGCCGGCGGCGTCGCCGCGCTGGTGGCGATCCTGGTCGCCGTCAACTTTCTGCTCGGCGCACTCAACGCGCGCGTAGACCTGACCCAAGGCAGCGTCTACACGCTGTCGCACGGCACCGAGGCGATCCTCGGGAAGCTCGAGGCGCCGGTCAAGATCCGCCTCTATTTTTCGCAGGGCAGCAGCGTCGTGCCGGTGGGGTTGAAGACGTTTGCCAAGCGCGTCGAGGACCTCCTCTCCGAGTTCGAGCGCGCGGGCCACGGCAAGGTCATTATCGAGAAACTGAATCCGGAGCCCGATTCGGACGCCGAGGATTCCGCCGTGCTCGACGGCATCGAAGGCCAGCTGACGAACACGCAGGAGAAGTTCTATTTCGGTCTCGCTGTGAGCTTCCTCGACCAGAAGGCGGCGCTGCCGGTGCTGGCACCGGACCGCGAGCAATTGCTCGAGTACGACATCACGCGCGCGATCACGCGCGTGGCGTCCCTCACCAAGCCGGTCGTCGGCATCATGAGCGGCCTGCCGGTGCTGGGACGGCCGTTGAACCCGATGACCAAGCAGCAGCCGACCGAGCCGTGGGCGCTGGCGACCGAGTTGCAGAACATCTTCACGGTCAGGAAAGTCGATATGAAAGCGGACAAGATTCCCGACGACATCAAAGTGCTGCTGGTGATCCACCCGCGCGATATATCCGAGGCCGGCGAATATGCGCTCGACCAATTCATTTTGCGCGGGGGCAAGATGATCGCGTTCCTCGATTCGTACGCGTATTTCGACCAGCAGCCCGATTTGCAGAACCCGTTCGGCGGCAACAATGCGGGCCAGTCGACTTTTTACCGCCTGCTCAAGAGCTGGGGTTACGGCATGGAAATGGGCAAGGTCGTCGCGGACTTGACCTATGCGAGCGGCGAAGGCCCGCGTATTCTGCCGACGCTGCTGTCGCTCAACGGCGACGCTCTCAACAAAGATGATGTGGTCTCGAGCCAGGTCGGCACGCTGCTGCTGCCGTTCGCGAGTACGTTCACCGGCAAGCCCGCGGCAGGGCTGACCCAGACCGTGCTGGTGCAGTCTTCGCCGAATGCGATGCTCGCCGATCTCATCATCGCGACGCTTTCGGGGGAACCGTCGACGCGCGGTTTTCAGCCTGCCGGCTCGCCGTATCCGCTGGCGATCCGCGTGACCGGCAAATTCAAGACGGCATTCCCCGAGGGCAAGCCGAAGCCCTACGAACCGCCGTCGAAGGATCCCAAGAAGGTCGACGCGAAAGCCGATGACGCCAAGGGTGAGGCTCAGCTCACGGAAGCCGTGAAGGAGAACTCGGTGGTGCTGGTGTCCGACGTCGACATGCTGACCGACGGCGCGGCGGTCGAGATCCAGGAAGTTTTCGGCCAGCGCCTCGCGGTGCCGCGCAACGGCAATCTCAATTTCGCGCAAAGCCTGGTCGAGCAGGTTGCAGGCGATTTCGATCTCACGCAATTGCGCAGCCGGGCGGCATTCACGCGGCCGCTGACCGTGATCCAGAAAATGGAAGCGCGCGCGCAGCAAAGCTATCTCGGCAAGATCAAGGAACTCGAGGACAACCTGCAGCAGACGCAGGAGAAACTCACCGCGCTCCAGAAGTCGCGCGCCGGTGCGCAGGCCGCGACCATGTCGCCCGAACAGCAGGTCGAAGTCGAGAACTTCAAGAAGAAGGCGATCGAGACGCGCCGCGATCTCAAGGAACTGCGCAAGAACCTGCGCGTCGAAAGCGAGTCGCTGCAGTTCTGGACCAAGGTCGTCAACATCGGCGCGGTGCCGCTGCTCGTCACGCTGCTCGGTCTCGGGCTCGCCATCGCGCGCCGCCGCCGGACGGTGCAGAAATGAACCGCAAAACATTTTTGGTCCTGATCGGCCTGCTGCTCGTGCTGGGCGGCGCGGGACTCGCATTGTTCTGGCAAGACCTCGGTGCGTGGCGCAGCGCCGGCGGCAAGATCGGTTACAAGCCGTTCGAAAAGCTGCCGGTCAACGAGGTCGCGCAGATCCGCTTGTACGACGGTAAGGGCGAGACGACGCTGGCGCTCAAGGACGGGCGCTGGATCGTCAAGCAGCGCGGCGACTACAACGCGAGCGTGCAGGAGATAGGCGATCTCCTCGTGAAACTGCCCGATCTCAAAGTCGTGCAAACCGAAAACGTGGGAGCGACTTTGCTGCCGCGCCTGAGTCTCGTCGTTCCAGCCAAGGATGCCAAGACCGAAGGCGCAGGCACCCAGTTCGAATTGAGCGACAAGGGCGGCAAGCCCCTCGGCAGCATGCTGCTTGGCAAGATCGTCGTCAAGAAAGAGCCGAGCCCGCTGCCGATCCAGCAGGAAACGCCGGTCGGCCGCTACGTGCTGAGCCCGGGCACGCCGGCCGTGCTTGTAATGTCGGACGCATTGAAGAATGCGAGCGCGAAACCTGAAGCCTGGCTCGCGAAGGATTTCTTCAAGGCCGACCGGATCAAATCGCTCGCGGTGAGCGGCGACGGCGAACAGTGGAAAATCGCGCGCAAGGAAGAATACGATCCGTGGAAATTCGCCGACGGCGCGGGCGAACTCGACCCGAGCAAGGCCGTTGCGGCGGTCAATGCGCTCGCGGGACTGACATTCACCGACGTCGCAGTCGATGTGAAGCCCGATAATTTGGACAAGCCGCGCACCTTCGTCGCCGACACCTACGACAATCTCGTTTACACCATCCGGATCGCCAGCAAACCCACCGGCGAAGATTATTACCTGACGGTTACGGTGAGCGGCGAGCCGCCGCGCGAGCGTACCCCGGAGAAAGACGAGAAAGCCGCGGACAAGGAGCGCCTGGACAAGCAATTCGCGGACACGCTGAAGAAGCTCGACGAGCGCATCAAGCTCGAGAAGGGTCTTGCCGGCTGGGTCTACGTCGTTTCCGCCAAGACGCTGGAGCCGCTGTTGAAGACGCGCAGCGAGCTCGCTGCCCCGGTCGCCCCGGGCCGGAAAAAATAGCCCCGCCCGCGGCGTCGGGCGCAAAAGAAAGCGCGCGATCCTGGGGAGAATCGCGCGTAACCACGCCTGGTCGCGTGGAGGAGGAGAGAGCCACGCAGCCTCATGGGGATCAAGGCAATGCTTGTCTCTGGTAAGCAGAATAGCAAACGACGCCGGATCGCAAGTCCCGATTAGCGGAGGAAAACCGGCTCAAATTGCGCGATCGGTTGAGCGCCGCAGGCCGCGCGGCCATCGCGCTGGGGTATACTGCCTACGCTATATTTTCTAAGCCATTCCCATGACCCGCGGAGTACACGATCTGGGCGGCCAGCCGGCCGGGCCGGTTGACCTTGCCGAGCACGAACGCACGTTTTTCGATCAGCGCGTCGACGCGATGATGCGCCTGCTCGCGCATCCCGTGCACGGCCATTACACGGTGGACGCGATGCGCCGCGCCATCGAATCGCTGCCGCGCGACGAATACTTCGGTCTGGGCTATTACGAGCGCTGGGTGCGCGCGATCCGTCAGCTTGTCGTCGAAAAAGGGCTGCTCACCGAAGACGAAATCAAGCGCAGGCTCGCGGCGCTGCAAGCGGAGGCGCGCGCCTCATGAAAGCGGTGTTTTCGCCCGGCGACAAAGTCAAAGTGCGTGCGGCCGAAGTGGCCACACACTGCCGCACGCCGCATTACCTGCGCGGTAAGCGCGGCGTGGTTACACGCGTATTCGGCGCTTATCCCAATCCCGAGCAGCTCGCGTACCACCGGCTCGGCGTGCCCTACCAGCCGCTGTATCAAATCGAATTCGACTACCAGGAAGTATGGGGCCGGTCCGAACACGCGACGGTCATTACGGCCGACATCTTTCAACACTGGCTGGAGCGCGACCGCTGATGTCCGCCGACCACCATCACCCGCATCATGGCCATGACGGCGGGCACGACCCGCACGCGCCGGTCAATGAGGCGCACGGAGTTGCGCCGGAGTCCGCGTTGCTCGAACGCGCGTTGCGAGAACTGCTGATCGAAAAAAACGTATTCAGCGCGGACGATTTGCGCCGTCAGATCGAGCTCACCGAATCGCGCACGCCGGAACTCGGGGCGAAGGTCGTCGCGCATGCTTGGTGCGATCCGCAATACAAAGCGAGGCTGCTCGCCGAAGCGAAACCCGCCATCGAGGGTTTTCTGGGGATCGACCTGAATCTCACGCCGGAACTCACGGTGGTCGAGAACACGCCTGCGCGCCACCACGTCATCTGCTGCACGTTGTGTTCGTGCTATCCGCGCGCGGTGCTGGGCATTCCACCGGCGTGGTACAAGAGCCCCGAGTATCGCGCGCGCGTCGTGCGCGAGCCGCGGGCGGTGCTTGCCGAATTCGGCACGCGCTTGCCGGACGGCGTCGAAATACGCGTGGTCGATTCGACGGCCGATATGCGCTACATCGTACTGCCGCTGCAGCCCGCCGGCACCGAGCGCCTGAGCGAAAAAGAACTCGTCAACCTCGTCACGCGCGACTCGATGATAGGGGTCAGCGTTTTATCCGCGCCGCGGCGCTGAAGCGGCGGTACTCGTCACGCAATGAAAGGCACAGCCCGACCATGAAATTCAAAGATCTGCTCAAATCGCCGGTGTTCCCGGCCGGCCACCGCTGGAACTTCGCGAAGCGCAAAAAGGGCTACGAGTCCGATGTCACCGCGCTCGTGCGCACCATGCTCCAGGACGAGACTATCAGTGCCGACCAGCGATTCGCGTGGGAGCGCTGGCGCGCCGAAGACCGCCTGACCAAGGAGGCGTAGTGCGCGTGCGACGCAACGTCGCTTTGAAATTACGTCGAAAGGCAAGGCCGTGAGGAGTTTCCCGACTGCAATTCTGGCGGGCGTGGTTATGGTTTGCGCGGCTGCCACGCTTTTCGCCCAATCCTATCCGACCCGGCCCATCAGATTCATCGTTCCGTTCGCGCCCGGCGGGAGCACCGACACGCTTGCGCGCACCTTGAGCACCAAACTTGGCGACGCGCTCGGTCAACAGGTCGTCGTCGACAATCGCGCCGGCGGCAACGGCAATATCGGCACCGATCTCGTGGCGCACGCGGCGCCCGACGGTTACACGATACTGCTTGGTTATATCGCCAATCTTGCGATCGGCCCCAGCCTTTACGCCAAGCTGCCGTTCGATCCCGTCAAGGATTTTGCGCCGATCACGCAGCTTGCGGTGGCGCCGAATATTCTCGTCGTCCATCCGTCCGTGCCGGTCAGGAATTTCCAGGAATTCATCGCGTACGCGAAAGCGAATCCGACGAAAATCAATTTCGCGTCGGCGGCGGTCGCGAGCCCCGGCCATCTCGCCGGCGAACTGCTGAACCTCGCTGCGGGCATCCACATGCAGCACGTGCCGTACAAAGGCAGCGGACAGGCCGTGATCGATCTCGTCGGCGGCCAGGTGCAGTGCATGGTCAGCGGCATGTCGTCGGTGATGCCGCATATCAAGGCGGGCCGCCTGCGGCCGCTGGCGGTCACCGGGTCCCAGCGTTCGCCCGCGATGCCCGATTTGCCGACCATCGCGGAGTCGGGATTTCCCAAGTTCGAGGCGACTGCGTGGTACGGCGTGCTCGCGCCGGCGGGAACTCCGCCGGCCATCGTGACACGGCTGCACGATGAAACCTTGCGGGCGTTGAAACTGCCCGACGTCAAAGAGCGCCTTGAATATGTCGGGTTCGAAATCGTCGGCAGTACGCCGGCGGCGTTCGGCGCGTATATCAAATCAGAAATCAGGAAATGGGCGCCGGTGGTCAAAGCCTCGGGCGCGAAGCCGGAGTGAGCATTAGTATGCGTACCCATGGCAGGCCGTCGTTGAAGGCGGCGAGCGTTGCCATTTGCGTTTCACTCGGCACCGTTGCGACCGGTGTGCTCGCGCAGGCGTACCCGGCCAAGCCGGTGCGGATGATTGCCGCCTCGTCGCCGGGGAGTGCCGTCGACATCGTCGCGCGCATCGTCGCGCAGAAGCTCGGCGAGCAGCTCGGCCAGCAGGTCGTCGTCGACAACCGGGCCGGGGCGGGCGGCAATCTCGGCGCCGAACTGGCGGCCAAGGCGGCGCCCGACGGCTACACGCTGTTCATGGGCACGCCGGCGCATGCGATCAATACCGGGCTTTACCGCAAGTTGAATTACGATCTCGTACGCGACTTTGCGCCCGTGAGCCAGGTTACGAGCGGGCAGTATGTTGTCATCGTGCACCCGTCGCTGCCCGTGAAGTCCATCAAGGAGTTGATCGCGCTCGCTCGCGCGAAACCTGGCCAGCTCAACTACGCGTCGGCGGGTAGCGGCAATGCGACTCATCTCGCCGGAGAGTTGTTTGCCGGCATGGCGCGCGTCAAGCTCGTACACGTGCCGTATAAAGGCAGCGGCCCTGCCTTGACCGACGTTGTCGGCGGCCAGGTGCAGCTCATGTTCTGCAATCTCACCGCGGCGCTGCCGCAGGTCAAAACCGGGCGCATACGCGCGCTCGCGGTGACGGGGCAGACGCGCGCGGCAGCGGCGCCCGAATTGCCGACCGTGATCGAGGCCGGTGTGGCCGGGTATACGGTCGTCTCGTGGTTCGGCGTGCTGGTGCCGGCGGCGACACCGCGGGAACTCGTCATGCGGTTGAACGCGGACCTCGCGCGCACGATGAGCGCGCCGGACGTTCGCGACCGTCTCGCCGGCGATGGTGCGGAACCGATGACGGGCACACCCGAGCAGTTCGGCGCGTTCATCCGCGCCGAAATCGCGCAATGGACGAAAGTCATCAAGGACGCCGGGATCGTTGCCGAGTAGCCACGTTCGAACTGCACTGGGCGCAGCGCAGCGGGGATGGAGCGGTCTGCGATAATACGCGCGATGAATGACGAACCCGTGAAATCCGGCGCCGACGGCGCGCTCGGCGAAATCGCCCGTCTCGCCCAGGCTGGAGAATTAACGCGCGCGCGCGCACAGTGCGAAGCGTTGCTCGCCGTCTCGCCCGAACACGCCGATGCTTTGATGTGGCTGGGCAACATCGCGATGGAGCAATTTCGCTGGGAGGATGCGATCGTCGCTTTCGACCAGCTGTTGCGCATCCGCGTCGACCCGTGGAGCCTCGGCAATCTCGGCGTGTGTTACTGGAAAGTCGGCCACCTGGACGAGGCGGAGTACTGCCTGCGTGGTGCGGTTGAGCTCAAGCCCGCCTTTACGCGCGCGCATGTGAGCCTTGCCTACGTGTTGCACGCGTTGGGCCGGTTCGATGACGCGCTTGCGCAACTGGAAATCGCCGCCAAGCTCGACGCCGGCGAGCCGCAAGTGCCGATGCGCCGTGGCTGTACGCTCGCCGCGCTCGGTCGCTACGATGAGGCGCAGCAGGCGTTTGCGGAATCGACCAGGCTGGCCGGGCGTTTCACCTATCCGCGGTTGATCCGCTTCGACCGCGCGACTTTCGACGCCGTCAGCGGCGCGGCGGAGGCGCCGCCTCTGCCGTGCACCGTATTGCAGAGCGGCGAGCAGGCATCGGGGCCGCATCATGTGACCTTGATTTCCTGTAATCCGCCATACGTGCGCAAATACGGGTTTCCCTTTATCCGCTCGTTTGCCGAACGCAATCGCGACGCGAGCCTGCTGCATCTGCATATCTACGATCCCGATGCGACGATCGTCGACGAAGTTGCGCAGGTTCTGGTGCGCAGCGGCCTCGGGCGTTACGCAGTGACCGTGGAAAGTTGCCCGTTTCCCGAACGCGCGATACAACAACGCAAGGCGTACTACGCGTGCGGCCGGCTCATGCATTTGCCGTACTGGCTCGATAGCTATCGCTGCCCGATATTGAGCCTCGACGTCGACTTTATCGTGGAGAGCGCGCTCGACGGGCTCGTCGACGCCGCGCAGCAATGCGACGTCGGATTGAATTTGCGCGACCCGCTCGATTCGCCATGGCTCGATGTGATCGCGAATATCATTGTCGCCAATCCGACCCCGGCGGCGCGCCGGTATTTCGCCGCTGTAAAAAACTATGCGCTCCACTTTCTGCGGCGGGAACCCGACGCGTGGCTGGTGGACCAGTCGGCGTTGTATTGCGTTTTGAAAATGCTGGAACGCTACGGCGAGCCGCCGAAGGTCGCGTGGATACCTGGAGCAACGCAAGCGTGCCTGTGGCATATCGGCCACGCGTACGATCATCTGCTGAACGATCCGCGCTTTCGCAAATACGCGGACAACCGCGCCGTCTAGTTCAGTCGCGCTTGCGTGCAACGTGGTGAGTCACCGTTTCGAGCACGCGTTCACCCGTCGCATTTTTGATTTCAGTGCGCACCACCGCGATCGAGCGTCCCGCATGCACCACGCGTGATTTGACGGTCACCGATTTGCCGTGACCGGGACTGATATACCAGGCGGACACGTTCGAGAGCATCATGGTCGAGGGAACCGCCGCGCACGCGCAAGCCGCCGCCATGCCGAACGAAATGCCGCCCTGCACATGGCCGACGCGATTGCCCAGATGCGGCCCGAGCGGCACGCGCATCGACGTTCCGTGCGCGGCGCGCTTAGGCAAGCCGCCCCAGAAATGTTGGATGAACGACGCGTGAGCGGACGATTTAGCGAGCGCCGCATCGCACGCTTTGAGTATCGAGCGTTCGCGCGCGTCGAGCGCGCCCGCGGTTAGCGGCGCGCCGGGTTGCACTGGCTGTTTTTGCCAAGGCAACGGTGCGAGTGTTACGCCGGGTGGCGGATCGAGCAGCACGAATTCGCCGCTCGCGTAACAGACCGGTTTGCCGTTGGCGGTGAGCGTCGCGGAGGTCAGCGATTGGTGAAGTGCCGCGCCGGCGCCGAAACCCAGCAACTGCGCGTCGGCACTTATATCGCCGGTGGCAGGCTCCCCCGTGAATTGAATCTGCATGTGGATGGTCGCCAGCCGCGCGCCCGGTGCAGTCAACAAGCGTGTCGCGGTCGCCAACGCCGTATCGGCGAGTATCGCAAGCGCCGCGACATCCATTTCGCCATTGGCATCGCGACAGTGCGGACCGTCGGCGATGGACACGCGGGCTGCCTGACCTGCGACCTCGTGCCACTGGATGTCGAGAAAAAATCCCGGGAAATGCAGTCCGGGCGTGCGATTGCCGGCGACGCCGCGCAGCACATGCGCACGGATTTCTTCGGCGTGGGAGTTCGCTATTTTTTCCGTCATGGGTCAGTCAACCGTAAGCCCGAGTTTTGCATAAATTGGCCGGATGTGCGCGCGCAGCGTTGGCAGCTCGCGCGCGATGGTCGCACCGGTCAGCAGGCACAATATGCCGCCGATCAGGATTGTGGCAGGCGCGCCTATGCGGTCGGCGAACATGCCGGCCAAGAGCGATCCCAGCGGCGCCACGCCGAGAAACGCGGCGGTGTACAGGCTCATTACGCGGCCGCGCTTGTCGTCGTCGACGATCGTTTGCAGGATCATGTTGGTGGAAACCGTGACCACCAGGATGCCGAACCCGATCACACTCATCAGCACGATCGACGCCGGCAGCCACCGCGACAGCGACAGTGCCGCCAGCGCGGCGCCGACCGTCAGCGCCGCAATCAGGATGAACCGCAGCAATCCCCGGACGTTGCGCCGCATGCTCAAAAGCAGCGTGCCGGCGACGGCACCCATGCCTGCTGCGCCCACGAGAAAGCCCAGCGTCCGCGCGTCGCCGGCGAACAGTTCATGCACGATGGCCGGCATAAGCGCGTTGTACGGGGCCGCGGTCAGCGCGATTGCCGCGAGCAACAACAACAGCAACCGGATCGGCACGACGCGCCACGCATAGGAGAAGCCTTCGCCCAGGCCGCGCCATATCGGCGGATGCGAAACGGCACCGGAATGGGGTTTCACGCGTATGAATGCGAAGGTGATCAGCACCGCGATGTAAGTGAGCGCGTTGATCAGGAAACAGGTCGCCTCGCTGTAGCGGCTGATCAGCACGCCGGCGACGACCGGTCCGATCAGCCGGCCGCAATTCGCGACGAGCGAGGTCGTTGCGACCGCATTGGGCAGATCGTCCTTGCCGCCGACCAGCTCCAGCAGATAGGCGTGGCGTACCGGCAATTCGACCGCGACGCACATGCCGAGAAACGCGGTCAGCGCGATGATATGCCACACGGCAATCGCGCCGCTGAACGCGAGGACGGTCAGCGTGATCGCCTGCGTCATCTCTAGTATCTGCGTCGCGAGCATCATGCGGTGACGGTTGAACCGGTCCGACCACAGGCCGGCGAATGGCGCCAGCAACAACACCGGCAGGTTGGCTGCGAATGCCAGTAGCCCGAGCAGCGTCGCACTGCCGGTTAGCCGGTAAACAAGCCACGCGAGCGCGATCTGCTGGATCCAGTAGCCCGCAATCGCGAAAATCTGGCCGCTCACGAAGAGCGCGAAATTGGGATGGCGGAGTGCGCGTGGCATTGTGGAGTCCGGCAATGACAGCTAGCCGCGCTGGGGCGCCGCAATGGCCGCCGCGTGTGCGGGCGGAATTCCGCTCGCAGTCACGCCGCAGCTTATGCTATCAATTTCCTGAAGTACTGGATGGTTGCCTGCAATCCGTCGTCGAGCGAAGTGCGCGGCTGCCAGCCGAGTTCTTTGCGCGCTAGCGCGATATCGGGCTGGCGCTGCCGCGGATCGTCGGCGGGCAGCGGTTTGAACGCGAGCTTCGAGCGCGAGCCCGTCAAGGCGAGAATTTTTTCGGCCAGCTGGCGCATCGTGACTTCGACCGGATTGCCGAGATTGACCGGACCGGTGAACCCGGCTGCGCTGTCCATCAGCTTCACGAGCGCGTCTATCAGATCGTCGACGTAGCAGAACGAGCGCGTCTGCGTGCCGTTGCCATACAGCGTGATGTCCTCGTTCTTCAGCGCCTGCACGATGAAATTGCTCACCACGCGCCCATCGTTCGGATGCATGCGCGGGCCGTAGGTGTTGAATATGCGCGCGACCTTGATATCGAGCTTGTGCTGGCGGTGATAGTCGAAGAACAGCGTTTCGGCGCACCGTTTGCCCTCATCGTAGCAGCTGCGCGGCCCGATCGGGTTGACGCGGCCGGGATAATCTTCGGTCTGCGGATGCACTTCGGGATCGCCATAGACTTCCGACGTGGACGCCTGCAGAATGCGCGCTTTCACGCGTTTGGCGAGCCCCAGCATATTGATCGCGCCGTGGACCGAAGTCTTGGTGGTTTGCACCGGGTCGAACTGGTAATGCACCGGCGACGCCGGGCATGCGAGGTTGTAGATGCGGTCGACTTCGACATACAGCGGAAACGTGATGTCGTGGCGCATGAGCTCGAAATACGGGCGGCCGGCGAGATGCGCGAGGTTCTGTTTGCTGCCGGTGAAATAATTGTCGACGCACAGAACGTCGCGCCCGTCCTTGAGCAGCCGGTCGCACAGATGCGAGCCGAGAAAGCCGGCGCCGCCGGTCACCAGAACTTTTTCCACGCGTATTTTCCCGTATCGTTACAGCCGCCAGCCCCGCAGCGGCAACGTGGGATTGTATGTGAACGCGCCGGGCATGGCTATGCCGCGTCGAGCGGCGCGACCGCGGGGGCGTGCATAATAGCGGTTTTTCGTAAAAGGACCTCGCATGAAAATCGCCGTCATCGACGACTACCAAGATGCATTTCGCCGGCTCGCGGGTTTTGCGCGGTTAAAGGGTCATGACGTCGTGGTGTTTCACGACACCGAGAAGGACCCCGCCAGGCTGGCGGCGCGGCTCGCCGATGCCGATGCGGTATTGCTCACGCAACAGCGCTCGCCGTTTCCGCGCGCGGTCATCGAGAAATTGCCGAGACTGAAGCTGATCGCCCAGACCGGGCGCAATACCAATCACATCGACGTGGCGGCGTGCACCGAGAAGGGCATCGTGGTTGCCGCGGCCGGCAGCGGCACGCCGCACGCCACTGCCGAATTGGCGTGGGGACTGATACTGGCGAGCCTGCGCCATATTCCGCATGAAGTCGAACAGTTGAAGAAAGGCGTGTGGCAAACGACGGTCGGCACGGGGCTTAACGGCAAGACGCTGGGCGTTTACGCGCCGGGCCGCATCGGCAGTTGCGTCGCGCAAGTCGGCAAAGCGTTCGGGATGAAAGTCACGTGCTGGGGCCGCGATGCGTCGAAAGCGAAAGCGCGCGAGGCGGGTTACGAGGTGCCGGCGACGCGCGAGGAGTTTTTTGCCAATGCCGACGTGCTCAGCCTGCATATTCCACTCAACAAGGAAACGCGCGGTATTGTCACGGCGGCCGATCTCGCGTGCATGAAGCCCACGGCATTGTTCGTGAATACGAGCCGCGCGCCGCTCGTTGCCGCAGGCGCGCTGGAGGCAGCGCTCAAGAAAGGGCGTCCGGGATTCGCGGCGGTCGACGTTTACGAAGACGAACCGGTAGTGGGCGGCAACCACCCGCTGCTCAAAATGCCGAACGTGATTTGCACACCGCACCTGGGCTACGTCGAGAAATCCACGTACGATTCCTATTACGGCGCCGCGATCGACGGCATCGTCGGTTTCGCTGCCGGCAAGCCGGTGAACGTGCTCAATCCGGACGCGCTCGCGAAGAAGTGACCGGTTGTTGACGCGAAAGGCGAGCGCTGGGCGCGCGCGGGTCCGGGTCGGTCATTGATCTTCGTCGACGTGCTGGTACTGTGCCGCGAGATGCTGCTGGGCCGCCGCCGGCACAGGTTCGTAATGACTCAACTCCATCACGAACGACCCCTGACCCGCGGTGACTGATTTCAGGCGCGCCTGGTAATTGTTGAGTTCCGACAACGGCACGCGGCCGCTGATCGTGACCATGTCACCCGCCGCACTGTCGGTCCCGCTGATCTGTCCGCGCTTGGCCGAGATGTCACCGGCGATGTCGCCCATGTTGGCGGCGGGCGCGTTGATCTGCACGTTGACGATGGGTTCCAGCACGAGCGGCCGCGCTTTGCGGATCGCATCGAGAAACGCCCGCTTGCCGGCGGCAACGAACGCAACTTCCTTCGAATCGACCGGGTGGTGTTTGCCGTCGTAGACGATCACCCGGACGTCCTGCATCGGAAACCCGGCGAGCGGTCCCATCGCCAGCACCTCGCGCACGCCTTTTTCCACCGCCGGTATGAATTGCGAAGGTATCGTGCCGCCTTTGACCTGGTCGACGAACTCGAAGCCCTGGCCGCGCGCGAGCGGTTCGATCTTCAGGAAGACTTCGCCGAACTGGCCGGCGCCGCCGCTTTGTTTCTTGTGGCGGTGGTGGCCCTCGGCGCGGCCTGCGATCGTTTCGCGGTACGGGATGCGCGGCGGTTTGGTCACGACTTCGACGCGGTACTGCTTCTGCATCTTGTCGAGGATATAGCGCATGTGCAGGTCGCCCAGGCCCCGGATCACGGTCTCGCTGCCGCTGTGATCGATGCGGAAGCACGGATCTTCGGCGGCGAGTTTGTGCAGCACTTCGGAGAGCCGCTGCTCGTCGCCGCGGCGCTTCAACTCGAGCGCCAGCGCATGCATCGGCACCGGATAATGCATGGGCTTCAGATGAATGTGGTCTTCGTCGTGCGAATCGTGCAGCACGGCGTCGAGCGTGATGTCGTCCACCTTGGTCACTGCAGCGATGTCGCCCGGCACGCACGCGTCGGTTTCGACGTGCTCCTTCCCCTGCAGCGTAAACAGGTGGCCGACTTTGAACGGCTTGCGGCCGTCGCCGATGAACAGCTGCGAATCGCGCCGGATGGTGCCCTGGAACACGCGGAACGCCGCCAACTTGCCGACGAAAGGATCGACGACGATTTTAAAAACGTGCGCCAGCACGTGTTTTTTGGGATCGGGCTCGGCGCGGATTTCCGTCGCGGCCTCGCCCGTGCCTTTGTAGAACGGTGGTGGGTTGCCTTCTGCGGGATTCGGCATCAGGCGCGCAAGTATGTCGAGCAGCTCCTTCACGCCCGCGCCGGTGCGCGCCGATACGAAACACACCGGCACCAGGTGCCCGTCGCGCAGCGCCTGTTCGAACGGCGCGTGCAGCTGCTCGGCCTTCACATTCCCCTGCTCGAGGTAAGTCTCCATCAGTTTCTCGTCGACTTCCACCACCTGCTCGACCAGCGCGCGGTGCGCGTCGGCGACCGATGAAAAATCCGCGGTGCCCGCCGGGTTGAAAAAACAGTCGACGACCGCTTTACCGCCGGTCGCCGGCAGGTTGATGGGCAGGCACTCCTTGCCGAACGCGCTCTGAATGCCTGCGAGCAGGGCGGGCAGCTCGACGTTGTCGGCGTCGATCTTGTTGACGATGATGAGGCGGCACAGGCCGCGCTCGCGCGCCCATTGCATCATGCGCTGCGTGATCGTCTCGATGCCGTTCTGTGCGTTGATTACAACTGCGGCGGTCTCGACGGCAGCCAGCGCATTCAACGACTGCCCGAGGAAATCCGGATAGCCGGGCGTATCGATGAGATGGATATGCGTGTCGCAATGCGAGAAATTGACGATGGCGCTCGCGAGCGAGTGCTTGAACTCTTTCTCGAGCGGGTCGAAGTCGCAGATCGAAGTGCCTTTGTCGACGCTGCCCGGCGCGGGTATCGCGCCCGCCTTGTGCAACAAGGATTCCGCCAAAGTGGTCTTGCCGGCGGCGCCGTGCCCGACCAGCGCGATCGTACGTATCGCCTGCGTAGCGTACTTCGGCATGTTCGTTCTCCAATATGGCGGCTGTGCGGTTTTTCAGTATAGAGAGGCGCCCCAGGGGCTACAAGACGGATGGCGTCCGTGGTTGCGTTACATCAACCACGGCTAACCCTTTTGTTCACCGGCGTCCGTTTATAGCGCTGACATCGGTTTGATGTTTACTCAATGGAGAGAAAACCGTGAAAAAAGCGCTAATTGCCATCGCCCTGCTGATGGGGCTTACGGATCATGCCGCAGCGGTAGGAAATCTTGCGGACGTATCTGTGTACGACCGCGCCGAGAACCGCACCCTGCCCGTATATTTTCACGAAGGGCGTTACTACGTAGCCGGCAAGCCCGGCAACGAATACCAAGTCAATATCCGCAACAATCAGTCAGGGGAGGTCCTGAGCGTCATCGCTGTCGACGGCGTCAATGCCGTGTCGGGCGAGACCGCGAACTGGGGCCAGACCGGGTACATCCTGAGCCCTTACACGTCGTTCGGCGTCAAAGGCTGGCGCAAGAGCCTGCAGCACACCGCCGCGTTTTTCTTTACGGAACTCGAAAATTCGTACGCAGCGCGCACCGGCCGGCCCGATAACGTCGGCGTTATCGGGATCGCGGTGTTTCGCAAGAAAGCGGAGCCGGCGGCAGGCATCAACCGGTATTTCGAGCGTCGGCGCCAGGCAGCGTCGGCGGATGCACCCGCGAGCGAGTCGCAGAACACCGCGAAGGACGAGGTTGCGCAAGCGGGACGCACCGAATCAGATGCCGCGCGGTCGGCGCCGGCCGTGCCGGCCCCCGAGCCGAAAAAACTCGGAACCGGCCATGGTCAGAGCGAGACCTCGGTCGTGCGTTATGCAAATTTCGAACGCGCTTCGCGCAGCCCCGACGAAGTGATCACCATTTACTACGACAGCTATCGCAATCTGGTGGCGCAGGGAGTGATCAGGGATTCGACGCGGCTCGCGCTGCCCAATCCGTTTCCCGGTCAGTTCGTCCCCGATCCGCACTGAGTTTTTCCGGCAGCCCGCCACGTCGGCGGGTTGCCCAAGTGGGGCGGGTTGCGCATACTGGCAACCCGTTATGCCGGCGAACCCGACCACGAGCGACGAGGAGTTGATGGAGCGCTACCGCGATGGCGACGCCGGCGCGTTCGACGTGCTCTACGGGCGTCACAAAGGCGGCGTGTTTCGCTATCTCGCGCGGCAGTGCGGCAACTCCGGCGTGGCGGAGGAATTGTTTCAGGAAGTCTGGATGAACGTGATTCGTGCCCGCGCCACGTACACCGTCCAGGCCAAGTTCACGACGTATCTTTACCAGGTCGCGCACAATCGCTTGATCGACTATTACCGTGCGCAGGGCGGCGCCACGCTCGCGTCGTTCGATGCCGATGGTGGACCTCAGCTGGACGACGTTGTCGGCGCGCGGGGCGACGACCCGGCGATCAGCGCGGATTTCAGGCAACAGGCCCGGTGTCTGCTGCAGCTCATCAACGGCCTGCCGGCCGCCCAACGTGAAGCTTTTTTACTGCAGCAGGAGTCAGATATGAGTGTCGAAGAGATCGCGCAGGCTACCGGCGTTAGTCGCGAAACCGCGAAAAGCCGGCTGCGCTATGCGGTTGTAAAGTTACGGGAAGGCATGCAGCAACTGGACTGAGAATATGGACGAACGACCGGATAATGACAGCGCACGCAACGCGAAGCTGACGGCGGTCTACCGCGCGGCGGCGCAGGACACGCCACCGCCCGCACTCGACGTGGCGATCCTCGCCGCAGCGCGCCGCGAAGTCGGTGCACGGCCGCGGCCGGCCGGCTTTTCGTTCGCTCGTTCGTGGCGCGGTCCGTTATCGGCTGCTGCGGTGATTGTGCTGAGCGTGAGTCTTATTGTGCTGATGCGCGAAGAGGCACCGGAGCTGGTTGCGCCGCCGCGCGCGGATGTGCCGGCTGCGGAAACCAAGCTCAATTTGTCGGGAGTCACGCACGAGAACGAGGTGACCGGCAACCGCAGCGCCGCGGAGGCAGAGCGGACGCCGAAAAGTCTGGGGCTAAAGCCGTCGCATTCCATGCCGCAGTCCGGTCTTCGCCAACCGGAAGCTATAGCGCGTGTCGCGCCGGCGGCGAAGGATAGGCTGGCGAGTCGGGCCGAGCCCGCTGGGCTCGCCAAGCGCCGCGATGCACCGGACGAGATGGCCGACGCGCGTAAAAATCGAGCGGCCACGGCGCCGGAGCCGCAGCGACAGGCGGCCAAGTCTGATGCCTTTAAGGAATTGGCACAGACTCCGGCAGCCGCACCGCCGCGCGAGGCAGAGGTTACGCCTGAGAAAAAGGCGCCGGCGGTCGGTGCCATCGCCGGCAAGATGGAAAGCAGAGCCGCAACGCCGGCGGCTGCACGCGCTGATCGCGGCGACGCAGATTCCGCCGAGCCCGCTCAATCGGCGGGCGCACGAGCCAAGCAATTGGCAGATGTCGCGCCGGCTGCCAAACCGGCGCCCACACCGCGCCCGATGGCCTCTGCAGCGCCGGCAGCGTCATTTAACAAACTCGAGGGCAATGTCGACCTCACGCCGGAAAAGTGGCTGGAGCGCATCGAGGAACTACGCAAGCAGGGCAAGCTCGATGAAGCCCGCGCCAGTCTGGCCGAATTCCGGAAGCGCTATCCGGACTACCGGTTACCTGAATCCTTGCGGGATGGGATCCGGGAGTGATTCAGGACGACGACCCGCCACCGGCGCCGCCACCGGAGCCCGAGGCGGGCGCATGTTGCCAGAGCGGCTGCGACCCGTGCGTTTACGACCTTTACTGGCAGGCCGTGGATCGTTTTGAGCAAGACTTTGCCGCTTGGAAAAGTCGCCAACATGGGCATGATAACAACCCGGGGAAATAAAGTTTTTTCTTTTAACCTTCTGAATCATTGAGTTAATCTACCATTTCCCGGGTTTTTGGGCGCGAACCTAACCCGTGAGCCGCGGTCGAACAAGCGGCAAAGCGGAATGCGGTGCACCAATCGTGTGTTCCGACGAATCGATTCGATTTGACAGACCCCTGAAATTCCATATAATGCCGCGTCCTGTTGCGTTGCAGCATGATCGGGTCGGCATGGCGGCAGACGTCACAAAAGCGTAAAAATTCTTGTTGCATATCGTTGGGCCAACCACTAGAATTGCCAAAATTTTTTTTAGAAACCACAAGCTATGGTGGTTTCTAAGTTTCGAGATGAAGCACTTGAGGAGCGCTGTTACCCCAGCAAGGTAGCATTCTGCCGGCAGTAACCTGACCGGCGATTTACGAAAGGAGGTTTTGCGTAATGGCAAAATCACACCCCGCACAGTTCGACGAACAAGACGCGCCACATTTAGCCCCTTGGGCGCGCAACACAGTAGCCAGCTTCACGTTGCTGGCCTGTCTGGTTTCCCTGAATGTCATTCTCCATAGCCAGCACGGAGTTCGCGTTGTCAGTTCTATCGACAACAGCTTCGCCGCTCTGGACTTGGGGCAGCTTGTTAACCTGGCCGAAGCGCCGACCGTGCCGCCCGTGGCTGAGGGGCCCGACGCGGGCAAGTACCGCGCGGTCGGCGACTACCTCGCACGGCGCTACCGGGTGTCGTCCGAAATGACCACCACCGTGGTGGCCAAGGCATATGCGATCGGCTCCGAGTTGAAGCTCGACCCGCTGCTGATACTCGGTGTGGTTGCGGTCGAATCGCGGTTCAATCCGCTCGCGGAAAGTGTAATGGGTGCCAAAGGCCTCATGCAGGTAATCCCGCGTTATCACATCGACAAGTTCGATCCGTTGGGCGGTGAGAAAGTCGCGTTCGATCCGCAAGCCAACATCGTGGTCGGTGCCAAGATACTCAAAGAGTATCTGCGGCGCACGGGTGACATCGCCGACGCACTTCAGCTCTATGTGGGCGCCACTTCCGATGAGAACGAAAACGGGTACACGGGCAAGGTGATGGCAGAACGCGACAGGCTGGGCCAGGTATTGCGCCAGTTCGAGACCCAGAATCGCACCGCACCGCACCAGCCTGCGGCGCGAACGCTAGCGGCCGCGATTTAAACGGAGCCGCTGACGGTCGGGCCTGCCCGTCATATAGTGTCAAGCGGAGTAACCGCCAACTCCATGTATGCGAGAGGCGTGGCCGCGAATGTCATTCGGTTTCGGTTCCGGCGTCCGCTTTGCGTGGCGGGATAGAGTAAGTGCAGGTGACATGCGCGACCGGTTCCGTTTCACCTTCCGAATATAGCGACACCTCTCCCACGGCCAGACGCCGGCCGACTTTCAGCAGCTTGGCATCTCCGTAAACATCCTTTTGTGCGGGCTTGCGCAGAAAGTTGATGTTTAGGCTGGTCGTGACGGCGAGCGGCACGAGACCGATTTCGCCGAGCAGCGCGGCGTACATCGCCACGTCGGCCAGCGCCATCAGAGTCGGACCCGATACCGTATTGCCCGGACGCAGGTGTTTCTTCGCGACCCTGAAGCGGGCGCGTGCGGTCCTGCCACCGACGCTCTCGATCTGGATGTGGCCGTCGTGATCGAGCTGGTATTCGCGAAGCAGATCCTGCACCTGCTGGGGGGTGACTTTACCCATTACCGTTTGCCGGTATGCGGCGGGCGCTATGATAGAGTGATCCCATCAGATTCCCAAAGGAGGCCGCCATGGCCGAGCAGGACGTACCGAAGGATTGGTTCGAATTCATGCAGAAAATGTGGAATCCCGCGTCGTTTCCGATGCCGGGCATGATAACGCCAACGGTGAACTTGGATGAAATCGACAAGAAAATCGCCGAACTCAAAGCCGTCGAGAACTGGTTGACCATGAGCACCGGCTTCGTGCAGATGACCATCAAGACGCTGCAGATGCAAAAGTCCGCACTCGAAAGCCTGCAGGCTGCTGGCGAGGCGGCGGCGAAATCGATGAATTCCAAACCGCCTAAGTCAAAATAGGCAACCTTATGGCGGTCGCCCGAAACCGCGGCTTACGCGGCAACCGTAGAGGGATCAAAGAACGGCTTGCCGCCTTTGATCTGTGTCCGGTGCATCAAACGGCGCGACTCGGGATCAAACGCATCGCGCCTATGCATTGCGCAACGGTTGTCCCACATGATGAGGTCGCCGACTTTCCATTCCTGGTACCAGGCGAAGCGCGCTTGCGAGGCATGTGCCCATAACTTGTTTAGCAGGTCTTCGCTCTCGGCGAGCGGTAACCCGATGACGCAAGCGTTGCGGCGGCGGCCGAGGTACAGCGCGTTGCGGCGGGTTACCGGATGGGTGCGGATGAGCGGGTGGATGGCGCCCGGCGCCTCGCGCGGATCGCTGATGTCCTTGAAGCCTTTGCGCAACTCGCCCGCGCTGTTGCGGCTTGAATCGTGCCGGCATTGCAGAGACGCGATCGTGCGCTTCAGGTCCGCTGGCAGGGTGTCATAGGCCTCGTACATATTAGAAAAGCCGGTGTCGCCGCCCACGGGAGGCACCTCGATCGCATACAAGAGGCTGCCGATCGGGGTGAGTTCGTTGTACGACATGTCCGTGTGCCACTCGGCTTCGTAGTGGCCGAGGTTGCCGATCGGCTTGCCGTCGACTTTAATGTTGGACATTACGGTAATTTCGGGAAACGGATCCTCGACTATTTGCCCCGCGTGTATCGGCGCTTTGTCGAGCTCTCCGAATCTGCGCGCAAAAGCGAGAAAACGCGGATCGTCGAGTTGCTGACCGCGAAACCGCAGCACCAGGTGTTGATGCCAGGCGTCCTCGATAGCCTTGAAGATCGCCGGGTCGATCGGCTGTGACAGATCGACCCCGCTGACGTCGGCGCCAAGACTGGCCCCGACCGGCTTGATCGTGATGCGGGCAGTGGTTGGCAGATCCATTCTTGTTCCTCGGTTAATCTAGCTAGCGTTCAACCGGCAATTTTGTTGCGCAGCAGCCCCAGGCCGCGTATCTCCGTTTCGAGCACGTCGCCGGGCTGCATGAATTCCGGCGGCGTGCGCGCGTGGCCGACGCCCGCGGGCGTGCCGGTGCATATGATATCGCCCGGTTCCAGTGTGAGTCCGGCCGACAACTCGGCGATGATGCGCGGTATCTTGAAATACATATGGCGCGTGTTCGATTGCTGCTTGGTCACGCCGTTCACGCGGCACGCGAGGTCCAGGTTCTGCGGATCGGCGATCTCGTCGGCGGTCGCGATCCACGGGCCCATGGGGCAATGCCCGTCCAGGCTCTTGCCTTTGAACCATTGCTGGCCGTGCTGGCGCTGAACTTCGCGCGCCGACACGTCGTTGACGACGGTGTAGCCGAAGATATGCGCCATCGCGTCGGCTTCCTTGATGTTGATGCCACCTTTGCCGATGATGACTCCAAGTTCAACTTCCCAATCGAGTTTCTCGGTGACACCGCGATGCACCGGAACGTCGGCGTACGGACCGTTCACGGTAGTCGGGGCCTTGCTGAAGAATGCGGGGTGTGCGGGCATTTCCTGCACGTGCGGCCGCGCCTTCGCGCCTTCTTCGAAATGCTCGACGTAATTCCAGCCTACGCAAAACACGTTTTTACGCGGGCGCGGGATCGGCGCCAGCAGGATGACTTTAGCGAGCGACACCGGATTCTTCGCTTTGGATGCGACATCGCGCAACCAGGCGAGCGCGGCGTCCCCAGCTGCGATCAGCGAGATCATGTCGGCGGCGTCAAACGGCGGCTCGCCGCCGGCGTTTTTAAGATCGATGACGTCTTTGCCGTCGCGGACCAGTCCCAGGTGTTGCGGACCGTGCGCCCGCGGCGTGAATGTTACGAGTCGCAATGGAATCCCCTCTCAAGTAAAACCGGCGATGATCGCCGCCGCAATAGATTACGTCAGGCGCGTTATTTTTAATGGCGGTTATGGTGCGCTCTTGAATCTCTCCATCGCCCTGACGAGTTCCGCGCAGATTCCCGGCTCCCATGCCGAATGGCCGGCATCGGGTACGATCATGTAATCCGCTTCCGGCCACGCGCGATGCAAATCGTGGGCGCTCACGATAGGGCAAACGGCATCGTATCTGCCTTGCACAATCACACCCGGGAGGTGGCGTATCTTCCCGACATTGTCGAGCAGCGAATTGGCTGGCAGAAAAATATCATGGCGGAAGTAGTGCGCCTCCATGCGCGCGAGTCCCAATGCCACCACATCGCTCGCAAAGTGCGCGACCGTGTCGGGGCTCGGCAACAGCGTCGAGCACGAACCTTCGTAAATGCCCCAGGCGCGCGCGGCAGGCAGATGTATCGCAGGATCCGGATTCATCAGCCGCTTGAAGTAGCCCTCGAGCAGGTCGGCGTGCTCGCTTTCCGGCAACGGTGCGGTGAATTTCTGCCAGGCTTCCGGGAAGATGTTGCGCAGTCCGTAGAGGAACCATTCGATTTCGCTTGGGCGGCACAGGAATATGCCGCGCAGCACGAATCCTGCGCAGCGTTCGGGATGCGTCTCGCCGTAAGCCAGCGCGAGCGTCGAGCCCCACGAACCGCCGAACACCACCCATTGCTCGATGCCCAGATGCTGGCGCAATCGCTCGATGTCGGCGATCAACAGCGGCGTCGTGTTTTCGCGCACTTCGCCGAGCGGCGTCGATCGTCCCGCACCGCGCTGATCGAAAATGACGATGCGGTAATGCGCCGGATCGAAAAACCGGCGGTGATTGGGTGCGCTGCCGGCACCCGGACCGCCGTGCAGGAATACAACGGGCGCGCCGCGCGGATTGCCCGACTCCTCCCAATACATTGTGTGAATGCGGTCGAGTTGAAGCCGTCCGGCATTAAACGGTTCGAGCGGTGGGTAAAGCTCGGTGCGCAGGCGCGGCGAAGTATCCATACTTAAACGAACCCGGGATTCCACAAACGGCGGAGGCGTGAAAATAGCATAAAAGCGCTTGCGGCGGCGGCGGGCACGGCGCAGATAGCCCCGGGCCGGGCCGGATTTTGCACAACCCTGGGTTATAATCACACCCCCACCAGAACAGCTTCCCATGGACGAACAACTCCGTAAAAGCGCGCTCGACTACCATCGTTTTCCCACGCCGGGCAAGATTGCGGTCACCCCGACGAAAGGTCTGCTTAACCAGCACGATCTGTCGCTCGCGTATACGCCGGGGGTTGCCGCCGCGTGTGAATTGATCGTCGCCGACCCTGCCGAAGCGCGCAACATGACCGCGCGCGGCAACCTGGTCGGCGTCATCACGAACGGGACTGCGGTGCTGGGGCTCGGCAATATCGGTCCGCTCGCCGCCAAACCCGTGATGGAAGGCAAGGCAGTGCTCTTCAAGAAGTTTGCGGGCATCGACGTCTTCGACATCGAAATCAACGAACGCGATCCCGACAAGCTGGTCGACATCATCGCGAGCCTCGAGCCGACTTTCGGCGGTATCAATCTTGAAGACATTAAAGCGCCCGAATGCTTCATCGTCGAGCGCAAGCTGCGCGAACGCTGCCGCATTCCGGTGTTTCACGACGACCAGCACGGCACCGCGATCACGGTGTGCGCGGCCTTCATCAACGGCCTTAAGGTTGTCGGCAAAGACATCGCCGACATCAAGCTTGTCGTATCCGGCGCTGGTGCAGCCGCGCTCGCCTGCCTGGACCTCCTCGTGAAGTTGGGACTGCCGAAAGAACACATCACGGTCACCGACATCAAGGGAGTCGTCTACAAGGGGCGCAAGGAGGAGATGGACCCCGACAAGGCGCAGTACGCAATCGAGACCAAGGCGCGCACGTTGGGCGAGGTGATCGCCGGCGCTGACGTGTTCCTCGGGCTGTCCGCGGGCGGCGTGTTAAAAAAAGATATGGTCGCCAAAATGGCGGATCGGCCGCTGATTCTGGCGCTCGCCAATCCGGAGCCGGAAATTCTGCCCGCACTCGCCAAGGAGGCGAAGCCCGACGTGGTCATGGCGACCGGCCGCTCGGACTATCCGAACCAGGTCAACAATGTTTTGTGTTTTCCGTTCGTGTTCCGCGGCGCGCTCGACGTCGGTGCGACCACGATCAACACCGAGATGGAACTCGCCGCGATCAAGGCGATCGCTTCGCTCGCGCAGGCCGAGCAGTCCGACATCGTCGCGATCGCATACGGTGAGCAGAATCTGAGTTTCGGCCCTGATTACCTGATACCGCGCCCGTTCGACCCGCGCTTGATCGTCAAGGTCGCGCCGGCGGTCGCCAAGGCGGCGATGGACAGCGGCGTGGCAACGCGGCCGATCAAGGACTTCGACGCATACCGCGACTCACTGCAGCAGTTCGTTTATCACTCGGGCATGATCATGAAGCCGCTGTTCGCCGCTTCCAAGCAGGCGCAGCGGCGCCGCATCGTTTACGCCGAAGGCGAGGACGAGCGCGTGCTGCGCGCGGTGCAGGTGGTGGTCGACGAAAAGCTCGCGCGGCCGATCCTGGTCGGCCGGCCGGCGGTGATCGAGCGCCGCATCGAGCGCTTCGGCCTGCGCATCAAGCCGGGTGCGGATTTCGAGATCATGAATCCGGATCACGACGAGCGTTATCGCACTTACTGGCAGGAATACCTGCAACTGACCAGGCGCAAGGGCGTCTCGCAAGACTACGCCAAGATCGAAATGCGCCGGCGCCTGACCCTGATCGGCGCGATGTGCGTGCGGCGCGGCGAGGCTGACGGCATGCTCTGCGGCACCTATGGTACGCACGACATGCATCTGCAGTACATCGAGCAGGTCATCGGCCGCCGCCAGGGCGTCAACCACTTTTATGCAATGAACCTGCTGCTGCTGCCGCAGCGCACGGTGTTCATTTGCGATACCTACGTGAACTTCGATCCGACCGCCGAGCAGATTGCCGAAATGACGGTGCTCGCGGCCGAGGAAATACGGCGTTTCGGCATGACGCCGAAGGCTGCGCTGTTATCGCATTCGAGTTTCGGCACCGCCAACACGCCTACCGCGCAAAAGATGCGCGCCGCACTCGCGTTGATCGAGAAGATCGCGCCCGAACTTGAAATCGAAGGCGAGATGCACGGCGACGCGGCGCTGTCGGACGAAGTGCGGCGGCAGGCTTTTCCGGGCTCGCGGCTGAAGGGTGATGCGAATCTCCTGATCATGCCGACGCTCGATGCCGCCAACATCGGATTCAATCTGCTCAAGACGGCGGCGGGCGACGGCGTCACGGTGGGCCCGATACTGCTCGGTGCGGCCAAAGCGGTGCATATCGTGACGCCGACGGCAACGGTCCGCCGGCTCGTCAACATGACCGCGCTGACCGTGGTCGACGTCAGCGCGGAACGCGGCAATCTGGCGCTGCCGTTCTAGCGGCCGGCACGGCACTGTCGCACACGGGCGGAAAAACTTATTGAACATTCGAGGAACGGCTATGGCGAAATTCAGAATCGAACGCGATACATTCGGCGATATCGAAGTGCCGGCGGACCGGCTGTGGGGTGCGCAGACCCAGCGCAGCCGCATTAATTTCAAGTTTCCCGGCGAAACCATGCCGCTCGCGGTGGTGCGCGCGCAGGTGATGGTCAAACGCGCGTCAGCCGTGGTCAACATGGCGCTCGGCCTGCTTGATAAAAAGAAGGGGCAGGCAATCGTCAAAGCGGCCGACGAAGCGCTGGCGGGCAAGCACGATGCGGAGTTCCCGCTGGTCGTGTGGCAGACCGGCTCCGGTACGCAGACCAACATGAACGTCAACGAAGTGCTCGCCAATCGCGCGTCCGAAATCCTCGGCGGCGAGCGCGGCGAGAAGCGCCTCGTGCACCCGAACGACGACGTGAACATGGGGCAGTCGTCGAACGACACGTTTCCTACCGCTATGCACGTCGCGGCGGTCATCGCGCTGGAAAACGAGTTGAAGCCGGCGGTCAAGAACCTGCGCGACACGTTGAACAAGAAGTCGAAGCAATTCATGACGATCGTCAAGATCGGCCGGACGCACCTGCAGGACGCAACGCCGTTGACCCTTGGCCAGGAGTTTTCGGGTTACGTCGCGCAGCTCGACCACGGGTTGAAACATGTCACCGCCGCCATGCCGCATTTGTGCGAACTCGCGCTCGGTGGCACGGCGGTGGGCACCGGACTCAACGCGCATCCGAAGTTCGCGGTGATGGTCGCCGCCGAACTCGCGAAATTCACCGGCCTCAAGTTCGAGACCGCGCCCAACAAGTTCGAAGCGCTGGCTTCATGCGACGGCGTCGTGCATGCGCACGGCGCACTAAAGACGCTGGCGGCGTCGCTGATGAAAATCGCCAACGACGTGCGCTGGCTGGCGTCCGGCCCGCGCTGCGGCATCGGCGAATTGAGTATCCCCGAGAACGAGCCGGGCAGCTCGATAATGCCGGGCAAGGTCAATCCGACGCAGTCGGAGTCGCTGACCATGGTGTGCTGCCAGGTGTTCGGCAACGATGTCGCCATCAACTTCGGCGGCGCGTCGGGCAACTTCGAATTGAACGTGTTCCGCCCGCTGGTCATCACCAACTTCATGCACAGCGCGACTTTACTCACTCATGGCTGCACCAATTTCAACGAACAATGCGCGGTGGGCATCGAACCCAACAGGGCGCGCATCGAGCAACTCATGCGCGAATCGCTGATGCTGGTGACGGCGTTGAATCCGCACATCGGTTACGACAAGGCCGCGCAGATCGCGAAAAACGCGCACAAGAAGGGCCTCACGCTGAAGGCGTCGGCGCTGGCGCTCGGGCACCTGACCGAAAAGCAGTTTGACGAATGGGTCAAGCCCGAGTTGATGGTCGGCAAAATCTGACGCGTTCCCGGAAGGATCAGGTGGTGACCGGGCGCGTCGCGATAGTCACCGGCGCCAATCGCGGCATCGGTCTGGAAATCTGCCGCCAGCTCGCGCGGGGCGGTAATCGCGTGGTACTTACCAGCCGCGACGCGGCTAAAGGTAAAGCTGCCTGCCGGACTTTGAGCGATGCGGGGCTTGCGGTGACCTATTGCAAGCTCGACGTGACGAGCCCGCGCAGCATCAAGGCATTGGCCACATTCATGACCAATAAATTCGGCCGCGTCGACATGCTCGTCAACAATGCGGGTGTCATGCTCGACGCGCGTGGCACACGGTTTCTGGATTCCGAACTCGCGACTTATCGTGCGACCTTCGACACCAACGTGTGGGGACCTTTGCTGCTGGCGCAGGCGCTGCTGCCGCTGATGCAAAAGCAAAAATACGGCCGCATCGTCAATATGTCGAGCGGGCTCGGCCAGCTCGCCGGCATGGACAACAGCACGCCCGCGTACCGCATGTCGAAAACGGCGCTCAATGCGCTGACTTGCATCGTCGCCGCGGCGGCTAAAGGCACCAACGTGCTCGTCAACGCGGCATGCCCGGGATGGGTAAGGACGGACATGGGCGGTGCCGATGCGCCGCGCTCCATCGAGCAAGGCGCGGATACCGCGGTGTGGCTGGCGACCCTGCCCGACGGCGGTCCCACCGGCGGTTATTTTCGCGACCGGACCGCCATCCCATGGTGACGCCGTCGCGGCGTTTGTCGCGCGACGACATTTCCGCGCTGCTTGCGCGGCCGGCGGTCATGCCGGGCGTGCGTGATACTCACGTGGTGGCGCTACCCGAGAATGCCCGGGTGATGCTCGCCGCGGTATTGGTCCCGCTGATACCGCGCGGGGACGATATCCAGGTGCTCCTGACGCAACGCACTGCACACCTTAAAGACCATCCGAGCCAGATCAGCTTTCCGGGCGGGCGGGTCGAAGGCGGGGACCAGGACCGGATTGAAACCGCATTGCGCGAAGCCGAGGAAGAAATCGGACTCGCGCGCGAGCACGTGACGATCCTGGGTTGCCTGCCCGACTATGATATGCCGTCGGGATTCCGGATCAGCCCGGTGATAGGCTGGATAGAGCCACCGTTCACCCTCAAGCTCGATCCGGTCGAGGTCGAATCGGCATTCGAAGTGCCGTTGAGTTATCTGCTCGACCCGGCGAACCATCAATATCGTCGCTACGAATTCAACGGTCGCAGTCGTGACTACCTGGCAATGCCCTACCAGGGGCGTTATATCTGGGGGGCGACTGCCGGCATGCTGCAGCGCCTGTCGCAACAATTGGCGGCCGATTCAATCTGAACGCCGGCGTGTCGTCAATGCTGCGTGCGGCGCGGTGTGGCAATATAGGGCATGGGATGGGGAAGCATCGATGGATAGCAGCAATCATCCGCCTGAAGCGCGCGTCGGCCTCGTATTGACGGGCGGCGGCGCGCGCGCCGCGTACCAGGTCGGCGTGCTGCGTGCGATATCCGAAATGCTGCCGGCGGACGCGCCGTGCCCGTTCCCGATTATCTGCGGCACTTCCGCGGGCGCTTTCAACGCCACGGTGCTTGCCGCCAATGCGGGCAATTTCCGGCGCGGCGTGCGTCAGCTGATGACCGTGTGGAAGAACTTCCACGTCCACCACGTCTATCGGGCCGATCCGCTCGGCGTCATCCACAACAGCGGCAAATGGATTGCCGCCGGTTTGACCGGCGGCCTCGGCCGGCAAACACCGATTTCCCTGCTCGACAACTCGCCGCTCGCGCACTTGCTCGGCACGCGGCTCGATTTCGGCGGGGTGCAGCGTTCGATCGACCGCGGCAATCTTTACGCGTTCAGCATCACGTGCTCGGGTTATACCTCAGGGCAGTCGGTCACTTTCTACCAGGGCGTGCCCCAACTGGAACCTTGGCAGCGCGCGCGCCGCATCGGCATACCGGCGACGATCGGGCTCGAACACCTGATGGCGTCTTCCGCACTGCCGTTTATTTTTCCGGCGACGCATATCAACCGCGAGTTTTTCGGCGACGGCTCGATGCGACAGATCGCGCCGGTGAGTCCGGCGCTGCATCTGGGCGCCAATCGGCTTTTCGTGATCGGCGTCGGCCGCCAGTTGCAGTCGCAGCAGGAGCGCATCAAGACCGAATCTTATCCGTCGCTCGCGCAGATTGCCGGCCATTGCCTTAACAGCATTTTTCTGGACAGTCTCGAAGTCGACCTCGAGCGGTTGCAACGCATCAATCGCACGCTGTCGATCATGCCGCCCGAGCTGCGCGAAAAAAACAACATGCCGCTGCACGAAGTCGACTTCCGCGTCATCGCGCCGAGCGAGGCGCTCGAGAAGATCGCGTTGAGTTACACGGACAAGCTGCCGCGCACGATCCGCATATTGCTCTATACCGTCGGCGCGCTGAAAAAAAGCGGCTCGAACCTCGTGAGCTACCTGCTGTTCGAGAAGGAATATTGCCGCGCGCTGATCAAGCTCGGCTACAACGACAGCATGCAAAGACGCGACGAGTTGATGAAGTTCCTCGGTTACGAGGCGTGCTGGCTATAGCGCCGCCGCGGTTCCAGACCGTCCCGTAATCGCGAACGTCACCGCACTGGCGCGGTCAGACGGCGGCCGAGCGGTGCGCACCGCCGCCACTCGACCACCAAACCTGAAATGACGGCGATTGAGTGAAACCGCGCGCTGACATATAGTTGTGCCGATTCTCAGGAATTACCGGGACTGGAAAAATCCATGAGCCGCGCATTTGTCAAAGAGTCCGACGAAGAACAAGCTTCCGGCGAACTGCCCGAACGGCCGCTCAGCGCTGCGCCGAACTACGTGACTGCGCACGGCATGGAAGCGCTGCGCGCGCGATTGAAGGACTTGCAGAGCGAGCGTGAGCAGCTGGCGGCGGCGGCCGAGCCGATGGCCAGGCAGCGGCTGCTCGAAATCAAACGGGACATCCGCTACTTTGCGGCGCAGATCGAGCGCGCGACGCTGGTCGATCTGGACGGCCAGCCGCGCGACGAGGTGCATTTCGGCGCCCGGGTGACCATACGCGACGAGCATGGCAAGGATCACTCGTTTCATATCGTCGGCGACGACGAGGCGGACGTGGCCGCCGGCAGCATCAGCTGGGCGTCGCCGCTGGCCAAGGCGCTGCTGGGCGCGCGCGTCGGCGACACCGTGAAATGGCGGCGGCCGGCGGGCGCTTCCGAAGTCGGGATCGTCGCGATCGACTACGCGTTGGCTGCGGCGCCCAAGCGTACATGATGCGCGCCGCAGCGCGGCCGTCATGACGTTCCTGTCGCTGATAGGGGCATTGCTGTTCGAGCAATGGCGGCCGTTGCGCACGGGCAACCGGCTTTACGTTGCATTCGCGCGTTACGTCAATCGCATCGGCCAGAACTTCAACGCCGGTCAGTATCGCGACGGCGTCATTTCATGGCTGCTCGCGGTCGTGCCGGTGGCGCTGATTACCCTGATCGTCTACAGCGTATCGCGTCACGTGAACGGCCTCATCGCGCTCGCCTGGAACATCGTGGTGCTGTACCTGGCGCTGGGATTCCGCCAGTTCAGCCACTTTTATAACGACGTGATGCTGGCGCTGCGCGCCGGCGATGTGCCGCGCGCGCGCGAAATTTTGACCGTCTGGCGCGGCGAATCGGCGCGCGAGCTGCCCGCTGGCGAAATTGCCCGCGTGGCGATCGAACTCGGCCTCATCCGTTCGCACCGTCACGTGTTTGGCGTGATGGCGTGGTTTATCGTGCTGGGTCCGGTGGGTGCAATTTGCTACCGGCTTGCCGCGTTGCTGGGCGATCGCTGGGGTGGCGTGAAAAACGCCGAAACGGGCGCGTTCGGCCTTTTCGCCAGGCGCGCGTTCGAGATCATCGACTGGTTGCCGGTGCGGTTGACCGCGTTCGGCTTCGCAATGACCGGGGACTTCACGGGAGCGATCGAATGCTGGCGCGAACAGGCTGCGACCTGGCGCTCGCGCCCG
>Ga0265314_10000486_pt1 | contig 51791 bp, 33 predicted proteins | sample 4126metaG_FD_203106 | JGI IMG/M metagenome (GOLD analysis project Ga0265314, IMG submission 203106) | Rhizosphere microbial communities from Carex aquatilis grown in University of Washington, Seatle, WA, United States - 4-1-26 metaG | ecosystem: Host-associated > Plants > Roots > Rhizosphere >... | reverse complement strand
GGAAAGAGCCCTGCATTGTGAATGAATATTGTCTCGACTGGGACCACGAGGGGGGAAATTCAGCGTAAGTGTGCCCATTGACAAGAGCCGAATTTAATTGTCCACCTCCCAAGGTTGATGCAAAAGGCGGTGAAATGCCGCTGGTACCCGCCCCAACTATTCCAGAGAACCAAGGTGCGATCCGGCCATCGGCGCCGGTCTGCTGGAAATTATCGCCGACAATATCGCCCGGCTTAATTTCGTTTGTTGGCGCGGGAAGGATTACCCTCAGCTGGTGCGCGAGCCTGGTGGTTCTGGTGATTTGCACGTTTGGATTGCCAATATCATCTTCGTAAAATGCTTGTTCGTCGAATCCGCCATTCGACCCCCCTGCATGAAACGCCGTGAAGCTGCGCTGGGCCACGTTGCCAGCAAGGTCTTCAACATTCAAGATGAATGAAGTTCCAGTAGTGTGGCTAATACCACCGGGCGTCTGGAAGACCCAGGCGCCGCCAGCGTTCGCTCTACGCAGTAAGGTCTGGTCGGAGGGCGAGGAACCAGTGTAAACTCGCACGGTTTCACTTTCGGCGCCAACGGCGACACACGGCCCGGGCTTGAGGGTAACGTTTCCATTGCCGTCGATCAGGGAAGTATTCCCAGCGTCGCTGACCGCACTGACCAGTTTCGGCGCCGTCGTATCTACCTTCACCCAGAAATGTGTCAGGCCTTCGTGGCCCAGAAGGTCGGTTATGCGCAGGGTGACAAGGTAAACGTGGTCGGTTCCAGAGCGGAGTGACTCTGAAAGGGATTGCGCAATACTGTCGAACTTCGCGGAATTGTTTCCATCAAGACTCTGTGGGGGATAAGTGATGGGAAGCTGTTGCAAAATGGCGGGAATGCTAGCGGCCTTTGCCTGCGCGTAGTCCGCAAAGGGCCAGGTCAGGTCGCCGGAAATTGCAGAAGTTTCGCGTACTTCCAAGGTTAATGAAGGCGAGTCTTTCGGATTCGCTTCAATGACTTTGCCTTTTACGTTGAATGCGCTCTTGCTGTAGACATTGCGCGGTAATGTCGCATCGCTCCGGATTGCAGTGGAATCCGCTTCACTGCGCCCATTTAAATAAAGGAAGCCCACCGGCGCGGTCGTCAGAGCGGTTGGACATGTGACCGCGATCTGCGGTGCAAGGGTGTCAACCACCACCGTGATTTTGTCTGTTGCATAATTTCCATCACTGTCATTGGCGCTCAGAACGACATCGGTCGAGCCTTCCGGGAAATTCATCGTGAGGGTATAGATTGTGCCTGCGGCGTTCGCGGGCGCTCCATTAAACGTGACGGTTTTGGGATCGAGGCCGCCAGTTACCGTTGCTTGCAGCGTGACCTGCCCATGATCGAAATAATACTTTCCGTCCAAAATATGCGGAGAGCCCAGCGCCTGAAATCCATTGACCGCTAAGGCTGGTGGAACTGGCGGGAAGGCCCCATTAACCACCGTTGCCGCGCTGATGTTGCCTGCGGTGTCCTGGGCGCGCAGCGTGAGCGCAAAATTGTCGGCGTTGGCTTTTGCAACCACAACGACGAACTGCGTGCCGCTTGCGGAAGCCGCACTGATCGTCGCATTATTCGCGGACGCCAGGATCGTAGCGTTTTGTTCCAGGGTGCCGGTGTACGTCACCACCGTCTGCTCGGCTTCGGTGGTAACAACCACGGGGGCATTCGGTGCAATGGTATCGACTACAACCGTAATCGTGGCCGGGAAGGAAACATTGCCCGCGTGGTCCGCCACCTCAACTTCTAAAATGTGCGTCCCATCCCCCAGCGCTTGCGTAGGGGTGAAGCTGAACCCCGAGGGCGACACGCTGGCCAGTACGGTCACTTCCGCCCCGTCCAAATACAGGTGCGCCGAATTGGGATCGATGCCACTGCTAGGATTTTGATCGCTGAAGGCGCCCGAAAATACCGGCTGGGTGTTGTTGGTCGGCATGCTGCAACTGGGCGAAAGATTGGTGACCGACGGCTCGATCGTATCGACAAACAAAGAAGCCAAGGCCTGATCGGAAGGATTGCCTGCGTTGTCCGAAACCGAGACTTTCAACACATGAGAACCTTCGGAGAGGTGCTGCGTGGGCGTGAAGATGAAGCCGGAGGCGGTCACTGTTGACTGCGCGGTTACGTTTATGTTGTCTAATGAAATTACGGCGGTGGCGGGATTCACGCCCGAGCCCGGATTCGGGTCCTGGAAGGTTCCCGAGAACGTGTAGAACGGATTGTTCGTGGTCGTGCCATCGACAGGCGTCACAATCGTGACCACCGGCGGCGTGGTGTCCGTGACGGCGACGATGTATTCAAACGCGCCCATGTCGATGCGCGCGCCACCGCCCACAGGCACCGTCAGCGCCGGATCGCCGGTGTCGATTGCCGGGCTGCCCTGCTGAAGATGGAAGTCTCCGCTGGCCGCGTTCACAAATAGCGGGCTCGCCCCGATGATGTTGCCTGTGCCTTGCACAATCTGCGCGCCGTCGGCCTGCAGCAGGGTGTACTCCGCGCTGGCTTGGTCCGCGCCGGTACCCTGCACGAAATTCCCGTTGCCGGTGATGATGCAGCTATCGAACGCAAGCGGATCGGAAAGCCACGCCACCACACTCGAGTTGCCGTAAATCGTGCTGCTGACGATATTGCCTGAGGACGCGTAGAACCCTTCGCCTGGGCCTGTCGTGAAATTTACGATTACCAGCCGCGTCGCGGCGATTCCTGCGCAGCTACAGAAAGCCATCTGTCCGCCGTCGAGCCTCACATTGCTCAGCACCGGACCGTCGCAGCCCGACAAGCCGTACACCAGGTTGCTCGCGGTCACGTTCGTGAGCGCGATCTCGCTGCCGCCCGCCACGACGTAAAAGAGGCCGGAGAGCGTCGAGTTGCTCGCCGAAGACTGCGTTGCGTATGCGTAAAACGACGAGCCGCCCGTATACGTCAGGTTATTGAAACTCGCGTTCGTCGCCGCGTAGCAGCCGGTCGAGACATTCGTAAACGTCGAAGCTGAAACGGAAATGTTACTGCCACCGCAGAAGCCGAAGCCCGTCAAGTTGTTCAGGGTAATCGCGCTGCCCGTGAAGTTGCTTACATTGAAGCCCGTCGAACTGTTTTCCACCAGCACGTTTGTCGCGGTGAAGCCATCGCCGCCGGCCAGGTAACCCAGGTTGCTTCCCGTCACGTGGTCGAGCACCACGTTGGAGCTGTACGCGACCAGGCTATTGCCTGTGTCATGCGTCACGTTGGTCAGATGCAGCCCGTCGACCGCATAGCTGCCCGTCGAGACATTCGTAAAGGTCGAATCCGAAACCGTGACGTTGACACCGCCGCAAAACCCAAAGCCGCTCAGGTTGTTCAACGTAATCGCGGAACCCGTGAAGTTACTGACGTTGAACGCCGTCGAACTGTTCTCCACGAGTACGTTGGTGGCCGTGAAACCATCGCCGCCGGCCAGGTAACCGAGGTTGCGGCCGGTCACGTGGTCGAGCGTTACGTTCGAACAGTACGCGACGAGTTCGTTGCCGGTGTCGTGCGTAACATTGGTCAGGTGCAGGCCGTCGACGGCGTAAATCCCCACGCTGACGCTGGTGAACGTCGAATCGGTGATCGTCGCATTCGAGCCGCCGCAGTAGCCGAAGCCCGCGACACCGGTTGCGGTCAACCGGGTGATCGTGACATTCGCGCAGCCGGCGAGAATATTACTGCTCTGGGTCACGATGCAGTCGGTCAGCGTGTGGCCGCTGCCGCCGACGGCAACGTAACCGACCCCATTAAAGGAGCAGCCCGTAAAGGTCAGGTTATTGGCCCACGCCACCGCGTTGCCAGAGATATTCAAGTAGGAACAATTCGTGAAGCTGCTGCCGTCGATCGCGTAACCGCCGTTGGACGCGTTTTGGATCGTACAGCTCGACGCGGTCACCTTCGTTCCAAATGTCCAGCCGCATGCGTCGAAAATATCGTTGCTCAAGTTGACGTTGGGCAAGCCAGAAGTCGAAGCCACCGCGTACCACGTGTAATTCTTGAAGCTCAGGCCCGAAACCGTGCTGCCGGCCGCGGCCGGATCGAAGAGAAAGCCATAGTTTGCGTTGCCGCCGTCGAGGACCGGGGCTTCGTTCGGCGCGTTGGTGATCGTGAGGACTTTATCGACCGTGATGCCGTTGGGTGCAGGCGCGCCTTCGTGGACGAGCAGCGTATCGCCCGCGCTGGCTCCCGCGATTTTGGCATTCCAGTCGTCGCCCGAACCCACGTCGAACGTGGAAGCGGCCCAGGCTTGGCCCGGCGCCCAGAGCATCGACATAAGAAGGAACGAAACCGTGGCGAGAGCAACGCGAAAACGCATAAGATCTCCTTTAACGCGCCCCAAATAAAAGGAAGCGCGAAAGCCCGTAGGATTTACGGTACGAAATAGAGAAGAGAAATTTTCACTGCGGGCAAGCTACCGCAACCTATAAGGGGAGGGCAATATTAATTTCTACATTTTTCTGTTTCATATTTTTCAAAGCGAGTACACACACCTTTTTGCCAGGATACATACCCGATGGTTTGTACGCATGGTTACGACTTTACCAATCACTTGTGCTTTGGATTTGCGCTGAGATTAACCTGGCGGAATTCCGTCCTAAACAATTCGAATTAATGCACGCCGCCCAACGCGATAGCCCTTCCTCTACATCTCGGCGTCCGTTTCCGTCGACAATTCCGCCTGCCTGAGCACCAGTGCCGTCGCGTCCTCGCTCAGGTCCGGCGGATAGCCGTACAAGGCCAGCAGCCGCCGCACCTTCCGCCGCAGGTCCGCCCGCACGCTCTCGCGTTGCGTCCAGTCGAGCTTGGGCATCTTTTTGACCATCTCCGCCAGCTCGCGGGCCATAAGGCGGAGCTGGTCGGACTGCATCACCGCTTTGGCAGACCCGTTCTCCGCCAGGGCGTCGTAAAACGCCGTTTCCTCGCCGTTGAGGCCGAGTTCCTCCCCGTGCCGCTTCGCCTCGCGGACCCACTTCGCCAGCTCCAGGAGCTGCGCGATCATCTGGGCCGTGCTGATCTGCTTGTTCGTGTAGCCCAGCATCGCCTTCGCCAGCGCCTCGCGAAACTTTTGCGCCTGCACGAGGTTGGTCCGCTCGCTGGCCTTGATCTGGTCGTTGAGCAGCTTGCGCAGCGTCTCCAGCGCCAGGTTCTTCTGCTCCAGGGCCGAGACACGCTCCAGGAACTCGTCGCTGAGGATGTCCAGCCGCGCCGCTTCGAGTCCCGCCGCGGCGAACAAATCGAGCACTTCGCCCGCGTTCACCGCGCCCCCAATCACCTGCCGGACCGCCGCGTCGATGTCGCCCGGCGCGCCCGGCTGCGGCTCCGTCTCGTCCGCCAGGCGCTTGCGGATCATCGCGGCCACGCGCTGGAAGAAGGCCAGGTGCGGCGCGATCTCCCGCGTCTCGTCGCGCGGCACCGCCAGCGCGAACGCCGTCGCCAGGCGCTTGACCATGCCCCGGAAGCGCTGCCAGCCGGTCTCTTCTCCGCTGTAGCGCTGCACATCCAGCACGTGGTCGATCGCGTCCACATACACGCTCAGCACATCCGCCTGCGCCGCATTCAGCGCCGCCGCGTAGTCGCAGCCGTGGAAGAACCCCTGCAACTGCTCAAACGCCGAGCGCAGCGCCGGGAGCGCCTCGTCCTGCAGCGCCTTCACCGGCTGGTCCGTTTCGCCCGTCGCGTTCGCGTAGGTTTTAAGCGCATCGGCCAGCGGGTCGGCCAGGCCGATCATATCGACGATCAAGCCGCCCGGCTTCTCGCCGTACACGCGGTTCACGCGAGCGATCGCCTGCATCAGGTTGTGCCCGGCGAGCGGCTTGTCCAGGTACATCGTGTGCGCCGCCGGCACGTCAAAGCCCGTCAGCCACATGTCGACCACAATAGCCAGCCGGAAATCGTCGGCCGGGTTTTTGAAGCGCTCCGCCAGGGCCTTCCGCTGCGCCTTGCTCCGCACGTGCCGCGCCATGTGTTCGGGATCGTCCGGCCCGCCGGTCATGATCACCTTCATCGCGCCCTTGGCATCATCCTCATCGTGCCATGCGGGGCGCAGCTTGCGGATCTCCTCGTACAACCGCGCGGCGATGTCGCGGCTCATTGTCACGACCAGCGCCTTGCCTTCCATCGCGGCGCGGCGCTCTTCCCAATGCTCCACGACGAACTTCGCCACCCGCTCCAACCGCTCGGGCGCGCCGTACAGCTCTTCCACGGGAATGCGGATGTGCTCCGGCGTCTCCCGCCCGTCCTCGTCGCGAGTGGCATACTCCGCGATCTTCGCCTCCGCCGCCTGCGCGCCGGCTTCGTCGATCGTCAGCTTCACGATCCGCGGCTCGTAGTAAATCGGCACCGTCGCGCCGTCGGCCACCGCCTGGCGGATGTCGTACACGTCGGCGTACTCGCCGAAGACGTGCCGTGTGACCTTGTCGCCCTCGGTCAGCGGCGTGCCGGTGAACCCGACGAACGTCGCGTTCGGCAGCGCCTCGCGCATCCACCGCGCGCCGCCGTCCACGAACCCGTACTGGCTGCGGTGCGCTTCGTCCGCCATTACGACGATGTTGGCCCGCGCGCTGATCTGGTCATGCGCCTCGGTGAATTTGTGGATCGTCGTAAAGACCACGCCGCCGCTCGCCCGGTCGAGCAGTTGCCGCAAGTGCTCGCGGCTGTCGGCCTGCACGGGGTCCTGGCGCAAGAGCGCCCGGCCCATCGCGAAGGTGTCGAACAACTGGTCGTCCAGGTCGTTGCGGTCGGTAACGATCACCACCGTCGGGTTGGCCATCTCCGCCGCCCGCACGAGCGTGCCGGCGAGCATCAGCATCGTCAGGCTCTTGCCGCTGCCCTGCGTGTGCCAGACCACGCCGCCCTTGCCCGCGGCCTCGTCTTTGCGGTCCGGTGTCTTGAGCGCGCCGAGCACGCTCGCCCGCGCCTTGCGCACCGCGCGGAACTGGTGATACCCCGCGACTTTCTTGACGATGTTCCCCCGCTCGTCCTCTTCGAACGCCACGCACGAGCGCAGGTAGTCCAACAGGGCCGCGGGGTTGAGCAGTTCGCGGATCAGCGCTTCCAGCGTCGGCTCGCCGCCGCTCGCCGGCCGCCACGGCATGAAGCGCTGCCGCCCGCTGGTGAGGCTGCCCACCCGCGTCAGCAGTCCGTCGCTGGCGACGAGCAGTAGATTGGGCACGAATAAATCCGGCGCGATGGTCTTGTAGCGCCCGAGCTGGTCGATCGCGACGTTGAGGTCCGCCGCGGTGTTGGCCGGGTCCTTCAGCTCGATCACGACCAGCGGCAGCCCGTTGACGTACAGGATCAGGTCCGGGCGGATCGACTTCCCACTCGGCCCCTGGAGGGTCAGTTGGCGCACGACGAGGAAGTCGTTGTGGGCCGGGTTGTCGAAGTCAATCAGCCGCGCCCGCCCGCCGCGGGTTTCGCCGGTCTTGGCGTCCTTGTATTCGACCGGCACGCCGTTGGTGAGCAGATCGTGGAACCAGCGGTTGTTCTCGATGAGGGTCGGGTGCGGCGGGCGAGAAATCGACGTGATGATTGCGTCAATCGTGGCGACCGGAAGGAAAGGATTTAGATGGTCGATGAGCGACTTGGTACGGCCCTCGAGCAGAACAACTTGCTGACTAGACCGTCCCGCAGAGTCATCAATGGCGGAACCATTCAACGTAGTGATTCCGTCCTCGCCCAACTTGGCGATCGCCACCTCTTCGACAAGCATTTCAGTAGGATTGCTGCTCATCTTATTCGTCGACTTCCTTGGGTCGGGAGCGCAACTCAATGGCGATATCGCGGTAACGATTCGGATCCAATGCGTAAATCACGTCACTTGCGTACTCCGTACTCCCGCAAACGTCGATCATGCCATGCTCGTCGTCAATAACGACATCATCTTCGTCCTTTCGCGCGGGGGCTGCAGGCGGGCTCTTTGACGCGATTGCCTGCTCCAGCAGCGTCGGAACATCCGGAGTTTCAAACAGGATCGAAAAAATCTCAATAGCCGCCGCGCGGCAACCATCGAGCTCGCGACGCTGTGGAACCGTCGCGCCGCCTACGTGATATTGTCCATTGCGCACTTCGTGATACCAAACGATCTCGTCGATTTGACACGTAGCGGTTACTGTGCGCGTTCCACACTCTATAAAGAAGAATTCAATCTTAGTATGGTAATTCTTCAACCACTTTTCGACGTCTTCGTTCTTATAGGTTCGCTTGCCACGCTGCATCGGGTGTAGGTTTAAATACGTCGTCACCGCGACTTCGATTGCATTGTCGAATCCAATCATTGAGATGCGCCGGTCGAAATCTTCGCCAATGCGGTAGTGCATCTCCGCGTGGAGCAGAACCTCAAACGGCCCATACGCCCAAGGCTTTAAGGTTGTGGTCAAGGAACACCCCCACTCGACGAGGTAGGCCCATTGACCCGCACCCGCCCGCTCAGCAGTCGCGGCAGAAGATAATCCCGTAGGGCGGCGAGCTTGGCGGATTCGGCCGTGGCATGACTAATCAAATCACGCAGTGACTTGGCATATTGGTTGAAGTAGCGTGACACGTCGCTTGATGGCACGACGACCTCAAGCCGATATGCGTTGTCACGGTTCAGACCCGGTACCGCGGCATCGGTGTTCATGGTTTCCAACCCAAGCGTTTGCAGTTGTTCGAAGAGATAATGCAGCCCAAGCTCCGCTACAGGTTCAACGTAGAAGGTTGTGTCGATCGGGAAGAAGTCCTGATTTTCCCAATAGAGCGTGCCGACCGATCCTTTACGACCAACGATGACGCCCGGACCGGCCACCAACGATTCGTTGTGCGTTCCATTGACACCTCCGGACCCATAAACCGGCACTTGGCCCGGTTGGCGCTTTGTCTTGTTCAGGGCCTTCCCGTAGTGCAGAGTCATGACATCTTGGAGCCGACGCACTTCCCATCCTTGCGGCGCCGGCCCAAGTTCGGAGTCGACGAAACGGTTCGGCAGCGAGGCGAATGCGGCGGCGGGCATGCCTGGGAAGCTCGTCTGCCCGGCAGCCTTGGCCTTGACCGGTTCGAAGTCCACGAACCACGCCTTAAACACCGCCCGCGCCAAACCCTCCAACGCCCGACCTGTCCGACGGTTCTGCTCGATCTTGTCGTCCAGCGAGCCGAGAACGCCGGCGATTGATTCTTGCTGGTCTATCGCAGGCAGTGACAGATGCACCTTACGGAGTTCGCTCTGCTTGATACCGACAACGGTTGTCCCTGACGCTCGCGATCCGAGTTGCTCCTGCATACCGTCGGACATTAGGAGATACTTGAGGTACGTATTATCGAGGAGCCCCGGCTTCCCTCGCAGAAGTATCAGCCTTTGAGCAAGGGCAATGTGCGAATCTGAAAGCTGTGCAACCTCGCCAAGCGGGGCTTCCGTCGTAATGACGACATCGCCGATTTGCGGCAACCCTCTCCGCATCCATTCGTCATACTCCAAAGGGTCGATGAACTCCTCCGGCTGCTCAATCCGACCGTTTTTCACGATCTTTGCGGTAATTAAGGGGATGCCAACGCTTGTCTTTCGTGGTGTCTTTCCGCGATAGTCGATGATCGCGGCCATGCAGTCCTCGAGTGGGAGCTTGTTCACGACTCGGCCTCCACATTGTTTAGCCGATGACGGACCAATGCTGCTAAGCGTTCCCCCTGCGTTAATTGCTCCTCCACCTCTGCGACCAGCCGCGGGTATTTCTCGGCGAAGGGTTCGGCGTCTTCCTCAATGTCTTCGGCGCCAACGTAACGGCCGGGGGTGAGGACATGGCCGTGCTTGGCGATCTCTTCAAGCGTCGCGGGGACGGCGAAACCGGGGGTCGGCGCGAACGCCCACTCGCCGTGCTCTTTCTGCTTCCACCACTCGGGCTTGGGCTCGCCGCGCCATTGCCGGTAGGCGTAGACGATGCGGCCGAGGTCGGAGGTGGGCAGCGGGTCGCCCGTGCCGGGCACGCACTCGGACGCTTCGATGCCGCTCAGCACCCGCAGCACGCGGGTCTGCAGCGTGCCGAGTTTGCGGGCGTCGATGAACAGCGTCTCGCCCTTGCGGCCCTTGGGCCGGTTGGGTGTGCCTTTGCGGATGTTCTTGCCGGTCTTGTCGCGGGTGAGGAACCAGAGGCAGACGGGGATGCCGGTCGTAAAAAAGAGCTGCGGGGGCATGGCGACGATGCAGTCGACGAGGTCGGCCTCGACGATTTTGCGGCGGATCTCGCCCTCGCCGCCGGTGTTGCTCGAAAGACTGCCGTTGGCCATCACGAACCCGGCCACGCCGCCGCCCTTGCCGTTGGGGTAGGCGAGGTGGTGGATGAAGTGCTGGATCCAGGCGTAGTTGGCGTTGCCGGCAGGCGGGTCGCCGTAGGTCCAGCGCACGTCGCCGCGCAGGAGCTGTCCCGACCAGTCGCTGACATTGAACGGCGGATTGGCCAGGACGAAGTCGGCCTTGAGGTCAAGGTGCTGATCGCGCAGAAACGTGTCGGCGGGCTGCTCGCCGAGCTTGGCCTCGATGCCGTGGATGGCGAGGTTCATGTGGGCGAGGCGCCACGTGGTGGGGTTGGACTCCTGGCCGAAGATCGAGACGTCGGTGCGGTTGCCGCCGTGGGCTTCAACGAACTTTTCCGACTGCACGAACATGCCGCCGGAACCGCAGGCGGGGTCGTAGATGCGGCCGGCGTAGGGCTCGAGCATCTCGACCAGCACGCGGACGACCGAGCGGGGCGTGTAGAACTCGCCTCCGAGCTTGCCTTCGGCGGCCGCAAACTTGCCCAGGAAGTATTCGTACACGCGGCCCAGCGTGTCGCGGGCCTTGCCGCGGTTGCCCTTGAAGCCGATGTCGGCGATGAGGTTGACGAGGTTGGTCATCTTCTCCGGCGCGATGCCACGGCGGGCGTAATCGCGCGGGAGCTTGCCCTTGAGGTTCGCGTTGTCGCGCTCAACCGCGAGGATCGCGTCGTCGATCAGCGTGGCGATATCGGGGCGCGTGGCCTGGTTCTGGAGGTTCTGCCAGCGCGCTTCCGGCGGCACCCAGAAGACCCGTTCGGCGGTGTACTCGTCGCGGGATTCGAGCAGGCGCTCAAGTTGCTTGCCCTTGATGCCATCCTTGGTCAGCTCGGCCCGCAGGTCGTCGCGGCGGGATTCGAATGAGTCGGAGATGTACTTGAGAAAGATCAGGCCCAGGACGACGTGCTTGTACTCGGCGGCGTCAACCTGCCCGCGCAGCGCGTCGGCGGTCTTCCAGAGGTCGGATTCGAATTGAAGGTCGGCGTTGGTATCCGTCATGCGCTACGAAGCCCCCTCGCAGATCAACTTTTCTCAATCCACTCCGTGCAAACACAGACGCTTTTGCTTTGGGATGTCTCGACGGCGCCTGGCGCTCAGGACGTCGCTGGTTCTTCAGGGCACTAGACTTCCGGCCCATTGGGGTATCTTCATAAATCACAGCGAATTGCATTGCAGACATTGATAGCGTGAAACAAATCCGACCGCAAGGCCGCATGCGCAATGTTGAATTCCGGTCCATGCACCTGTGAAGTCACGCGGGCCCTTCTGGGTTAGCTCCTTTACCTCCTGGAACAGCGCTGCTTTCGCTTCGGCCTGTGCCATCGGCACCCTATAGATCATTAGACCTGCAGGCCGGTGAGCAGCGGCCCGGAGTGCACCGCGGTGTGGGGCACCCCCGGCCCGCGCTTGGCCTGGTTGCCCTTGCAGACGCAATGAGCCCAAAGCGCTGATTTTCCATATCCTGCTTTTATTTTGGCTGTAAGCGCGCACCTTTTTGGTGGCGACCGAAGTGTGATTCTGTTGGAGTTTAAAGGGGAAGTTTTTTGAAAATGGTGGAGGTGAGGGGGATCGAACCCCTGACCTTCAGACTGCCAGCCTGACGCTCTCCCAGCTGAGCTACACCCCCACCGGGGCCCTGCTTGCGGTACGACAAAGGCCTTTTCGGCCAAAATTTCGCGAAGTCAAGTTCCGGATTTTTGACAAGCGCGCCGCAGCGTGATTAACTGTGCTCCATGAACACGCTGGCCTCCCCCACCCACTCCCCGTACGGAGAGTTACGCGCCCGCGCTCTGGCTTTGGCCAACGCGGGCGTTGAACTCGGCTAGCAACTCGGACCTTCAGACTGCCAGTCTGACGCTCGCTTCCTTATTCGCTGACCCAAGTCCGGCCGCATTCTCCCGTTGTTTGCGGCCCGGAAAACCGTTAAATGCTTTTCGCAGCGGGCCTGCGGCTTCATTTTCGGCGCATTTTGGCGGCCCGCCCACACCGCGCATGAGGTTCGCAACCGTTTGAGGTGCAAAAATGCCGTCCGCCAAGTACACGCCTGCCGAGATCGAGCCCAAGTGGGACGCATTCTGGGTCGATAAAAAGACCTTCCGCGCGCCGAACCCCGGTGACGCCGACTTCGATCCCAAGAAGCCGAAGTACTACATCCTCGACATGTTCCCCTACCCCAGCGGCGACGGCCTGCACGTCGGCCATCCGGCGGGCTACACGGCCACGGACATCATCGCGCGCCACAAGCGCATGCTGGGATTTAATGTGCTACATCCCATGGGCTGGGATGCCTTCGGCCTGCCTGCGGAAAATTACGCCGTCCAGCATGGCGTGCATCCGTCGATCACGACGGCCCGCAACATCGCCAACATGCGCCGCCAAATCCAGAGCCTGGGGTTGAGCTACGATTGGGACCGTGAAGTCAACACCACCGATCCCGGCTATTACAAATGGACGCAGTGGATCTTCACCCAGATCTTCAAGAAGGGCCTGGCCTACTCCGCAGAAGTCCCCGTCTGGTGGTGCGAAGCCATGGGCACCGTCCTGGCGAATGAAGAAGTCATCGATGGGCGCAGCGAACGCGGCGACCACCCGTGCGTGCGCATGCCGCTGCGCCAGTGGATGCTCAAGATCACCGCGTATGCCGAGCGTCTGCTGGCGGACCTGGAACAAATCGAGTGGCCGGGCGAGACCAAAACGCAGCAGGCCAACTGGATCGGCAAAAGCGAAGGCGCCGAAGTCGACTTCATCACGTCGATCCCCGATCCAACCGGCGGGAGCGCGGGGCGCACCGAACGGCTGCGCGTCTTCACCACGCGCCCCGACACGTTGTACGGTGCGACCTACATGGTCCTGGCGCCGGAACATCCGCTGGTCAAAGATCTGATTCAGCCCCAGTACGCCGAAGCCTGCAAGAAATACATCGCCGAAGCGTCGAAGAAGTCCGACTTGGCGCGCACCGAGCTGGCCAAGGAGAAAACCGGCGTCTTCACGGGCGCGCACGCGTATAACCCGGTCCACGGACGCATGAATCCGAAGGGCCGCGTGCCGATCTGGATCTCCGACTACGTCCTGATGAGCTACGGCACCGGCGCGATCATGGCCGTGCCCGCACACGACACACGCGACATGGAGTTCGCGAAAGAATTCAACCTGCCGCTGATCCCCGTGGTCATGCCGCCGGACGCGTGGCTGAAAGCGCACGCGCCGAAGGGTAAGGAAGCGGAAGCCATCGAAGCGCTGCGCGATCTATTTATGGCCGCGCCGGGAGATTTCACCGAAGCCTTCTGCGACGACGGCATCGCGGTCAATTCGCCCGACATCAATGGCAAGCCCACGCCGGAAGCGAAGCAGACTATCATCGCTACGTTGACGCAGAACAAATCCGGCCGGCCGACCGTGCAATACCGCCTGCGCGACTGGATCTTCTCGCGGCAACGCTACTGGGGCGAGCCCTTCCCTGTGCTGCACCGCCAGGACGGCAAGATCGAGATCGTGCCCGACGAATTGCTGCCCGTCGCGCTGCCCGAAATGGAAGACTTCAAGCCCACCGGCACCATGGATCCGCCGCTGGCCAAGGCCAAGCAGTGGGTCAATGCGGTCTCGCCGACCGACGCCAAGCCGGCCAAGCGCGAAGTTAACACGATGCCGCAGTGGGCGGGCTCGTGCTGGTACTACCTGCGCTACCTGGACCCAAAGAATTCCAAGCAGGGCTGGTCGAAGGAAGCCGAAAAATATTGGATGCCCGTCGACCTGTACGTCGGCGGCCGCGAACACGCCGTGCTGCACCTGCTGTACGCGCGCTTCTGGCACAAGGTGCTGTACGACCTGGGCCACGTCTCGACGCCCGAGCCCTTCAAGAAGCTCTTCCACCAGGGCATGATCACCGCGTTCGCCTACAAGGACGAGACCGGGCGCTTGACGCCGACGGATGAAGTCGACGACAAGGGCGAAGGCGTTTTTGTCAGCAAAGCCACGGGTAAACCCGTAACGCAGATCGTGGCCAAGATGTCAAAGACCCTGAAAAACGTCGTCAACCCCGATGAAGTCGTCAAAGAGTACGGCGCCGACACGCTGCGCCTGTACGAAATGTTCATGGGTCCGCTGGACGCTTCGAAGCCCTGGAATCCGCGCGACGTGCCGGGCGTGTACCGCTTTTTGCAGCGTGCGTGGCGCCTGGTGATTCAGGACGACGAGAGCCACCCGGGCGCGGGGGAAATCCGCGCCAACCTGAAGCAGGACGGCTCGCCCGAGCCCGAACTGGAACGGTTGCTGCACAAGACCATCAAGAAAGTCGGCGGCGACATCGAACGCATGGCCTTTAACACGGCAATCAGCACGCTGATGGTCTTCAGCAACGAAGCGTTGAAGCCCGCGGCGGGTTCGAATGCGCCGGCGTCGAAAATGACGCGCGCGCAGGCCGAACGCTTCGTCCTGGTGCTGGCCCCGTTTGCACCGCATCTGGCCGAAGAACTCTGGCAGCGCCTGGGCCATGCCAACACGCTGGCCTACGAACCCTGGCCCAAGTTCGACGAAAAGCTGACCGTCGACGCGGAGTTGGAGCTGGCCGTTCAGGTCAACGGAAAGGTCCGCGGCAAAGTCACGGTGGCGGCGGATGCCTCCGAAGACGCCGTGAAGGAAGCCGCTCTGGCGGCGATCGCCGATCAGTTGCAGGGCAAGACCGTGGCCAAGGTCATCGTGGTCAAGGGCCGCCTGGTCAACGTGGCCGTCAAGTAGCGCGCCTGGGACGGGCCGCTGGCGCGCCTATCCCTCCCTTATATTAGGGCTCTTTCCCTTAAGCCCTTGTGCAGCCCCGCCGATACCTCCGGATGAACTGGATGGTATCGCGGGAGCTCTGCCATGATTCGTACGGCCATTGGAATCGGAATTCTTGCCCTGTTGGCGGCGGCCGGCGTACTGGCCTACCGCAAGTATCAGCAGGGCGGCGATCCGCGGGACATCCTGGGCGAAGCCAAGCCGCCCGCGATTCCGCCGACGCGCATTCCGGAGACTTCGCACGTACCGGCGCCTGCGCCGAACGTGGAAGTCCCCGCGCCCGCCGCGCCGAATCCGCCGTCTGCGCAGCCCGCGCCGTCAACGCCTAATGCCACCCAGTTGCCGCCTCTGCCCGATACCGCTTCAGGCAAGACCACCTACAAGGTTCGGTCCGGCGATTCGCTTTGGGAGATTTCGCGCCGCACCTACGGCTCGCCCGACTACATGGACCGCATCGCCGAAGCCAACAACATGAAAGTCAACGGGATGCTGCGCGTCGGCCAAGTGCTCGTGCTGCCCGACTTGCGCGGCGGCCGCAAGCTCGCGCCGCTCGATGCCGACCATGAAGGCGCCGACACCATGCCCGAACGCACCGAAACCGGTTCCGGCGGCGAATCTGAAATCATGCCGCCCACCCTGAGTCATCCCGTTCCGCGAAATTAGTACCTTAATATATCCGGGCAGGAGACAGGTGGGGGGGATCTCCTGCCCGGCTTGTTTTCAACATACGGAGCCATTCATGCGCGTTTTTTGCGCCGTCTGCGCCGGATTCACGCTGCTGCTCGCCTTCGCCGGCTGCGGTGAAGGCGGCAAGCCCGAAGCGTCTTCCGCGGTGCGTCCCGCCAAGCCGCTGCCGGTGGTCTCCAAAACCCAGGCCGAATACGCCGGCGTGCTCCGCGAGATCGTCGCCGCGCGCTTTAAGGCCGAGCCTTCCGAAGAATTGGTCGCGCAGATCCTGAGCACGAGCTTCTTCCAGCCGCAGGATCTCAACGGGGACGGCGCGCGCGAAGTGCTCGTCGATCTGCAATACGGGATGGACGACCAGGGCAACCGCTACTTCTTCGTGCTGGCCGAGCGCAAACCCGGCTATGCGGTGATCGGCGAGATGCGCGGCGACACTTACCGCGTGCTCAAGACCGAGCCGGGCAAATATCCGCTCATCGAGACCGTTTGGAATAACACCGACGGCAGTTCGGTGCGTACGCGCTACGCCTTTGATGGCCAGTTTTACCGCCAGGCCGCGGCGACCGTCGAACCGCAGAAGCGCCTCAGTTCCGCCAAACGCCACTAAGTTCTGCTACTTTAAAAATTCGAGCAGCAGCCTCGCAACATCCTCGCGCCAGGCAGCGCCATAAAAATTATGATTCGCCCCGGCGACCGTCTCAAAGCGCGCCGCCGAGCCCACTCCTTGCGCGTGCAGCTTCTCGAAGTACGCCCGCGCGGGCGCGGCTTCTTCGTCCCCGCCGCCGTACACGAATAGCGCGCGGCCCTTCCAGTTCTTCAATTCGGCTTCAATGTTGCGCGCGGAGTCCTTCGGGTTGCGCTCGCCCTGCGCTTTCTTCTCGCTGGCCGTCACGCTTTCCTTAACGCGGCCCACATTTACTTCGCCGCGCAACAGCCGCAACCAATTCGACGGCTTGAGCGCCTTCTTCAGCAGCGCCTTCAGGTTCTTCCAGCGGCGGCGCCGTTCGAAGCCTGCCGTGCGCGCGGGCTGAAAAGGCAGCGTCGAAAGCGCGGCCACGCTGGCGACCTCCTTGGGCCGCAACGAAGCCAGCCCCAGCGCCACATTGCCGCCGGAACAAATCCCGCCCACGCACACTTCAAAGTGCGCAGACGGATAGAGCTTGGCAAGTTCCTTGGGCAAGGCGTCAAGCGCCGCGCTGGCGTCGGCGATCATGCGGTCCAGGTCGCCATCGTCGAAGCGGCCCGTCGCTTCGCCGCGCCCATGCAAATCGATGCGCAGCGCAGGTGTGCCTTCGACGGCCAGCTTTTGCGCCAGTCCCACGAGCAATTCCGCGGGTCCCGTGCGCGGGCCCGACCAACCGGGAATCAGGATCGCCGCGCGGCCCGTGGGCTTGATGCCATCAACAGGGAGATGCAGCGTGGCGCCGATGCTTTGGGCATTGCCAGCGGGCAGCGTGAGCACTTCGCGCCGCTCGGCGTCAAAGGTAAGCGTGGGCAGGAGGACCGGTGCGCCGTGTTCCATGCACTGATTTCACCACAAGCCGCCAAAAGCACAACGGCGGCAAATATGTTGGCCAAGAGTTTTTCGGATTGCAGAGAAAATCGGAAGGATTTGGAAAAATGATGCGCGCGACTGGAGTCGAACCAGCACGGCCTTGCGGCCACCAGCCCCTCAAGCTGGCGCGTCTGCCAATTCCGCCACGCGCGCATCGGAGGTACAAGCCCGACCGCCACTCTTGAGGGCTGCGGTCGACCGGGCGCTTTATACCGGTGCACATTCGGCTTTGTCAAACGAACGTTCGCAACCGCGCCGCGAATTAACACCCGCGCACGATTCGCACTGAGACAAGCGCGGCCGGTAAACGAGACATGTTCTGGCAGGTTCCTTGAATCTGGAGCCGGGGATGGTAACAAGAATGTCCGTCACGCCAAGAATACGAGCCAAGCGGGGAGATGCGCTGTGGCCAATGCGGTTGGAGAGCTGGTTTTCCTGTCCGGCCCGTACCGGGGCCGCCGAATTCCCATTGCCCGGGAATTGACGCGGATCGGACGCGACAAGACCTGCGAAGTTCCCCTCGACGACGAAGCCTCGAGCCGGCGGCACGCCGAACTGATCGTGCGCGAAGGCAAAATCTTCATCAAGGATCTGGGCAGCACCAACGGCAGCTACCTCAACGACAGCAAGCTGGGCGAAGAAATCGAACTGCACAGCGGCGACCGCATCGGCATTGGCGACACGGTCATGCTGGTCGAACTGCGCGCGACCCAACTGCGCATCAACCAGCAGGTCACCTTCTCCGAAGAGCGCGACAGCCACACCACGCGCCTGACCCTGCCTCTGGACGACACGCGCCTCCTGAAACTGCAGGAAGGCACTTCAGCCAACGATGCGCACCGGCACTTCACGCTGCTCTATGAATTCATGTCGGAAGTCTCGGGCGTGCTGCACCGCGCCGCGCTACTTGAACGCGTGCTGGGCTTCTTCCTCACCGTCTTCCGCGCAGACCGCGGCGTGATCATGCTCCTGACGCCCGAAGGCAAGCCCGGCGAAAAGGTCGTGCGCGCCAAAGAGAACATCAAGGGCGACGAAGGCATCTCGATCCCGCGCACGCTCGCGCAACTGATGCTGCAGAAGAAGGAAAGCTTCATCAGCGAAGACACCGGGACCGACGACCGCCTCGCGCGCTCGGAATCCATCGCCAGCCTGGGTGCGCACTCCGCCCTGGGCGTGCCGCTCAAACTGAAGGACCGCGTACTGGGCCTGGTGTACATGGACCGCGTGGTCTCCAAGGAGCCTTTCACCGAAGGCGACCTGCGGCTTTGCAGCGCGATGGCCTTGCAGGCCGCCGTGTGCCTCGAAAACGCGAACCTGTACTCCGAGCTGCTCGACGCCGCCGAATTCGGCAACGCGCTGCTAAAGTCGCTGGCCAGCGGCCTGATGGTCACCGACCTGGAAGGCCAGATCCTGCGCGTCAACCGCGCGGCGCTGGAAATCCTGAAGTGCGACGAAAGCTCCCTGATCAACCGCCAGATCTCCAAGATGCCGGAACTCGAAGCGCTCAACCGCGTCGTCGAAGCGACGATCCGCTCGGGCAAGGCCGAAGACCGCTACGAGATCCGGCTTCATGCGGGCACCGAGACGATCCCGATCGGCCTGAACACCTCCATGCTCACCGACCACTCGGGCAAGCCCATCGGCGTCGTCGCGAATTTCAGAAACCTCACGCCGATCCGACACCTCGAAGAGCAGCTCCGGCGCTCGCAGCACATGGCCGCGCTGGGGCAGATGGCCGCGGGCGTGGCGCACGAAGTCCGCAACCCGCTCAACTCGATCCGCGGCTTCACGCAACTGATCAAGGAATCCGCAAGCGAGAAGAACCACGAGCGCATCATTGAATTCGTCCAGATCGTGACCGAAGAAGTCGACCGCGTGAACCGGATCGTCCAGGACTTGCTCGAATTCTCGCGCCAGCGCGAACTGACCCTCACGCCGATGTATATGGAAAAACTCCTGCCCAAGATCGCGCGCGAAATGGAACTGGAGTTCAAGAAAGCCGAGATTCAACTGACCCTCGACCTGCCTGAAGCGCCGCTCCCCGGCGTGCTGGGTAACGAAGACAAGCTGCACCAGGTCTTCCTGAATGTGCTGCTGAATGCGATCCAGGCCTCCAAAGCTGGGCAAAAAGTCACCGTCAAGGCCGCGCTCGTGGACAGCAAGATTCTTAAAGAGGAAGGCCCGGGACGGCGCGAAGAACTCACGCGGCGCGAAATCTCCGTCACGATCGCCGATCAGGGTTCCGGCATCAACCCCGACGCCCTGCCCAAGATCTTCGATCCGTTCTTCACGCAGAAGGACATCGGCACGGGCCTGGGGCTCTCGATCTCGCAAAAGATCGTCGACCAGCACGGCGGGCGCATTGAAGTCCAGAGCAAGCCCAACGAAGGCGCGGCCTTCACCATTTATCTGCCCGCGATTTAAACGGGGCCGAAACCAAACCCAGGGGGAGCACGCATGAAGCCCGGCATCACGCAGATGTGTCTCGGCCGCAAGGACCTCCAGGCCGACCTGAAGACCGCCAAGGATTGCGGCTACGAAGCGATCGAACTCTTCTTCGACGACAAGGGCGTCCCGAACATCGACGCGAGCGCCGCGGAGTTGAAGGCGATCCGCAAAGCGTGCGATGACGCCGGCCTGGACCTCACCTCCACCCTCGCCTTCCGCAACGACATGGGCTCGACGCTCTCGCCCATTGCCGCCGAACGCGAGAAGCGCGAAGCGGTCATCCGCCGCAACATCGACATCGCCGCCGCCGTGGGCGTCGACACGTTCCTGCTCCATCCGGGCCAACTCGAAGCCAACGACACCTACGAACGCGCGTGGAACGACGCCGTGGCATCGCTTAAGAAGGTCAGTGGCTACGCGAAGGAAAAGAAGGTCAACATTGCCATCGAGAACGTCTGGAACAAGTTCCTCCTTTCGCCCCGCGAAGCGCGCCAGTTCATCGACGACTGCGGCTCCGACTTCGTGGGCTTCTACCTCGACACGGGCAACCTGATTCACTACGGCTTCACTGAAATGTGGATCAAGGAGCTGGGCCACCGCATCAAGAAAGTCCACGTGAAGGACTACCGCCGCAAGGACCGCCAGTTTGTGCAGCTTCAGGACGGCGACTGCAACTGGCCCGCGATCATGGCCGAGCTGCGCAAGATCGGCTTCGACGGGGCGCTGATCAGCGAAGTCGGCGGCGACGAAGCCAGCCTGAAGGAATCCGCCGCGCGCATCCGCAAGATCATGGCCCTGTAAGCCGGTCTTGACGAAGCCCGGGGCTCGCGGTATCAAATGCCCCGTAAGGAGCATTTCGTGACGCACCAGAACGGCTTTTACTACGCGTACTTTACCTATCCCTGGTTTACGCCAGGGCCGAGGGAAACTGCGTAGCGAGCCGGAAAGCACAAGCAGACTCCCGAAGGCCCTGAGAAATCTCAGGGCCTTTTCTTTTTGAGGTCCGAGAAAGGATTTACCGCCATGCCCAAGATCGAAAATGCGCGCATCCAGGAAATGAAAGCGTTGATCCCGCCCAAGACCCTTAAGGAGCAGCGCCCGCTGCCCGCCTCGGCCCGCGAAACGGTCATCGGTGCGCGCGAGGAAGTGCGCGACATGATCCACGGCAAAGACATGCACCGCTTGCTCGTGGTGATCGGGCCTTGCTCGATCCATAACCCGGAAGCGGCTTTCGATTACGCCGAGCGCCTCAAGGCCGTCGCCGATAAGACCAAGGACGAGTTGGTCATCGTAATGCGCACGTACTTCGAGAAGCCGCGCACCACAGTGGGCTGGAAAGGCCTGATCAACGATCCGCATCTGGACGGCTCCTGCGACATCGAAGCGGGCTTGAAGCTCTGCCGCGAGATCATGCTCGGGATCGCCGCACGCGGCGTGCCTTGCGCCACGGAATTCCTCGATCCGATCGTCCCGCAGTACATCGCCGACCTGGTCAGTTGGGCCGCCATCGGCGCGCGCACGACGGAAAGCCAGACGCACCGCATGCTCGCCAGCGGCCTCTCCATGCCCGTGGGCTTCAAGAATGGGACGGACGGCTCGATGCAGTCCGCACTCAACGCGATGGTCTCGGCCAAGGCGGCGCATAGTTTTCTGGGCATCACCGGAGACGGCCTGACCGCCATCGTCAAGACCACCGGCAACCCGGACCGCCACGTGATTCTGCGCGGAGGCGGCGGCAAGACCAACTACCACGCCAAAGACATCGCCAGCGCCGCGACGCTGGTGGCCGAACAGGAGCCGATCCCGCGCGGGGTCATGGTCGATTGCGCGCACGACAATTCGGGCAAGGACCACACCAAGGAAGCGCCGATCTTCCGCGAAGTCGTGAAACACTTCTGCGAAGGCCACAAAGCGGTCCTGGGCCTGCTCGTCGAAAGCAACCTCAAGCCCGGCAAGCAGGCCTGGAAGGAAGGCGCGAAGCTTGAGCCGGGCGTCTCGCTGACCGATTCCTGCATCGGCTGGGAAGAGACGGAAAAGCTGCTGCTCGAAGCCGCCGAAGGGATACGCTCGTGCGGCAAGAAACCGGTCAAGGCGCGCGCGTAGGCTTTTCGCCGCGCCTCCCGAAAGGAGTCTTCCCATGATCCCCAATTCCAACGACGGCTCGAAGCGCGCGCCGCGCCTGCGCATCGATATCTCCGCCGGTAACGTCTGGACATTGCCTCCTTATTCCAAGGGCCCCCGCGGCAGCGACGACGAGATCATGGCCGCGCTCAGCGCCGCCGGCTACGAGGGCGTCCAGGGCAAGTCGATCGAACTCTGCCGCAAGCACGGCCTGGCCGCGACCGGCGGCGGGCGCGTCAATACGCCCGAGGAAGCCGAACCCATCGCCAAGCAGCACAAGGAAATGGGTTACGACCTCGCCACCCTGCACGTCGGTTGGGGCCACGAGGACGACGCGACGCTCGACCGCCTGACCAGCGCGATCATCGAAGCCGCCGACAAGCACCGCTTCCCGCTCTACATGGAAACCCACCGCGCCACGATCATTCAGGACCCGTTCCGCACGGTGCAGCTCGTGAAGCGCTTCCCCGCGCTGCGCTTCAATGGCGATTTCAGCCACTGGTACACGGGGCTGGAGATGCGCTACGGCGACTACGAAGAGAAGCTGGCCTTCATCGCGCCGGTCCTGGAGCGCGTGCGCTTCATTCACGGCCGCATCGGCAACTCGAGCCACATGCAGATCGCTTTAAGCGACCCGAGCGCGCCCAAAGCGATCGCGGACTTCAAGGAACTCTGGACGCGCAGCTTTACAGGCTTCTTGAAGACCGCGCAGCCCGGCGACATTCTCTGCTTCACGCCAGAGCTGTTGCATCCCGAGATCAACTACGCCCGGCTCTTCCTGAACGCGAAGGGCGAGTGGGTCGAAGAGAGCGACCGCTGGACCGACGCGCTCAAGATGTGCGAGATCGCGAAGGAAGCCTTCGCCGAGGCCCAGCGCCGCGTCGCGCTGAAGTAGCCGCGCCCACTTTACGGTCGCAGTTGTATTCGCACTTAATGCCCAACGGCTGCATGGGTCGCCAACGGCCGCGACCCATGGCACCCGAACAGCGGACCAAATCCAACGGGCCACACTACCGCCTACGGCTTCGTACTGGCTGCCAACGACCCGGTCACTTCGGGTAGACCGCGTTGACGACCTTGATGAACTTCTCGATGTCCGTGTAATTGCTGCTCCACGTGGTGAACATCGCGCCCTGCAGCTTGGCCTTGGCCTTTTTCGCGGACTCGAGCCAGATCTTGGTGTGATCCTCCCAGCCGGGTTCGTCGTAGTAACCGGCGATCAAGAGCGGATAGCCCTTCTCCGTGAAGAACGGGATCGACTTGTCGCGCGAATCGTAGAGCCAGTGGACGATCGTGACATTCTTGTCGAGGCCCTCCCATGAACCCGTCAGGTCGCCGCGCACCAACGTGTAATCCTTATGCGCGTTGTGGAACGGGTCGAACATGTCATTCCACGTCAGCAGCTTCGCGTCGGGCGCGACGTCCTTCATGATCGCCACGCATTTCTTGGCCATGTCGGCCAGCAGCGGGCCCGAATCCAGGTGGCGCTTCTGGCAGGCATCGCACCAGTTGAGCACGCGGATTTCGTCGAAGGACATGAAGTAGCGCTTCGCGCCGAACGCCTTGTGCACCTGCATGGCGTTGTCTTTAAGCATCTCATACGACTTCGGCTCCGACGGGCAGAGCATGGCCTGGTTGTCGAAGTACAGCTTCACGTGGTGGAAGCTGACCTTGAGCTTGGTGCCGTCGGGCAGCTTGGTCTTCAGGACCGGCGGCATGTGGTACTGGTCGTAGCAGCCATTCCAGGGCTTGGTACCCATCAGCGGATCGACCAGGTTTTCGTAATCCTTGCCTTCGGTCAGGGTCTCGCCTTTTTCATTCGTCACCACCAAAGGCGCTCCGGGCCGGCGGACCAGGTTCACGAACGCGACCTCCTCCAGCTTGGCATCCTTCCAGTTCAGCTCCCCCTTCCCGCCCCACGTGCCGAAGTACAACGTCACGTCGGTGTTGTTGAGCGAGTTGAAGGTGACGTGGTGTTCCTTCCAATCCTGCGTCGATTCCGCGCCCAGATAATTGCCCTGAATGTCCATGCCCGCATTGGGCGTGAGCACCTTGATTTCGGCCTGCCCATGGAAGTCCTTCGTCTTGATCTTCACGCTGACGTGGTACTCGCGCCACGGCTTGAGTTTGATCGGAAAGCTGATGCGGCAGTTGTTGCCCGCGGCTTTGCCAGACCAGTTCAGGCCCTCCACGGTGAGGTTGTCGTCGTGGTACCCAGGCTTGCCCAGCGGGAAGTCCTCGGCAACCAACTTGGCTTCGCCGCCCTTCACTTCCATCGGCACGTCGCGCGCAGGCATGGCCTCGATCATGTTTGGATCGAGGTACAACAGGTCGTTCGAGTAACCCACCGAAAAGATCCCGGGGATGATCTCGAAGTTGCATTCCTTCGCCACGGCCTTGATGCGCTCGATGTTCTTGAGGTACTCGGGCCCATGCACGCTGATGTGCGACATCTTTGAATCGTTAAGCGCGATGCCCGTGTAGCCGGCCTTGGCCGCGCGGCGGATCAGCTCTTCAAGCTTGGTGACGCTTTCCGCGGGCGCGAGGTTGCCGAGCCAGAAGATCCAGCGGTCGGGCAAGCTGGAGCCTTCTTCGGCCTGCGCACACGGCGCGGCGGAAAGCGAGAGCGCGGAAGCGACGACAACGCACAGCGCCAACTGGCGGCAATGCAACATGAATGAGAACCTCCCCGGTGAGGCCGTCCGTGGTGTGGGTGCACGGTTTGCGGTTGCAAAGGTATACACCCGAAACCTGGACGATTCTGGGAAGTTGTTCATTCGCTGCTGGGCCAAAATTCAGCGGTTGGAGGAATAGACCAGGCGGCTTTCACTGCATTTCAGACAAGTCGGCCTGCTTTAAACTCCAAACCCGGGAAAAAATGTGCACCAGGTGTGCTTCTCGCTCGGTTCGTTGGCCCACGGCCAACGAGGGCTATGTCACGACTCGTTATGGGCGACTGGGTATAGGCGCTCCTTTATCCGTGCGCAGGCCTCGAAAAACGGCGAAAAAATGTGCACGTGCGTGCACACCTTCCTCAGTTGGTACCGCCACGAGGCCTGTTCCAAGGCAGGGCTCGGCGGCGGGACGACGATTGGGGGGGCGCTCCGCAAGGGCGCCTCCAACGAAGTTGGGCGTGAAAAAATGTGCACCGTGCGCGAATTGAGCAGCAGCGCATCGTAGGAATTCAGGACCAAGTAGCGGCGCCTCGGCTTGCGATAGCGCGGGTGCTTGAATTTGGTTTTCATGGGCTCAATTTCCGGCCAGACAACACGCGCCCGTGTGCTTCACGAGTCAGCGTCGCGAAGCGGTAGTGACGGAGGCTCCCGGTGTGCGCGCGAGGTTCGCTCGCGGCATTTCGGGGTCAAACCGTCGAAGTAATGGATGCGCGGGCCCGGTGATCTGGGGAGATCAAACGGACGCGCGGACGCGAGAGTTCTCGCGGGGCGTTAATCGGGTTGTCTGGGTTTTGCCTCGGGATATAGGGCGCGCCGGTTTCGCGTGTGCTCTAGGTAATCGGCCCGCCGTATGAAGAGAACTTACCCCATATAAGGAAGCAGGGCAAGAATTAAGGCGGGAATTTGAGACAAAATCTCGCGCGTTGTGCCTATGACGTAGCGGAGTGAGAGGCCTGCCAGGAATCGGGGTGCCGCGCGGGCGAAGCCGGGCTTTCTTGATTTCCTTGCACATGGACCGTCGGGATTTCGTCATCGTCGCACAAAGCCAGGATCGCCTGAGCGGCGGTCTCGGCAAATTGGGCGATCTGCTCGAAGCGCGAAATCACCGTCACTTGGAACAAGGCCGCGTCCGGGTGCTCCGCCAGTTCGCGCGCTTCCGCGCAGGTGCGCTTGGTAAACCGGCGCGCGAAGGCCGTCAGATTGCCGCAAGCCTCCAGCGAGGCGTAGGCGCGCGCGCCGTCCAGGTCGAGGGCCGCGTCGAGGGAATTGCGCACGATCGCGTAGAGCAGGCGTTCGGCTTCGGTCACTTCGGCGGGAACACGGGGCAGCGGCGCTTCCTGGTGCGCCAAGGCGTATTCGGCAAGGTTCACGGCAAAATCGCCGATGCGTTCCAGCGTGTTGCTGACCTTCATCAGGGCGATCAGGCGGCGCAGCGGATGGGCCACGGGATGATGCAAGACCAGCAGGCCCAGACAGTCATCGTCGATATCGCGTTCCATGTGGTCCAAATCAAAGTCCGCATCGACGGCCCGTTGTGCCAGCAGCGCATCACGGCGGCGCAGCGCCTTGAGCGCCAGGCCCACATTGGCTTCCACCAGCGCGGCCATAAGGCGCGCTTTGTTTTTGATGCCTTCGAGATCGTTTTCGTAGCGCCTGTTCATGATCGCCCCCTGACCGCCGGCCCGCACGGTGCTTTCAATTCGCACTTTATCCGGGGCCGGCGCAGGTGGGGTTATGGGCGTGTTAGATCCGCGTTAGCGTGGGGGCCTGCCAATGGCTTCGCACTAGCGCATACAGCCGCAGCCAGTGGCACCACGGCCACGGCGAGCAAGCCATATTCGCCGCTGCTTTGCCAACGGCGCATGGGTCGCCAACGACTGCGACCCATGGCACCCAAACGGCGGATCGAATCCAACGGGCTGCGCGTTCCGTCAACGGCTTCGCACTGCGGCCAACAACTGCCGGCGCGGCCTAGGTCAGCTTAACGTTCTTGCGGTGGCCGTAGCGCGCGTTGGGGGCTTCAAGCAGCGCCTTCTGACGGTCGGTCAGACCCGGGTAATTCTTCTCTTCATAATAATTCGCGGACCACGAGATGCAGGCCGGGCTGTACTTGTAGAACAGCGTGCGGCGCTCGTTCTTGCCCATCCACGGCAGCGTGCCGTGCGTGAGGGCTTCGGTGAAGATGACCGCCGAGCCCGCCGGCGCGGTGACGCGCTTGACCACGTTGTGGGGATTGCTCAGTTCGAGCCATTCCTGCGGGATCGGATAGTTGGACTTATGCGAACCCGGGACGCAGCCAAAGCCGCCGTCGCCTGGATTCACATCCTTCAGATTGTAGGCGACCACGGTCAACCCGTTGAACATGCGGTTGTCGCGCTGCGTCGAGAACATGCACGGGTCGAAGGGTGCGCCGCCGCCATGCAGCGTGCAGCCGATGGGGCCGTGCCCGTTGCGGATCAGGTCGGAGTAGTCGTGGTCGAGGCGGATCTGCTGGCCAATGATTTCTTCGAGGTAGGGCAGGATGCGCGGATTGTCGATCAGGTCTCGGTACGCGTCGCCCCAATTGAGCATGCTCATCCAGCGGTGACGGGTCGCGTTCGGGTCGACGGCTTCGGCGACACGGCCGTCCATGATGCGGTTGAGCTGCGTGACTTGCTCGGCGGAGAGCGCGTCGGGGACGACGAGGTACCCTTGCAGATCGAACAGATAGCGTTCCTGCGGCGTCATGTTGGGCTCCTGGCGGGGGTTCCGCTCCGGGTTGAGGTTCGTGTTTTTGCATGCATTCGCTGCATGCACGTGTATTATTCTCCAATGAAGCACTTAAATCCTGCATAGGGCATACATAATTTTGCACGAATTGCCGCGTCTGAGCCTGGGGCCTTCCAACGCCCGCCCGCACCCGCCCCGCGAAGGCGGCGTCTGGCATGGGCCGTACACCTGGGATGCCTGGGTGATCGATTGGATGGCCGAAGGCGAGAACCAGTTCGAGTTGATTCATCGCGACGGACGGCGCGAGCCGTTCGTGCGTTCCGCGCATACCTGGCAGATCTATCCGGCGGGCATCGGGTACCGGCACCTGCACGACAAGGACCACGGTCCGGTCATGGGCCTCTGGTTTTTCTTCGATCCAGAGGTACCAATTCCCGAGTTGGACCCTGATCGCTGCCCACTGATCTTCGACCCACTGGAACGCCTGGTGCCGCACGTGCAGGAGATTTACGCGCAGCAGCAAAGCGGCGCGCGGGGTTCGGCGGCGATTGCGCTGGCGCACGCGACCACGGTGCTGACGGAGATCATCGCCGCGGCGCAGCGCGGCCAGACCGGGGCCTGGAACGATCCGTGGGTGATCCGCGCGCCGGCAAAGCCCGGCGGTGAAGTGGAGGGCCTGCTGGCGCAGGTCGATCAGGCGGTACTCGAGCAACTGCCCTCCGCGCCGACGCTGGATGAAATCGCCGCGGATTTGGGGATGTCGGTTTCGGCGCTGGCGCACCGCTTTAAGGCCGAGACGCGGCAAAGTGTGATGCAACGCGTGCGCTGGCTGCGCATCCGCGAGGCGCAGCGCCTGCTCGAAGAACCCGGCGCAAGCGTGAAGGCCGTGGCGCGCAAGCTGCGCTTCTCGAGCCCCTTTCACTTCTCCAAACTCTTTCGCGAGTTAACGGGTGTTACACCGCGTGATTTTTTGCGCAGGATTCGCTCATAATCGTCCCTCTTATTACGGATTGCGGTGTACTTAAAACGCTTAACAACCACATGGGAGCCTTGCTGCGATGCGCATGAATTTTCTTTGGATGCTGGCCGGTGTAGCGCTGGGCTGGAGCCTCGCGGCGGGCGAAGCCGGGATCGTTTCCAATGTGAACGTGGTTTCGGACAAAGTGGAGGACGTCTCGAGTTTCGAGGCGTGGAAGAAATCGGTCATTAAGGATGGCATGCCCGACGAGCAAAAGGCGCAGGCGGCGTGGCTGACCACGATTCGCATGCGGCACCACGACACGTCGCCGTCGGAATACCTGTGCAACAGTCCGGAAGTCATCGACGCGTTCAAGCTCTTCAACGTCTACGGCTATTGCCGCGGCACGGGCGCGCAGCCCAGCCTGCTTTCGCTGTGGCGCAACCTCGGTTTCGAAGCACGTGGCTGGACGATTCGCGCGTGGGGCGTGCCCGAAGTGAAGTACGGCAACACGTGGCACTGCTACGACGCGGGGATGATGGTGTATTTTCAGAAGCCCGACGGCTCGGTGCCCAGCGTTGAAGAACTTGCGGCGTCGGACAAGGCGTTCTTCGACCAGCACAAAGACATTTACGGAGACGTCAACAAGATCAAAGAATTCTTAACGAAAGAAGGCATCGCCAAGGGCCCCGAACTGCTCAAGAAGTCCCCGTACATGGACGAACGCGGGAACTTCCCGCTGAATTATTTCGGGTGGTACTCGTATGCGTGGTGCTTTGACGGCGACGGCAAGACGCCCTTTTTGTACGAAGAGCCGTACAGTGAAGGCTACCGCGTCAACAATCAGTTGCGCAAAGGCGAGAAGCTAACGCGCAACTGGGGCAACAAGGGTTTGTTCCTGGGCAAAGAAGAAGGCGCGGCGCTGGAATGCGTCGCCACCAAGACCGGCGCCGGCGTGTTCTATTACACGCCCAAGTATGGCGATCTGGGCAACGGCCGCTTGGGCAACGGGACGTTGGAATACACCGTGCCGCTGGCCGACGGAAGTTTCCGCGGGGGCGCGCTGCTCGCGGAGAACCTCGCCGCATCGAGCGAAGACAAAGCCGAGGGCGCGGTGCACGTCAAAGACGGCGCGAAGCCCGGCGTGCTCGTGATTCGCATGCCCTGCAGCTACGTGTATCTGACGGGCACGCTCACCTTGAACGCGAAGTTGAAGGACGGCGGCTCGATCGCGGTGGCGCTTTCCGACAACCACGGCCTGGCGTGGAAGGACGTCGCCAAGATCGACAAAGCCGGCGAACAAACCATCGACCTGACCAAACTGGTTTACCGGCGCTACGATTACCGGCTCAAGTTTACGTTCACCGGAGCGGGCACGGGGCTCGACGCGCTGAAGATTGCGCACGACATTCAGCATTCGCAGCGCGCGCTCCCGGCGCTGGGCAAGGGCGAGAATTCGATCCACGCGTCCAGCAGCGCGCAGGAAGGCACGCTTTCCTATGAAGGCGCGCTTGATGAATTCAAAGACAAGCAGGTCACGTGGACGGACCTGGGCATCAAACTCGAAGGCCTGAACGCCGATACGTTGAAGCAGTGGAAAACATGGGCGCCGGCGGGCGTGGCGAACATCACGCTGCCAGTCGAGACGCCGGGCGACATCACGCGTTTGCGCTTCGGCTGCATCTACCGTTCGGGCAGCAAGGACGAAGCGTGGGATTACCAGGTTTCGTTCGACGAAGGCAAGACGTTCAAGTCCGTCGGGCACACGGACGGCCCGGTCAAGCTAAATGGAAAGTGGATTGCGGTCACCGAGATTCCCAAAGGCACGCGCAAGGCGTGGCTGCGGTTTCATTCGGAGAAGGGCATGCCCGTGATGTTCCGCTGCCGCTTCGACGCGGATTACGCGGAGCCCAACGGTGCGTTCGCGCCGGTGAAGATCACGTACGCATGGGACGAAAAGGGCGCGGCGAAGACGGATGTCCACACGCTCAAGGCGGCGGACGAGACATACAAGATCAATTGCGCGGAGCAGCCGGTGTTGAAGTCGATCACGATTGAGCGGGAGTAAAATCAAGGCGGCGTTCCGGGCTCCGGAACTCCGCCTTATTTCCTAAAACTGAAACCCGCGGTTGGGCGGCTTTTTCTGGTCGCCCGGAGGCGGCGCGTTGCCGACCTTGGGGAGATTGACGCCCGTCTTGAGCGCGCCGGCGCCCGGTAGCGGGGCCATCGTCTTGGTGAGTTCGTCGGCCGCCGATCCGCGCCGGATGCCGCGCACCATCAGCTTCAAATCTTCCGGCGTCGAGCTGTTCGCGCAGGCTTCGTCTTCGGTGATCAGGCCGTTCTTGTAGTGATTGTAGAGCGACTGATTGAACGTCTGCATCTTGTAGTGGCCGCCCTCGAGGATCGCTTTTTCGAGGTCGCGCGTCGCGCCTTCTTCGATGAGCTGCTTGATGTGCGAACTGTTGATCATGATTTCAATCGAAGCGATACGGCCCGTGCCGTCCGCACGCTTGCACAGACGCTGACAGAGCACGGCGCGCAATACGAGGGCAAGCTGCATGCGCACCTGGTTCGCTTCCGGGCCTTCGAAGGTGTCGAGAATACGGTCCAAACTCTGCTTGGCGTCGTTGGTGTGCAGGGTCGAGAAGACCAAGTGGCCCGTTTCGGCCGCGGTAATGGCGAAGTGGATCGTTTCCGGATCGCGCATTTCGCCCATCAAAATCACGTCCGGGTCCTGGCGCAGCGCGGCGCGGAGCGCGCGGTGCAGTTCGTGCGTGTCGAGCGAGAGTTCGCGCTGGTTGATCGCGGACATCACGTCCGAATAGACGAACTCGACCGGGTCTTCGATCGTGATGATGTGGCGGCGCAGATGCTGGTTGATGTGGTTGATCATCGAGGCCAGCGTGGTCGACTTACCCGAACCCGTGGGGCCGGTCACGATCACCAGGCCGTTGGGGAAGTCGCAGATCTCTTTCAGCACGCCGGGCAGGCCCATGCCGTCGATGGACGGAATTTCGAGCGGGATCAAGCGCATCACCGAGCCGATCTGCCCGCGCTGCACGAAGCAGTTCACGCGGAAGCGCGCAAAGCCCGGAATTTCGTACGAAAAGTCGGCTTCGAGTTCCTGTTCGAAGATGCGCGAGCGCTCGGGCCCCATCAGGCGATAGAGCGTTTCGCGCATTTCGTCCGCGCCGATTTCGGGATACGTGGTTTGCGGGAGCAGTTCGCCGTGCACGCGGTAAATCGGAGGACGGTTTACCTTGAGGTGCAAGTCGGAGCCGCCTTGGCGGCCCAAATCGAAGAGGAGCTGGTCGAGATCCATCGTCGAACCCTCCGTGATTCCGGTGGTCGAGCGTCCTGCTGTGGCCCATTGGTAATATCTGAAGCCGAGGGGCGAATCAAGGCACAATGTGCAAAAGTTCAGACCGCATGGTTTGGATCAGTACGGCGATACTTCGCGGAAGTTTCGTGTTCAATTCGCGCTTCAAACGTCCTAACTTGGTGAAGCGCCAAAGAATTCGGACGCGAACGCGCGAGTTGGCTAAACCATCACGCCGCGCTGGTCGTTACACAAAGCAGGCTGGAATTACGCAGCCGGCGAGAGGAGCACGTATGCGGACGGACGGAATGAACAGAAGCGTCTTCGGCGCGCTGTGCCTGTGGGCGCTGTGCGTCGCGTCCGTCTGCGCGGGCGAAAACACGGTTCAGGACAAGGAAGGCTTTACCTGGGATGTCGGCAACAATGGCACGATTGTCGACGGGACCAACGACACCTTCGACGGCGGCTTTGCGCTGCTCGTGGGCAAGCGCATGTTTGAAGACAACGAGATTACGCAGGTCAAAGAGAACGAATTCCTGATCGGAGTAGCCAACCTGGAAGGCCTGAATGTAAAGCGGCGCGTGATTGTGCTTCCGGAAGAAAGCTGCGTGGTGTACGCGGAGATCTTTGAGAATCCGACCGCCGAAGCCATCAGCGTACAGGTCCGGCTGCGAACGGAAGTCGGCGGTAATATAGGGCAGGTCCTGCCCGGGCCGCAGAAAGAAAGCGGTATCGCGATCGGCGCCTATTCGCAGACCGGGGGCGGCGCGAGCGTGGGCGAGCGCCTGTCCGGAGACAACATGGACTTTCGCGCCAATATGGATGGCCGCAACGGGAAGTTCGTCGTCGCGGAATTCAAGCGGCCGGTCGTGGTGCCGGCCGGCGGAAAGACGGTCGTGCTGCATCTGGCCGTGCAGCGCGGGACCGCGGAGCAGGCGCTGGACGCCGTCAGCAAACTGAAGCTCGAAACGTTTCTTAAACTCCTGCCTGAAGATGAACGCAAGCGCGTGGTCAACGTGCGTGCGAGTTCGGGGCTGCTGTATCTGGACACCCTGGAGCTATTCCGCGGCGAAGGCACGGATGTCGTGCGGCTGCGTTCGGGCGAACTGATCCGCGGCACGGTGCTCAGCGAGGCGCTGAACCTGGACAGCGAATTCGGCCCGCGCAAACTGGCGGTTAAGGACTTTTTGAGCCTGTTCACGTCGCTGGATGGTTCTTGTCGAGTCGCATTGGCCACGGGCGAAATTTTGAGCGGGCGCGTCAAGGAGCCGGCACTGCGCCTGAAGCTGGCCAGCGGCGGAGAGCTGGAAATCCCCTTCACGCACATCGCGAAATTCGGGCGCAAGCTGAGTCCAATAAAGGAGCCACCCGCCGAAGGCGCCGAAAAGCCCGACCCGGCGCCGGCTGAGCCCTCACCGGAACGAATCGTGTTCACCGAGCCCGTCTTCGTGCTGCGCGGCGGCGACCGCGTCGTGGGTACGCTGGAGCAAGCGCAGCTAAGCGCGCGCACGCTGTACGGCGACCTGACCTTTCCCACGGCGGCCTTCAAGCTGATTAAATTTCCCCTCGGCGAGCTGCGCGCGCCAATTTTCGAATTGAAGGATGGTACGCAGGTCTGCGGTTATCTGGGCGCCGAGCCGTTGACGGTGAAACTTAAAGGCGGCGGCAGCGTGAAGCTCGAACCGGGCCGCATTCAGGCCATCTGCTTCGAGCCCAACGACGAGATCGCGTCGTTCGAAGCGCCCGAGAAGCCCGCGGACGCCAAGCCCAACGAGACCACGCCGCCCAAAGCGGAGTGCTTCCTGAATATGGTCAACGGCGATGTACTCGCCGCGTCGCTGGACTGCCCGGAGGGCATCCTGGTGCTCGAATCGCCGTTCGGGGTGCAGCGTTTTCCGCAGGCCGAGATCGCGGCGCTGCAATACAAGCCGGAAGCATTCCGTGAAGTGCGCGTGCTGCTGTGGGACCACAGCGTGCTGCCCGGCAAGCTGACCGGCACGGCGCTGAATGTGACGCTGGCCAGCGGTGGCAAGGTCGCGGTGCCGCATGGCGCGATCGCCGGCTTCAATAATTCGCTGCCGGCGTCCAGCCCGGAGTTGGCGGCCAAGGTCGACGCGTTGATCCCGAAGCTGGGCGACCCGGACCAGAAGGTGCGCGAAGAGACGCTGCGCGCGCTCGTCGAGCTGGGTTCGGGCACGCGCCTGGCGCTCTTGAAGCATTGGAACGACGCCGACGCCGAGATCCGCACGCGGGTACGCGAAGTTTTCCGCGCGTTCGTAAAGGATGCCGCGGCAAATGCGGCCGACGCGTTGAACACGGAAGCCCCCGATGAGCCCAAGCCCGCGCACAAAAAAATCCGGGAACTTAAGGTCGAAAATTTACAGGAAGACCGCATCGAAACGCGCACGCAACTGATCAAACCGGCGCCGCCGGAAGAAGAAAAACCTGAGGCCATGCCGGTAGTCCCGGCGCCGAATCCGCCACCCGCTCCCGCGCCCACCCCCGACAGGTAGCTTTGCGCGCCGCGTCAGCTTGGGATAAATTCGCGGCATGAACGTGAAGATCAAACTCTGCGGGATCACACGGCTGGAAGACGCCTTGGGCGCTGCCGCCGCTGGCGCGCACGCCATCGGTCTGAACTTCGTGCCGAGCAGCCCGCGCTGTCTCATAGACCGCTCGATTGCCGGGAAAATCTCCGCGGCCGCAAAGCAGCGCGGTCTGAAGGTTGTCGGTGTATGTGCTGACATGTCTCTGCCCGAGCTGGAACAACTCGCCAACGCGGTCCCTTTAGACGCGTTACAACTTCATGGTCACGAGCACGTAACATTGGGACACGCGCTGCGCGGCGCGCTTCCTTTAAAGGAAGTCTGGAAGGCCTATCGCGTGGCGGGCCGCGAAGATCTGGCGCGTATCGACGCGGAACAGTTTCCCTGCGCAGCCTTGCTGCTCGACGCGAAGGCTGGCTCGGCGCTGGGCGGAACGGGCCAGACGTTCGACTGGAATGTGCTCAAAAGCTGGCAGCGGTCTAAACAACTGGTGTTGGCCGGCGGGTTGACACCAGAAAATGTCACCGAAGCGGTGCGGCTGGTTCGTCCGGATTGGGTCGATACGGCCAGCGGGGTCGAGGCGAGCCCCGGGATTAAGTCTCAGGCGCGCATGGAAGCCTTTGTGCAAGCGGCGCTTGAGGCATAAGAGAACGCCATTTTTCGGGCAGCTTTTCGCGGTCGTGGCACGACTAATCGTAGGCTCTTTGGGCAACATTAACCTAGCTCTAAGGCAGACTTTCGAATGCGCATGCTCTGGATGGCGATGTTCCTTACGTTGGCCCTCGGCGGCCGCGCACTCGCGGACATCGTAACGATGAACGATGGCCGCATCTTTGAAGGCGAAGTCCTCGAAGAGACCGCGGACGAAGTCAAGATTCGCACGCCCAAGGGCGTGGTGACCTTCAAGAAGACCGAAGTACGTTCCGTCGAATACAAAGATTCGCCCATGCAGTTGGTCAAAGCCAAGCGCGCGACGCTGGCCGAAGACAACGCCAAGGGCCGCTGGGAACTGGTCGATGTGTGCCTGAAGAACGGCCTCGACAAGGAAGCCGAACAACTGCTCAACGAGATTCGCGGCATGGCCTCGCCGTTGTACACCGACGCGACGCGCAAACTGGCCGAACTGATCACCACCAAGGACCCCAAGGGGGCGGTCTCGCTGCTCGACGAATTGCAGGAACGCACGAAAGACGGCTCGGCGCTGCTCAAGTCGCTGGAACTCAAGCGCACGCTCGACGAGAAGCGCACCAAGATTTACGAAGACGCGCTGAAGGCCGCCGAAAAGCAGCAGTGGGACGACGCGATCTCTTCGCTGCGCCTGGCCTATCAGCTTTCGTACCCGCGCAAGCAGTCCGCAAGCGCGAAGTATTCCGAAGAAGACATTCTATCGAAGCTCGCCGAAATCCGTGCGCAGGCCGAAAAGATCGCGCGCACACCCAAGACGGTCACGCCAACAGGCTCCAAGACGCCGCCCAAGTCGATCGTCTGCCCGAAGTGCCCCAACGGTTCGGGCTGGCGCACCTGTTGGCGCTGCAACGGCAAAGGCCAATGGGAAGAAGTCGGCCCGCCGGTCTTCACGCCGCAGGGCATGCGCCCGGGCCAGAAGGTCACCGTGACCTGCAATGTGTGCATGAACACCAAAATGGCTCGCTGTCCGGATTGTTCGGGCTCGGGCGTGGCGACGAATTCGATTGAATCGCACGCGGGCTACGTGATCCGCCTCGTCGCCGACGGCGCGTGGTCGCGCAAGAACGACGATCCGATGGCCGCGATGAAGGACGCCGCGGAGACCGCGCGCAAAGGCAACTTTGCGCTGCCCGAAGACTTCAAGCCCAGCTACGCGCTCTCGAAAGAAATGCGCGACAAGCTGGCGGGCGTGCCGGTCGAAGCGGGCTTCGACAAGAGCGCGAACTTCAAGCCCTTCATGGACCTTTGGCGCAAGGCACCGCAGCAGGACCGCGCGAATTTCCTGTGCTCGTACGGGCTGGAAGCCGTGAAGAACCAGTCCACCACGCCCGACGCCGCGCCACCGAAAGGCGAAGAGCCGGCGCCGAGCGCGAAGGTCGACCTGGCCGCGCTGCGCTTAAGCGCGCCCAGCGAATCCGCGACGAAAGTCTCCGCGCTGGTCGACGACTTCTCTGGCAAGTGGGTCTGGGTCGCGGGCGTGTTCCAGGGCAGCGACACCAGCCTCTCGAGCAAGGAACGCCTGACCTTTCAGCTCAAGTGCGACCTGGCCCACAATCTGCATCCGTTCGTGTACCTGCCGCCGGCCAAGGACGCGCACACCACGCTCTCGAAAGAATCGGGCTCGGCGGCGTTCCTGAAAATTCTCGTCGCGCAGTATGCGTACGACGATCTTTCGGCGCAGGCCAACGCGCTGCAGCCCGGCGACCAGTTGCGCATGCTCGGGCGCGTGATCTACCGCAAGGAACGCGACCCCGAAGCAAGCCTGGAGATCTGGAAGATCGAGACCAACGCCGACGCGGCGACGCTCAAGCTGCTCGACCAGGTCAACAAGCCGGTCACGTTCCGCTTTGAAGACACACAGCTCAACGAAGCGCTCGGGATGCTCTCGATGCTGACCGGCGTGCAACTCAAGCTGGAAGATCCGAAGCTGGGCGACCAAACGATCAAGGCGCACGCGGCGGCGCAGCCGCTGGCGCTGGCGCTCAAGGCGCTGCTCGACGACGCGAAGCTGACCTGGGTCTTCGACACGCCGGGCCCGGGCCTGCGCATCGTCGCGGAACCGAAACCCGACGACAAAAAGAAGGTCGACGCGGTCCTGCGGTTTTTGAAGTAGCCGCTAATACGTCACTCTTCCTTATACGCGCAAAAGCGTGTAAAACGTCTCCATGAGACGTTGCCTTGCCGGCCTAGTGCTCCTCGCCACGCTGCGCGCACTCGCCGGGGAATCTGCGTCCTCAGCCTCGCCTACTCATCCATGGCCACTTTGGAACGGCAAAGAATCCAGCTCCGAGTACGCGAAGCGCGTGGGCCTCGAACCGACGCAATCAATTGACCTCGGCGACGGCGTAACGATGGAGTTTGTCCTGATCCCGGCCGGTCAATTCATCATGGGCACGCCCGAACCCGCTCCGGTCGATGAAGTCCTGTTCAAAAAGCAAATAGTCATCGGTCAGGCGCTTTTTGCGGCGAGCGTCGGATCGCTGCTGGTCATGCTCGGTGTCGTTCTCATTCGGGCAATACGAAAGAGAGCATGGCCGCAAGTTTCGCTGCGCAGGTTGCTCGTGCTAACGGTGGTTGCTGGCGTTGGCCTTTTCGGTGGCCTACACTGGCGACAGAATGCACAAACCTTGCAGACAGAATTGCTTGAATCTCAAAGAGCGTACGTCCGCTTCCACGAAGCCAATGACGATGAAAAGCCCGCCCATCGAGTCACGCTGACCAAGCCATTTTATATGGCCAAGTATGAAGTAACGATCGAGCAATATTTGCAGGTTCGGCCCAACAGTATTCGGCACCAACGTTCGTTAATACCCCATTGGCACGCTTCTTGGGACGATGCGGCCTCCTATTGCGGTGAATTAAGCGAAAAATTTAGGAAAAATTTCCGACTTCCAACAGAAGCGGAATGGGAATTCGCCTGCCGCGCAGGAACGACTACTTCGTACTATTCGGGCGACAGCGTCAAAGATTGGGAACGCACAACGGTTTCACACCCAGGCTTCCACAACGCCCGCGGCCCATATCCAGTTGGTCAAAAAGAACCCAACTCATTTGGGTTGTACGATATGTATGGCAATGTTTGGGAATGGTGCTCGGACTGGTATCGGAAGGACTATTACGCTTCAAGCCCAAGCATTGATCCGACTGGACCCAATAGCGGTGAAATTAGATCGGATTATGCCGGGCCCAAACGGGTAACTCGTGGTGGTGGAGATGGCTATGAGGCCAAAGATTGCCGTTCAGCTAATCGAGAAGGCTTGGAACAACATGAAGATATTGTTCCCTTTGGTTTTCGCATTGTCCTAGACGTAGGCGTTCCAGGTCCCAGTTCTGCGCCATAGGCAACCTCATGCCTGAATCCATAAAATGTACCACGCTCGAATTGTTGAATCGATTTTCACAAGGAAATCCTTGAAATCCGATTGGGAATTGGGTATCTTGCCGAAGTAGGAATTTGGCGATTACCTAGCGCGTTTGCGAAACCGCCAGTTCTCACAACCCGAGGCTCAACCCAGACAACCTAAATAGCGCCCAGCGAGAATTGTCTCGCCCGCGCGCCCGTGTTTCCACGCGTCGACGGTGTGATCGTCGATCAATGGTTTTCCGCCGTGTGATGGCGGAGCGCCACGTGAACCCGCGCCCGCGCTTTAATTAACCGACAGAATCGCCTCGAAATGCCGCGGCTCCCACCCGCGCGCACGCAGAGAAATCCTGTCTCGCCGCAAAATCTTGTGCGCCGTGGCCGTGGTGCCACTGGCTGCGGTCGTTTGCAGCCAGTGCGAAGCCGTCGGCAATGCGTGTTTGCGCAGGCTTGCATCGTGTCGTCCGTGTGCCACGGGAGCTTGCTCCTCCGTGCGCCGTGGTCTGGCAAACGCGGCAATAGAAGGAGCGCAGGTGCTGGAAGAAACCGTGCACCACCGTGCACATTTTTTCGCGGGTTTTGGTGCGAATTGCCGTTGTCGTTAGCCCCGTTCACGGGGCTTCGTTCGAGGCGCGTAAGCGCCGAGTGTAACCCCCGGCTTCAGCCGGGGGACCAAAGGCGCTGTGGTCGGCGAGCCTCACGCCGTGGCCGTCGGGCAAGCGCGGCGACGTAGCCGCGCAATCTGTCGCAGTTGTCTTTTGGTTGCCGTGCTCGGAAAGGAACTACGTGCACATTTTTTCGCGAGGTTGGAGCATGAATAAGAGGAACACGACAACGGATACCTCGGCCGTCGCCTCGGTTGCCCAACTTCCACGGCGAGAAGCTTTATTTTTTAGCACGGCCTTTCCGGGGGTTACGTCGGCGCGGAAGCGCCGCCGCACCGGCTACTCTCCCACCACCCCTACGGGGTGGTACAGTCAGACCTCCCGCGTTCACGCAAGTCTTCCGAAAATGCGGCCGATGTGCACCTTTTTTAAAAATCGTGTCCGCTTTGCATCCCGCGCAACGCGCCTAACTTGCACGAAGGATTTGGCACATACCGCGCTTGGCCATCAAAAATGGTGCATAACGACTTATACGGATGTGCGTACAACCAATTTCCTGCCGTTCTCAACGCGCTCCGCGGCCTTGGCGGTGGATTTTCCATGGCCGTTACGTCTCCAGCGGCGCGCCGTTGCGGTATTGCAGCGGCGTGAGACGGAAGTGCGTCTTGAATTGCCGCGCGAAAAAGTGCTGCGACGAAAACCCGCACGCTTCCGCGACTTCCCAGATCGCCGGCAGCTCGCCGTTGGGGCGCTCTTTCAAAAGCCGCAGCGCTTCGCGCAGACGCGCTTCGACGATGTAGCGCTTGAGGCTCTTGCCCAGTGCGCGCGAACAGAGCGCGTGCAGGTGACTGGGACTCAGGTTCGCGTCGGCGGCCAATTCCCCCACGGTCCACGCGCGGGCCGGATCGGCGTCGATCTTTTTGCAGAGCGTTTCGACGCGCTGGTCCAGCCGCGCGTTCGGTTCGAGCCACGCACCCTCCGTTTTCGCACCCTTGGCGGAAGCCGTGCGCGCGACGGCAAATTCAGCCAGCTCGGCGATGAGTTCGATCAGGCCGCGTTCGAAGCGCCACGGCGCGCCTTGCGGCGGCAGATTGCGCAAAGCGCGATAGGCACGCGTGACGCCCGGGGCTTCCTGTACCGAAAAGGTCAGGGGCAGGCGTGCCTGCGTGCCGGGGCCCGCGTAATCCGGAATGAGCGCGTCCCCCGCGGCAAAGGTCGGCAGAGGGCGCATGGTGAAATGGCAATAATGGAAACTCAGATTCGGCTCGGTCTCGAAGACGTCGACCGGCGTAAAGGGCGGCAGCAGGGCGAACTCACCGGCGCGGGCTTCCAGCGCGCGGCCATCGGCGAGTTTCCACGCCGCGCCGCCCGACAGGACCCAGAACAGGTCCCAATCGCGGAAGACCAGTTGGACCGGCAGGTAACCCGGCGTGTTCTTGAAAAGGCCGAAGCCACCTGACCTTGCAGGCACGCCGACAGGGAATGGGGTGAGCCAGACGGTGCGCGGCATGCGGGCGGCCCCCTCCAAATAGGAGATAAGTACAAAAAATAGTACCTGCCTCTAAAGACTGCCAGCACAGATTAATGTAAATTTACTGCGTTGGTAGCAAAGCACCCGGAACCTCAAAGGAGATTCAAGTCATGGCCCTGACGGCAGCCCAGAAGGCGGAATACGCGCGCAACGGTTACATCGTGGTCGAGAACCTGGTCAAGCCCAGCGAACTGGCCGAACTGCGCCGGCGCATCGACGAGATCCAGGAAGGCCGCGTTGCCGCGCAAACTGTGGGCGCGCAGGTGCTCTACGAACCAGGCGCGGGCGGCGCCGCCGTCGCGGCCAAGCCGGTCCTGCGCAAACTTTCGCAGCTCGCCACGAACGACGAGTTCTTCCGCGGCATCGCGAGCAAGCAAAGCATTCTCGATTGCGTCGCCGAACTGACCGGCCAGGCCCAGAACATCATGCTGTACAGCGATCAGGCGTTCCTCAAGCCCGCGCTGCACGGCTCCGAAAAACCGCTGCACCAGGACAATTCCTACTTCAAGGCCACGCCGATGGACTTTGGCGTGACGTGCTGGATGGCGATCGATGATGCGACGGTCGAGAACGGCTGCATGAATTACATTCCGGGCTCGCACAAACTGGGCTTGATCCCGCACAAGGAAATCCCGAACACGCCGCATCTGATCCCCGACGGCAGCGTGAAGCTGGAAGCGGAAGTCCCCTGCCCCATTCCGGCCGGCGCGTGCATCTTCCACCACCTGCTCGCGCTGCATAGCTCGAAGGCCAACAAGAGCCCCAAGTCGCGCCGCGCCTGGGCGCTGCACTACGTCAACGCGAAAGCCGAATGCCCCTCGCGCGATTATGCGGATATGCTGAAGGTTCGCTAATTTACGTAGTACTTTAATAAAACATGGCAAATGAAACCGGGGCGCCCAAGCGCCCCGGTTTCCCTTTAAGAAGGAACATTTTGCAGGCGTTAGCCGAAGATTTTGGAGAAGATGCCGGTCTTGGCCTTGAGTCCCTGCAGCGCTTCGAGTTCCTGAACCAGCGTTGCGGCGCTTTCACCGCGCTTGGCCGGTTCCTTCTCGATCATGCGCATGACCAGCTTCGAGAGCGGCTCGGGGATGTTCTGGTCCAGTTCGCGCACGGGCCGGGGCACTTCCTGGATCTGCTTCATGATCGTTTCTAGGGCGGTCTGGCCCGAGAACGGCAGCGAGCCGGTCAGCATGTGGTACGCGCTGATGCCGAGCGAATAGAGGTCCGCACGCGCGTCGACTTCCGATGGCTTCATCGCCATCTCGGGCGCCATGTAAGCGGGCGTACCGACCATTTCGTGGTCGCTGCCCTTGCGCGTGAGCTGGTCCTGGCGCAGAGAGGCGCGCACGTCCTGCGCGTTCTTGGGCTGGCGCTTGGCCAGGCCCAAGTCCGCGATCTTGATTTCGCCCGCGCCGCCGAACATCAGATTGTCCGGCTTGATGTCGCGGTGGATCACGCCGATCTCGGCGGCGGCGGCCAGGCCGCGTGCGGTGTCGAGGAGCACCCGCAAAACCTGGTCGGGCGGCAGGCGCCCGCCATTTTTCTGCATGCGCTCGTAGACGTTGCCGCCGGGGGCGTACTCCATGATCAGGTAATATTGCCCGTTCTGCTCGCCGGCTTCATAAATGGCGATCACGTTGGGATGCCGAATGCGCGCCGCCGTGCGGGCTTCGCGCAGGAAGTAGCTAACGTAGTGCGGGTCGCGTTCGAGCACGCTTTGCGGCAGCAGCTTTACCGCAAGGTCGATCTCAAGCATGCGGTGCCGCGCCAGGAAGACCAACCCAAACGCGCCTGCGCCAAGCTTCTTGTCGAGGCGGCAATTGCCCACGACCTGGCCCACGTCCGGTTCTGGCGCTTTGGGGCCGGGTTTGGCCACAAGGACCGTGTGCTGGCCAGCGCCGACGATGGTGCGGCGCGTGGTCAGGTCTTCGGCCGTGTGCAGCGCGCGCATGAAAGCTTCAGGGGAGTTAAAGCGCTCGTTCTGGTTCTTGCGCAGCAATTTCAGCAGCAGACCGCGCAGCGTTTCGTTCAGGCCCGGCCGCGCGTCCTTGGGGTCGATGGGTTCCTGCGTGCGCACGGCTTCCAGCATCTCTTCGTCGGACTTGGCCTCGAACGGCTTGCGCCCGGTCAGCACGTGGTAGAGCGTCGCACCAAAGCTGAACATATCCGAGCGCGCATCGATGCACTTCTCGCAGGCGATGTCTTCGGGCGCGGCATACGGGGCCATCATCGGCAGGAGCACCTGGCGGAAGTGCGGGTCCTTCCACTGACCGCCCAGCACGGGAATATCGATGCGCAGCTTTCCCGACGCGGGCATGTAGATGAATTTTGGCGTGACGATGCGGTGCACGAGGCCCAGCCGCCAGACTTCGCAGAGTCCTTCCGCAATCGGGATGAGCAGCTTGAGCGCGACGTCTTCGGCCATCGGGCTGCATTTGCAGCTTTCGGACAGCGGAATGCCGGAGAGCCCTTCGACGAGCAGGTACGGGTAGCCTTCGTATTCGCCGAGGTCGTAAACACAGGCCACGCTGGGGTGATGCACGCGCGCGATGGTGCGCGTCTTCTCGATCATCACGTTCAAGTTGAGGCTCGTTTCCTTCACGTGCGGGTACATCAGGCGCAGCACGACCGGAATTTTAAGCCCCAGATGCGTGCACAGAAACGAGCCGCCGACGGGCGTGTCCATGACGTTGGACTCGACCTGAATCTGGCTCATTGGGAAGAAGTATTTGCCGTCGCGCAACTTCAACAAGGGAACGAAGGCGCGAATAATCGAGGATGGCGAACTCATGGCGTGCTCCCCTGGCCCATCTCAAACCGACTGCGAGGCACACAGCTTACGTCACAAACGCGCGGGAGAAAAGCGGCTTGGCGTGCCAAGCTGTGCACACGCGCTCCGGCTTGCCCAAAAACGCCACGGCGGTAAACTTCTTTCCATGGAACAGCCCACCCCAACCACGCCGCCCATCCGCGCGCTTTCGGCCGACCGCGCGCCGGAATGGGACGAAAGCACCATTGCCGCCGTCGCGCCCGGCGAAGCCGACTCGCCCGAAGCGATCCTGCGGCGTCAGCTTCAGCGCCGCGGCCTGAAATACACCAACGAGCGCCGCGAGCTGCTCATTGCCGTCATGAGCACGCATGAACATTTCGACGCCGAGACCCTGTACAAGCTGCTGGCCAACCGCAACGCCTCGGTCTCCAAAGCGACGGTTTACCGAACGATAGCGCTCCTATGTGAATGTGGGATTCTACGTGAAGTATTCCGCGGTCCGCACGGCGCGCATTACGAACACGTGTATGGGCACGAACACCACGAACACATGATCTGCCTGACTTGCGGGAAAGTAATCGAGTTCATCTCACGACGGCTGGAGCAGTTACAGGAAGAAGCCTGCCGCGCGCATGGCTTTCACGCGGTCCGGCACCACCTGCAGGTGTTCGGGTATTGCTCGGATTGCCACCCCTGCAAAGCGTCATTCCCGCCGCTCGACCTGAAGCCCGAGCACGAGTAGCCTGCCTCTATTGGGGCGTATTCGTCGGTCCGGCATCGTCCTCTTCGTCCGCGCCGCGAAAGAACACGCCAAAGCTGATGTAGGAAGAGATGCGCGAGCCCGCGATCTGAAAGAACCATTCCTTCAGCGAGAAATGCGGCACCGAGCGTAATTCGCGAAACCAGCTCAAGAAGGTCAGACAAACCGCCAAACGCCAGACGCACGACAGCAGCAGCACCACCAGAAACGCGGAATGAATCGAGTACTCGTAGCCGAAAATCTGTCCGGTTGTGGGCACGTGCTCGTACAGCCAGCCGCCGGCCTCCGACCCGGTGAAGGTGCCCAAGCCGACGATGATGTTGAAGTATGCGAAGCAGCGCGCGCGCTTGGGCGCCGAGCAGGCTTCCAGAATGTAATTGAAGCTGGCCAGATTAAAACCCGCCCAAAGCGCGTTGCCAATGGTGTGCACGGCCAGCAGGTACCAGAAATTGGTCGAGAACATCCATGCCAGCGGTATCACCGTAATCAGGTAGCTCGAATAGATCAGCGCGCGCTTGTTGCCGAAGCGGTCGGTAAAGCGGCCCCAGGCCAGCATCGTCAGGAACGCAGCCAGTGTGCCGCCTGTGGTCATTGCGACCCAGTAATAGCTCTCGAAATGCAGGTCGTACATGAAGTAGGGCGGGAAGTATGGGCCGGCGAGGTTCGCACCAAAATAATAGAGTCCGGTAAAGAGCACGAACTTGACAAAGTTCGACTCGCGCGCGCGCCGGATGAACTGCCAGAAGGTGAAGACGTCCTGATCCGTCGGCGCGTAGGCTGGACAGTGCATGCGCATGATCAGCAGGAGCGCGATAAAGCGCGCGAAACCCGCCAGCGCAAACGCGCCGGCAAAAATCCAGGCCACATATTCGCTGTCGCCGGCCCAGCGCAGCAAACCCATGACCGCCAGCATGCAGACCAGCGTGAAGAGCGTCGGGCTGCGCATCGCCCGCGCGAACCAATTCTCGCGCATCGACGACGGGACCAGATCGCTGATCAGGCTGCTCCACGGAGGCGTCGCGAAATGCGTGCAGGCGTAATACAGCATCGCCAGGATCAGAAAGGTCCAGTAGGTGCCCGCATCGGGGGTGGCGAAGGCCAGCCAGGCCAGCGGAATAAAAAGCAGGGATTGCACAGCCACCGGCAAAAGAATCGCCGCGCGGCGCGCTTTGGTTTTGTCGACCACATTGGCGGCCAGCACCTGCACCAGCGGGCCGATCAGGCTGGGCCAGCCGGCCAGCTTGCCGAAGAGATCCATCGGCGCCTTGATGAAACCGGCGAAGAGCGCGAAGGAACTTTCGCCCGCGCCAAACATGACGCCATAGCAGTAGATCGCGCGCAGCGCGTTGTTGAGGCTTTTGTGGTCGGGTTCGCGGCGCGCGCTGGCTCGGGCAGACGAACGCGGCGGAGCGGAGGCGGCGTCCAGAGACGCCGTGGTACTTGGCGCGGGTTCCGCGGGGCTCGACGGAACCGGCGCGGCCGCGGACGTGTCTGACGCAGGCGTATTTGAAGCCGGGGCGCTCATGGTGCCTTTGCAGTGAAGTAGCGATTGGGAAATTTAACCAGTCACGCAGGCGCGCACAGAGCAGAAATCAGGCTGTAAATCGCAGGGCAATGAAAGGGTTAGACCGGGCGCAGCGCGGAATTCGGATTCTCGCCCGCGCGCAGGGAGATGCGCGCACCTTCTTCGCCCAGTTCGAGGCATTCAAAGAAATTGCGCACCGCCTGCCCCAGGCGGTCATCGCCCAGCTTCAGGCGCTCAATCTCCGCGACCAGTTCGCGGCCCAGCTTCGCGGACTGTTCGGCGAGCGCCCTGGCTTCGGCTTCGTCGGAGGGATTTTCTTCCGCGACGAGACAGGGTTCGAGCAATTCGATCAGCGCGTCCAGGCCGTCAAACAGCGGATCCAGGTTCACGGAGTCCACCTGCACCACGGTCAGGCGCCGGTCGACGTGATAACGCAGGCGCCCGGCGATTTTCCCGGCGTGCGGCAGGTTGAGCGGGACCTTGAAGTATGGCGTGCCCATGTACGCGCCCTAAATAAAGGAAGCGCCGGCTTACGGCGCGTCCGCCGCAGCGATCTCAGCGAGTTCCTTCAGTTCGGCCAGCGTCGAGCGATGCTGGTCGGCATCGTAGAATTTCTTAATCCCCACGCGCGCGTCATCGATCTTGCCGGCGGCCTTGCCGCGCGCCATCAAGCGCTTGCAAGCCGACGGGCGCGGGCCCCAGAAGCCCACTTCGACGAACTGCTCGCTCATGAAGATGAAGATCGGAATCGCTTCGGCGCCGTTGGTCAGATAGCGCACCATCAGTTCGGGCTTGGTTTCCTTGTCGACCACGCGCAGGCGCAGGTTCGGGCCGGCCGCGCAGAGCTTCGCGAGCGCGGGGATATTCCGGCGCACGTCGCCGCACCAGCCTTCGGAGAGCGCCAGCACGTGCACGGGCCGTTTGAGGCCCTTGGCGAAGGCCTCCGTGGCCGCGTCGAGCTTCACTTCTTCGTAAATTTTCTCCATCTCGGCGCGCTGGTTCGCGTCGCTCGACTTGAGCCAGTCGGCGTAGGTCTGTCCGGCTTCCCAAAACGTTTTCAGGCTAATCGCAGGCACGGCCATGAGTGCTTCTCCATTCGTTAAAAGCGCAGTCGGCACGGCAAGGTGTAGATTGCACCGCACGCCGCCGGCTTCGCAAGTGCGTTTCTCCTCACCTTATATAGAAGCTATTTTGCCTGCGGATTTATTGGTACTGGAGCGATCCCAATCGTCTTGTATGCACACACTTATGGACGCAAATCAGGCGGGCAAATGGGCCCTGGTCACGGGGGCGTCGTCGGGCATTGGCGCGGAAATCGCCGCGCACCTGGCCACGCTCAAATGGAACGTGGTCCTGGTGGGCCGCGACCAGACGGCCCTCGACGCGCAGGCCCAGCGCTTGACGGCATTAGGCGTGCAGGCGCACGCGCTCTCCGTCGATCTTTCCGGCAAAGCGGGCATCGAACGCGTACTCAGCTTCATCAGCGAAAAAAACCTCACGATCGAAGCCTTGGTCAACAACGCCGGCTTTGGAATCCACGCGAACTTCCTGGAAAGCGATGCCGCTGAAGAAGCGCGCATGCTCGATTTGCAGTTGGCCGCGACGCTCGCGCTGACAAAGGACTGCTTAAAGGGGATGCTCGCGAAGCGCGCGGGGTACATTCTCAACGTCGCGTCGGTGTACGCATTCAGCCCGGTGCCGAACCAGGCGGTCTACGCGGCGTGCAAGGCATTCATGCTCTCGTTTTCGCGCACCTTGGCGCTGGAACTGCATGGCACGGGCGTGGGCGTTTCGGTACTATGCCCCGGCATCACACTGACCAAGTTTCGCTCGCGCGCGGGGATGAAGGATAAGCAGTCGGCCTTCGCACTGACGCCAGAAACCGTCGCGGAAATCGGCGTGCGCGGGATGCTGCGCGGGAAATTCATCATCGTTCCCGGCTGGGGCAACAAACTTTACACGACGTTGGCGCGCTGCCTGCCCGCGGGGATTTTGGGACGCTTTACACGTTGGTTCAACCGGCGGCGCGGCATCGCGGGAGCCAAAGGCACGCAATGATCAAAGACATGAAGTGGTGGGGCTGGGGCGACCCGGCGTTCGTATTCCCGATGGACGAGAAGCCGCTGCTCTGGCCGTTCATCCAGAAGACGCTGGGCCTCGCCGCCGATTGCAAAAAGACACCGCCGGTGGACCGCGCCAGCATCAAGCTGCCCGAAGCGCGCGCGAATGCGGAATTTGTCCGCGTGATCAGCGCGATCCTCAAGCCCGCGCAGATCGCGACCGACGACGAACAGCGCCTGATCCACACCTACGGCAAAAGTTTTCCGGATCTGTACCGCGTGCGCCGCGGGATCGTGAACAACGCGCCGGACATGGTGCTCTTTCCGGAAAGCCACGCCGACGTGGAAAAAATCGTCGCGGCCGCCCAAAAGGCCGGCGTGCGGGTCGTGCCGTTTGGGGGCGGGACAAACATTGTCGGCGGCGTCGAACATCTGGATGCCAGCGCGATGCGCGTGACACTGGACATGCGCCGCATGGTCCGCGTGCTGGACCTCGACAAGGATTCCTGGACCGCGACGCTCGAAGCGGGCCTGCCCGGACCCAAGCTGGAAGAAGAACTGAACGCGCGCGGCTATTCGCTGGGCCACATGCCGGACTCCTTCGAATTCGCGACACTGGGCGGCTGGCTGGCCACGCGTTCGGCGGGCATGCAGTCGGACGCCTACGGCAAGATCGAAGACATGGTCGTCTCGCTGAAAATGGTCAGCCCCGAAGGCACCATCGCCACGCGCCTGACGCCCAAGTCTTCCGCCGGCCCGGACCTCGACCAGTTGATTGTCGGCTCCGAAGGCACGCTCGGCGTGATCACCGAAGCGGTGATGAAGATCCATCCGCTGCCGGCCGTCAAGGACTACCACGGCGTGCTGTTCCGCGATTTCGAATCGGGCGCGGCGGCGATTCACGAAGCCATCTGCCGCAACGCCTCGCCGACAATGTTCCGGCTCCAGGACGCCGCCGAAACGGGTCTCGCGTTTTCGATGCGCGCGCCGTCGACCGGCTTCACGGGCTTTGTGCAGCGCCAAGTCAAAAAGTACCTCGCCCGTCGTGGCTACACGCAGCCCTGCCTGATGATGGCGGGCTTTGAAGGCGAGCCGGAATACGTGCGCGAAATGCTCTCCAAGGTGCTGCCGATCACCAAAAAGCACGGCGGCTTCCACTTGGGCAACAGCGTTGGCAAGACGTGGTCGAAGAACAAATTCGCCGTGCCGTATCTGCGCGACATTCTGATGAACCACGGCTGCATGGTCGATGTCGCCGAAACCGCCGCGGTCTGGTCGAAGCTGATGCCGCTGTACCACGCCGCACGCAAAGCCGTGCAGGCGCAATTCGAAAAGGAAGGCTATCCGGGGTACATCGGCTGCCACATCTCGCACTCGTACATCGACGGTGCGTCGCTGTACTACACCTTCGCGTCCAAGCAGGTCGAAGGGCAGGAAATCGAGCAGTATTACCGCTTCAAGCGGCTGATCACCGAAGCCTTCATGCAGAATGGCGGCACGCTGACGCACCACCACGCGGTAGGCTACGAGCATCGCCCGTGGCTGGAGCAGGAAGTCACGCGGCCCGGCCTGACCGCGCTGCGCGGGCTGAAGAAGGCACTCGATCCGGACGGGATCATGAACCCAGGCAAGCTGCTGCGCGCGGAAAGCGAAGCCCCGACGCCGGCGTCGACGACGCCGTTCGAGACCAAACCCAAATAATCCGCGCTACTTCGCGACTCTGTTTGTGGCCGGCTGGCCACCGCACTCCCCCCACCCTGACTTGCAGATTCCATGCAACCCGTACGATATACGGCTCGCTGCAAAACCCCATTTCCCGGAGACCCGCACCGATGCGTCTGCCCGCGATTTTTGCCGATCACATGGTCGTTCAGCACAACCAGCCGGTGCCGGTCTGGGGCTGGTCAAAGCCCGGCCAGGCCATTGAAGTCACGCTGGCGGGAAAGTCCGCCAAAACCAGCGCGGACAATACGGGCGCGTGGCGCGTGACCATGCCCGCGGTCGCCACTGGCGGCCCCTATGAAATGAAGGTCGCCGGCGACGAAACTTTGAACATTGGAGACGTGCTCGCAGGCGAAGTCTGGGTCTGCTCCGGCCAGTCGAACATGGAATGGTCGCTCGACATGGCGAACAATCCCAAGGAAGAGATTGCCGCCGCAAACTATCCCCAGATCCGGCTCCTTACCGTGCCGCGCACGCCGGCGGAAAAGCCCAGCGATTCATTCAATGGCACTTGGAGCGTCTGCGCGCCGGGCGCCGCCTCCCGATTTTCGGCGGTGGGTTACTTTTTCGGACGCAAGCTCTTCAAAGAACTGAACGTGCCCATCGGCCTGATCAATACCTCGTGGGGCGGCACGCGCGCGGAAGCCTGGACCAGTCTGGAAGGCTTGAAAGCCGAGCCCACGCTCAAGGACGTCGTCACCGAACTGGAACTTTCGACCGGGGAATCGCCCGAAGACACCGCCGCGCGCTACGCGGTCAAGCGCGCCGAGTGGTACAAGGAACTGCCCGCCGACAAGGGCAACCGCGGCGAAGCCGAAGGCTGGGCCAAGCCCGACTTCAACGACAGCGCCTGGAAAACAATGGCCCAGCCCTGCTACTGGCAACAGGCCGGGCATGCGACCAACGGCGTGTTCTGGTTCCGCATGGCGGTGGAAATTCCCGCGGCCTGGGCCGGGCGCGAACTGCAGTTATCGCTGGGCGCTTTGGACAAATCGGACATTACCTACTTCAACGGCAAGCAGGTCGGGAGCTTGAGCTGGGCCGACGAGCCAAATTCGTGGAACGTGCTGCGCAAATACACAGTCCCCGCGGAATTGGTCAAGCCCGGCCGCAGCGTGATCGCGGTGCGCGTTCTGAGCAACTATACCGGCGGCGGGATGGCAGGCCCGAGCGCGGACATGAACCTGCGCCCGCGCGAAGTGCCGCTCGCGCAGGCCGTGGCGCTCGACGGGGATTGGAAGTACGCGATCGAGCAGGACTTCGGACGCATCACGTCGCCGGCCGAACCGCAGCCGCCGCTGAATGCCAACATGCCCACGGCGCTCTACAACGGCATGATTGCACCGCTGGTGCCCTACGGAATCCGCGGGGCGATCTGGTACCAGGGCGAATCCAACGCCGGCGATGCGGAACGTTATCGCACGCTCTTCCCCGCGATGATCAAGGACTGGCGCCGCATCTGGAAGCAGGGCGAGTTCCCCTTCTACTTCGTGCAGCTCGCGAACTACGGCTCCACCAATCTGCTCGAAAAGTGCAACTGGCCCTGGCTGCGCGACGCTCAAACCCGCACGCTGGCCCTGCCCAACACAGGCATGGCAGTGATCATCGACATCGGCGACGCCCTCGACATCCACCCGCGCAACAAGCAGGACGTGGGCCTGCGCCTGGCGCTCAACGCGCTGGCCAAGACCTACGGGAAAAAGGTCGCGTACCGCGGACCGGTCTACAAGAGTTCGAAAACCGAAGCCTCGAGCGTGCGCATCAGCTTCGAAAACGCGGCGGGGTTGCGTTCGGCGGAGAAAGCGCTTGGCGGCTTTGTGATCGCGGGGGGCGACAAGCGCTTCGTGCTCGCACAGGCGCGCATCGACGGCGAAACCGTCGTCGTGAGCAGCCCAGAAGTCCCCGCACCTGCCGCGGTGCGTTACGGCTGGGCGGATTCGCCCATCTGCACCCTGTACAACGAAGCCAACCTGCCCGCGGAGCCCTTCCGCACGGACAACTGGCCGCGGTAAGCAGGCCGTAGAGCGTAGTTCATCGGCACAAATGAAAGCGGCCCATTCTTTCGAATGGGCCGCAGTTTTGATGACGTTTTACAGCAGGCTTAGAACTTGACGGTAACCCCGACCGAAGGGCCGTGGAAGATCAGGCCTTCGTCGTTCTTCAGGGTGGAATGCAGCGTCGCCGCGCTCGCATTGCTGCCCGAAAGACCCTGGTGGGCGGCAGCCGATACGCCACTCACAAACAACGCCTGGTAGCCAAGGCGAAAATCCACGTGCTTCCACGGCTGGATGTTCACATACGCCCCCACGTCGGCCAGGAACGCCAGCGAGGTTTCCTTCTGGGTATCGCGGAAGGCCGTCGGCTGCTGCAGATCGCGCACCTTCGTGGTCTCTTCGGCGAAGTCCGCCAGCGCGCCCAAGCGGCCCTTGAACGTAACCGTGATCCAGCAATTCACCGGGAAGGTCACGTCTGCGCCGCCCTGAACGCCGCCCATGCGGTTGCGCGTCTGGACCTTGTAGATGCCAATATCGGTTAGATCTGCAGGCGGAACGGAATCCAGGTCATAGAGCTGGAAATTCTGGTTGATATCGACATAGCGTAAGCCGAAGACCAACGTCGGGGAGATCCAGTGCTGGTGCATCGTGTAGCGCGCATTCAGTTCGCCCGTGTT
>Ga0265314_10000483_pt1 | contig 52032 bp, 52 predicted proteins | sample 4126metaG_FD_203106 | JGI IMG/M metagenome (GOLD analysis project Ga0265314, IMG submission 203106) | Rhizosphere microbial communities from Carex aquatilis grown in University of Washington, Seatle, WA, United States - 4-1-26 metaG | ecosystem: Host-associated > Plants > Roots > Rhizosphere >... | reverse complement strand
GGCGCGTTCTCGGGCGCAAGCCGGTTGAGCGCGCTGGTGAGATCGGCCTGCACGTCAGGATCGGCATTCTCCTGGATGGTCAGCGAGGCCGAGGTGTGGCGGAGAAAGACCAGGAGGACTCCCTCGTCCGCACCGGCCTGCGCGATAAAGGCCTTGGCATCGGCGGTGATTTCGGTGAAGCCGGGCCCAGGCGTTTCGACGCGCAAGGTCGCGGTCGCGATAACCGGCGCTGCCGTCTCGGTGATCAGAAATTTTCGGGCCATGTCGCGATGCGTCAGCTCTTGCGCATCATGTCCTTTTGAAACGACGTAATCATATCGACCAACCGCTCCCAGGCATTTTTGACGGCAACCTTGGCCCGCGCGATATCGGCGCGCAATTGCGCCGTGTCCGGCGCCTGGCCGGGCGGCGTCAGATCGGCGGGCGGGCGCGGCGGCGCCGGTTCGCGCAGGCTGGCCACTTCCTGCTTCAGGCTGGCAACCTCGTCCTGCAGGCGGGCGATCTCCTTCTCGAGCGCGGCGCGATCTTCCGGCACCGCCTGGCAAGCCCAGCCGGCGCTGGTCGGGGCGCAATATGCGACATTGCCGCTGACGTTATCGAGCCGCAAAAAGCCGTCGCTGACGCGATTGAAGGCATAGCGCGGCGCGGGGTCGGATGGGGCCATGCTGAGATTCTGGCCTTCGACTTCCGCTGCGGCGGCCGCGCCGACCAGAGCGAAAGCGATTGCGAGCGTTGCGACGCGCATCTGTTCTCTCCGACCCAGGGACCGCGACTGCGCAAACCTATCACCCCGCCCCGACACGCTAAACCGCGCGCTGGCAGCGTCCTGTTGATGAGCATCCCGCAGTGCACCCCATGGGCGTTCCCGGCCCATCCAAATTCAGGCTTTTATGTCTGTTATCAAACACTTATCCCCCGACACCGGTTCCTTGACTCAGGTATAGGCGGTCAGTATGGTCCGCGCGGCTTTTAGGGCGGCGGAACCAAGCGGAGCCTTTAAACCTCGCGAGTCGAAACATGACGGACACGCGCGGCGACAAAGGCGAAGGCAAAGAACCGCCGGACGACGAGGCTGCTCTCTCCGCGAGGCTCCAGCGTCTCGGCGAACGGATCGCAACGGCGAACCGTCCATCCGAAAACGTGACCGGCTCTCGTCCGACCGCCGATGCCTCGGCGTTCGCCAAGGGCTTCCGGATGTCGACCGAATTGGTCGCCGGTGTGTTGGTGGGCGCGTTGATCGGCTGGCTGCTCGACCGGTGGCTCGGGATATCGCCGTGGGGGCTGATCGTATTTTTGCTGCTCGGCTTTGCAGCCGGAGTTCTGAACGTAATGCGGGCGGCAGGCGTCGTTCGTAACAATAATCTGACCGACTAGAGCGCACGACCGATATGGCCGCCGATCCAATCCATCAATTCCGCATCGTCGACCTGTTTCCGGTCGCGCATATCGGGCACACCGAAATCGTCTTCACCAACTCCGCGGCCTTCATGCTGGCGGCGGTGGTGGTCATTACGGCTTTCCTGATCATCGGCACCGCCAAGAAGAGCCTGGTGCCGTCGCGGCTGCAATCGGCCGCGGAGCTATCCTACGAATTTGTCGCCACGACCGTGCGCTCGACCGCCGGTTCGGAAGGCATGCGCTTCTTCCCCTTCGTCTTCACGCTGTTCATGTTCATCCTGACCGTGAACATGATCGGGCTGATCCCCTATACCTTCACCGTCACCAGCCACATCATCGTCACCGCTGCGCTGGCGATCACGGTGTTCCTGACCGTGCTGTTGTACGGCCTGTTCCGCCACGGCTTCCACTTCTTCAATCTGTTCGTGCCGAAGGGCGTACCGGTCTACATCCTGCCGCTGATCGTGTTCATCGAGGTGCTGTCCTTCGTATCGCGCCCGATTTCGCACTCGGTGCGTCTGTTCGCCAACATGCTGGCGGGCCATATCACGCTGCAGGTTTTCGCCGGCTTCATCATCCTGATGGGCAGCGCCATGGGCGCGATCGGCTGGGCCGGCGGCGTGCTGCCGTTCGGCATGATCGTCATTTTGATGGCGCTGGAGACTCTGGTCGCGTTCCTCCAGGCTTACGTGTTCGCCATTCTCACTTGCATCTATCTCAACGATGCGATTCACCCGGGCCACTAGGCCCGAACGGACAGGCAGAAGGAGTTTGTTATGGATCCAGTAGCAGCAAAATACATCGGCGCGGGCATTGCCTGTATCGGCATGGGCGGCGCCGGCGTCGGCGTCGGCATCATCTTCGGCAACTATCTCGCCGCCGCGTTGCGTAATCCGTCGGCAGCCCAGGGCCAGTTCGGCAACCTGATTTTCGGCTTCGCCATCACCGAAGCGCTCGGCATCTTTTCGCTGCTGATCGCGCTCTTGCTGCTGTTCGCGCTCTAAGCCACCTATGGCCGAGCCAGCACACAAGACGGGCACCGAGCATATTCCTGCCGGCGAACACAAAGGCGGTTTCCCGCCTTTCGACGCGCACAGCTTTGCCTCGCAGCTCATCTGGCTCGTCGTCGCCTTCGTGCTGCTTTACGCACTGATGGCGAAATGGGCGCTGCCGCGCGTCGGCGCCATCATCGAGGGCCGTCAGAAGCGCATCGACGACGACGTCGCCGATGCCGGCAAGCTCAAGGCGCAGTCGGACGAGGCGGTCGCTGCCTATGAGAAGGCCTTGGCCGATGCCCGCGCCCGCGCGCAAGCCATCGCCAACGAGACCCGCGACACCCAAGCCGCCGCCGCGGAAGTCCGCCGCAAGTCGCTCGAGGACGAACTCAACGTCAAGCTGGCGGACGCGGAAAAGACCATCGCAGCGACCAAGACCGCGGCGATGTCGAACGTCCGCGAAATCGCCGAAGGCGCCGCCCGCGCCATCGTCGAGCGGCTGATCGGCACGGCGCCGAGCGACCAGACTGTCACCGCGGCGGTCGCCGACGCGCTCAAGAGGTAACGATCATGCGCGAATTCTTCCTGGACGCTGAAACCTGGGTCGCACTGGCGTTCCTCTGCTTCGTCGGCCTCCTGCTCTACATCGGCGTGCATCGCATCGTCGGCAAAGCGCTCGATGACCGCTCCGCCAAGATCAAGGCCGAGCTCGACGAGGCCCGTAAGCTCAAGGACGAGGCTGCCCAGTTGCTCGCCGAATACCAGCGCAAGCGCCAGGAAGCCGAAGGCGAAGCCCAGGACATCATTGCGGGCGCCAAGGCCGAGGCCGAACGCCTGGCGGTCGAAGCCAAGGCCAAGATCGAGGAATTCGTCGCCCGCCGGACCAAGATGGCCGAAACTAAGATCGCCCAGGCCGAGGCTCAGGCCACCGCCGACGTCCGGGCCGCCGCAGCCGACGCCGCCATTGCCGCGGCCGAGAAGATCCTGACCCAGGAAACCAAGGGCAAACTCGCCGGCGAACTGATCGCCAAGGGCATCGAAGACGTCCGCAAAAAGCTGAACTAGGCGAGCCGCCAGCTTCAGCGGCGGCCAAGCGAAAAAGCCGAGCGGATGGGTTTTGTCCCCGCTAATGTTCCATTTCGCGCAAAGTCGCATGGTTGCCTCCATGGTCTTTGCGTACCTTCGGCCCGAGCCCTATCCTGCCAGCACTGATTCGCCCCTTTTGGGCGCGTATTTGTTGCGTCAGTGATTTGTCAAAATTAGTGGGATGCCGGCAAACACCGGCGACGCATCGGGGGACGCGTGGTCATCTTCGATTGCAACGGCGTGCTCGTCGATAGCGAGGCGCTGTCGACGGCCATTGTATCGCAAGAGTTCATTCGCGCCGGTTTCGCGCTGACGCCGGATGTTGTCGCGCGCTATTTCACTGGCCGCCGGCCCGCCGACATGTTCGCCGAAGTCGAGATCGCCGCCGGCCGCAAGTTGCCGCCCGATTTCGCCGCGAGCGTTGCGTCCGCAACCCTTCGCCGTTTCCGCGTTGAACTGCGCGCCACCAAGCATGCCGCCTACGCGCTGTCCTGGCTGCGCGGGCCGAAATGCGTCGCCTCGTCCTCGTCGCACGAGCGCATCCGCGCCAGCCTGGAGACCACCGATCTGATCCGCTTCTTCGAGCCCAACCTGTTCTCGGCGGGCGAGGTCAAGAACGGCAAACCGGCGCCCGACCTGTTTCTTCATGCCGCCGCGCAAATGCGCGTCGAACCGCAGCATTGCATCGTGGTCGAAGATTCGCCGGTCGGCGTGGCCGCGGGGGTCGCGGCCGGCATGACGGTGATCGGTTTTGTCGGCGGCAGCCATGCCGGCGGGCAGCTCGGCAATCATCTGCTCAATTCCGGCGCCCGCGCGGTCATATCCGACCTGCGCGCGCTCAAAAGCAAGATTATCGATTTGCGCGGGTGGTGAGAATTCAACTCTGTTTCGGCTTGGCTGGGCGTTTTGGCTTGGCCGCCGGCTTCTTCGGCGCCGCAGCCGCCATCTGATCGAAACCGACATAAACGACATAAGCGTCGATATCCGAAGCCGCCGCCGGCAGTGGAAATGAAATATCCGAATCGACGTGGGTGAAGGTGACGCGATCGACTGCGCCGGCGACCGTCACCGGAATGCGCGCGAAGTGCGACATGATCGTCTTGGGCTCGGGACCTTCCTTCACGACTGCGACGCGCAATGGCACCTCGATATCGCCAGGCCCGCCGGCCGGTCCGGTGATGACCCGGCCTTCGATGCCAACCTTCATGCTCATGACGCCGGCGTTGACGTGGCATTCGCGCGCGGTGCGGATGATCGATCCTTGATAGCGCAGGTCGAGGGCTGAGGGCTCGCCCTCGCCCGGCTTGCTGCCGATCATCAAGGTCGCGGCGCCGGTACGGACCTCGACGCCGGGGCATTCGACGTCGGTCGACGCCTGCGGGCCGCCGACGCCGGCCGCCGCTTCGCCGGTGTTCGCCTTGGACGAGCCGAAAATGTTGCTGGATGATCCCAACAGGTTGCCGCCACAGCCACTCAAGGCCAGAGCCAATCCGAACAGCCCAGCCCTGCTCAAGCCGATCCGCATTCCCCCACGCATTGTCTCGCTCACTTTTTTGTTGCGATTTCCAGCCCTTATACCAGCCCAAGCATGGCAACCCCAAGGCACCGGGCCGGGCTCCCCTACTTCGGATCGTCGACAATCCGGGCATAAAGCAGGTGGTCCTGCCAGCGCCCGTTGATGCATAGGTAGCTGCGGGCGTAGCCCTCGCGGGTGAAACCGGTACGCTCCAGCAGCGCCACCGATGCGGCATTGTCGGGGATGCAGGCGGCCTCCAGCCGGTGCAGCCGCAAGGTCTGGAAACTGAATGGAACGAGCGCGCCCACCGCTGCGGTCATATAGCCCTGGCGGGCAAAGGGCTCGCCGACCCAGTAGCCGATGCTGCCGGTCTGCGCGACGCCACGCCGGATATTGGCGAGCGTGATGCCGCCGACCAGCGCGTTGTCCGAACTGCGAAAGATCATCAAGGCATAGGCAAGATCGTTGCGCTGGTCGTCGGCGTAACGTTTGAGACGGCGGCGGAAGGCCGCCCGAGTCAAATCGTCCGAGGGCCAGGTGGGCTCCCAGGGCGTCAGGAAATTCCGGCTGGCCTCGCGCAAGGCGGCCCATTCGGCGTGGTCGCCGGATTGCGGCGGGCGCAAAGTGACACCGTCGCCGAGAATGGCCGGCATTGTTTCGTTGAAATTGACAGTACGGAAAAACGCCATGGAGGTCTCAGGCCGCGCGGCGAGTCAGACTTTCAGCGATTGCCGCGGTGCTTTCAAGTCCATTGCCGGGCCCGAGCGCGGCGATGGCCGGCCTGCTGCCGTTAATCAGGATGCGGCCGGCCGCCCGCGCGCTGTCGACGGTGACGGCTTCGACTTTGGCGACGATTTCGTCGAGCGGGACGGGGCGGCCGAAGGCGAGCATTTGCCGCGCCATCTGGCTGAGGCGCGCTTCGGAGCTTTCCAGCGCCATCAGCAGCCCGGCCTTCATCTGCGCCTTGGCCTTGGCGATTTCGGCTTCGGTGATGGTCTCGGTGGCGTTGCCGATCTGGTCGATCATCACCCGCATCAGTTCCGGCGCGTCGGTTTCGTCGGTACCGGCGTACAGACCAAACATGCCGATGTCGGAGTACGGCATGTGGAAGGCGTGGATCGAGTAACAGAGGCCGCGCTTCTCGCGCACCTCCTGGAACAGACGCGACGACATGCCGCCGCCGAGCACGCTGGTGAAGACCTGAAGGCTGTAGAGCTGCGGGTCGGTGACCGGCAGACCCTTGAGCGCCAGCGCGATGTGGACCTGCTCAAGGTCGCGGGTCTCGACGCGCGTGCCGCCGCCGAAATGCGCCTGCTCCGGCTTCGGCGCGGCCGGGCCGGTAAAGCTGGCGAACTTCTTCTCCGCCGCCTCCACGATCGCCTTGTGCTCGATGGCGCCGGCTGCCGCGATCAGCATGTCGGGGCCGCGATAATTGCGGTTGAGATAAGCGCGGATGCTGTCGGGATTGAACGAGCGCACGGTGTCGGGCGTGCCCAGGATCGACCGGCCGACGGCTTGTTTCGGAAATGCGGTTTCCTGCAAGCGATCAAATACCAGATCGTCCGGCGCGTCTTCGGTGGCGCCGATTTCCTGCACGATCACGTTCTGCTCGCGGCGCAATTCGTCTGGATCGAAGGCCGGTTCCGACAGAATGTCGGACAGCACATCGAGCGCCAGCGGCACGTCGGCCTTGAGCACGCGGGCGTAATAAGCGGTGCTTTCGACGCTGGTCGCAGCGTTGAGGTCGCCGCCGACCGCCTCGATCTCCTCGGCGATCTGGCGCGCGTTGCGGCGCTTGGTGCCCTTAAAGGCCATATGCTCGAGCATGTGCGAAATGCCGTGTTCATCAGGCAATTCGTCGCGGCTGCCGGACCCCACCCAGACACCCAAGGTGGCGGATTCCAGGTGCGGCATCCGGTCGGTGACCACCGACAGTCCCGAGGCCAAGCGCGTTACTTCGACCGTCATGCCGCTGCTCCTTCACGCGCCGCACGCGACGCCGACAATACGAATTTCTCGACCTGGCCTTGATCGGCCGGCAGCACGGTGACGCGCTCGGTCCGCTTCGGCAGGTCGGCAAGCCAATCTGGGAGCGCCGGCGTCACACCGCAAGCGGCAGCCACGGCATCGGGGAACTTGGCCGGATGGGCGGTCGACAGCACCACCATGGGTACCGCTGGATCCCGGGTTTCCTTTTCGGCCACCGCCAGCGCCACCGCCGTGTGCGGATCGGCGCAATAGCTGGCTTCCTTCATCCAGGCGCGGATGGTGGCGGCGCTTTCCTGTTCCGACGCCTTGTCGGCGGTGAACAGCGCGCGCATCTGCTTGAGCGCCCCGGCCGGTACCGTGAAGCGGCGCGATTGCGCCAGCGACGCCATCAGCGCGCGGACCGTCTTGGCGTCGCGGCCGCAAGTCTCGAACAGCAGGCGCTCGAAGTTCGACGAAATCTGGATATCCATAGACGGCGACGTCGTCGCCATGACGTCGCGAATCTCGTAGTCGCCGGTGGCGAGTGTGCGCACCAGGATGTCGTTGACGTTGGTCGCCACCACCAGCCGGTCGACCGGCAGACCCATGCGCGAGGCGACGTAGCCGGCATAGACGTCGCCGAAATTGCCGGTCGGCACCGTGAAGGCGACCTTGCGGTGCGGCGCGCCGAGCGCCACCGCCGCGGTGAAGTAATAGACCACTTGCGCCAGCACCCGCGCCCAGTTGATCGAATTTACGCCGGACAGGCGCACCCGGTCGCGGAAGGCATGATGATTGAACATGCCTTTCACCAGGGCCTGGCAGTCGTCGAACGTGCCTTCGATGGCGAGCGCGTGAACGTTGTCGTCCGGCGCGCCGGTCATCATGCGGCGCTGGACCTCGGAAATGCGGCCATGCGGGTACAGCACGACGACGTCAGTCTGGCTGCGGCCGCGGAAGGCTTCGACCGCGGCGCCGCCGGTGTCGCCCGAGGTGGCGACGACAATTGTTGTGCGTTCACCGCGCGCGCGCAACACGTGATCCATCAGCCGCGACACCAACTGCATCGCCAGGTCTTTGAAGGCGAGCGTCGGGCCGTGGAAAAGCTCGAGCACGAACAGGCTATCGCCGAGCTGAACCAATGGCGCGGTCGCGGGATGGCGGAAACTGCCATAGGCCTCGCGCGCTATGCGGGACAGATCGGCGAGCGGAATGCTGTCGCCAACGAAGGGCCGCATGACCTCGACCGCGACTTCGGCATAAGGCCGGCCTGCGAAAGCGGCAATAGCCGCCTCATCGAGCGCCGGCCAAGACGTCGGGACATAGAGACCCCCGTCACGCGCCAGGCCGGCCAACATGACCTCGACGAAATCCAGCGTCGGGGCATCGCCCCGGGTTGAGACATAACGCATTGAATTATATAGCTTTATTGTTCCGTGGTGCAGTCGCAAAAGCACAGTAGCCGCGAGCGGGGGCTTTCACAAGAAAACCCCTGCCCGCGGCTTGCGCTTGCGATTTGCCGGAACTTTGCGCCGGCTAGAGCTTGGCCTCGTCGAAGGCTTTCACCCACATGGCGCAGACACCTGAACGTACGATGTCATCGCGGTCGAATTCGATCACCGGCACGTTCAACATCTGCGATTTGATCATGTGGATGACCGTGCGCAGGCCGCTGGCGTGGTCGAGATCGCACTGGCTGACGTCGCCGTTGACGACAACGGTGCAGTCCTCGCCGATGCGGGTCAGGAAGGTCTTGATCTCCACGACCGAACTGTTCTGCGCCTCGTCGAACAGCACGAAGGCGTTTTTCCACGAGCGGCCGCGCATGACCTCGAACGGCACCATCTCGATGGCGCCGTTCTTGAGCGCGATGTCGTAAGCCGCGGCGCCGATGCGTTCCTTGATGGCCTCGATCACGGGCGCCGCCCAGGGCGCGAACTTGTCTTCCAGCGTGCCCGGAAAGAAGCCGAGCGAGCGGCCGCAAGGCACGTTCGGCCGGGTCAGGATGATCTTGTCGATGGCGCCGGTACGGTAGAGATCGGCGGCGTGCGTGGCAGCGATCCAGGTTTTGCCGGTGCCCGCGGGGCCGAGCACGATGACCTGCGGACTGGAGCGCAGCGCGTCGAGATAATTGGCTTGCGTCGGATTAAGCGGCTTGATCGGCGGCAGATTGCGTTCAGCCTCGAATTTCAGACCTTGGAACTCTATGATTTCAGCCGTTTCAAAGGCGCGATTAGCACGGCGGCGATTTTTCTTGCCGAAGTGTTTGTTGCTGAAGTGTTTGTGGCTGAAGTGTTTACCCAAGGCTGACTCCTTTTGCTGAATTCAAGAGGAATAGTCATGCGCAAGCGCTCCATGCAGAGAGCACGGAGTTATCGATCGATACGGATGTTTTGGAGATGGTCGGCAGACAACAAGCAGGCTCGTCGAACGAAGGTACCCTGAATTTGGGATACCCTGATCTTCTCATCGAGGAACGATCTTACGAGCCGTCATGCCTGAGCATTATAGCACGATTCGCATGACAATTTCATGGATTGAATTTGGGCATGAAGCCAAAAGATTCACCGGCATTTGCCGATTTAAAGTTCTTTTAGGAAGTGTGGCGGCCGGCGCTCAAAAACAGAAAAACGCCGGCCGTATCGGCGTTTTCAGGTAACCAGCGCGCCGCCGTCGATATAGACGATCGAGCCAGTGGCAAAGCCATTGGCCATGAAGGCGAGGATTTGAACGGCAATGTCCCCGCCGAGGCCGACGCGGCCGACCGGCAGGCCAGAGGCGATCTTTTCCAGCATGTCCTTGCGCGCGGCTTTCGCCATGCCGGCGCGGATCGGCGTATCGATGATGCCCGGCGACACGCAGTTGACGCGCACCGGCGCGAGCTCGAGCGCGAGCCCGCGCGCCAGCGACTCCAGCGCGCCGTTCGACGCGCCGACGATCGCCGAATTCGGCCGCGGGCGAATGCTGAGGAAGCCCGAGACCAAAGTGAGCGAACCGCCGGCGCGAATGTCGGCGGCGCGCGCGACGCGCCAGGCACCCCAGAACTTGCCTTCCAATGTCGAGCGCACATCTTCCATCGACACCGTCTTAAACGGCCCCGACTTCAATTGCGCCGCACTGACGACGACGTGATCGACTTGACCGCAGGTCTTGAACAGATTGACGACGCTGTCGTCATTGGTGACGTCGGCGACGATGCCGGTGGCGCCGACTTTCGCCGCGGCAGCCTTCACCTTGTCGGCGCTGCGCGACGCGACGATCACGTCGGCGCCTTGCGCCTTGGCGAGTTCGGCGGTCGCCAGACCGATGCCGGACGAGCCTCCGACAACGACGATTTTCTTTCCTGCGAGCAACATGCGGTCTCCCCGGGGTTTAATGTGCGCGCACTTAACCATGCGAGACCGGCGTCAACAATCGCGCATGTGTTTCACAGGGAGAAACGAAACGCGTTCAGACGCGCCGCAGCCGGCCCATCAGCCAGAAAGCATAGACGCCCGCCAGCCCCAATCCGAGCCCGAACCAGGTGATGGCGTATTGCAAGTGATTGTCCGGTAGATGCACTTCGATCTTGCCGGGCAACGGCAGGCCGCCGGCCGGTATCGGCGCTTCCTGATCGATGTAGAAGGGCGCGGTGACCGCCCACTTCTTTGCCGCCGCCATCGCTGCGGTGTCGCGCACGTACCAGACGTCGGTCTTCGGATCGTCGGCCGGCGTGAATAGGCCGCGCGCTTCAGGCCAGCGCAAGGCGCCGACGATCTGGACGTTACCGCGCGGCGCGCCTTCGCCGCGGGTCGCCAGGCCCTTGCGCTCCATCGGCACGAAGCCGCGATTGACCAGCACGACAGCGCCATCGGCAAGCCTGGCCGGCGCGAAGACCCAGTAGCCGGGCACTTTGATATCGGGGCGCAGCGACGAGCCGCTGGTGTAGACCAGCGCCTCCTCGCCCGGCAGGAACTCGGCCGTAAAGACGACGCGGGAGAATTCGTCGTCGCCCTGCGTCAGCCGCGGCCAATCGCCGCGCGAGGGCAGGCCGCCGGGCGCGCGCGCAATGCGCTGCGTCACGGTCTCGATCAGATTCTCTTTCCAGGTCTTGCGCTCGAGCTGCCAAAAGCCAAGCCCGAGCAGGATGGTGACGCAGACCGCGGCCGATACGGTTGCGCCGAGTACGCTCCCTCTGGCGAGCGGCAGACTCAAGCGTCGCCCCGCCGCTCGAGGCGGCCTTCTTGCGCCTTATGATGGTATTGCAGCGCGATCAGCAGCCCCTTGATGAGCCGCAGCGGCGCCAGCGTGACTAAGAGGATCAGCGGCAGCCACAGCGCGGCGTGCAGCCAATAAGGCGGTTGATAGACCACTTCGGTCATTAGCGCCGCGAACACGACGATGGCGCCGCCGATCAGGATCACGAACACCGCCGGGCCGTCGCCGGCGTCGGCGAAGCTGAAGTCGAGGCCACATTTCTCGCAGGCCGGCCGCAGGTTCAGGAAGCCTTGGAACAGATGACCCTCCCCGCATTGGGGGCAGCGGCCGCGCAGGCCGCGGGAGATCGGCAAGGCGGTGGGCGATGCGGACATGAGTGTGACCCCTACCAAAACAAAGGGGCGGCGCCGTGACGCCGCCCCTTCGCGATTGAGAAACAAGCGGCGATCACTCCGGGTGCGGCACGCCCGCGCCCCAGACGTAAATGCAGGCAAACAGGAACAGCCAGACCACGTCGACGAAGTGCCAGTACCAGGCGGCAAACTCGAAGCCGAGGTGCTGGGTCGGCGTGAAGTGGCCGTTGAGGGTGCGCACCAGGCAGACGATCAGGAAGATGGTGCCGATCAGTACGTGCGCTCCATGGAAGCCGGTCGCCATGAAGAAGGTGGCGCCGTAGATGTTGCCGCTAAAGGCGAAGGCCGCGTGCGAATATTCATAGGCCTGCACGCAGGTGAAGGTGGCGCCAAGGATAATGGTCAGCAGCAGGCCCCATTTCACGCCCTGGCGGTCGTTTTCCAACAGCGCGTGATGCGCCCAGGTCACCGTAGTGCCCGAGGTCAAGAGGATCAGAGTGTTCAAGAGCGGCAGGTGCCAGGGATCGAAGGTCTGGATGCCGGTCGGCGGCCAGACGCCATGGGTGAAGGCCGTGCGCGCGACGTCATGCACGTCGTTGGGGAACAGCGCGGTATTGAAGTAGGCCCAGAACCAAGCGACGAAGAACATCACTTCCGAGGCGATAAACAGGATCATGCCGTAGCGGTGCGAGATCTGCACCACGCGGGTGTGGAAGCCTTCGAACTGCGCCTCGCGGATCACGTCGCGCCACCAGGCCACGAAGGTATAAAGCACGCCCAAGACGCCGAGGCCGAACACCAGCGGCGCCGCGGTGTACATGTGGTGCATCCAGCTGATGGCGCCGACCGCCATGACGAAGGCCGCCGTCGCGCCGACCGCCGGCCACGGGCTCGGATCGACCAGATGGTAATCGTGATGCTTGGTGTGCGCGTCGGCCATAACCCCAGTCTCCTATTGTCCTTTGCGCATGATCCTATCCGAAAACCGGTTCCCACTTTTCGGGATCATGCGCGTTATAACTTGCTCTTGTTCGCGTCCGGCGCTTCGGCGACCGGCTGCGCCGGCTCCCGCAGCCGGTAGAAGGTGTAAGATAGCGTAATGGTGTTGAGATCGTCCTGCTCGCTGTCCTTGGCGATCTCGGGATCGACATAGAAAACAACGGTCATCTCGCGCGTTTCACCCGCTTTCAGCGTCTGCTGGGTGAAACAGAAGCAGTTGATTTTGGTGAAGTAGGAGCCGACCTGCGGCGGCGACACGTTGTAGCCGGCCTGTGCGGTGATCTCGCGCGCCGCTTCGTTGACCACCTTGTAGTGGACGGTCGCGACTTCGCCGATGTGGATCTTGATTTCATTCTGCTCCGGCTCGAAACGCCAGGGCAGCCCGGGCGCGACGTTGGAATCGAAGCGGATGGAAATCTCGCGGCCGAGCACCTGCGTGAGCGCCGGCGCCTTTTCGGCGACCTGCGTGGTGCCGCCGAAACCGGTGGTCTTGCAGAACCAAGTGTAGAACGGCACCGAGGCATAGGCCGCGCCGACCATGGCGGCGACGAATACGCCGCAGCAGGCGGCGACGATGACGTCGCGCCGCAGCAGGCTGTTATTGGCGCGTGGTGCGGGCTGGTTCATGGGTCACATCGGCCTGACGAGAACCATCGGACCCTTCACCAGGGTCATCACGTAAAACAGCAGGACCAGCGCGGCAAGCGACAGCGCGATCGCGATCGAACGCGAGCGCCGGGCGCGCTTCTGCGCCTCGGTCAGAACGACGCCATCGTCTTTATCTCGCTCGGTCATCACGCTTCCCATGCTCATACAGCGACTCGGGCGATCAGCCCGCCCCAGCCGCGCTCGACCAGCAGTACCGCAAACAGCAGGAACAGGTACAGGATCGAAAAAGCGAAAAGGTTTTTGGCGGCGCGCTCGACCGGGCGGCGCTCGCGGAACACCTGCCACGCCAGCAGCAGCATGATTGCACCGGTCACGACCGACGTGACGCCGTAGAGCGCACCGGCAAAGCCGAGCGGCCACGGCGCGATGCCGACCGGCACCAGGAGCAGCGTGTAAAGCAGGATATGGCGGCGCGTGCTGACTTCGCCGGCCACCACCGGCAGCATCGGAATGCCGGCGCGGGCATATTCCTCGCTGCGATAGAGCGCGAGCGCCCAAAAATGCGGCGGCGTCCACATGAAGATGATGGCGAAGAGCAGGATCGGCTCGAGCGACAGCGACCCGGTCACCGCGGCCCAGCCGATCACCGGCGGAAAGGCGCCGGCGGCGCCGCCGATCACGATGTTCTGCGGCGTCGAGCGCTTTAGCCACATCGTATAGACGACGGCATAAAAGAAGATCGTGAAGGCGAGCAGCGCGGCGCTCAGCACGTTGACCAAGAGGCCGAGCACGACCACGGCAAAGCACGACAAGGTCAGACCGAAAGCCAGCGCCTCGCCCGGCTGGACGCGCCCCATCGGCACCGGACGGCGCGCGGTGCGCGTCATCAGGGCGTCGATGTCGGCGTCGAACCACATGTTGAGCGCGCCCGACGCGCCGGCGCCGACTGCGATGCAGAGCAGCGCGGTGAAGGCCGTCACCGGGTGCAGACTTCCCGGCGCGACCGCCAGGCCGACCAGCGCCGTGAACACCACCAGCGACATCACCCGCGGTTTCAGCAGCGCGATGTAATCGCCGACCGTCGCCAGGCTCGGTTCGGCGAGAACCTGCCCGTCGATCGGTCCGCGGAGTTCTGCGCCTTCGCTGATGAGCGACATGGTTTGGCCGGGTGACCCTTACTTGATGCGGGGCAGCGTTTCGAACTGATGGAACGGCGGCGGCGACGACAGCGTCCATTCCAGCGTGGTGGCGCCGACGCCCCACGGATTGTCACCGGCGATGCGCTTCTTGGCGAAGGCCTCGATGACGCCGGCCAGGAAGATGATGACGCCGAAGCCCGAGATATAGGAGCCGTAGGACGACACCAGGTTCCAGCCCGCAAAGGCATCCGGATAGTCGATGTAGCGGCGCGGCATGCCGGCGAGGCCGAGGAAATGCTGCGGGAAGAACACCAGGTTGACGCCGACGAAGGTGACCCAGAAGTGCAGCTTGCCGATGGTCTCGTTGTACATGTAGCCGGAAATCTTCGGGAACCAGTAGTACCAGCCGCCGAAGATGGCAAACACGGCACCGAGCGACAGCACGTAGTGGAAGTGCGCGACGACGTAATACGTATCCTGGAGAACGCGATCGACGCCGGCGTTCGACAGCACGACGCCGGTGACGCCGCCGAGCGTGAACAGGAAGATGAAGCCCAGCGCCCACAGCATCGGGGTGCGGAATTCGATCGAACCGCCCCACATCGTGGCGATCCAGGAGAAGATCTTCACGCCGGTCGGCACCGCGATGACCATGGTGGCGGCGATGAAGTAGGCCTGCGCGCCGGTCGACAGACCGACGGTGTACATGTGATGCGCCCAGACGACGAAGCCGACGGCGCCGATCGAGACCATGGCGTAAGCCATGCCAAGATAGCCGAACACCGGCTTGCGGCTGAAGGTGGCGACGATCTGGCTGATCATGCCGAAGCCCGGCAAGATCAGAATGTAAACTTCAGGATGGCCGAAGAACCAGAACAGATGCTGGTACAAAATCGGATCGCCGCCGTTTTCGCCCGAGAAGAACGTGGTGCCGAAATTGCGGTCGGTCAGCAGCATGGTGATCGCGCCGGCGAGCACCGGCAGCGACAACAGCAGCAGGAACACGGTCACCAGGATCGACCACACGAACAGCGGCATCTTGTGCAGCGTCATGCCGGGGGCGCGCATGTTGAAGATGGTGGTGATGAAGTTGATGGCGCCGAGGATCGACGAAGCGCCCGCCAAGTGCAGCGAGAGAATGGCGAAGTCGACCGCCGGCCCCGGATGGCCCGAGGTCGACAGCGGCGCATACAGCGTCCAGCCGGCGCCGACGCCGTTGGAGCCGGGTTCGCCTTCGACGAACATCGAGATGATCAGCAGCGAGAACGACGCCGGCAGCAGCCAGAACGAGATGTTGTTCATGCGCGGGAACGCCATATCGGGCGCGCCGATCATCAGCGGCACGAACCAGTTGCCGAAGCCGCCGATCATCGCCGGCATCACCATGAAGAAGATCATGATCAGGCCGTGGCCGGTAACGAACACGTTGTATTCGTGCGGGGTCGGGAAAAACTGAATGCCGGGATGGGCGAGTTCGATGCGGATGGCGATCGACAAGAGGCCGCCGATGATGCCGGCCATGATCGCGAACACCAGGTACATCGTGCCGATGTCCTTGTGGTTCGTCGAATACACGAAACGGCGCCATCCGGTCGGATTATGGTGCTCTTCGTGATGGGCTTCGTGTGCGCCGTGTGCCGCTGCGTTGCTTGCCATCTTGCTTGTCCTTCGACCCTTGTCGTTTATCGGTTCGCGGCGTCGGCCGCGGCAACCGCGGTCGGACGAACGCTATCGTCGGTGGCGTATTTCTTCTTCGCCTGATCGAGCCAGGCGGTGTATTCGGCGTCGTTCACGACGCGCACCGCGATCGGCATGAAGGCGTGATCCTTGCCGCAAAGCTCGGAACACTGGCCGTAATACATGCCTTCGCGCTCGGCCTTGAACCAGGTTTCGTTGACGCGGCCCGGGATGGCGTCGATCTTGATGCCGAAGGCCGGGATCGCGAAGGAGTGGATGACGTCGGCGCCGGTGGTGAGGATGCGCACGATCTTGTTGACCGGCACGACGATCTCGTTGTCGACCGCCAGCAGGCGGGGCTGGCCCGGCTTGAGGTCCTTGGTCTGCACCATCAGCGAATCGAATTCGAATTTATTGTCCGGATAGCTGTAGCTCCAGAACCACTGCTTGCCGGTCGCCTTGACCGTCACGTCGGCCGGCGGGGTGTTGAGTTGATAAAACAGCAGCCGGAACGACGGCACCGCGATGGTGACCAGTATCAGCACCGGAACCACGGTCCAGATCACTTCGATCATGGTGTTGTGCGTGGTGCGCGACGGCACCGGGTTGCTCTTGGCGTTGAACTTCACCACCACGATGACGAGCAGTGCCAGCACGAAGAGCGTGATCGCCACGATGATGTAGAGCAGAAAATCGTGGAACCAGATGATGTTATCCATCACCGGGGTGGCGCCCTGCTGGAGGCCGAGTTGCCAGGGCTCCGGCTGACCGGTCGCGGCCAAGGCGGCGCCTCCGGCGAAAACTGTCACGTAAGTGACGATGAATGCGACCAACCGCTTGAGCACCAGCATTGTCGAATGCGCTCCCTCGACGAGAAAAACGGCCCGGACAAGGCCCTCTTAGGTCCCATTTTGCCGCCCACCACAGGCAGGATGTTCGGCGCAGCCCCGCTCGACACGGCATTTTGCCACGGGCGTGGCAGCTTGAAGCGGTGCGGCGGGACGGGGGGAAATCCCGGCTTCTCAAACCACAATTCGGGGCCTGCTGCAATGCACGTCATAGGCTGGCCCATGCGACAATCGGCTTATGTTGGGGACCGTTTCGGGACCCCCGATGACGCCGTATTTACGCCACGTCGCAAGCGCCCTTGACGGACGGCCAATTGCTGCCGCGCGCTAGCTCTTGCGTAACTGAACCGGGCCGGGCATGACCCCACCGGAATGAATTAAACTGGGTGCGGGGGCAGCGATTCGGGCGCCGATTCGGCCTCTACGCCGCTCCGGCAGCGACCACCCGCTGGATCTGTCGTCCCAAAAGGATTGAGCGATGGAGTTTTTCAATCAAAACAGGCGATCGCCGGCGCGCCGAGGGGGCCTTATGGCTCTCGCGCTTGCCGTGGCCTTGCTCGCGGCCGCGACCGAACGTGCCGCGGCTCAAGGCGCCGTGAAATCGGTGCATAAAGACTGGCAGATCCGCTGCGATACCCCGCCTGGCGCTAAATCCGAACAATGCGCTCTCATTCAGAGCGTGACCGCCGAGGACCGCGCCAATGTCGGCCTAACCGTCATCGTACTGAAAACCGCCGACGCCAAGAGCCGATTGATGCGCGTCGTGGCGCCTCTCGGTGTGTTGTTACCGTCCGGCCTGGGCTTGAAAATCGACAACAACGACGTCGGCCGCGCCGGTTTCGTACGCTGCCTGCCCAATGGCTGTATCGCCGAGGTCGTGATGGACGACGAACTGATCAAAAAATTGCGCACCGGCAAGGCCGCAACTTTCATTATTTTTCAGACGCCGGAGGAAGGCATCGGCTTTCCCATGAGCCTCAACGGCTTCGGCGAGGGCTACGATAAGTTACCCTGATTTTGCTGACCCTCGCCTTCCCCGCCCGATCCGTGGATACTGGACGAAAAGGCGCGTGGGAGGACACCAATGACGTCGTCGGCAGAAAAATTCGGACGCGCGCTGGGCAAAGCCGTCAGAGGCGCCGCCACCGTTCTGAACGAAGACAAAAAAGACCCGCTGATATTCCGAACCAACATCAAGGACGTGCCGAAGGTCGGCGGCCTCGCGCGAGACGACGGCTGGATCGATACGCAGGTGCAATTCCTGATCGACAAGACATCCGCCGATGCCGATCATGTCGTCGGCCGGACCGTGCTCCGCCCCGGCGCGCGCCATGAGAACCATCGTCATCGCAATTGCGACGCATTTTTCGTCGTGCTGAAGGGCCACGGCATGATCTACACCGACAAAGGTGACACGCCGTCGGCCGAAGGCGACGTGGTGTATTTGCCGCGCGGCTGCTGGCACGGCTTCAACAACACCTCGAGCGAGGATGTCGTGCTGTTTTGGGGCTTGATGGGCGCCGGCTCGATTGAAGATTCAGGCTACGAAGTCCATCCGGAGCGTGTTCGCGCATGATCCCGAAAAGTGGGCACCGGTTTTCGGATAAGATCGTGCGCAAAGGTCAAAAATAATGAAAGCCTGGGACCACCCGCTCATTCAAAAAGGCATGCCGCTGCAACTGGCGAAGCGCAACGCCCGCATCGCCGCCGGCGAACGGCCGCTCGGCTGGAAAGTCGGCCTCGGCGCGCCGGCCAGCATGCAGAAGGTCGGCATCGCCATGCCAATCGTCGGCTACCTGATGCAGCGCGCGCTGCTGCTGTCGGGCTCGACGGTGTCGCTCGCCGGCTGGGTCAAACCGGTGGCCGAGCCGGAAATCTGCGTGCGCATGATGAGCGACCTGCGCGGCGGGGCGACCGCGGATACGGCGCTGGCTGCGATCAAGGAGATATTCCCCGCCATCGAACTCGCCGACATGGATCCGGCGCCGACGGCGGACAATCTCGATGCCGTGCTCGAAGCCGACATTTTTCAACGCCACGTCATCTTGTGCGGCAATACGCGCTTCGGCGGCTCGACCGCAGGCCTCACCTCGCGCGTGATCCGCAAGGACGCGCAGTTTGCGAATACCACCGACCCCGAAGCGCTGACCGGCAAGCTGCCAGACATCGTCGCCCACGTCGCCAACACGCTGGCGGCCTTCGGCGAGAAGCTGTCGGCCGGCGACGTCATCATCACCGGCTCGATCACGCCGCCGATCATGTTGGGGCCGGACGACACCGACATCACTCACGCGCTCGATCCGATCGGGGAAGTCAGCGTGAGTTTTTCGTGCGATTAGCGCACGTCAAACACCAGCTTGCCCTTCAGATGGCGGCCCTCGCTGACCTTGTGGGCTTCTGCCGCCTGGCTGAGCTTGTAATGCGTGATCGCGGGCGGCTTGACCGCGCCGATCTTCAGCAACTCCAGCAAGCGCAGCAGATGCGCGCGGTCGCGCTTGACGTCGGGCTTCAGCGTCTCGACGTCGGCGCGCGTCACGCCGTCCGGCCCCGGTGAGATCCACACCAGCCGTCCGCCGGACTTCAATACCTTGTAACTACCTTCGCGCACCAGACCGCCGACGGTGTCGAACACCACGTCGCAGACGGGACCGATTTTGGTGAAGTCTTCCTTGTTGTAATCGATGACCTGGTCGGCGCCGAGGCCCCGCACATAATCGTGGTTGCCGGCGCTGGCGGTGGTGATCACCTTGGCGCCGATGTGCTTGGCTAGCTGGATGGCAAAGCTCGCGACGCCGCCGGCGCCGCCCTGGATGAGAATGGTCTGCCCGGCCTTAAGATGCGCGGTATCCTCGATCGCCGTCAGCGCCGTCAGGCTGACGAGGCCGAGCGCCGCCGCGTCGGTATGGCTGAGGTTCGCCGGCTTCTTGGCGACGATGGCGGCCTTGATCGCGATCTTTTCCGCATAGGCGCCTTCGATGCCCTGGTCGGTCACGCCGAACACGGCATCGCCCACGGCGATATCGGTGACGTTGGCGCCGACATGTGAAACGATGCCGGAGAAGTCACGGCCGAGAATGTGCGGAAACTTTTTGAGCTGATAGGCGCCCTTGCCGTTCCGCACCTTTTGGTCGGCGCCGTTAACGGAAGCGGCGTGAATTTCGACCACGACCTCACCCGGACCTGCGACCGGGTCCGGCGCCTCGCCGAGATGCAGGTTGTCGGCGCCGCCGTGCTGGTCCAGCAATACAGCTTTCATGATCGTTCTCCGAATGTAAGCGGACGCTGGCGATAGCGCGGTATCCGTCTGCTGCCAAGTGCACAGGCACATCGATGATACCGGCTTTTGTCTTAGGGGAGATCGCTTGTGCTTTGCGCTCAACTTGCCCAAGGGCGCGAAAGTTCTCGCGCCATCGGCCGTTCCCGCCGCCGGGCAGATGTACACCGACGCCGAGGGTTTGAAGGATCATCCGACGCCGGAGGCAATGACGGCAGCCGACATCATGGCGACGAAGGCGGAGTATGTGAACGCCGCGACCAACGCCGTGAAGGCCGGCTTCGACGGTATCGAACTGCATGGCGCCAACGGTTATCTGCTGGAGCAGTTCATCCGGCCGAATTCCAATACCCGTACCGATCAGTACGGCGGCTCCATCGAGAACCGCGCGCGTTTCGTGCTCGAGATCGCCGAAGCGACCGCCGCGGCCATCGGCAAGGACAAAGTCGGCATAAGGCTGTCGCCCTTCGGCGTGTTCAATGACATGCCGCTCTATCCGGAGATGGAAGCGGACTATGCTTATCTCGCCGGCAAACTGAACGACCTCGGACTGGTCTATGTCCACCTCGTCGATCACTCGTCGCAGGGCGCGCCGGTGGTGCCCGATTCGATCAAAGCGACCTTCCGCAAGACCTTCACGCGGACGCTGATTCTCTCCGGCGGCTACGACGCCGCGCGGGCCGAAGCAGACCTGGAGGCAAAGAAGGCCGACCTGATCGCCTTCGGCAAGGCGTTCCTCGCCAACCCGGACCTGGTCGAACGCTGGAAAGCGAAAGCCGCGCTCAACGCCTTCGACGCCAGCACGTTCTATACGCCGGGACCTAAGGGCTACACCGACTACCCGGCGCTGACGGCTTAAGGACGAAAGATGCGTGGCGGGATCCCTGCCACGCATCTCCTTTTTGTGCGTCCGCCAAGCTGGTAGACGGGCGCCATGATTCCCTGGAAACTTCTCGACACAGCCAAAGTGCCCGGCGGCGACGAAGAGCTGCGCCTGAAACAGCGCGGCAGCGAATTCGTCATCGCGCTCGGCGACAATCAACTGATGAGCAACCGGCTCAGCGCCACCGAGCAGGCGCTGGCGACCATGGCTTGCGACGGAATGCGCAGCGCCAAGGCGCCGCGCATTCTGATCGGCGGGCTCGGCATGGGCTTCACCTTGCGCGCGGCGCTGAAGATCTTGGGACCGGACGCGCGTATCGCCGTCGCCGAACTAGTCCCGGCGGTCGTGCGCTGGGCGCGCGGCCCGATGGCCGAGCTTTTCGGCGGCTGCCTCGACGATCCGCGTGTCATCATCCACGAGAAAGATGTCGGTGAACTGATCCGAGCGGCGCGGCTGGAATACGACGCGATACTGCTGGACGTCGACAACGGCCCGGAGGGCTTGAGCCGCGTCGCCAACGACGCACTCTATGACAACAAAGGCTTGCGCGCGGCGCACGCCGCGTTGCGCCCCGGCGGCGTGCTGGCAATCTGGTCGTCGGCGCCGCATCCGGAATTCGCCGCGCGGCTGCGGCAGACCAAATTCGCCGTGAAGGAAATCGCGGTGCGCGCCAAAGGCCCGCGCGGCGGCGCCCAGCATCTGATCTGGACGGCGACACGGGCCAAACGCTGACGTTTGCCAAGGCTTTGCCACGGGAAACAGCACAAATGCGCTCCCCGGGCGACCTCGCAGAATCGCCACAGACGCCCTATCTGATGGTCTGAACGCCGACATCGGAGCCTTATTATGGACGAAAATATTTCCTCGCTGATCGATCGCGCCGGGCTCGATAAAGCCAAGGTCCGCCAGTTGATCGGTCGCGGCCTGGAAGGCGCCGACGACGGCGAATTGTTCCTCGAATACAAGCAATCCGAGGTGCTGGCCTTCGACAATGGCCGGCTCAAGCAGGCGACCTACGACACCTCGCAAGGTTTCGGCCTGCGCGCCGTCAAGGGCGAAGCGGTGGGCTATGCCCATGCCTCCGATCTGTCGGAAGGCGCGCTGGCGCGGGCCGCCGAAGCCGTGCGCGCGGTCAAAAGCGGCCACACCGGCATTTATGCCGACGCGCCGGGCCGCACCAACCGCAAGCTCTACGGCGACGACAATCCGCTGGCGGCGCAGCCCTTCGAGTCGAAGGTGAAACTACTCGAGACCATGGACGCCTATGCCCGCGCCAAGGATCCGCGGGTGCGGCAGGTCACCGTCAGCATCGCCGCCACCTGGCAGGTGGTCGAAATTTTGCGCGCCGACGGTGAGACCTATCGCGACATCCGGCCGCTGGTGCGGCTCAATGTCTCGGTCGTGACCGGCGACGGCGACCGCCAGGAGTCGGGCAGCACCGGCATCGGCGGCCGCGAAGGTTACGAGCGCTTCATCGCCACCAACAACTGGCAAGCCGCCGTTGACGAGGCGTTGCGCCAGTCGCTGGTCAATCTCGAAGCGGTCGCGGCGCCGGCCGGCGAAATGGACGTCGTCCTCGGCGCCGGTTGGCCCGGCGTCATGCTGCACGAAGCCGTCGGCCACGGCCTGGAAGGCGACTTCAACCGCAAGAAGACGTCGGCCTTCGCCGGCCTGATGGGCCAGCGCGTCGCCGCCAAGGGGGTCACCGTCATCGACGATGGCACCATCGCCTCGCGCCGCGGTTCGCTGTCGATCGACGACGAAGGCACGCCGACCAACCGCACCGTGTTGATCGAAGACGGCATTCTGGTCGGCTACATGCAGGACCGCCAGAACGCCCGGCTGATGAACATGAAACCGACCGGCAACGGCCGGCGCGAATCTCATGCCCACGTGCCGATGCCGCGCATGACCAACACGGCGATGCTGGCGGGTGACAAGGACCCGGCCGAGATCATCGCCTCGGTGAAAAACGGCCTTTATGCCGTGAACTTCGGCGGCGGCCAGGTCGACATCACCTCTGGCAAATACGTGTTCCAGTGCACCGAGGCCTACAAGATCGAGAACGGCAAGGTCACTGCGCCGGTCAAGGGCGCCATGCTGATCGGCAACGGACCGACCGACCTGCACCGCATCACCATGATCGGCAACGACTTCGCGCTCGATCCCGGCATCGGCACCTGCGGCAAGAACGGCCAGGGCGTGCCGGTTGGCGTCGGTCAGCCCAGCTTGCGCATGGACCGCATCACCGTGGGAGGCACCGCATGACCGACGTTGCAGTCACGCCGCGCAAACATCATCTGCTGAAGTCGGTCGCGGAGCTCGCCGGCATCGTCCTGCTGGTGGCAGCGGCCAAAACCGCGATCGCCGAGCCGTTCTACGTGCCCTCCGGCTCGATGGAGCCAACGCTGTTAATCGGCGACGAGTTGCTGGCGACGAAATATCCCTATGGCTACAGCGCCGCGTCGCTGCCGGCTTTCATCGTGCTGCCGACCAACAACCGCTATCTCGGCGCGCTGCCGCAGCGCGGCGACGTTGTCGTATTCCGCTGGCCTGGCGACCGCGCCCAGGTCTGGGTCAAGCGCGTCATCGGGCTGCCCGGCGACCGCATCGCGCTGCGCGACGGCCGCGTCTCGATTAACGGCAAGCCGGTGGGCATTCGCGCGGCTGGGCCGGGTCAAGCCAAGACCGAGGACGGCTCACAAATTCCGGCGGCGCGTTTCGTCGAGACCATCGACAATCGCGAGCACGACATCTTCAAGCTGACGGCGAACAATTCGCTCGACAATATTCCGGAGACCACCGTGCCGCCGGATCATCTGTTCGTCATGGGTGACAACCGCGACAATTCCGCCGACAGCCGCGTGCCGCTGGCGGAAGGCGGCGTCGGCATGCTGCCGGTCGCCAATCTGGTCGGCCGCGTCGACGGCATCGTCGGCTCGTGGGATCTCGGCATGAAGAACCAGCCGGTGTGGACCTGGGCCTCGGGCTTGCGGCTGTCGCGGTTTTTTAGCGCGGTGAAGTGATTCGCGCTCGAAGCGCCGGTAAGGAAGAAGCATTGCCCGCGGCAATGTAAGCCCGCAGGCAATGCTGGATCGGCAAAAAGACGTCACGCAGCTGCGTGTCGGCCTGCCGCGAGGTCCCTGACGGCTTCAGTGGTCAGGGGCTGGCCGCCGATGCCCCACTCGCCGCTCGCGACTTCCGAAATCTTCACCCAAGTCACGCCGCGCATGTTTTCGCCTTCGATCGAAACCATGGCATCGGTCAGTTTTTGGATGATCTGCCGCTTTTGCTCAGGGTTGAAGACTTTCTCGATCAAATGGACCTCTATCAAAGGCATTATCGTGCTCCCTCTGTGTTGGCCGTCCCCGGATGAGGACACCGGCGACACCATGCACACCGCAGCCAATCAAGACTTTCAGAAAGCAATGATTTAAGCTCCAGATGTTCGTTAGAGGCTTGTGAGACGTTGCCGTCCCAGACGCTATTGGCCCACGAATGAAGCTGAGCTTTGACGACTGTGAGATCGATATCGAGCGCCGGGAGCTCAGGCGTGCTGAGGCCCCGATCCATGTCGAGCCGCAAGTCTTCGACCTGCTGGTTTATCTCGTGCAGAATCGCGACCGTGTCATCACCAAGGACGATCTCATTGCATCGGTCTGGGACGGCCGGATCGTGTCAGATTCGACTTTGACCAGCAGGATCAATTCGGCGCGCAAGGCGATCGGCGACAGCGGCGAGCAGCAAAATCTGATCCGCACCATCCCGCGCAAAGGCATTCGCTTCGTCGGGGTCTTGCGCGACGAACCTGTCACACCGGCCACGGAGCCAGCCGAGCCGGCTCGGACCTTCCCTCTGCCTGACAAGCCGTCTATCGCCGTGCTGCCCTTCGACAATCTGTCCGCCGACCCGGACCATGCCTATCTGGCGGACGGCATTGTTGAAGCAATCACCGCGGCACTGTCGCGTATTCGTTCATTCTTTGTGATCGCTCGCAACTCCGCGTTCACCTACAAAGGCCGGGCGATGAACGTGCGCGACATCGGTCGCGAACTCGGCGTCGCCTATCTACTGGAAGGCAGCATTCAGAAGTCCGCCAACCGCGTGCGAATTATCGTGCAGCTCATCGAAACCGCCGGCGGCGCGCATATTTGGACCGCCCATTACGACGGGACCATCGATGACATCTTCGATCTGCAGGACCGCATAACGGAACAAGTCGCGGGCGCGCTTCAGCCGTCCATCCGCATCGCCGAGATCGAGCGTTCGCAACGAAAGCGGCCACAGGACTTGGGCGCCTATGATTATACAATGCGCGCGATGCCCCATGTTTGGGCGCTCGCGAAAGAAGATAGCGGCAAGGCTCTCGAACTGCTCAACAAGGCGCTTGCGATTGATCCCGAATACCCGCTTGCCTTGTCGCTTGCCGGCTGGTGCCATGCCCAACGCTCGGTCTACAATTGGGAAGAAGACATCGCGGGAAGCCAAGCCTCGGCACGACGACTGGCCGAACGAGCGGCTGAACTCAGCGCCAATGATCCGCTGACGCTGGCCGTTCTTGGTGCGGTCCACACTTTCGTGCGTAATTATGGAACGGCGCGGGTACTGCTGGAGCGCGCGCTCGCACTGGACCCCAACGCTGCTTGGGCTTGGAGCCGCCTGGGATGGCTTGAGAACTATTCCGACCGGCCGGAGCGTGCGCTTGAGAATTTCGAGCGCGCGTTTCGATTGAGTCCCCTCGACCCCATGAATTTCAACAATTATGTCGGCATAGGTTCCGCGCATGAAGTCATGCAGGATTATGAAAAGGCTGCGGCATTCTATCGACGGGCGATCGAGGAACGGCCCAACGCCATGTGGATCTACCGTCATCTGGCGTCCTCGTTGTCCGGTGCCGGCCGGATGGAGGAGGCCAAGCAGGCCTACGCGGAAATGATGCGAACCTATCCCGGTTTAACCGTCGCGAAGTACAAGCAGGCGATGGTCTTCTCGGAACCGGTTCTTGAACGTATGGCTGTGAATTTCAGGAAGCTGGGCTTGCCGAATTAATGCGGACACGCACACTGAACCGGCTAGCGCACCACCCCTGAAATGCAGCACGGCTTTGAGCGCGGCGGCTTGAGGCTGTCCTTCAAATAGCAACGCGGCGTCACGCTGATATAGCCGGGCCGCGCATAGGTCCAGGCGCGGCATTTGTTGTCGTTCTCGCAAGCCGCCTTGCAGGCGGCGCCGGTCGGATCCAGCGGAATGTCGAAATAGCGATAGTCGCCGCCGAGCCGGTCGATGTTGAACTCGAGCGTCGTGCCGCGCGGCTCGATCACGCCGGCGCCCCGCACGCCGGAGACGCAGCAGGCGTCCTCGTTGCGCGGCGTTACTTTGTTTTTCAGCCAGCAGGTCGCGGTCGTCGTCGTGGTGCGCGGATAGGAGAAGCTCCAGGCCCTGCAGCGCGCGTCGCGTTCGCAACGCGCGGCGCAGAGCGCGGGATCGCCGTTGCGGATCGGAAATGAGGTATAGTCGCCGCCACGGCGATCGAAGCCCGATTGGGCCTGCGCGCCGCCGCCGAGCGCGACCACGACCAGCGCCACTGCGCCTATCAGTCCGACCAGACGCCGCATGTCCTGAGTGCTCCCCTCGGGCCATGCTAACGCAATCGCGCACGAAAAGTCCCTGAGCGGAAACAGGCGAGGCGAATTTTACGAAAATTTGCGCCCGCCAGAGGGGCTGGCGGGCGCAGGATCCGGCCGCGAGAGGGGTATGTCGCGGGTGTCCGGATCGCGGCCGATGAGAGGGATCGGCCGTTTGGCGGTATTCGTTACTCAGACGGCGTGGCGCGCCGGGCGGTCGAGCCGCGGCCGATGAAAGCCGCTGGCGATGCCCGCGCCGCCTTGCGTGCGCAAGACAGGACGATTCATCCTCCGTTCGATGGCGCGCTCGCGTAACAGCGCGGTCGGATCCTCCCAGAACGGCTCCGAGAAGGCGTCCGCCACATCGGCGTGCGTAATCCCAATATCAGCCAGCAGGCGCCGATCGAGCTTGGCCAGTTGGCGGGCCTGGCGCCGGTGACGGCGGGCGCGCGCAACGAGTTTCAGCCAATGGGCCCCGAAAACGACCAGCGGCGCGATGGCGCGCGTCAGGGCGCTGCCAGCGATCGGGAGGACGGGAAAATGTGCGCTCATGTCAGGCTCCATCGGTATGGGATTGAGGGGCAAATTCGGCCGGAACACCCGGCCGCGGCCACCCGAATCCTCCACCCGATTGCGGATGGGCAGCATAAATGGACCCAGGGGATTGATTAGTAAAACGAATGTTTCTAATCTAACTCATCAGCTTAGGTGATATGATTTGCCGGCCAGAAACGGCGGCTTTTCGAGGATTTGCGCCAAAGGACAACCTCATGACCGCACTGCTCGACATCGACCAACTGCGCAGCTTTATCGCCATCGCCGAGACCGGCAGCTTCACCAAGGCGGCCGAGGTCGTGAACAAGACCCAGTCGGCCGTGTCGATGCAGATGAAACGGCTGGAGGAGCGCCTCGACCGCCCGGTCTTCGCGCGCGACGGCCGCGCCTCCAAGCTCACCGAAGACGGCCAGCGCCTGCTCGATTACGCGCGCCGCATCGTCAAGCTCAACGTCGAAACTATCGCCGCGTTTTCGGACGCTGAGTTGTCGGGCCGCGTGCGCCTGGGAGTTCCCGATGATTACGCCGACCGTTATCTGCCGGAGATCATGGCGCGCTTCTCCCGCGCTTATCCGAGCGTCGAACTCAGCGTGCTGTGCGAACCGTCGGTCGATCTGCTCGAGCGCCTCGACGCCAACGAGATCGATCTCGCTATTGTCACCAATTGCGAAAGCAAGCGCGCCTCGGAAACTTTCCGCCGCGAGCGGCTGCTGTGGGTGACGTCGTCGCGGCACTCGGCGCATACGGAAGAACGCCTGCCGCTCGCGCTCGGCCGTCCGACCTGTAGCTGGCGGCGCATTGCGGTCGAAAAGCTCGAGTCGGTCGGGCGGCCCTACCGCGTGATCTATTCGAGTTCGAGCGCCGGCGCGGTCGCGGCCGCCGTACTCGCGGGATTGTCGGTGTCGGTGCTGCCCGAGTCAGGTTTACGCCCGGGCATGCGCGTGCTCACCTCCGCCGAAGGATTTCCCGAGTTGCCGAGTTGCCGCATCGGCCTCGTGCGCAGCGCTCACGAAACCACGGCGCTCGCGTCCGCCTTGGCTGAGCACATCGTGTCGTCGCTCGACAACCTGTCGGAAGCGGTGCAGGCGGCGGAGTAACTTTCCCCTCTCCCCGCAGTGCGGGTGAGGGAAAAATCAACAAATCTCCGCCACAGTCGCGTCGAGCGCGCGCATCAGATCCGCCGGCGCTAACTCGGCCTGCAAGCCGCGCCGCCCGCCATTGACGACGATTCGTTCGAAAACAAGCGCCGCCTGCTCGATAAACACGCGCACGCGTTTCTTCTGGCCGAAAGGCGATATGCCGCCGACGTGATAGCCGGTGAGCCGCTCGGCCTCCGCCGCGCCGAGCATCGACGCGCTCTTGGCCCCGGCCGCGTGCGCGAGCTTTTTCAGATTCACTTCGCGGTCGGAAGGCGCCAGCACGCAGACCACGTCGCCGGCGCGCGCCATGAGTGTCTTCAATAGCCGCGCCGGCTCGACGCCCAAAGCTTCCGCCGCCTGTATGCCGATGCGTTCGGCATGAGGGTCATAGTCATATTCATGCAGCGTGAAAGCGATGCCGGCTTTTTCCAGGGCGAGCGTAGCGGGCGTGGATTTCGCCATGATACGGCTCGTCAGTAAGCATATGCGTCGAAAATCGGCTCGACGGAATTATTCCACTCGTTGAAATACTTCTCCAGCAGTTCCTCCGCCGGCGTAATGCCGCGGGCGATGCTCTCTTCGAGCGGCCGCAGATAGCGCGTTTCGTCGCGGCCGTTGCGGTCGAGATGTTTGCGCCGCGCCAGACCCTTGGCCGCCAGCCGCAGCGTCTCTTGCGCCAGCGTGAACACGTTGCTGTTGCCGATTTCGGCGCGGAAGCCGCGCACCGGCACGTCGTCGCGCAATTTCTGCCGCTGGTGCGCGCTCCAGCCTTTGACCATCTCCCAGCAGGCATCGAGCGCTGCGTCGTCGTACAAAAGCCCGACCCAATAGGCCGTCAGCGACGGTAGCCTGCGCCACGGCCCACCATCGGCGCCACGCATTTCCAGATAACGCTTGAGCCGCACCTCGGGAAAAATCGTCGAGAGGTGGTTGGCCCAATCCGATATCGTCGGCCGCTCGCCCGGCAGCGCATCAAGCTTGCCGGCGAAGAAATCCTTGAACGATTTGCCCGACACGTCGATGTACTTATCGCCACGCTTGACGAAATACATCGGTACGTCGAGCGCATAATCGGTGTAGCGCTCGAAGCCCATGCCGTCTTCGAAGGCGAAAGGCAGCATGCCGGCGCGGTTGTTGTCGGTGTCGGTCCAGATTTGCGAGCGGAACGACAGAAAGCCGTTCGGCTTGCCCTCGGTGAACGGCGAATTGGCGAACAGCGCGGTCGCCACCGGCTGCAACGCCAGCGACACGCGCAGCTTTTTGACCATGTCGGCTTCCGACGAAAAGTCGAGGTTCGCCTGCACCGTGCAGGTGCGGTACATCATGTCGAGGCCGTATTGGCCGACCTTCGGCATGTAGTCGGTCATGATCTTATAGCGGCCTTTCGGCATTCGCGGCATGTCGGCGCGCGACCAGTTCGGCGTCATGCCCATGCCGAGAAAGCCGATCCCCAAGGGCTTGGCCACTTCGCGCACTTGGGCCAGATGGGCCATCAGTTCCGAGGCGGTCTGGTGCACGTTCTCGACCGGGGCGCCGGACAGTTCGAACTGGCCGCCCGGCTCCAGCGAAATGGCGCCGCCGCCGGTGACGTCGAACATGCCGATGATATTGTCGCCTTCCATGATCGGGTCCCAGCCGAGCAGGCCATGCATGCTTTCAAGCAGTGCGCGAATGCCGCGCGGGCCGGCATAGGGCACAGGCTTGTGCCCATCGATCGTGAAGACGAACTTCTCGTGCTCGGTGCCGACGCGGAATTGCGCCTTCGGCTTGTTGCCGGCCTCGAACCACGCGACGAGCTCGTCGCGCGTTTCGATGGGGGTCATGTCGATCTGATCGCGCGCCATTCGGGGGTCCGGCAGGATTTTCGGGATTGAAGCCCGAAAAGGGCCGCGACCTTAAACATGGGGCGTGGCAAAGGGCAATGCGAACGGAGCTATGCTGATTTGCGGCCTATGATCGATTGCCAGTTTCGCCGGGCGGTATTGAAATTGCGTGACCGCCTATAGTTCATTTTTTGTTCTTTACGTCGTCACGCCATCCGCTATTGATCTCAGCCATGCCCGATTTCACCCCGATCCAGGACGACGCCCTCAAAGCCGTTTCCGATTGGATGAAGGCCAAACCCGGCACCGGCAACACCCCGCAGGTATTCCGGCTGTTCGGCTTTGCCGGCACCGGCAAAACGACGCTCGCCAACCATATCGCCGACGACATCGACGGCGAGGTCAAGTTCGCGGCTTTCACCGGCAAAGCGGCGTCCGTCATGCGCGGCAAGGGCTGCCGCGGCGCCTCAACCATCCATAGCCTGATCTATCGCGCGCGCGAGAGCGGCGAGGAAGTGCCGAGCTTCGATTTGTGGGACGAGGCACCCGCCTCCAAGGCCGAAATGATCATCATCGACGAATGCTCGATGGTCGATGCTGAGCTCGGCCGCGACCTTTTATCGTTCGGTGTGCCTCTCTTGGTGCTGGGCGATCCGGCGCAACTGCCGCCGATCCAGGGCGGCGGGTTTTTCACCGAAGCCGAACCCGACGTGATGCTGACCGAAGTGCACCGCCAGGCACGCGATAATCCGATCGTGCGGCTGTCGATGGACATTCGCGCGGGGGAATATCTCGAGCCCGGCCGCTACGGCGAGAGCGAGGTGGTGCGTAAAGCCGATCTCGATCCGGAACGCGTGCTGAAGGCAGATCAGGTGCTGGTCGGCCGCAACAATACGCGGCGTGCCTACAATCAGCGCATGCGCGAGCGCCGCGGTTTCAAGGAAAAGATGCCCGAGGCCGGCGACAAGCTGGTCTGCCTGCGCAACAACCGCAAGAAAGGCTTGTTCAACGGCGGGCTGTGGTCGGTGAAGGAACGCGGCGGCCGCAAAACCGGCATCATGACGATGCGGCTATTGCCCGACGACGAGACCGCGACGCGCGGCGTCAAAGTGTCGGTGCGGCCGGAATGCTTCACCGGCGGGCTGGAGCAGATCGACTGGCAGCGCCGCAAGCCTTACGACGAATTCGACTACGGCTACGTGCTCACGGTGCATAAGGCGCAAGGCTCGCAATGGGACGACGTGGTGCTGTTCGACGAGTCTTTTGCGTTTCAGGATTCGCGCGAGCGCTGGCTCTACACCGGCATCACGCGCGCGGCGAAGCGGCTGACGATCGTGATGTAGTTACAGCCACCCTTCCCGCTCGAAATGCTCGCGCAGGATGGCGACGTTGCGGCGGTTGGCGCGGAAGCCGACATCGAACATATCCCCGATGAAGGGAATCGCGCCGACCACGCCTTCGATGGCGACATTGGCCGCCATGCGCGCGAACACCGATTTCGGCACTTCGAGCCGATGCGCCTCGTACAGTAGATAACAGGACAGCGCCGAGGCCGCGGCGTCGCCGATGCCCGGTACCAGTCGCATGATCGACTCGATGCCGAAGCGGATGTTGGTTCCGGGCAGGAGGAAAGCGGTGTCGAACAGCCGCGCCAAGGCGTCAAGCCGGTTAATGGCGGCCCGCTTGGAATAATAATCGCGATAGGGGTCGCCGGAACTTTTCCCCGAACGCGGTGGCGTGATCTCGATGGTGCGCGGCATTCACCGTAGATAGGGAGCACTGCGCCCGCCGCAAGAATATGTCGGAAGACATATTCCGGTTCGGCTACGCCGCCTCTTTCTTTTTCGGCGGGGCGAAGCGCTGGTAGAAGCCCTCGTTGTGATCGGCGAGATCGAGCAGCAGCTTGGTCGGCGCGAAGCGCGCGCCGTATTTCTTTTCCAGCTTGCGGGCGAGTTCGACGAATTTCTTCGTGCCCATCATGTCGATGTAGGACAAGACGCCGCCGGAATAAGGCGCAAAGCCCCAGCCGAGGATAGAGCCGACGTCGGCCTCGCGCACGTCGGTGACCACTTTTTCCTCGAAGGTGCGCGCGGCCTCGATCGCCTGCGCCACCAGGAAGCGCTGCTTCAGCTCCTCGACGCTGAGGGCCTCGACCTCTTCGCGAGAAAGTTTCTTCGGCAGCAGATCGGCGAGGCCCGGCCACAGCCGCTTCGGCGCGCCTTGCGGATAATCGTAGAAGCCCTTGCCGTTCTTGCGGCCGAGGCGGCCGTTCTTCTCGACCATGTCTTCCAGAAGCTTCTTCTGCGCCGGGTTGACGGCATTAGCGCCGAGGTCGGCTTCTGCGGCACGCAGGATCTTCAAGCCGAGATCGATCGCGGTCTCGTCGTTGAGCGCCAGCGGCCCCACCGGCATGCCGGCCATGCGCGCGGTGTTCTCGATCATCGCCGCCGGGACGCCCTCGAGCAGCATCAAATGCGCTTCCTGGATGTAGGCGAGCACGCAACGGTTGGCGTAGAAGCCTCGCGTGTCGTTGACGACGATCGGCGTCTTCTTGACGGCGCGGACGTAATCGAGCGCCACGGCGAGCGCCCGATCGCCAGTCTGTTTGCCGAGAATGATCTCGACCAGCATCATGCGGTCGACCGGCGAGAAGAAGTGGATACCGATGAAACGCGGCTGGTCCTTGAACTCGGATGCCAGCGACGTGATGGGCAGCGTCGAGGTGTTGGAGGCAAAGATCGCCTTGTCGCCTATCACCGCCTGCACCTTGGCGATGACGTCGGCCTTGATCTTGCGGTCCTCGAACACGGCCTCGACGATGAGGTCGCAATCCTTGAGCGCGCCATAGTCGGCAGTCGCCGTGATCTGCGCCAGCAGTTCGTCGCGCGCCGCGCTCTTCATGCGGCCTTTGTTGACGCGGTCCGTGAGCGCCTTGTGCAGCGCCGCCTTGCCCTTGTCCGCGGTTTCCTGATCGCGGTCGATCAGCACCACCTGCAATCCGGCGGCGGCGCTGACCTGGGCGATGCCGGCGCCCATGAAGCCGGCGCCGATGACGCCGATCTTCTTGAGGTTGGTGGCCGGCTCCTTGGCCGGACGGCGCGCGCCCTTGTTCAGATCCTGCATCGACACGAACAGCGAGCGGATCATGGCCGCCGCTTCCGGCGAGCGCACGATCTTGGCGAACCAGCGAGATTCGACGCGCAGCGCCGTGTCCATGTCGAGTTGCAGGCCTTCATAAACGACCTGCAGAATGGCGCGCGCCGCCGGGTAATTATCGTAAGTCTCGCGGCGGTAGATCGCGTTGGCGGCCGGGAAGGTCATCATGCCAGCCTTGGAATAGACCGCGCCGCCGGGCAGCCTGAAGCCCTTTTCGTCCCACGGCTTGACCGCCTTGCCGCCGGCCTTGATCCATTCTTTAGACGCTTTGACGAGATCGGCCGCGGGCACGACGGCGTCGATCAACTTGGCGGTCTTGGCGCGGTCGACCGACAGTTGATCGCCCTTCAGCAGGAATTGCAGCGCGTCGGCCGGCTGCATCATGCGCGCGATGCGCTGCGTGCCGCCGGCGCCGGGAAACAGGCCGATCTTGATCTCAGGCAAACCCACGCGCGTCTTCGGATTTTCCGCGGCGAAGCGCTGGTGGCATGCCAGCGCCAGCTCGAAACCGCCGCCCATGGCCGTGCCGTTGAGCGCGCAGACCCAGGGCTTGCCGCTGGTTTCGATGCGCCGGTACAACTGCGACAGTTTGCGGCTCTCGTCGAACACGAAGCCCGCGGCGGCCTCCGCGCCTTCGTTCTTCATCATGCCGGCATAGACGGCGCCCATGCGCTCGAGCATGGTCAGATCGGCGCCGCCGCAAAAGGCGTCCTTGCCGGACGTGATAACCGCGCCCTTGATGGCGGCGTCGGTCGCGACCTTTTCGGCGAGTTCCGACAGTTCGCTGATGACGTCCATCGAGATGACGTTCATCGAGCGGCCCGGCGTATCCCAGGTGATCAGCGCGATGCCGTCGGCGTCGACGTCGAGGGTGAAGTTAGCCATGAGCGTTAAGCTCCCCAAATCTGAAGTTTCTAATCGGAATATGGTTCGCCGTTTTTGCGCAGATAGCGGCGGCTGTTCTCGTCACGCACCAGCATGAGATCGACATCCGGGTAATGCACGCGGTCGGCTTTGGCGCGTGTGCCGACTTCGAAATAGACCGCGTCGACCGTACCACGGTTGATCAGGCGATGGCCGTTGCCGCTGCCGGCCTTGAAGCCCGCGGCGTCGCCGGGCTTGAGCAGGGCCTCGCCGTCGTTCTCGACCAGCACCAGTTCACCTTCGATCACGTAAATGAATTCGTCTTCCTGCTCGTGCCAATGCCGCAGCGACGAAGCCTGCCCCGGCTCGATACGCGTGATATTCACACCAAATTGTGTGATGCCGATTTGGTCGCCTATTTGCTTTTTGTGACGACCCATGCATTCGGCCTTGAGTTCGTCGGGATAAAAAGTGCCGCTACGGACCGGCGCTTTCGCAATATCGACCTTCGGCATTGTCGTTGCTCACACGCGCTCGATGATGGTCGCGGTGCCCATGCCGGCGCCGATGCAAAGCGTGATCAGCGCGGTGGATTTGCCGGTGCGCTCGAGTTCATCGAGCACGGTGCCGAGGATCATGGCGCCGGTGGCGCCGAGCGGGTGACCCATGGCGATGGCGCCACCGCAGACGTTGATCTTGTCGTGCGGGATGTCGAAGGCCTGCATGTAGCGCAGAACCACCGAGGCGAAGGCCTCGTTGAGTTCGTAAAGATCGATGTCGCTCTTCGACATGCCGGCTTTCTTGAGAACTTTTTCAGTCACATCCACCGGCCCCGTCAGCATGATGGAGGGCTCGGAGCCGATATTGGCGAAGGCCTTGATGCGCGCACGCGGCTTCAGGCCGTTGCGCTTACCCGCCTCGGCGCTGCCGAGCAGCACCGCGGCGGCGCCGTCGACGATGCCCGACGAGTTGCCGGCGTGATGGACGTGATTCACGGCTTCGAGTTCCGGATAGCGCTGAACCGCGACCGCGTCGAAGCCGGCCATCTCACCCATTTGCACGAAGGACGGCTGCAACGAGGCCAGCGTCTGCATCGTGGTCGAGGGACGCATGTGCTCGTCTTTGGCGAGGATGGTGAGGCCATTGATGTCCTTGACCTTCATCACCGAATTCTTGAAGCGGCCCTCTTCCCAGGATTTAGCCGAGCGCTTTTGGCTTTCAACGGCATAGGCGTCGACGTCGTCGCGCGAGAAGCCGTATTTGGTGGCGATCAGATCGGCCGAGATGCCTTGCGGCAGGAAATAGGTTTCGACCGCGATCGAGGGATCGGCCGGCCAGGCGCCGCCGGCCGCGCCGATGCCGACACGGCTCATGGATTCGACGCCGCCGCCGATCGCCATGTCGTGCTGGCCGGCCATGATCTGGGCCGAGGCGAAGTTCACCGCATCGAGCCCCGAGGCGCAGAAGCGGTTGATCTGGATGCCCGGCACGCTGTCGCCGAGGCCTGCCACCAGGGCCGCGGCGCGGGCGATGTCGCCGCCGGCCTCGCCGACCGGATCGACACAACCGAGCACGACGTCGTCGATTTCCTTGGTATCGAGCTTGTTGCGGTCGCGGATCGCCGACAAGGTTTGCGCCGCGAGATTGAGCGCCGTGACCTCATGCAGCGAACCGTCGGCCTTGCCGCGGCCACGCGGGGTGCGGACGTGGTCATAGATGAATGCGTCGGGCATCTTCGTTCTCCTGCGCAGGTCTAAAGGCTGCGCGCGATCAAAAGCTTCATGATCTCGTTTGTCCCGGCATAGATACGCAGCACCCGGGCGTCGCGGTAGAGGCGCGAAATGGGATATTCGTCCATATAGCCATAACCCCCGAACAGTTGCAGGCAGCGGTCTATGACCGTGGCGAGCGTGTCGGTGAGGCGATATTTGGCCATCGAGGCGGTCACGGTGTCGAGCTTGCCCTCGACGTGCAGGCCGATGCAATGATCGAGAAACACTTTGGCGATGGTGGCGTCGGTCTTGCAGGCGGCGAGCTCGAACTGGGTGTTCTGGAACTCGATAATGGCCTTGCCGAAGGCCTTGCGCTGCTTGGTGTAATCGACGGTCAGCGCCAGCGCCCGTTCCATCATGGCGACCGCGTGGACCGCGACAATGAGCCGCTCCTGCGGCAATTCCTTCATCAACTGGTAGAAGCCCTGCCCCTCTTCGGTGCCGAGCAGAGCCTCGGCCGGCAGCTTCACATCGTCGAAAAATAATTCCGAGGTATCGGCCGAGTCCATGCCGAGCTTCTTGAGCTTGCGCCCGCGGCGGAAGCCCGGCGCGTCGTCGGTTTCGACCACCAGCAACGAGACGCCCTTGGAGCCGGCGGTGGGGTCGGTCTTGGCGACGACGATGACGAGATTGGCGTGCTGGCCATTGGTGATGAAGGTCTTGGCGCCGTTGAGCACGTAACCGTTGCCGGATTTCTCGGCCTTGGTGCGCACACCCTGCAGGTCCGAGCCGGTGCCCGGCTCGGTCATGGCGATGGCCCCGACCAATTCGCCGGTGGCGAGCTTGGGCAGCCAGCGCTTTTTCTGCTCCTCGGTGCCGTAATGCAAAATATAGGGCGCGACGATGCCGGAGTGCAGCGGCGCCCCGAAATCGTCGAAGCCGCCAAGCGAAAATTCGCGGTTGATCACCGCCTCATGGGCGAAGCTGCCGCCCGAGCCGCCGTATTCTTCCGGCATCGAGGCGCACAACAGACCGGCGGCGCCGGCCTTGGTCCAGACGTCGCGCTCGTAATGGCCTTGCTCGTGCCACCGGTCGACATGAGGGGCAAATTCGTCGCCAATGAAGCGCCGCGCCTGCTCTTCCAGCAGGACGAGGTCCTCGCTCATCCACGACGGCCGCGGAACGTTGAGGGCATCCATTGTGAGCGTTTTCCCGGACGACTCAGCTTAAGGCCGCACCATAGAGGGCCGCGCGGCGCTACGCGAGGGGGAGGAAGCGGCAACCCATCTGGATCAGCCCCGCCCGCAATGTTACGACCTCCTGGCCGGACACCATGATGACAGTTCAAGAAGATAACGATCAAGGCGGGCTGCTCGACTCGCGCGCCGCCTGGCTGCGGCTCGGCGTCGCCGTGGCGTTGAGTACGCTCGGCGGCGTCGGCATGTGGTCGTTCATGGTAACGCTGCCTTCGGTACAGGCCGATTTCGCCGTAGCGCGTGGCGATGCCACCCTGCCCTATACGCTGGCAATGGTCGGATTCGCCTGCGGCGGCGTGCTGATGGGCAAGCTCGCCGACCGCTTCGGCATCGCCGCGCCGTTGACCCTCGGCACGCTTCTGCTCGCCGCCGGTTATGTCGCCGCCGGGCTGTCATCGAGCCTGTGGCAGGTGGCGCTGGCCTACGGCCTCCTGATCGGCGTTGGTTGCTCGGCGACCTTCGGGCCGCTGATGGCCGACACCTCGCATTGGTTCGTGCGCCGACGCGGCATCGCGGTCGCGATTGCCGCCGCCGGCAATTATCTCGCCGGCGTCGTATGGCCGCCGCTGGTGCAACATTTCATCAGCAGCGTTGGCTGGCGCACGACGCATAGCGGGATCGGCGTGTTGCTGCTCGTGACCATGCTGCCGCTGGTGTTCCTGTTGCGCAAGCGCATCGTGCATCACCACAGCGAGGCGGCGTCGGCGGCGCTGGCCAGCCGGCAGGCCGCGAGCCCATTCTCGCCTATGACGCTGCAGGTGTTGCTGCTGATCGCCGGCGTTGCCTGTTGCGTGGCGATGTCGATGCCGCAGGTGCATATCGTCGCCTATTGCGGCGACCTCGGCTACGGCGTGGCGCGCGGCGCCGAAATGTTGTCGCTGATGCTCGGCTGCGGCGTCATCAGCCGTGTCGCCTCGGGCTTCATCGCCGACCGCATCGGCGGCGTCCGCACGCTGCTGCTCGGCTCCGTGCTGCAAGGCGCCGCCCTGTTCATGTATTTGCTCTTCGACGGGCTGTTTTCGCTCTACGTGATCTCGGCGTTGTTTGGCCTGTTCCAGGGCGGCATCGTGCCGATGTACGCCATCATCGTGCGAGAATATTTTTCTCCCAAGGAAGCCGGTACGCGTGTCGGCCTGGTCCTGATGGCCACATTGCTCGGCATGGCGCTCGGCGGCTGGTTGTCGGGCGTGATTTTCGACCTGACCGGCTCTTATCAGGCCGCCTTCGCCAACGGCATCGGCTGGAACCTCGTCAATGTGACAATCATGACCTGGCTGCTGCTGCGTTCGCGGCGCGCCCCGGCGACGGCAGCGCTGGCCTGAACGCGTTCTCCGGAATGAAGCGGTCCAACCGGCGCCGCCGCATAAATTTCGGAAAAAACGCCGGCGTGCATGATTTGATAATTGACAATCCGGCCGTAAGGCGGAAAAGCCTTGCCCACCGGCAATGGAGTGGAGATGCTGGAATGGAATTCGCGATCGCGGAGCCGGGGGTTGTCCGGGCTATCAATCAGCGCTGGTTGCTGAAATTCTGGAAGCGCCACGCGGGCGACGGCATAACGCCGCCTTGGTCCGCAATCGAAGCCGAGAACCTGACGCGGTTGTCGGAAAACCTGAGTTTTCTGGATCTCACAGGTGAAGGCGAGGTCAAGCGCTTCCAGATTCGCAAGCACGGCGCCGGCGTCGCTAAGGTTTACGGCGGCGACTGCAGCGGCCGCTTTCTCGACGAGGTCATCCCGCGCGAGCGCCATAAGACCGGGCTAATGCCCTATTACCGCGCGTACAGTACCGGCCTGCCAATCTACACGATCTGCGATGTCAGAGACAAAGATGGGCGCATCATCAATTTCGAGCGGCTGATCCTGCCATTCAGCAGTGGCGGCCACGCCGTCGACCGGATCGTGTCCTGCTTCGAATTTATCTGCGAAGATGGCGGCTTCGACAATGCTGCGCTCGTTAAGCTGCATCAGGGCGCACCGACGCTGCGGGTGTGCGCCATGATCGAGCCGCAGGCGGCTGTGTAAAGTCACCCGTCTAGAATGCCTCCGCCGGCAATTCCATGATGCTGGCAGCGCCGGACTGGATGCGCACGAGATGCGTCGCGGTTTCCGGCAGCATGCGCTCCATGAAAAACTTGGCGGTGACGAGCTTGGCCGCAAAGCGCGGATCGGCGCCGTTGCCAAGTTTGCCATTCGCCGCTTCGGCGATTTTGCACCACATGTAGCCGAGCGCAACCAGACCGAACATGTGCATGTAATCGGTGGCGCCGGCACCCGCATTGTCGGGTTTGGCCATGGCGTTTTGCATGAACCACATCGAGGCCTGTTGCAGATGGCCGGCGGCGACGCCGAGCGGCGTCACCAGCGGCTTCATTTTCTCGTCAGCGGACTTTTCCTTGATGTAAGCGCCGACTTCGCCGAGGAACGCCATCAGCGCGCGGCCGCCGTCCTTGCCGAGCTTGCGGCCAACCAGGTCGAGCGCCTGAATGCCGTTGGCGCCTTCGTAAATTTGCGCAATACGCGCGTCGCGCACGAACTGCTCCATGCCGTGTTCGGCGATGTAGCCGTGGCCGCCGAACATCTGTTGCGCCATCACCGTGTTGGCAAAGCCGGTGTCGGTCAGCACGCCTTTCACCACCGGCGTCAGCAGGCCCATATAGTCGTCGGCGCCTTGACGTTCCTTGTCGTCCGGCGAGCGGTGCGCGATGTCGCCCTTGAGCGCTGTCCACAGCACCAGGGCGCGCCCCGCTTCGTTGAAGGCACGGATAGTCAACAATGTGCGTCGGACGTCGGGATGCACGATGATCGGGTCGGCTGCCTTGTCAGGAAACTTGGTGCCGGAAATGGCGCGGCCTTGCAGGCGTTCCTTGGCGTAGATCGCGGCGTTTTGGTAGGCGACCTCCGACTGCGCGAGACCTTGGACGCCGACGCCCAGGCGCGCCTCATTCATCATCGTGAACATCGCGGGCAAGCCGCGGTTTTCCTCGCCGACCAGCCAGCCGACCGCGCCATCGTAATTCATGACGCAAGTCGAATTGCCGTGGATTCCCATCTTCTCCTCGATCGAGCCGCACATCACGGCATTGCGCTCGCCGAGCGAGCCGTCGGCCTTGACCATGAATTTCGGCACAACGAAGAGCGAGATGCCCTTGGTGCCGGCCGGCGCGCCTTCGATGCGCGCCAGCACTAGGTGGATGATGTTGTCCGACATGTCGTGTTCGCCGGCCGAGATGAAAATCTTCGTGCCGGAGATCTTGTAGCTGCCGTCGCCCTGCTTCACCGCCTTGGTGCGCAACTGGCCGAGGTCCGTGCCGCAATGCGGCTCGGTCAGGTTCATGGTGCCGGTCCACACACCCTCGACCATCTTCGGCAGATATTTGGTTTTCAGTTCCTGCGAGGCATGCGTGAGCAGCGCGGCGATGGCGCCTTGCGTCAGGCCGGGATACATGGCGAAGGCCATATTAGCCGAGCACAGCAACTCATTGACCGCGACCGTTACGGTCGCCGGCAGCGCCTGGCCGCCGAATTCCTCCGGAACCGAAATGCCGATCCAGCCGCCGTCGATAATTTGCTTGTAGGCTTCCTTGAATCCTTTCGGCGTGGTGACCGAGCCGTCGGCATGACGGACGCAGCCTTCCTTGTCGCCGACGCGGTTGAGTGGAGTGAGCACTTCCTCGGCGAGCTTGGCGGCTTCGCCGAGAATCGCCTCGATGACGTCGGGCGAGGCGTCGGCAAAACCCGGCAGATTGCCGTAACGGTCGATGTGCAGAACGTCGTTGAGCAGAAACAACGTGTCCTCGACCGGCGCTTTATATGTCGGCATAGCCCACTCCCCGTTATTCGGCCGATGGCCCTGGCCCGACGCCAGCACCGTTAACGATTGGTTAACTAATGGCCGGTTGCGACCGATTTAAGATCGGGCGCTGTTTCCCCCACCGCAAGGTAGGACAATGACGCAGGCCGCTTACAGCCCCGTTAAAGCCCGATCGTTCGGGTCGTGGAGTGAAATTCCCGGTAAAATCCGGCACTTCGGCCAGACGTTAACGGCCTGTTTACCGCAAAGGTTAAAAAGTCGGAGCGTGGACTGAGAACCGCGCCCGTATCCACCTGCCCTTAACGAAGCGCCGGTTCCACGAGAGTCGATGACGGCTCTTTGCCCCTCCACCGCGAATGTGGGTGAGCATGAAATTCGGCGTCCCGTGGAGTGTAAAAGGCATAAGGCCGGAAGCGCGCGAGACCGCGAGGGAAGCGGCGCGCCGGTCCGGCATGTCTTTGGGCGATTGGCTCAACTCCGTCATTCTCGAGCAAGCCGGCAACGTCGACGATTATGACGACGACGAAACCGACAGCCACGAATTGGCCGCGGTCAATCAGAAGCTCGACGATCTCTCCCGACGCATCGAACATTTCGCCCGTACGGGACCCGCTGCCTATGCTCCTAAATCTGGCCGCCGCGAGCAAAGCCGCGACGACAACAGCCAGATCGCGGAGCTGATCAATCGCCTCGACCGGCGGCTCGACCAATTCGTCAACGCTCCGCACCCCGTCGCTTCGCCACCGCTCCAGCCGGCGATGCAGGCCTACGCGCCGCAACATTATGCGCCACAAGCACCCTCGCCGGTGCCGGGGGTCCGCATGCCGCCGGCACTCGACATGGCCGTGGCGGAGATCGCCGCGCGCCAGCGCGCCTTGAACGGCCAGCCCGTCCAACAACGTCCGCAGCCGGCGATCGGCGTGCCGATCCCGCAGCCGGCGCCGTCGCCGGCGTTGATGCCGATGCCGACGCAGGATCTGTCGGGGCTTGAGGATCAGCTTCGCCGCATCACCAACCAGATCGAGACCCTGCACCGGCCGGGCGTCGAGGAAGCGATCAACGCATTGCGCGGCGAACTCGGCGACATCAGCCGCGCGCTTACCGACGCCATGCCGCGGCAGGCCATCGACACCATCGAGCGGCAAATTCAGGGATTGAGCCAGCGCATCGCCGAAGGCCGCCAAATGGGCAGCCTGGCCGGCGCCGACGCCGGCGCGCTGGCGGGCGTGGAACATGGCCTTGCCGAAGTGCGCGACGCGCTGCGCGGTCTGACACCGGCGGAAAATCTGGTCGGATTCAACGACGCGGTCGCCGGTCTCGCCCACAAGATCGATCTGATCGTGGCGCAGAAAGACCCCGAGCAACTGCATCAGCTTGAGCACGCCATCACGACGTTGCGCGACATGACGACCCACGTCGCCTCGACCGAGGCCGTGAGCGGACTCGCGCAACAAGTGGAATCGCTGGCCGGCCGCGTCGAGCACCTGGCTGCAGCCGCGACCGGCAGCGACGCACTCAACAATCTCGAGCACCGCATTTCCGCGCTGGCCGACGCCCTGGCCGAGCGTTCGCAGAGCGGCGGTACGGTACCGCCGATGCTGGAATCGCTGGTGCATTCGCTGTCCGACAAGATCGAGATGATCCAGCAGTCGCGCGGCGACAACGTTGCCTCGCAGCACCTCGAAGACCAGATCGTCGCGCTGGTAAAGCGACTCGACGCTTCAGATCACCGCCTCGGCCATCTCGAGGCGATCGAACGCGGCCTCGCCGATCTTCTCGTCCACATCGAGGAAATGCGGGCCAATAAAGACAGCGGCGCCATCCGCGCCGAGCATTCGCCGGTCGTGGACGATCTCAAGCAGGACATGGCCCGCACGCAAAATGCGCTGCAACAGGTCAACGGCACACTCGGAACCCTCGTCGACCGTTTGGCCATGCTCGAAAACGGTATGCGCGGCGAAAGCCGCAAGCGCCCGGTCACCGACGAGGAATTCGCCGAAGCGCGCAAGCCGATCGGCAAGGTCGCGGTCCGCGCGGTCGTCGATCCGCAGCCGGCATCGCGCCCCCCGGCGGCCATTGCGCCACAGCCGGTCGCCTCGCAGCCTCAGCCCTACATCGCGCCGCAGCAACCGCAGCAAATTCCGCAGCAGGCTGCGCAGCAAGTTTTCCAGCACGCGCCGCAGCAACCGCAGCAAGTGCAGATGCCGCAGCAGGCTGCGCCGCAACCGGCGCCCCAGGCCGCGACACGGCGGCTGCCGCCGGCGGGCAATTTGCCGATCAATCCCGATTTACCGCCCGATCTGCCGCTCGAACCGGGCTCAGGCCCGCCGAAATTCCGCCCCAACCCGGCGGCCCGCATCGCCGCCTCGGAAGCCGCCCTCGGCGGTGCCGGCCCCGGCGGCGCCTCGTCCGCCGGCGGCAAGTCCGGTTTCATCGCCGCCGCGCGCCGCGCGGCCAATGCCGCCATGCAGACGGCCGCCGAGCGTGCGCCGCCGCCGCCACCACCCGCCGACATTCTCGAATTGGAAGACCCCGACGCGCCGTCGCTGCGCGGCAAGATGATGAGGCGGGTCAAATCGCTGTTCATGGCCGCCAGCGTCGTCGCGGTCGTGGTCGGTGGCATTCAGATCGCCAGTAATTTCATCGAATTCGGCAAACGGGACGCGGTCCAAACGGCCGCCGCACCGGCCAGCGACATGACCGCCAGCACTGAGCCGGCGTCGCCCGACGGGCGCGGTCCGGTCAATCTGGCGCTCGATCCGCTGGCGCCGGCAAAACTGCCGGTCCTGACGCAAGCTGCGGCGCCGGGAGGCAAAACCGCCACGGCCGTGCCGCTCGATTTCGGGCTGACGACGCCGTCCACGCCCTCCCTGCTCAGCGCGCCGGCCTTGACGGTGACGCCCCCGGCCCAAAAGAGCGACGTCACCGGCTCGATCCCGGTGCCCGCCGCGGCCCGCCCGCCTGTCATTCTGCCGACCACGGCGTCGACGGGCGACCGCCTGCCGACCGCCATCGGCAGCACGAAATTGCGCAGCGCCGCCATCGCCGGCGACGGCGCGGCCGCTTACGAAATAGCGCTGCGTTTTGCCGAAGGCCGCGGCGTTCCCGCCAGCCTGGAAGACGCCGCGCGCTGGTACGAGAAAGCCGCCGCCAAGGGTATCGCCCCGGCGCAATTCCGCTACGCCAGCCTGTTGGAAAAAGGCCAGGGCGTGAAGAAAGACCTGGTGCAGGCGCGTCGCCTCTATCTGGCCGCCGCGGCCAAGGGCAACGGCAAGGCCATGCATAACCTCGCGGTGCTTTACGCCGAAGGCGCCGACGGCAAGCCGGATTACGTCAACGCCGCGCAATGGTTCCGCAAGGCGGCGCAACGCGGCATCGCCGACAGCCAATATAATCTCGGCGTCCTCTGCGCCCGCGGGCTCGGCACCGAAAAGAACGTCGCCGAGTCGTACCAGTGGTTTGCGCTGGCCGCCGCGCAAGGCGACAAGGAATCCGCCAAAAAACGCGATGAACTCGCCGCCCATATGGACGCCGATTCGCGCGCGGCCGCCGAACGCGCGGTGGCGAATTTCGCCATCGAGCCGCAGCCGTCCGACGCGATTTCCGTGCAGGAGCCGGCCGGCGGCTGGGACGGGGTCACCGCCGCAACGCCGCCGCATAGCAAGCCGCGCCCGATCGGACCGATGTCGCTCGGCGCGCTGGAGACCGGGAAACGCTAGCGTCCGGCTCGGCCGCAGCCGCGCTACGTTAAGCGCGACTCGGAAATTAAGTTTACAAAACTCTCAACCCTTGGGATTTTGCCATATCGGCGAAGTATCGCTGATAGTTTTCTGCGCGATGATGTTAAACGGTAAGGCAACTGCCGAGGGCACGGGCCGGCCCCGCGCCATCCGCCTCGAACGCCGGACGATGCCGCTTGCAAATCTACCTGCCGATCGCCGATTTGCCCGTCAATATCTTCCTGGTTCTCGGGATGGGGCTCGCGGTCGGCTTCATCTCCGGGATGTTCGGCATTGGCGGCGGCTTCCTGATGACGCCGCTCTTGATCTTCATCGGCATCTCGCCGGCGGTGGCGGTGGCGAGCGTCGCCAGCCACATCGCGGCATCCTCATTCACCGGCGTCCTCAGTTATTGGCGTAAGCGTGCGCTCGACGTCGCGCTCGCCCTGATGTTGCTCAGCGCCGGCATCGTCGGCACCGCGGTCGGCGTCTGGCTGTTCACCAAATTACGCGAGCTCGACCAGCTCGATCTGATGATCGGGCTGTCCTATGTGACGCTGCTGACGGCGGTCGGCGGCATGATGATCTGGGAAAGCGTGCGGGCGGAATTGCGCACCCGCAAAGGCCTGCCGGCGACGCTACGCCGCCCTGGCAGTCACACCTGGTTGCACGGCTTGCCGTTCAAACTGCGCTTCAAGCGCTCGAAGATTTACGTCTCGGCGATCCCGGTCTGGGCCATCGGTTTCACCATCGGCTTCATCGGCGCCATCATGGGCATTGGCGGCGGCTTCCTGCTGGTGCCGATGCTGATCTACTTCCTGCGCGTGCCGACGGCGACGGTGATCGGCACCTCGATGGTTCTGACGCTGGTCACCATGGCCTCGGCGACGGTGATGCATGCCGCCACCAACCACCTGGTCGATGTGATCCTGGCACTGATCCTGATGGTCGGCGGCGTGATCGGCGCGCAATTCGGCGTCCGCACCGGCCAGAAAATGCGCGGCGAACGGTTGCGGCTGCTGCTCGGCTTGCTGGTCTTCGCCGTCGGCCTGCGCTTTGCCATCGAGCTCGTGGTCAGCCCCGAGGATCTGTTCTCGCTACGACATGTGAGGACGGAGTGATGCGGCGGCTGGCCCTCATATTGGCGATCATGCAGGTGGCGGTCCCTGCATCGGCCGAACGGCTGGTCGTATCGTTGTCGAACCACCGCGTCGCCGTCACCTCGAGTTTTGTCGGCGAGGATCTCGTGCTGTTCGGCACCGTCGAGCCCGACACTGCCCGCGCTCCTTTGCGGCCGCCCTACGATCTGGTGGTCACCGTGACCGGCCCGCGCGAAACCATGCGCACGCGGCGCAAGAAACGGGTGCTCGGCGTCTGGGTCAATACCGACACCCGCGAATTCGTGCGCGTGCCGTCTTATCTCTCGATCTTGAGCAACCGTCCGGTGGCCGACATCGCCAGCCAGGATATTTTGCGCCGGCTGCAACTTGGGCTCGACAACTTTTTGCTGCCGCAACGATTCGGTTCCGATCTCGGCGACAGCGCGCGCGACGATCCGTTCCGTTTGGCATTCGTGCGGCTGGAAACGCAGCAGGGCCTGTACCGCGAGGGTTCGACGGCGGTGACGTTCCTGACGCCGACCGTGTTCCGCACCGCTATTCCCCTGCCGGCGAACGTACCGACCGGCAACTATGCGATCGACGTCAAACTCTTCGCCAACGGCGCGCAGGCCGCGAGCGCAAATTCGGCGCTTGAAGTGATCAAGACCGGCGTCGAGCAGTATGTCGCCGACGCCGCGCGCGACCGCGGTCTGCTCTACGGCCTCGTCACCGCACTGATGGCGCTGCTGATCGGCTGGTTCGGCAGCGTGGTGTTCAGGCGCGACTAGTCCGCCATGCAGCGGGCGGCGGCGAAGGCGTAAAGCCGGTCCTCGCCCAGCATATGCGCGGTGAAGGCCAGCGTCCCGAACAGATCGGCGAAAGCCGCGTCTCGGATGTTCAACCCACCAGTATAGGCGCCGAAGGCCGGCATCACCATGCGCGCTTCGTCGGCGGCGAAACAACGGCGGCTCACCGCCCGGCCGCGATGCGACAGGCGCGCCACCGGATGCAGATGGCCACAAATTTCCTGCGCAACGCCGGTCGGCAGATGGCGAAAGCTGAGCGCGCCCAGCGTCAGCGTGTCGTGGAACACGCCGCCGATATTATCGGCGGGCTCCGGATCGTGGTTGCCCGTAATCCAGATCCAATCGCGGCCACGCTGCAAAGCGGCGAGGCTCTCGCGGTCTTGCGCGCCGAGCCGCGCCGGACCGCCGCCATCATGGAAACTGTCGCCGAGCGCGATGACGCCGCGCGGCGCGTAATGCGCGATCAGCCGCGCCAGGCGGGCGAGCGTCGCCGCGGTATCGTAAGGCGGCAGCAACTGACCCCGCGCGGCGTAGCTCGAGCCTTTTTCCAGGTGCAGGTCGGCGACGACAAGAAGCCCGTGCTCGGGCCAATAGAGCGCGCCGGCGGGATCTGCGACGAGAGTGACCGACGCCAGCGCAATGCCATGATCCGCTCGGGCGAGGCCAGGATTTCCGCTTGCACGAGAATGCGCGGCGACGGCGGAGGTTTTCCGCCGGTGGTTCGCGCGCAGGGTCCAGTAGTTCGTCAACGCATCGCTTCCTTGATCAATTCGTCGGCGGCTTCGGCGAGCAGCGCGTCGGAAGCCTCGCCATAGACCGTTTCGCGGCCGATCTCCAGCATCACCGGAACCGCCAGCGGTGAAACGTGGTCCAGCGCTTTATGGACGATTCGGCCCTTGATGCGCGAGAGCATTTCGCCGAGCCGTTTGATGTCCAGCAGGCCCGTGGCGGCGTCGGCGCGCGCCGCCCGCAACAGGATGTGGTCCGGCTGGTGTTTGCGCAGCACATCGTAGACGAGATCTGTGGAAATCGTGAGCTGGCGGCGGGACTTTTCCTCGCCTTGGAACCTGCGCTCGATCAGCCCGGCGATAATGGCGCAAGAGCGGAAGGTGCGCTTCATCAGCGCTGATTCGGCCAGCCATTCTTCCAGATCGTCGCCCAGCATGTCCTCGTCAAACAAGGCATCGAGCGACAGATCGCCGCGCGCGATGCGCAAGCCGAGATCGCCAAGGCCCCAGACGGTGAGCGCGTATTCATTGGCGACGAAGCCGAGCGGCTTCAGGCCGGCGCGCTCCAGGCGCCGTGTCAGCAGCATGCCGAGAGTCTGATGGGCGAGGCGGCCCTCGAAAGGATAGCAGACCAGATAATATTTTTCCGCGCGCGGAAACGTTTCGATCAGAAGATCGCCGGCCGGCGGCAGCAGCGAGCGCCATTGCTGGATTTCCAGCCATTCGCGCACCTGATCGGGCAGCGCGCGCCAGGCTTGCGGATCGGCGAGAATGCCGCGCACCCGCGCGGCCAGATAGGTCGACAGCGGAAACTTGCCGCCCTCGTAAGCCGGCACTTTCGGATCGGTGGCGCTGGAACGCGACACGTAAACCTCGTCCTCGACCAGCGCCTCATATTTCAGTATTTCGCCGGCGAAGACGAAACTATCGCCGACCGACAGCATCTCGATGAAATATTCCTCGACCTGCCCGAGCATCCTTCCGCCGCGCGGGATCATCGTGCCCGAACGCCGCGAACGCATCAGCCGCACCTTGAGCATATCGGCCTCGACGATGGTGCCGACATTCATGCGGTAACGTTGCGCCACGCGCGGGTGCGTGACGCGCCACTTGCCGTCCTTGCCCTGACGGATTTTGGCGAAGCGTTCGTAGGCTTTCAGTGCATAGCCGCCGGTGGCAACGAAATCGACCGCGGCGTCGAAATCGGCGCGTGTCAGCGTGACGTATGGCGCGGCGGCGCGGATTTCGGCGAACAGCTCATCGGCGAGGAACGGCTCGCCGCAGGCGCGGCCGAGTATGTGCTGGCACAGGACGTCGAGCGCGCCGGTGCGCAATGGCGGCGTGTCCTGCGCGTTGTCGCGTACGGCGTCGATAGCGGCGCGGCATTCCAGCACCTCGAAACGATTGGCCGGCACCAGCACGGCCTTCGACGGCTCGTCGTAACGGTGATTGGAGCGGCCGACGCGCTGCATCAGCCGCGACGAGCCTTTCGGCGCGCCGATATTGATGACGAGATCGACGTCGCCCCAGTCAACGCCGAGGTCGAGCGACGAGGTACACACCACCGCGCGCAGCTTGCCGGCGCTCATGGCGTCCTCGACCTTGCGGCGCTGGGCAACATCGAGCGAACCGTGATGGAGCGCGATGGCGAGATTGTCGTCGTTGACGCGCCACAGCTCCTGGAACATGAATTCGGCCTGACTGCGCGTGTTGACGAAGACCAGCGTGGTCTTGTGACGTTTGATCAGGTCGTAGATTTCGCCGAGCGCGTGGCGCGCGGAATGACCGGCCCACGGCAGATGTTCTTCGGTATCCAGCATCGTCACCTTCGGCTGCGCGCCGGCCTGGGCGATGACGAGATCGGCCATCGCCGCGCCTTCCAGCGGCTGCGGCACCAGATAGCGGCGAAGTTCGTCGGGCTCGGCCACCGTCGCGGACAGCCCAACAGTGGCGATCTGCGGCGCCAGGGTGAACAGCCGCGCCAGGCCGAGCGACAACAGGTCGCCGCGCTTGGAGGTCACCAGAGAATGCAGTTCGTCGAGAATGACGCGCTTGAGCGTGCCGAACAGATAAGGCGCGTCCGCGGTGGCGAGCAGCAGCGCCAACTGCTCCGGCGTCGTCAGCAGAATATCCGGGGGATCGCGACGCTGACGCTGGCGCTTCGAGGCCGGCGTATCGCCGGTGCGGGTTTCCAGCCGGATCGGCAAACCCATTTCGCGCACCGGCGTTTCGAGGTTGCGCGCGATGTCGACCGCGAGCGCCTTCAGCGGCGAAATATAGAGCGTGTGCAGGCCTTGGCTGCGCGCGATGCCGCGGCCGGTCGATTGCAGTTTTTTGGGCACCTTGTTGCGTTCACTCAATTCCACGAGCGTCGGCAGGAAGCCGGCCAGCGTCTTACCACCGCCGGTGGGCGCGATGAGTAGGGCCGAACGGCCGTCGCGAGCCTTGGCCAGCAGGTCGAGTTGGTGCGCGCGCGGCGCCCAGCCGCGATTGCCGAACCAGCGCGCGAACGCGTCGGGCAGCAAGGGCGAAGCGTCAATGTTGCGTGCGAGATCCATCGACCTAGTTTCTGGCGACCGCGATCAATCCCGGCACCGGCACGCCCTTCTCCGTCCGCGTCGCGGCGGAATCGAGGCTGACGAGTGCAAGGCCCGCAGCACCGAGCGCCGCGCGCACATGGGCCGCGCCATGGGCGTAACGCAGTGTGTCGCGCAAGATGACGCCATCGCCATCATGGGTTTCGACGCTGAAAGCGGTGAGCCCGCCTGGCGCCAGCACGGCGGCAACCGCTTGCACCACCGGGTGAAGACCGTCGAGATACATGTAGACGTCGGCGGCGAGCACAAGATCGTAGCGCGCGGTTTCCGCCGTCAGGAAAGAGACGACGTCGCTCTCCTCAAGCCGGTCATAGATTTCCTTGGCCCGCGCCTGCGCCAGCATGGCTGGCGACAGGTCGACGCCGGTGAGGCGCTCGCAGAAGGGCTTGAACGCCGCGCCGCCCAAGCCGGTGCCGCAGCCGAGGTCGAGCGCATCGGCGAATTTGCGTTCGCCGCTCGCCTGCACCGCGCGCAGCAGCAGTTCCGGCGCGCGATAGGAAAGCCCTTGCGTCAGCGCGGCATCGAATTTCGAGGCGTAGCCGTCGAACAGCGTGCGGACGTAGCCGGCGGGCATCGCCGTCACCGCGCCACGCAGCCGCGCCAGGCGCAGCGTGGCGCCGTGCGCGTCGGTCGTATCGGCGGCTTCGGCTTGCGCGAAGGCCGCGACCGCGCCGTCGCGGTCGCCCAGCTTCTCCCGGACGTCTCCGAGCGCGAACCACGCCCCGGCATACCGCGGCACAAGTTGCAGTACCTGGGTCAGTAAATCGGCCGCGGCGGCGAGGTCACCTTTGTTCGCCAGACCGCGCGCCCATTCGAAACGGCGGTCGGCGATGACGTCGCCGGAAGAGAGAAAGATGGCGTTCATGGGTTTTGACTGGCTCGACGTTCGGTCTGGAAGCCCTATCTAAGCACGATGCGCCCTGAAGATATCCTGGTTCCGACGCCCTCCGGCGTGTGCTGCAAGCCCGGCGGGTTCCATATCGACCCGACGCGGCCCGTTGCCAAGGCGCTGATCACGCATGGCCATTCCGACCACGCGAGGGCCGGTCATGGCGCCGTGCTGGCCACCCAGGAAACGCTCGACATCATGCGGCTGCGCTATGGCGACAATTTCGCCGGCAAGACGCAGGTGGTCGCCTATGGCGAGACGATCAAGCTGGACGGCGTCAATATCAGCTTCCACCCCGCCGGCCACGTGCTCGGCTCGGCGCAGATCAAGGTCGAGCGCAAGGGCCTCCGCGTCGTCGCTTCCGGCGACTACAAGGACGCATCCGATCCAACCTGCTTAGCCTTCGAATTGGTGCCCTGCGATGTCTTCATCACCGAGGCGACGTTTGGTCTGCCGGTGTTCCGGCATCCCGACGCAAGCGACGAAGTCGGCAAGCTGCTGCGCTCGGTCGCCCTGTTTCCGGAACGCGCGCACTTGGTCGGCGCTTATTCGCTGGGCAAGGCGCAGCGCGTCATCGCGCTGCTGCGCCAGGCCGGTTACGACAAGACGATCTATCTGCACGGCGCCATGGAAAAGATCACCGGCTATTATGTGAGCCAAGGCATCGAGCTCGGCCCGCTCGAACTGGTCCGCGGCGCCAAAAAGGGCGAGCTTGCCGGCACCATCACCATCTGCCCGCCGAGCGCCATGACCGATCTTTGGTCGCGGCGCTTTCCCGATCCGGTCGCAAGCTTCGCCTCGGGCTGGATGCGCGTGCGCGCCCGCGCGCGGCAAAGCGGCATCGCGCTGCCACTGGTGATCTCCGACCACGCCGACTGGGACGGCCTGACCAAGACGATCGCCGCCACGGGCTGCTCGGAAGTCTGGGTGACGCACGGCCAGGAAGATGTGCTGGTGCATTGGTCGCACATGCAAGGCCTCAAAGCGCGGCCGCTCGACATCGTCGGTTATGGCGATGAGGAAGAGGCGGAAGCCGTCGAGGCCGAAGCATGAACCGCTTCGCCGAACTGCTCGATCGCCTGAGCTACGAGCCCGCGCGCAACAACAAGCTGCGGCTGATGGCCGACTATCTCCGCCGCACCGAAGATCCCGAACGCGGCTGGGCGCTGGCGGCGCTGACCGGTGCCCTGACCTTCAAACACGCCAAAGGCGGCATGATCCGCACGCTGATCGCCGAGCGCACCGACCCGGCGCTGTTCGCGCTGTCCTACGACTACGTCGGCGATCTGTCGGAAACGGTCGCGCTTATG
>Ga0265314_10000482_pt1 | contig 52322 bp, 39 predicted proteins | sample 4126metaG_FD_203106 | JGI IMG/M metagenome (GOLD analysis project Ga0265314, IMG submission 203106) | Rhizosphere microbial communities from Carex aquatilis grown in University of Washington, Seatle, WA, United States - 4-1-26 metaG | ecosystem: Host-associated > Plants > Roots > Rhizosphere >... | reverse complement strand
CCGTCGCCCGCGCCCGCCGTATCGCCACCGCCATCGCCATCGCCATCACCGGCTCCGAGCGCAGGTGCGTCTCCATCACCGCCGCCGGGCTATCCGCCTCCCGGCTATCCGCCGGGCTATGCGCCGCCGGCAGGGTACCCGCCCGGCTACGCCCCGCCGCCCGGGTATCCGCCGGGCACCTATCCGCCAGGCTACCCACCGCCCGGTAGCTACCCCTATCCCTATCCCTACGCTTATCCCTATCCAACGGCCTATCCCCCGCCGGCCCCGCCACCCGCTTCGGCACCGGGCGCCAGGGCTCACGACGGCGGCTACATCCGACTGCAGCTCGGTGGCGGCTGGTCGGGGCTCACCGGCACCGCGGGCAGCCAGACCGTCAGCTACGACGGTGGGGGCGCCGCGTTCTCGGCGGCGTTTGGCTATTCGTTCACGCAGCACCTGGTCGTGTACGGCGAGTTCTTCATCGCCGGCCCCGAGACAGCCAGCCTGAAGATGAACGGCATGTCGATCGATACGGGCGGTTCGACCCTCAGTGACGACGTGTCGGGCTTGGGCCTGGGCGCGGCCTACTACTTTGGCCCCAACGCCTTTGCGGCTGCCTCGTTGCTCGACGCCACGGTCGAGATCATGGACGCGAGTGAAAATACGCTGGCGACGAGCAACCGCGGCGTCGGCCTGGAGCTGCTCTTCGGCAAGGAGTGGTGGGTGTCCGACAACTGGGGGCTCGGCGTCTGCGCGCAAGCGATCTTCGCCTCGATGAAGGGCAAGGATTCGGACCCGATCCTCAACCAGGTGCCGAGCTGGAACGTGACGGCATTGTCGCTGTTGTTTTCGGCAACCTACAACTAGCTCCTCAATCGAGCCTCGCCGGCGCGATTCGCGTAAGACCGACTCTCGTTCGTGATTGGCGCCACGTTCGCGCGCCCGCGCGCGATCCCCGTCGGGATTCAGCGTTTTTTCTGATGATCGCGCGCGGCCAGTCGCACCTACTGAGCCTTGCCAATCACGGAAATGAACGTTGTATTCACTTTGAGCCGTGTTGGTGGCCGGCGGGCACTGCCCAATGAAGGAGCTACGTATATTTCATGAAACGAGATCGCCTTGGCTTGGTTGTCGCTTTCGGCTTGGGCCTGTTCGGTGTCGTGTCATCGCAGGCGGGGTGCGGCGGAGGATCGTCGATCGACGGAACGGGCGGCGGCAGCGGCGGCGGTGACACCGGCGCCGCTGGCAACGGCGCCGCCGGCAACGCCGGTCCGGGCACCGGAGGCGCGACCAGCGGCACCGGCGGTGCGACCAGCGGCGGCGGCGGGACGACCACCACCCCGACCGGAGGCAAGAGCGGCACCGGAGGCACCGGCGGCGGCCCGACGTCTGGCACTGGCGGCGCCGTGACCGGCGCGGGCGGCACGCCGGGCGGTGGCGGCGGCGTCTGCGGCGCGGGCGACACCAACCTGCCGGCCGAGCCGACGCTACCCGCGACGGCCTGCGCCACGCTGCAAGCGAGCTTCGCGATCGTCACCGGTACGCCGCCCAGCGAGACGACTCTCGACACCACGCGTATCCAGCAGGCGCTGACCGCCTGCCCCGTGGGCCAGGCCGTGAAGCTGGTGCAGAGCGGCACCAGCAACGGCTTCATCACCGGCCCGATCACCGTGCCCACCGGCGTGACCCTGTGGGTCGACGCCGGCGTCACGCTGTTCGGAACGCGCAACCCGACCGTCTACAACAACGCGCCGGCGCTGATCACCGTGCGCGGCACCAACTCGGGCATCGTGGGCGACGGAACCATCGACGGGCAGGGCGGCGAGCCTCAGATCGGCGGCACGCAGACCTGGTGGGACATCAACGGCGGCGGCGGCAGCAGCCCGGCGCTGATCGTGGTCAGCTCGGTGACCAACTTCACGCTGTATCGGATCACGCTGCACAACTCGCCGATGTTCCACGTCAAGCTCGCGGCGCGCGGCTTCGTGGTCTGGGGCGTCACCGTCAAGACCCCGACGGCGGCGACCAACAGCGTCGGCACCGCGCTGAACGCCAACGTCGCGCACAACACCGACGGCATCGATCCCGGCGAAGCCGCCAGCAACGGCTTCATCGTGTGCAGCAACATCAGCGTCGGCGACGACCACATCGCGATCAAGGGCGGCACCGGCGTCACCAATCTGCTCATCGCTCACAACCACTTTCGCTCCGGCCACGGCATGTCGATCGGCAGCGAGACCAACGGGGGCGTATCGGGGTTGAACGTCTACGACTTGTCGATCGACGGGCTCGGCAGCGGGCTCGGCGGCGGCAGCTCCAACGGCATCCGCATCAAGTCCGATCCCAGCCGCGGTGGCCTGGTCACCAACGCGACCTACAGCGACATCTGCACGCGCAACCTCGCCAACCCGATCATCATCACGCCGATGTACACGGCCGTGACCGGCACCTTGATCCCGAACTACAACGGCATCACGATCCGCGACTTCCGCTCGGTCGCCAGCACCGTCGTTCCCAACGTGACGCTGCTCGGCTTCGACAGCGCCCACATTACCGGCGTCGCGCTCGACAACGTCGTCATCGACGGGCTGACCGCCGCTCACATCATGGCGACGAACGCGAACGTCACGCTCGGGCCCGGCAACGTCAACTTCATGCCCACCGGCACCGGCGTCACCGTCACCAACGCCATCTCCGGCACGTCGACGCCCAATCCGTGCGGCGCCGATCGGTTCCCGATGTTCTAGTCCGGCACGGGGCTCAGTCGGCGGCGTCCTTGCGGTATTTCTGCGGGCCGATGCCGAACTTCTTCAGCCAGCGCCAGACGGCGGCGCGGTGCTTGCCGAGCTCGCGCGAGACGTCGGCGACGTTGCCGTCGTAGCGCTTGAGCAACTCTTCCAGCTGCGCCGGCGTCGGTGACGGGCCGACGACCTTGCGCGCGCCGCCGGCGGGCGCGGGTGTCGCCGGCGCGGACCCCGCGCGCGCGATCGGCTCGGGGAGGTCGCGCAGCGCGATCGCGTTTCCCGCGGTGGTCAGGATCGCCGCCGTGGTGACGATCTTCTCCAGCTCCCGCACGTTGAGCGGCCAGCCGTGCAGGCACAGCGCGCGAAACGCCGGCTGCTCCAGCCTGGGCTCCGGGTTCGCGCGCAGAAAGTGCGCAATGAGCACGCCCAGGTCCTCGATGCGGCTGCGCAGCGGCGGCAGGTGAATCGGCGCGGCGCCGAGGCGCCCCACGATGTCGTCCCGCAGCCCGCCCGCCGCCTTGCCGTCGCTGCCGGGCGCCGTGCGGTTGGTCGCCGCGATGACGCGCACATCGATGCGCCGCGGGCGCGTCGACCCGAGCGGCGTCAGCTCGCGATCTTGAAGGAAACGCAGCAGCTTGATCTGCGCCTCGCCGGTCATCTCGCCGATCTCGTCGAGAAACAGCGTCCCGCCCTCGGCCTCCTCGATCAGTCCCGGCTTGGCCTGGTGCGCGGTCGAGTGCGCGCCCTGGCGATAGCCGAAGAGCTCGCTCTCGACCAGCTCGCGCGGGATGGCGCCGCAGTTGATGGCGACGAAGCGTCCCTTGCGTCCGCTCGCCAGGTGCACCGCGCGCGCGTACACCTCTTTGCCGGCTCCGGTCTCGCCCAGGATCAGAAGCTCGCTGTCCGACGGCGCGAGCCGCCGCAAGCGATCGCACGCCAGCGCGAGCGTCGGGCAAACCGTGGCCACCGGGCCGAGCGGGTTGATGAGCTCGTTCTTGATCGCGTCGACCTCGATCGGCGACGCGAGTCGGAACACGCCGACGTGATTGCCGATGAAGACGACCGCGCCGTCGTGCAACGGGGCGCGGTCCTCGACGCGCACGTTGTCGACCCAGGTGCCGTTCTTGCTGCCGAGATCGATGAGCTCGTAACCGTCGTCGTCGCCTGGGTCGGCCGCCCTGGCGATGCGCGCGTGGTGGCCGGAGACCAGCGTGTCGTTGAGGATCGCGCTGTGTCCGCCGGCGCGGAGCTCGTCGGCGGCGCGCCGGCCGATCTGGAGATCGTCGCCGACGAACAGCAGGCGCCGCGGCGCGGGCAGCGCCGGCTCGTCGGCGCTGCCGACCATCAGCAAGAGTGGAATCTCGGGGAGCTCGCCCGGCGACAGGGGCGAGCTGACCGACGTCAGGGTCTGGTCGTCGGCGGAGTGCATCAGCAGGCCAACATCGTGGGCTTGTCGGTCGCGCGCCGTCAACCGTGTGTTGCGGCTTGCGCGCGTGTGTCGCGGCCTGCCCGCGCGGCGCCGGCCGTCAGCGGCAGGCGAGACGGTCGAGCTGAGGTGTACTCATCTGTAAGACGACACCATCGCCGAGCTGGCCGCTCTGGTTGCCGCCCCAGCACCACACTGAGCCGTCATTACGCAGCGCGCAGCTGTGGGCGGCGCCGGCCGCGACCGCGGTGACGCCTGTCAGGCCGCCGACTTCCGATGGCGCCCCGGTCGACGACTCCTGGCCATTGCCGAGCTGGCCGACGTCGTTGGCGCCCCAGCACCAGACGTGGCCATCGCCGGTGACCGCGCAGGTGTGTGCGCCGCCGGTCGCGATCGCGGCCGCCGCGGGCGGCCCGGCGACCAGGCTGGGCGGCGACGACGTGACGGCGCCCGCCCCGAGCTGGCCCCGGTCGCCGCGGCCCCAGCAGAAGATCCGCCCGTCGCCCGTGAGCGCGCAGCTGTGCGACGCGCCGGCGGCGATCGCGGTCGCGGCGACGGACTCGTTGGTCGCCAGGCTCACCGGCATCGGCGTGTTCTGGTCGGCGGTGCCGCCGTCACCGAGCTGGCCGAAGTCGTCGCGCCCCCAGCAGGCGATCGACCCGCCGCTGGTCAGCGCGCAGGTGTGCGCGCCGCCGGCGGCGATCGCGGTGGCGCGGGCTTGGCCCATGACCCCCATCGGGGTGGCGCGGCTGGTGAGCGTGCCGTCTCCGAGCTGGCCGTCGTCGCCGGCGCCCCAGCAGAGGACGCCGCCGTCGCTGGCCGCGATCGCGCAGGTGTGCGCGTCGCCGGTCGCGACCGCCGCTGCCGGCGACGTCAGCGCCACGACGGGAACGCGCGCGTCGATCATGCTCGCCGGTCCGACCTGTCCGGAGCTGCCTCGCCCCCAGCACAGGATCTGACCGTCGGTGGTGCGCGCGCAGGTGTGCTGCGCGCCCGCGGCGACCTCGTCGGCGTCGAGCGCCAGCTTCAGCGCGGCCGGCGTCGCGCGATCGGTCGTGCGGTTGTCGCCGAGCTGGCCGGCCTCGTCGGCGCCCCAGCAGAGCACCTGTGGTTTTTCGCCGGCCGCGTCGACGGCGATGGCGCAGGTGTGGCTGCCGCCCGCGGCCAGGGCGGTGGCGCCGCTGAGCGTGCCGGCGGGCGCGGGTGTCGCCCGCAGCACCGCGGTGCCGGTGCCGAGCTGGCCGAAGTGGTTGTCGCCCCAGCACCAGATGGTCCCTTCGTCGCGGCGGGCACAGGTGAAGCTCTGACCCGCGGCGATCTCCAGCAAGTGGTCGATGCCGCTCGCCGGCACCGGCACGTCGAGCCCGTCGGCGGTTCCGTCGCCGAGCTGGCCGGAGAGGTTGTTGCCCCAGCACCAGCCGGTGCCGTCCTTGCGCACGGTGCACACGTGCTGCGCGCCGGCGGTCACGGCGATCGGATCCGGGATCGAGGGGACGCGCACGGGCCGCGACGACGGTGTGTCGTTTCCGTTCCCGAGCTGGCCGCCGCTGCCGTCGCCCCAGCACCACAATCCGTCGGCACGGGTGACCGCGCACGTGTGTTGCAGGCCGACGGCCGCGCTGGTGACGTTGGTCAGGCCTGCGACTTTGATCGGCTGCGACTGATCGATCGTCGTGCCGTTTCCGATCTGCCCCTGGCCGTTGCTGCCCCAGCACCAGACCGTCTCGTCGGCGCGCACCGCGCAGAAGTGCTGCCAGTGCCCGGCGACGCTGCGCGTGCCGGTGAGCGCGAAGACCGCGACCGGTCCGGTGCGCGGCAGGCCGCTGCCGTCGCCGAGTTGGCCGCGCTGGTTGTTGCCCCAGCACAGCACGTTGCCGCTGGACACGGCGCAGCTCGCGTCGAGTCCGGCCGCGACGTCGCTGGCGCTCGAAACGCCGGCGACCAGCACCGGCGACGGGCTCGATGCCGGCGATGTCGGATCGCCGTTGCCGAGCTGTCCGTCGTCGTTCGCGCCCCAGCAGTACACCGACCCGTCATCGACCACGGCGCAGCTGTGCCGATCGCCGACGGCGATCGCGATCGCGCGTGGCAGGCCCGCGACGGACACCGCAAGGGAGCGGGGGGCGAGCGTCCCGTCGCCGAGCTCTCCGTCGGCGTTGTTGCCCCAGCATTCGACGCCGCCCTGCTGGCGCAGCAGGCAAGCGTGCGACGTGCCGGCGCGCAGCGCGATCACGGGATCGGCGGCGCAGGCCTGGGTGACGCAGGCGTTGCTCATCGATCCGGCGAGCGCGACGTAGCGGCGTTCGGAAGCACAGGCCAGGTCGGGCGTGCTGCAGTGGCCGTCGGCTTCGCACAGACCGCCGTTGGCGCCGCATTGATCGTGTCGCGTGCAGCGAAAGTCGCCCTGGCCGATGCACGCGATGGCGGGCAGCGCCGCGGCGGCGAGGCAGAGCAACGGCGCGCGGAGTCGGCGAGCGGCGATCAAAACCGCCCTCCCACGCCCGCGACGAAGCCGCTCGATGCGGTGGCCGCCGTCGGAGCCGGCGCGGCCCAGGCGTCGAGCTTGTGGCTCGCCGGCGCGCTGGCTTGCGCGCGCCTCACGTGAACATAGCGGTAGATCGCCGAACCGGTCAGCGCTGCGCCCGCGGCGAACGCGCCAAATGCGATCTGCGACCGGCCGCGCGCCGTCGCCCAGTGCGATGCATAGTCGGGGTACATCGTGGACGATTGGCTGGCGGCGTCGCGCGCAGATAGCGCCGCGACCGTGAAGGTGGTCCCGAGCGCCAGCGCGGCCACACCGGCGCCGAGCAGCACGCCCCCGGCGACGTCTTGATACCAGGGGCGCGGAGGCGCCGATGTCGTGGACGTCGTCGCGAGACTGGGCGACGTCGCCGGGCGGGCCGCGGTCGGCGCCGTCGGTGCGTTCGCCATCTGCTCCGCGCAACGGGCGAGGGCGATGTGCGCGGCGTTGACCTGCACGTCATCCGGCTCGCTCTCGAGGAACTTCTTGTAGAGCGGGACCGCGCTCTTGCAATCGCCGTTCAAGCGGTGCGCTTGAGCCTCGGCGAACAGAAACTCGCGCCGGGGGTCGAGCGCGTATCCTGCGTCCAGCTCGCGGATCGCGCGCGCGTAGCTCTTCTCGCCGTAGAGCTCGAGGCCGCGATCGTAGTGCGCGCGCGCTTCTTCGGTCATCGCGGCGGCGGGCGGCGATTTGGTCGCGGGCGTGGGTTCCTCCGCACGCGCGGGCGCCGCGAGCGCGCCGATCAACACGACACCCGCCAGAACGAGGCCGAGTCTGGAGCTAAGGCGGGATCGGCGAATCAGGATCCCAGGTCTTGAGCGCCCTCGATCTCGCGGCAGCGGGAGCGGGCTCGGGCGCCGCAAGCTCTGTCGGCTCGGGCGCTGGCGTCTCGACGTCGGTCTCGGCGGCGCGCGGTCGCTGGGTGCGCTTCGGCTTCGAGAGCGTGGGGGAGGGCGGCGACTCGGAATGGCTCTCCACAGTATTCCCGGCGCGTGGAGCTGTCGAGGCTTTGCCGCCCGCTGGATCGACGCGCGCGGCCGGCGGCGCGGTAAGCGGTTGTGGGTCCGCATTCTCAGCGCGCGCCGCCGCCGCCGGCACCGGACCGATCGGGCGCGCGCGCGCAGCGTTGGCCCCACGACGCCCGACCACGTCCAGTTGCAACGCCGCGGTCACGCCGCCCGCGAGCGCGAGCACCAGCACGGCCGCCGCCAGCGCCGGCCCGCGCCGCGCCGGGGCGCGGCGGTCGCCGACCAGCGCGTTCAGATCGGTCGCGGTCGGCTGCGACGACGGTTCGAGGCGCGCCGACGCCGCCTCGACCTCGGCCAGATGTTGCTTCAAGGACTTGCCCGACTGCTGCGCGCGCTGCCACTCGGCGATGCGGTGCGCGAACAGCGCGTGCATGTACTCGCCGACGGCCACCGTCGACAGCACCAGCCCCTCGGTGCGCGCGAACGCTTCCAGGTCCAGCTGCAGCGCCTGCGCCGTCGGATATCGATCGTCGGGCGCCAGCGCCAGCGCGCGCCGCACGATGCGCTCCAGCTCGGGCGGATAGGGGCCGGCGCGCAGCGTCGGCGGTGGCATCTCGCCGTTGACGATGCGGTTCAGGATCTCGTAGTCGCTCGTGGCGCGAAACGGCGGGTTGCCGGTGGTCAGCTCGTAGAGCAGCGTGCCGAGCGCAAACACGTCGCTCCGTCGATCGAGCGCGACGCCGCGGCACTGCTCGGGCGACATGTAGGCGAACTTGCCCTTGAGTGCGCCCTCCTGCGTCTGCGTGCGCTGCGACGTCCACTTCGCGATCCCGAAGTCCGACACCTTGACCGATCCGCCGTAGGTCACGAGCACGTTCGACGGTGATACATCGCGATGCACGATATGCAACGGTTCGCCCTTGGGCCCGGTCTGCTCGTGCGCGAAGTGCAGGCCCGCCGCCGCCGCCGCGAGGATTCCGATCGCGTGTTGCAGCGGCAGCTCGCGCGCCGGGTGATCCGGCCCCGCGCTGCGTCCAGCCGCGTTCATGATCTCGCGCAGGTTGGCGCCGTGCACGTACTCCATCGCGAAGAACGGCGCGTCGCCCTCGCTGCCGACGTCGTACACCTGCGTGACGTGCGGGTGGGTCAGCGTCGCCATCAGGCGCGCCTCGTCGAGAAACATCCGGCGCAGCTCCGGATCCAGCGCGTGTTGCGGCAAGATCCGCTTGATGACGACCAGCTTCTCGAACCCTTCGAGGCCGCTCGCCTGCGCCAGGTAGATCTCGGCCATTCCGCCGACGGCCAGGCGGCGGATCAGCTGATACTTGCCCAGACGCTGGCCTTTGGAAAAAAGCTCAGAGAGCTCTTCCATCGTCTGACATCGTACTCGCTTTGCCGATGGTTTGGCATGCAACCCTCAATCGATGTTGCGCAACCGGTAGCGCAACATCGATCGCGCGCCGGACAAGCCTACATGGAGGCCCAGCGGGGCGACATCCCGTCGTCGCCTGGTTCGCCGCGCATCGCGCGGTGTGGGATGCCGCGCCCGGCCCGCGCGGCGCCCTGCGTCCGTGGCCTCACTCTTGCTGACCTCTTGCCACGAGAAGGAGACCGACGGATGGCAACACTTCGGACCGCAGCGAGGATCGGGCTTCTGGCGACGGGAATCGCCGCCAGCGCCTGCTCGAAGAACAACAGCTCGGCGGGTGCACTCCCGTCCGACGTCACCTCGATCATGTTCCTGCAGCGGCTTCCCCGCACCGACACGGGGAACGTCTTCGACTACACCAGCTACATTCCGGGCGGCCGCCTGGTGACGCTGACGCCGCCGTCCGCCGACGGCAAGCTGGCCGTGCTGACGTCGGACCCGATGTTCGCGACCGCCGACGTCATGGCCTATGACCTGTCGTTCGACGCGAAGTCGGTGGTCTTCTCGGCGAAGCTCACGGACAACGATCGGTATCACCTCTACTCGATGAACCTGGACGGTACGAGCCTGATGCAGCTGACGTCGGGCGACGACGACTACGTCTATCCGATCTACGTACCCGGCCAGAAGATCCTGTTCACGACCACGAAGAGCGTCGAGGCCGACGCCAACCAGTTCCGCGACGAGTACGAGCGACAGACCACGGCGCAGGTCGGCACCGTCAACATCGACGGCACCGGCGAGACGCTGGGGCCGCGCAACGTCTCTCACCGCGTGGCGCCGACGCTGCTGCCCAACGGCCGCGTCGTCTACACCGAGTGGCGGCACATGGGCCCGACCAACGACGGCCACCTGCGCATGATGAACGAGGACATGACCGGCATGCGCGAGGCCTTCGGCGGCGAGCAGGGCGGCGAGGGGCTGACCAACAGCTACCTCAAGGCGCGCTACATCCAGACCAAGACGATGGCCGACGGCTCCCCCGACTACCAGATGATCGCGATCGGCACCTCGCGCGACCGCACGCTTCAGGCAGGCAAGCTCTTGCTGCTCGACCTCAACGGCAGCGAGGCGCTGTCGCACGGCCAGGACCTGACGCCGCTCGTTCCCGGTGACCGCACGCCGAGCGCGCTCGGCGTCGGGCGTTACTACGACGCGGAGAGCATCGGCAACCCGAGCGACCTCAAGTTCCTGACCAGCTGGGCCGACGGCCCGGTCGAGTCGTCGCTCCTGGCGATGGCGAATTCGAACGCCAACTTCGGCCTCTACGCCTTTGACGCCAATAGCGGCGTGCGCTCGCCGGTCTACGACGATCCGAAATACTGGGACGTGCTCGCGCGCCCGATCAAGCCGCACGCCGAGCCGGCGCCGACCTCGTCGCCGATCAGCGGCACCAGCACCACCGTCGGCTCGCTCAACGTCTACAACACCTCGCTGACGCCGATCCCCGCCGGCAGCGTGGTCAAGGTCCGCCTCATCGAGGGCTTCTCGGGCGAGGAGGGCATCCGCACCTTCGGCTCGACGGAGTTCGACGGCCAGTCGCTGTACGGTGAGGTTCCGATCAACAGCGACAACTCGTTCGCGGCCCAGGTGCCCGGCAACGTGCCGTTCCACATGCAGGTCATCGACAAGTTCGCGATGAGCATCGTCAATGAGTCGATCTGGATCAGCGGCCGCGCCGGCGAGCAGCGCTTCTGCGGCGGCTGCCACGAGAACCGCACCGAGACCACGCTGATCCAGCCGGGCGTGCAGGAGAACGTGCTTCGCGGCGCGGTCAACCTGGACGTGCCGCGGGCGCAGCGCGTGTCGACCAACTACACCCAGGGCAACATCCGCGGTGTGCCGTGGGATCTGGCGATCCAGCCAATGCTGACCGCCAAGTGCGCCACGTGCCACGACGGCGACGCCAGCAAGCCGGGCAACCCGAGCTACACGGTCACCGACAGGACGACGATGTCGAGCCAGACGTTCATTTTCAACCTCAGCGGCGACAAGCTGAACGTCGTCGTCGGCGAGAAGATGAGCGGCGACTTCACCCAGTCGTACATCTCGCTCATGGGTCTCGGCGAGATGCTCGGCGAGGACGACGTGACGATCACCCCGCCGGACTACACCCCCAGTTACGTGACGACCCCGTCGGCGCACGACTCGACGGTCATCCAGATGCTGAACCCGATGCAGCAGTTCCCGGCCGCCGACCCGAACGTGCGCGCGTTCGACGCCACCATGGGGATCCCCGCGATGGCGACGACCTGCGCGAGCATGCGCAAGAACGACCCGAGCTACGTGTGCATCCACCCGACCGAGCTCGGGGGCCAGGGCCTGACCGCCGACGAGTACTACCGCCTGATTCTGAGCATCGACATGGGCGGCCAGTTCTTCTCGCGCGAAAACAAAGACGAAGCGACTCCGTAACTCTCGGGAGAAACTGACCATGAAGACGTACAACATCGGTTCCAAGTTGGTTCTCTCCGTCGCGCTCTTCGGAATGGGCGGAGTCTTCGCAGCGGGCACGGCGCACGCCGGTCGCGGCGGCAGCCCCGGGCTCATCAAGGCGGCGATCGAGTCGAACTCGGTCGACGCGATCGAGGCCGAGCTCGAGCGCTCGGAGTACCTGGTGTGTGGGGCGTGCACGGACCTCGTCGTACCTCTGGTCGATCACCTCGACTACCGCGTCCGCAAGGTCGCGGCCTGGTGGATCGCCCGGCGCGGGATCAGCAAGCAGGTCTACGTGAACATGCTCGGGCGGCTCTCGCAGCCCGACTCGTTCCAGGCGCGCAACGCGGCCGACGTGCTCGGCGAGCTCGGCTACGCCGGCGCGGTGCCCGCGCTGTCGGCGGCGCTGTCGAACCCGATCTTCACTCCGGAGGCGCGCGCCGCTTCGGCGCGCGCGCTCGGATCGATCGGCAAGCCGGCGGCGTTCCCCGCGCTCGTGACCGCGCTGTCCTCGCCGGATCCCGAGGTGAAGGCGGCGTCGCTCGCGTCGCTGCGGCAGATCCAGGGCTTCCAGCAGCCGGACGCGGCGGCGGCCCTGCTCACCGACGCCGACGAGACGGTGCGTGGCGAGGCCGCGCTCACGCTGGGGACCGTCCTGCGCGTGGGCAAGGCCGGCGTGCAGCCGGGGGGCGTCAGTCAGCTGCTGACCGTGCTGGCGAGCGACCCGAGCGTCGACGTCCGCAAGAAGGCGGCCTGGTCGCTGGGTGAGATGGGTGCGCCGGTCACGCAGGCGGCTCCCGTTCTGGAGACGGCGGCCAACTCGGACAGCAGCCCGGCCGTGCGCTCGCTCGCGCGCGTGGCAATCAGCAAGCTCACACGGTAGCGAGCACGACGACAACGACCGCCAAACGTTGCACCACGGGCGCCAAACGAGGCGCCCGTGGTGTTAACATCGCCACGAGATGATTGTGCCCAAGTCCTGGTTGAACATCCTCTCGGCGCCGCTCCTTTGGCCTGGCGCCGTTCCTGTTCTTGCTTGCGCCTCGGTTCTTGCGTCGGGCTGCTCGATCAAGCGCCCGCCCGAGGAGCACTTCTACGACCAGCACATCCAGCCGATCCTCAACAACTTCTGCGTCGGCAACACGTCGCCCTGCCATCGCATCGACCCGGCGTCGGGCATCGCGCTCGGCAACCTGGATCTGTCGTCGTTCGATTCGGTGCAGAAGCGGCGCGACGTCTTGCGCACCTATGGCAGCTATCCGCAACCGTTGTTGTTGTTGAAGTCGCTGACACTGGGGACGGTGCAGATCCCCTATCAACAGAACTTCTACGACAGCGAAATCAGGCACACGGGCGGCAATCCGATCGGGCCCACATCCGACGCCTATCAAGAGCTCAAGCGCTGGCTCGACAACGGCGCCAATCGCGACGGGCTGGCGCCGCCGCTGGTCGCCAACATGGGCCAGGGCGCGTGCAATACGGCGATTCCGGCCAATCAACCGGCGATCGATCCCAACAGTCCGGCGTACAAGGCGTTCATTCAGGCGGGCGGCGTGCAGGACAAGATCCTGGCGTCGTGCGCCTTCGGCACCTGCCACAGCTCGCCGCAATCCGACTTCTACATGACCTGCGGCGCCGACGATGCGCAGGCGCAGTACAATTTCAGCCGCGCCGCCAGCTTCGTCATCCCCATGGGCGTGGCTGTCGAGCAGAGCGAGATCCTGCTGCGCCCGCTGGCGCCCGCCGCGGGCGGCGTGAGCCACACCGGCGGCGTGTTCTTCGATTCGCGCGAAGACGCCAGCTGGCTGGCGTGGAAGGCCTGGGCCGAGCTGGTGCAGGCCAATCCGCCGTTCACGTTGTCGAAGAGCGTGGGCCAGCAGTTCTTCGAGGCCAACGTGATGCCCAAGCTCCTGCAGCGCGGCTGCGCGCTCGAGGGCTGCCACAGCCCCGACGGCTTCAACGATTTCCGCCTGCGCTCGGGCGCGCAGGGCTTCTTCTCGCCGTTCGCGCTCCAGCGCAACTACGAGACGGCGCTCAAGGAGTTCATCGCGCTCGACAGCGTCGACGTGCGGCAGTCACGCGCGGTGAAGAAGACGATCTTCGCCAGCTCGGGCGGCATGACCCACCGCGCGGGGCCGGTGCTCGACGGCTTCGCGGACGGCTCGAACGTCGCCGATTCGGCCGCGCCCTGCCCCACGGTCTATGACCCGACGATGGCGAGCGCGTTCTGCACGCTTCATGAGTGGCATCGCATCGAGCGCCAGGACCACGCCGCCGACGTGTCGCCGATGGCGACCGGCGACGTGATCCCGCTGGCGTTCGTGTCGCGGCCGCCCAACGGCGACAACCTGCTGCAGTTCGACACGTACGAAGGCGGCGCCGATCTCAAGCTCGCCGACGCGACGATGGGCGACGGCGGCCTGGTGGCGTCGGTCGGCAACGTGCGCTCGGCGCTGGGCGGCTGCGCCGGCCTGTCGGGCGACGTCGACGTGCGCGGCCCCGAGTGGAGCTACGACGGTACGCAGCTGATCTTCGCGGCGCGCCCGGGCGCGGCGAGCGGCCTCGACCTGTGGGTGATCGACGGCGGCGGCACCGGCGCCTGCCGGCAGCTCACCCACGACGCCGGCCGCACGCAGGGGATGGCACGCGTGCACAACTTCGACCCGGTGTTCGCGCCCGACGGCAGCGTGGTCTTCGCGTCGACGCGGTCGGGGACGATCACGCTCAAGAACCTGTTGCCCAACTCGGATCTGTTCCGCGTCGGGCCCGGGCTGGATTTCAGCGCGCCCGAGCAGATGACCTGGCTGCTCAATTCCGAGATCGCGCCGGCGTTCATGCAGGACGGGCGCGTCAGCTTCACCGCCGAGAAGGCGACGCCCGAGTTCTATCAACTGTCGGGCCGCCGCATGAACTGGGACCTCACCGACTACCATCCGCTGCTCGCGCAGCGCGCGCAGTCGACCGACACGTTCACCACCGACCTGCACCCCTCGGTCGACTACCAGCAGGCGACCGAGATCCGCGAAGGGCTCGATCGCAACTTCCTGATCATTCTGTCCGACGCGACCGCCAGGGGCGCGGGCGGCGCGCTGGCGACGTTCAACCGATCGATCGGTCCGTTCGAGGCCGATCGCACCGAGATCACCTTCGTTCGCTCGCTGGTGATCGTCGATCCGGCGGCCACCGGGCGCGCCGGCACGGCGGGCGTCTATCGCTCGCCGTTCTCGCTGCCCAATGGCGAGATCCTCGCTTCGTATGCCGCCAATGTCACCGATCCGACGACACAGATTCCCAAGTACGATCTGGTCGCGGTCGCCGCCGACGGCACGCGCCGCGCGCTCGCGAGCGATCCGTCCCTGTCCTACGTCGAGGCGGCGCTCGGCTACAAGCGCGCCGAGCGCGAGCTATTCCAGAACCTGCCGCAGCTGGTGTTCGGCGGCCACGGCGGCCCGACCATGTCATCGGACACAGGCGTCATGCACTTCCCCGACCTGCCGGTGCTGGCGACGCTGCTGGGCGCGAACCTGCGCCGCGGGCGCGACGTCAAGGCGTTCGACGGCACGGCGTCGCTGCGCGTGTACCGGGAGAATCCGCCGACGTCGACGACGCCGCCGCTGATGGGCAGCCAGATGGTTTACAGCGACCGCACGCTGCTGGGCGTGGCCGGCCTGGAGTCCGATCACTCGGTCAAGGTCGCGATCCCGGCGCGCACGCCGTTGATCCTCGAGCTCATCGACGGCAACGCCAAGCCGCTGTTGACGATGCAAGAGGAGCATCAACTGAGCCCGGGTGAATACATCACGCCCGGCCCGCCGCGCGCGATCTTCAATGGGATCTGCGGCGGTTGCCACGGTTCGCTCACCGGCGAGGAGCTGGACGTCGCGGTCACGCCCGACGCGCTCACTGGCGCATCGGTGTCGCTGTCGCGCGAGATGAACCCGAAGCCGCTGCAATGACGCGCGTGACGCCGCCGTAGTGTCAGCCGCCTACAGCGCGGCACTCAATTGTTGCGCTCAGCCGACTTGCGGCGGAATTCCGACTCGAATACTGTACGCTCCATTCGCGCGTGACGCGGGAACGCTCGGGTGGGTGTTCTCTTCACGCGACAGGCGAAGTTTTTCCGAGGAGAGATTCGAATGCGGAAACTGACACTCTTGTTCGCGATGGTTGGGGTGCTCTTCACGGCTTCGGCGGCGCGTGCGCAGCAGGGCGGGTACGGCATGGCGGGCTGCGGCCTCGGGTCGCTCCTCTTCGGAAACGACAACACCACGCTGATGCAGATCCTCGCGGCCACCACGAACGGGACGTTCGCAAGCCAGACCTTCGGCATCACCTCGGGCACCTCGAACTGCACCGCCGGCGGCGTCGTCAAGGCGGAGCGCGAGCAGGCCGCTTTCGCCGAGGTCAACTTTCAGGATCTGAAGCGCAACATGGCGTCGGGCGGCGGCGAGTACCTGAACTCGTTCGCGACGCTGCTCGGCTGTGAGGATTCGGCGAAGCCGGCGCTGTTCAAGATGACGCAGACCAAGCTCGAGTCGATCCTGCCGTCGGAGAAGAGCAGTCCGATCGACCTGGTCGTCGGCGTCAAGGCGCAGATCAAGTCCGACGCGCGCCTGGCCCAGAGCTGCAGCGACGAGCGCGCCATCGCGCGCGCCAAGGGCGAGTCCAAGCCCATGAATATGGCTTCGGCTCGCTAACATTCACGCAGGATCGATCACGCCCCGGCCATCCCTCGCGGATCGCCGGGGCTCGTTATTTCTGGTCGCACTTGCCGTCGCGGCGGCGGCTGCGCTTGCGTCCGCAGGCGCGGTGGCGCGCGCGGCCACGCCGGACTCGCCCGCGCTGGCGGCGCTGCTGCACGACGCGCGCGAGCAGAAGCTCGCGGAGAGCCGCGAGTGGCAGGTGATGCTGCACTACCGGCCGACGAGGTTCGGCGGGTGGAAGAGCCAGGCCGACGGCCTGGGCTTCTTCTTCGCGGGCAAGGCCGGCAAGACCGATCGGCAAGCCGAGCTCGAGGCGACGATAGCGGCGCTCCGGCGGCCGGCGGTGCGCGATCCGACCAACCCCGACATGATGCACCCGCAGTGCCTGTTCCCGGCGCGATACGCCTGGTTGAAGCAGCAGCTCGGGTCGGCCGCGTTCGTCGATCAACCGTGCCCGCTGCTCGACACCTGGCGCACCGGCATCTCCGCCGAGGCGGTGACGCTGGTCTACGCGACCGCGTACTTGAACAGCCCGGCATCGATGTACGGCCATACCTTCCTGCGCCTGTCGCGCTCGACCGGCGAGGGCAACCCGCTGCTCGACTATGCGGTCAACTTCGCCGCCGACGCCGACACGACCAACGGGGTGGTCTACGCGATCGCGGGCCTGACCGGCGGTTTCCAGGGCCACTTCTACGTCGTGCCCTATTACGTCAAGGTCCAGGAGTACTCCAACATGGAGAGCCGCGACCTGTGGGAGTACGAGCTCGGGCTGACGCGCGACCAGATCGAGCGCCTGGTGCTGCACGCATGGGAGACGCGCTCGACTTACTTCGACTACTTCTTCATCGATGAGAACTGCTCCTACCAGCTGCTCACGCTCCTCGAGGCCGCCGATCCGGCGTTGCACCTGATCGACGGCTTCAGCGGTCGCGTGGTCCCGGCCGACACGATCCGCGTCGTGATCGAGCAGCCGGGCCTGGTCCGGCGCGTCGCCTCGCGCCCGTCGCTGGTCAGCACCATGACCGAGCGGCGCGCGCATCTCGATGGCCGCGAGGTGCGCGCCGCCGAGCAATGGGCCAAGTCGCCGCCCGAGGGTGCCGCGCCGGATCTCGCCGGCGACCCGGCGCCGCGCCAGGCGCGGGTCATCGATGCCGCCTACGACTATCTTCGCTATCGCGAGGGGTTCAAGTCGGCGGAGCCGAGCGACGCGTTCAAGAAGCGCGAGCGGCGCATGCTGCTCGCGCGCGGCCGACTCGGTGTGCCGCCGCAGGAGATGGAGGTGCGCTCGTCGGTCGACGCGCCCGAGGGCGGCCACGGCACGCTGCGGTTGTCGGTGGGTGGCGGCCTCTCGAACGCCGGCGGCAGCTTCGAGACGCTGGCGATCCGCGGCGCGATCCACGACTTCCTCGACCCGTCAGGCGGCTATCCCGACAACGCGCTGCTCGAGATGGGCAGCGTGCGCGGGCGCTTCGACAACCAGGCGCGGCGGCCGCGGCTCGATCGTCTCGACTTGCTCAACATCATCTCGGCGACGCCGCTGGATCGCTGGGTGCACAGCATGTCGTGGAAGGTGTGGGTGGGCGCCGACAACGCACGCGAGCTCGGCTGCGAGCAGCCCGACTCCGATCGCGCCGGCTGGCGGTGCCTCTACGGGGGCGCCAACGTCGGCGGCGGTTTCGCGCTGCGCTTCGGCCCCGCGCATCGCTTGCTGGGGTTTGGTTTCACCGAGACCGACGCGGGCGCCGGCCCCGCGTTCGCAGGGGGACACGATTTTCGCGTCGGCGCCGGCGGCGAGGCGGGCCTCATCGGCGAGGCGAACCCGCTGTGGCACTTCCAGCTCGGCGCGCGCTACATCTACTACTTCGTCGGGGAGACTCGCCCCGCCTTCCGCACGCGCGTGGCACAGTCGTTCGCGATCGGCCACGGCCTGGCCGTGCGCCTGGCGGTCGACACGTGGAACACCTACGCCGAGGCGTCGACCGAGCTGGTCGGGTACTTTTGAACGACGGAGCGCGATCGGTCGGTCAGCGCGCCTCGGCGTACATCTGAAACTCCGACAGCACGAAGTTGCCGTTGGTCGATTGCAAGCCGGGGCCATTGAACGGCAACGACGGGTCTTTCAGGGTCTCGATGCGGACGCCGGTGATGCCGGTGAGCGCGGTGTCGGCGATGACGGTGTAGGCCATCGGGATCAAGGCGTTGGGCGCGACCAGCACCGAGCTGTCGTCGAGCACCGTCATCGTGACGTTGTCGATGCCGCAGACCGCAACCGGCGTCAAGACGGTCCAGATGCTGTCGGGGCCGACGTTGCCGGGCGTGCTCGACCCGTCGTTGCCGTCGGCGAATTGCGTGCGGTCGCCGGTCGTCACAGAAACCCGAAACCGGCCGAGCGCATGTGCGCCCGAGGTGAAGTTGTGCACGAATATGAAACCGAGGCGCGTCCCGTTTGGGTAGGAGGGTGTGTCGAGCCCCGTCTGCAGCGCCGCGGTTGCAGACGCGACGGTGGTGTTGTCAGCCTGGGCATCGGCCCACCCCAGATTGTCAGCGGTCACCCCGTCGATGATTCTCTTGACGCTGAATGGCCCGTTCGCGGTCTGAGAGAACGTGGCGGTCGCGCTCTGCAAGCCGATACGCGTCCCCGGCGCCATGCCCGCGACGCACGTCGGCGCCACGCCGCCAGCCGCTCCGCCAAGCCCCGCGCCGCCCCCGCCCGCGCCCGCGAGGCTTCCTCCCGCGCCGTCGGCGTCGGGCTTGATCGCGTTGCTCGACCCACAACCGGCCGCGAACAGCAATCCCAGGACCGTCAATCCAATCCCACCAGGCACAGACATCCAGTATCCCTCCTCGATCCGGCACCGTCGCCCAACGCGGCGATTTCGTCAAATCCGGCAACGCGGCGCTCGCGCGTGGCCGCGAGAATCGCCGCCGCTTGCCGCGTTCCGTGCGCCATGCGAGATTCGACGGCGTTTCAACTCACGGGAGGGCAAGGTCGATGAGCAAGAGCGCCAAGCTCGGGGCGTCCCGCCGCGGCCTGCTTCAAGGCGGTCTGCTCGCGGCTTCGGGGTTATGGATCGCACGGCGCGTGCGCGCGTCCGACGCAGGCGGCCTCAAGATCTCGCACCAGTTCCCTGCGAGCTCCGGCGCCGACGGCGACTTTCGCGACCGGCTGGCGCGCCGCTTCGCCGCCGAGGTCGAGAAGCGCACCGGGGGCAAGCTCAAGGTGACGATCTATCCCGGCTCATCGCTGATGAAGGTGAACGCGCAGTTCGGGGCGGTCCGCAAGGGCGCGCTCGACCTGACGCTGTTGCCGCTCTCGTACGCCGGCGGTGAGGTGCCCGAGCTCAACATCTCGCTGATTCCGGGCCTGGTGACGTCGTACGAGCAGGGCTACGCCTGGAAAAAAGCCGAGATCGGGCGCGCGCTCACCCAGTTGCTCGCCGACAAGGGCGTGGTGCTGGTGTCGTGGATCTGGCAGGCGGGCGGCGCCGCCAGCCGCGCCAAGCCGATCATCGTTCCCGACGACGTCAAGGGCTTGAAGGTGCGCGGTGGCAGCCGCGAGATGGATCTGGTGATCAAGGCGGCGGGCGGCGCCACGCTGTCGTTTCCGTCGAACGAGACCTACGCCGCGCTGCAGACCGGCGCCGCCGACGTGGTCACGACCTCGGCGACCAGCTTGCTCTCGTTTCGGCTGGCCGAGGTCTCCAAGCACCTGACCGTCAACAAGCAGGGGCATTCGTACTGGTTCATGCTCGAGCCGCTGCTGATGTCGAAGCTGATCTTCGACCAGCTGCCCAAGGACCAGCAGCAGGTCATCCTGCAGGTCGGCACCGAGATGGAGGCGTTCGCGCTCGAGGGTGCACGTGCCGATGATCGCGCCGTCGCCCAGGCTTACACGAAAGCGGGCGCGCAAGTTCACGAGCTCGGGGACGACGCCCTGGCGCAGTGGGTGACGCTGGCGCGCCAGACCGCCTGGAAAGACTTCGGCGGCAAGAACGCCAGCTGTGCGCGCCTCCTCGCGCTGGCCGAGCAGGTCAAATGAGCGTCGCGGCCGCCGGGGAGATCGCGCGCGCGGCCGACGAAGGCCGCGCGGGCGCGCCGCCGCCGGCCGGCCTTCTGGCATCCATGGATCGGGCGATGCGCGCCGCCAACCGGCTGATCGTCGTTCCCTGCATGTTGGCGCTGCTCGCCGCCGCCGGCCTCTTGACCGTCAGCGTGATCGCGCGCTATTTCCTGCACGCGCCCACCGACTGGCAGGAGGAGACGTCGGTGTTGCTGCTGGTCGGCGCCACGTTCCTGTCGGGCGCGTACGTGCAGGCGCAGCGCGGCCACGTCGCCATCGACGTGCTCTCGGCGTTGTTGCCGCCGCGGCTCAATCGCGTGCGCCAGTTCGTCGCTGATCTGGTCAGCGCGCTCTTCTGCGGGTTCTTCGCGTGGAAGTCGTGGACCCTCTGGCACGAAGCCTGGGTCGAGGGGCAGACGTCGAACTCGACCTTCGCGCCGCCGATGTGGATCCCGTACGGGCTGATGGCCGCCGGCATGACGCTGCTGACGCTGCAGATCGCCCTGCAGCTCCTGCGCCCGTCGCCGCCGCCGACTCCCGAGGCGCGCACGCCCGCATGAGCACGCTGGCGGTGGGGTCCCTGTACGGGGCGTCCACGCTGATCGCCATGCTCCTGGGGGTGCCGGTGGCCTTCGCGCTCGGCGCGGTGGCCGTCGCGTTCATGCTGGTGTTCATGCCGTCGTCGGCGCTCGACACGGTCACGCAGAACGTCTACGAGGAGATGGGATCGATCACGCTGCTCTCGATCCCGCTGTTCATCCTCAAGGGCGCGGCGATCGGCAAGTCGCGCGCGGCGAGCGATCTCTACGCCGCGATTCACCGCTGGCTGCATCGCGTGCCCGGCGGCCTCGGCATCGCCAACGTGCTCGCGTGCGCGATGTTCGCCGCGATGGCGGGGTCGAGCCCGGCGACCTGCTCGGCCGTCGGTAGCGCCGGCATCCCCGAGATGCGGCGGCGCGGGTACTCGAGCAGCTTCGCGGCCGGGTTGATCGCCGCGGGAGGAACGCTGGGTATTCTTCTGCCGCCGTCGATCACCATGATCTTGTACGCCGTCGCCGCGCAGGTGTCGCTGGGGCGGCTCTTCCTCGCCGGCATCGGGCCGGGGCTGCTGCTGGTCGCCTGCTTCGCCGGCTACGCCGTCCTCAACTACCGGCGCGAGGCGCGCGCCGCGCGCCGCATCTTCGACCAGGGCGGCCCGCGCTCGCCCTATCTCGACGACGAGCACTTCGATCTCGGCGACAAGCTGCGCACGCTTCCGCGCGCGCTGCCGTTCGTGGTGCTGCTGATCGGCGTGATGGCCGCGCTGTACGGCGGCTACGCGACGGCGTCGGAGACCGCGGGCCTGGGCGCCGTGCTCGCGCTGCTTTTGATCCTGATCGTCTATCGCATGTGGCGGCCGCGCGATCTCGCGCCGGTGTTCCTGGGCACGCTCAAGGAGTCGACGATGCTGATGTTCATCATCGGCATGTCGGTGCTGTACGCCTACGTGATGAGCTACCTGCACATCAGCCAGTCGGCCGCGGAATGGATCGTCGCGCTGGCGCTGCCGCGCTGGGCGCTGCTGGCCGCGTCGCTGTGGCTGGTCGTGGCGCTGGGCTTCTTCTTGCCGCCCGTCTCGATCATCCTGATGACCGCGCCGATCGTGCTGCCGCCGCTGAAGGCCGCTGGCTTCGACCTGGTCTGGTTCGGCGTGGTCATGACCGTGGTGATGGAGATGGGCCTGATTCACCCGCCGGTCGGCCTGAACATCTTCGTGATCCGCAACATCGCCCCCGACATTCCGCTGTCGCAGATCATCCGCGGCGTGCTGCCGCTGCTGGCGCTGATGATCGCGTGCGTGTTCCTGATGAGCCTGTTCCCGCGCATCGCGACGGCGCTGCCCGACGCGGTCATGGGGCCAGGCAGCTGATCCGAGGGTATGGGTGAGGAGGTTCCGGGGTTGGTACAGGACATCGCTGATGGGGTACAGCGCGCCTCGCTTGACTCCGCCGTCGCCCGGCGTATGCCTCTTCGTGCCGTGAAGCGAAGATGGTTTCTGGTCGCGGGCTGGTTGCTCGCGGCCATCGGGTTGATGGAGGTCGTGGCCACCGTGGCGGGGCCCTTTGGATACACCGGCTGGAAGCGCGTGCCCGCGGTGACCATCGTCTCTGCGCCCGACGACGCGCGCATCCCCGCCGTGCGCGAAGCGATCGCGTTCTGGAACCAGACGTTCGCCGAGCTCGGCACGCCGTTCCGTCTGGGCGCGACGACGCTGGTGACCGGCTCGGTTCCCGACCGCGACCTGCGCGATCTGTCCGAGCAGGCCCTGCACCATTTTTGGCGCGTGACGTTGCCTGCGAGCGTCGGGCCTTTCCCGGGCGATCTGCTCGTCGTCCTGTCGGACGCGAGCTTCATCTCGTTCGCCGCCCTCGGCAGCCAGCGGACCGTTATCGGCATCAAGAACGGCAACGCTGTGCCGCTGACGATGCCCAATGTCTTGCGCAACGTGATCGCCCACGAGCTCGGTCACGCCGTCGGCCTCCCGCACAACGATGATCGCAAGCTCCTGATGTGCGGCCGCCCCGCGCCGTGCCGGCCGGACGCCTTCCGGTCGGACACGCCGCATTTCTTTCCGCTGTCCGCCGCGGAGAAGGACCGCCTGCGGTCGCTGTATCCGTCCGACTGGGCCGGGCGGTGAGCGACGGCGGCGCCGGATCAGCGATGCTGGCGCCGCGCGTGGCGCAGCGGCGGTCCGTTCGACGCGACGGCGGTCGCCTTGATCTCGCTCAGGCGATGGCCCCGCAGCCGGTAAGCGGTGCGCCCCAGCACTGACGGACAACAGCTCCGATCTCCAGGGCCGTAGGTCTTGGTGGACAGCTCGATCACGGGGCCGGCCGCTCGATCCAGGTCGACGGCGCGCGCGCCGACGCGACTGACCTCAGTCGTCGCCAGCGCCTTGCCTGCGCTGGAGATGACGGTCAGGTACTGGATCCAGAGGTCTCCGCGCTCGAGCGTGAAGAGCACCGCGAGATCTTCGCGGCGGTCCCCATTGAGATCCGCGCGCAGGGTCTTGCGACCCGCCACGTATTCCTTGACCGGCAGATCCGGCTTCGCCAGCCGCGCTGACTGCTGGCGGATCACCTGACCCAGCGAGTGGCTCTCGATCGGCCACAGCGGGACGCCGGTGACCGCCAGAAGGCCCGCCCCGAGCAGCGCGGGAATCATCCCGCGCTCCCCCGACGGCAGGCGTGCGTATCGCTGTTCACGCCAGTATGTTCAAAACGAACACGATCTCCGTCATTTTGAATTCAAGATCACGGAACCGAGCCGGATCAGCCGGTTTCTCGATGGTTTTGACCTCCGTCCGGAATTCACTGTTTCGCGGCGTGATAAGTCGCCGTTGGCACAGGGCTCCATCCCGAGAACCAGCAACAGTCGGATTGAGGAGCAAAACGTATTGTGAACCTCGACCACAGCGACTACGTTCCGCGCGGCGGAGGATCGCAAACGTTCTCGAGCGGAGCGGAGAAACCACCCATGAAGAAGATTCTATCGTGCGTCGCGGTGTTCATCGCGCTGGTGCTTGCCGTCCTGGGCGCCAGGGCCAGCTCCGCGCAAGACAAGTACATGGTGAAGGTACCCAACGGGCTCGCGTTCTCTGAGTTCAAAGGATACGAGAGCTGGCAGGTCGTCTCCATCAGTCAAGACGGACCCCTGGTTGCCGCGATCCTCGCCAATCCCAAGATGATCAAGGCCTACCAGGAGGGCGTTCCCGGCAACGGCAAGCCGTTCCCCGACGGTTCCAAAATGGCAAAGATCCACTGGACCCCGAAGAAGATGGAGACGTTCCCCGGGGCCACGGTGCCCGGTGCTCAGCATGACGTCGACTTCATGGTGAAGGACAGCAAGAAGTTCGCGGACAGCGGCGGTTGGGGATGGGGCGCGTTCGAATACGATGTCGCATCCGACAAGTTCACCCCCGCCACTACGGCCAACAAGCCGCCGCAGGGGAACGACGCCAAGTGCGGGTTCGCGTGCCACACGACCGTGAAGGCGCGGGACTACGTTTTCACCGAGTACGCCCACAGGTGAACGCGACCGCGCTACTCGAACCGCGCCGCGACCGCTCCCTCGAGCGCGTGCGCGGCTGACCAGTACGCCGCCAGGTCCTGGATGTATTCGACGTTGGTCGCGATGTACGTCCGGTAGGCGTCGAGGTAGTCCAGCAACGAGGCGGCGCCCTTCTGGTACTGGATCTCGACCAGGTCGCGCACTCTCGCGACCTGGGCCAGCATTTCGGTCTCCATGCGCGTGACCAGCTCGCGCGAGCCCAGGAAGGCGGCGTAGGAGCTGGTGACGTCGCTCAGGATCTGCGCGCCCACCTTGCCAGCCCCCAACAGCTGCGTGCGGACGTCGGCTTCGGCTCTGCGAATTTCGCCCTGCTGCTGATAGAAGATCGGCAACGTCGCGGTCAGGCTCAATTGCAACGTCGGCGGAGTGATGCCGGCGATGACGACCTGGCTGTTGCTCGCGGGATCGATGTACGTCGTGCCGCTGGCGCTGCCTTCTTCCTCGTACTGAAAGTTCAGCGAGATGTCGGGGAAGCGCAGACGGTGCGCGAGGCGCAGCGACGAGCGGGCACGATTCACCTGTGCGGCGCTCAACCTCAGATCGGGGCGATTGTCGAAGGCTCGCTTCAGGAGCTCGTCCAGCGAGGCGGCCGCCAGCGCCGGAGGCGTGCGCGACGGCGGCAAGGGGTCGATGTCGAAGCGCGGCACGGAGCCACGCACGCCGAGCACGAACGCCAGCGCGGCCTTGCTCTGCGCCAGGCCCTGCAGCGCGACGGCGACGGCCTGGTCGGCTTCGAGCTTGGTGATGTGGATCTTGCCGGCCTCGGCCTCGGAGATCGCGCCGGCGTGGAAGCGCACCTTGGTGAGATCGTCGCTCTTGACCGTCGATCTCAGCACCTCGCGCGAGAACGTCAGGGCCGCTTCGGCGGCGGCGGCCTGCGTATAGAGCTGGGCGACCGTCAGCTCCAGCGTTCGCTGCGCGTCGGCGCGCGACAGGCGCGCGGCGGCCAAGGCTTGTTGCGCGACCTCCTGCCGCAGCCCGCGCTTGCCGGACAGCACGTCTTCGATGGCGTTGGAGTCGCCGAGGCCAAGGAACCAGCCGAGGTGCGATTCGTAGAGGTGCCCGCTGAAGAACGATCGATAAAGGCCGCCGCTCACGTTGGGGTTCTGGATGGCGCCGGCCACGGTGACATCGCCTTCGGCCGACGCGATCGCGGCGTCGGCGATGAGCAAGTCGAGCCCGTGCTCGCGCAGCAACCGAAGGGCGTCGTCGAGGGTGAGCCGGGCGGGCAGGGCGACCCCCGGGGGCGTCTCGTCGCCCGGACCCGAATCATTCGCTGCGAACGCGCGTGGCCCCGCCGCGCCGGCGACGATCGCGCTCATCGCGAACCCCGCGAGCAACCGTCCCAACCGCCCGCGCCGGCTCACGTCTGCTCCGTCGGGTCGCGCCCCTCGGCGATCGCGACATCGCGCGCGATGTCCTGCGCTGATCGGTTGCGCCAGCGCTTTTCATTGCGGTGGGCCAGCACCAGCAGCGGCGGCTGAAGCAAGCGCGGCAGCAGCGCCAGGATCAGCGCGCCGCCGATCACGACGATCGCCAGCGGCTTCTGCGTGTCGGCGCCGATGCCGTGCGACAGCGCGGCCGGCGTCAGCCCGAGCATCGCGACGAAGGTGGTCATCAGCACCGGGCGCAGGCGGCGCTCGGCGGCGTGGCGAACGCCCTCTTCCAGCCCGCATCCGTCGTCCCACAGGCGCTGCGCGTAGGTCACGACGATCAGCGCGTCTTGCACGGAGATGCCGAAGATCGAGATGAACCCCATCGCCGCCGAGATCGAGAAGTGGGTGTGCGTGACGAGCAGCGCCAGGATGCCGCCGCTGCAGGCGACCGGGATGCCGCCGAGCACGATCATCATGTCCTTCCAGTTCTTGACCGAGGAGTAGACCAGCATCGCGATCACCAGCAGCGTGATCGGGATGATGACCATGAGGCGGCCGGTCGCCTCGTTCAGCTGGTTGATCTCTCCGGCCCACTCGAGGTGCGTGTCGTAGGGCAGCTTGACGTTGTCGGCGATACGCCGCTGCGCCTCGTCGATGGTCGACGCCAGGTCGCGCCCGCGCACGGAGAACTTCACCGGCGCGTAGCGGCGGTTGTCCTCGCGGTAGATCAGCGAGGGGCCGTCCTCCTCGACGATCTGCGCGATCTGGCCGATGGGCACCTGCGCGCCGTCGGGCGTGGCCACGGTAATGTTGCGAAGGCTCTTGATGTCCTTGCGGTACTGCGGCAGCCAGCGCACGGTCAGGTCGAAGCGCTTCTCACCCTCGTAAACCTGGGTCAGCGCCTGGCCGCCGATCGCTGCCTGCACGACCGCCTCGACGTCGCCGACGTTCAGCCCGTAACGGCCGCACTGCACGCGGTCGGGCGTGATGCGGATGTTCGGCTGTCCCAGCGACGGGAACAGGCCCAGGTCCTCGACGCCGCGGATCTTCTCCATGACGTCGACGATCTCGTTGGCCTTGGCTTCGTTGATGCGCAGGTCGGGGCCAACCACCTTGACGGTGTTCTCGCCCTTGACGCCCGACATCGCCTCTTCGACGTTGTCGGAGATCATCTGCGAGAAGTTGAAGATCACGCCGGGAAACGCCTCCTGCAGCGCGCTCGCCAGGTCCGTGGTCATCCTCTCCTTGGTGACGCCGCGGCGCCACTCCGACGCCGGCAGCAGCGGCGCGAAGAGCTCGATGTTCGAGAAGCCCGACACGTCGGTCCCGTCGTCGGGGCGGCCCAGTTGCGAGACCACGGTGGTGATCTCGGGCCGGCTGCGATGGCCGGTGTCGCAGTCGCCGTGCGCCGGACACCCGAGGATCAGGCTGCGCATGCGCCCGACGTACTTCGCCGATTGCTCGAGCGAGATCGACGTCGGCAGCGTGGCGCGGATCCAGAAGTTGCCCTCCTCGAGCTTGGGCATGAACTCGCGCCCCAGCAGCGAACCGCCGATCAGGCTGGCGAGGATGACGCCGGCGCCGATCGCGACCGCCAGGCGCTTGCGGCGCAAGCCGAACGCGAACAGCGGCAGGTAGAACGACTTGAGCGCGCGCATCAGCCAGTTGTCGTGCTCGTGGTCGGCAAGCCCACTCGGCTGGATGAATCGCTCGCTGAGCACCGGCGTCAGCGTCAGCGCGAGGATGATCGCGCCGCCGATCGCGAACGCGTAGGTATGCGCCATCGGCGAGAAGATCACGCCCGAGACACCCGTGAGCGTGAACAGCGGGATGAACGCCACGCCGATGACCAGCGTCGACGAGAACATCGGCGGCCCGACCTCGCCGGCAGCCGCCAAGATGCGCTCGATGCGGTTGCGCCGCCCGGGCATTCCCAGGTGGCGGAAGATGTTCTCCATCATGATCACCGTCGAGTCGACGACGATGCCGAAGTCGACGGCGCCCAGCGAGATCAGGTTCGCGGGCGTGCCGGTCGCGACCATGCCGATGAACGCGATCATCAGCGCCAGCGGAATGTTGGCGGCGGTGATCAGCGCGGCGCGGCCGTGGCCCAGGAAGAGCCACAGCACCCCGGCGACCAGGATCATGCCGACCAGCAGGTTCTCGAGCACGGTGTGCGTCGTCAGCTTCACCAGCTTGGCGCGGTCGTAATACGGCTCGATGCGCATGCCGGGCGGCAGCAGGTGATTCCGTTCGATGTCCGCGACGCGCTCGTGAATATTGTCCAGTGTCTTCAACGAATCGCCGCCGTAGCGCATCAGCACGGTGCCCTGCACGATGTCGGCCTCCAGGTCTTTGCCGACGATGCCCAGGCGCGGGGAGCTGCCGATGGTCACGTCGGCGACGTCGCGCACGCGCACCGGAGTCCCCTTTTGCTCGGCGATCACGATCTCGCGGATGTCGCTGAGCGATCGGATGATGCCGATGCCGCGGATGTTGAACGATTGCTCGCCCAGCGTCAGGTGCTGGCCGCCGACGTTGGTGTTCGAGTTGTTGATGGCGCTCTCGACCTGCGCCAGCGTCAGGCCGTGGCCCTTGAGGCGGAAGGGATCGACCTCGACGTGGTACTCCTTGGTGTGGCCGCCGAAGCCGACGACGTCGATGACGCCCGGCACCTGGCGGAACTGGCGCTCGAGGATCCAGTCCTGCGCGGTCTTGAGATCGGCCAGCGTGTAGCCTTCGCCGCGCACGACGTAGCGATAGACCTCGCCGATGGCGCTCCACGGTGACAGCTGAGGCGTCATGCCCGGCGGAAGCGTGATGAAGTTCAGGCGGTTGAGCACGCGCTGCTGCGCGGTGGCGTAGTCGACGTTCCAGGTGAAGTAGCACTTCACGTCGGAGAGACCGAACAGCGACTGCGACCGGATGTGGTCGAGGTCGATCATGCCGTTCAGGCCGTTCTCCAGCGGGATCGTGACGTAGCGTTCGACCTCCTCGGCGCTCCATCCCCCGGGCTGCGTGATGATCTCGATCATCGGCGGCACCGGGTTGGGATAGGCCTCGATGTCGAGCTGCTTGTAGGAGTAGAGGCCGAGCGCGACGATCAGCAGCGCGATCACGCCCACGAACGCGGGCATCCGCAGGACGAAGCGAACGACGCGTTGGATGAACACCTGCGCTCCTAGAGCATGCCGGACAGCAGGATGCCGCCCTTGCTGACCACGCGCTCGCCCATCGACACGCCCCGAACGATCGGGATGTACGACGCGCCTTCGGTCTCGTCGACCGCCACCACGCGCCGCGCGAACTTGAGACGCCCGTCGGTGGCCGTGCCGGTCTCGACGAAGACGACGGTCTGGTCGGCGATGTGCAGCACCGCCGAGCGCGCGAGCGCCGGCACCAGGCTGCCGTCGACGCCGATGCTCACCGTCGCGTACATCTCGGGCTTGAGCTCGCGCGTCGGGTTCGCCACCGAGCAACGCACGCGCACCGTGCGCGCGACCGGATCGAGCGAATCGGAGATGTAGTCGACAGTGCCGCTGAACACCCGGTCGGGGTAGGCGACCACCTTCAACGTCACCGGTGCGCCCTTGCGCACGCGGCCGAGGTCCATCTCGAACACGTCCGCCAGCACCCAGACGTTGTCGAGCTCGCCGACGGTGAACAGCTCGACGGCGGCGCCGCCCGAGTACTGCCCTTGCACCTCGGCGCCGGGGTTCATGTTGCGCGCGATGACCTCGCCGTCGATGGGCGCGCGCAGGGTGAACTCCTGCGTGACCGCGTCGGCGCTCCCCTTGCGGAACAGGGACGCCTTCTGGCGCGCGCGATCCATCTCGGCCTTGGCCCTGGCGAAGTTGTCCTGCGCGGACTCGTAGTCTTTCTGCGAGTTGGCGTGCGCCTCGTAGAGCTCCTTCTGGCGCGCGAGGTCGTGGCGCGCGGCGGTGAGATCCGCGTCGGCCTTGCCCAGGTCGGCGAAGGCGTTGCCGACGTCGGGTGATTCGATCACCGCGAGCGGCGCGCCCTTCTTCACGCGCTGGCCGGGCTGGGCCAGGATGCGGGTCACGCGGCCCGACACCGGCGAGAACAGGTGACCCACGCGCAGATCGTCGAAGCCGATCTTGCCGCTGGTGAGGACTTCGTTGCCGACGGGATGATTCCCGACCGGCGCGACCTCGACGTTGGCGTCGTGTAGTTGTTGCGCCGTCAACCAGACTTCGTCCTTGGGCGGAGGCGCGGGCGGCTGGCTGGCGGCGGTGGTTTCACAGCCTCCTGCGAGCGCCATGGCCATCGAAAATGACGCGAAGACAACCAAGCGACGATCACCAACGGCATTCACTGCAAGTGCTCCTGATGTGGCTGAGTGGTTCGGCGAGACATGGTCAACGTCCGCGCACCGGCAAGGGCGGGGCGATTCCGTAGTCGTTCATCTTCTTCACGATCGTCGGGTACGAGATCCCGAGCAGCCGCGATGCCGCGGTTCGATTTCCGTCGGTGTATTTCAGCATCCAGGAGATGTAGGCGCGCTCGATCTGGCTCAACGTGGGCGGCCGCCCGTGCTCGTGCGCGAAACGCGACGGCGCGTACCCTGGGAACAGGTCGTGCGCTACGTCGTCGGTGCTGAAAGAGACTGAATCGGCGCCCAGGATCGACGTGCGCTCGATGATCACCGCGCGTTCGATGACCGCGCGCAGCTCGCGTTCATTCCCGGGATAAGGGTAGTCGACCAGCTTCGCGGTCGCCTCGGGCGACAGCGCGGCGATCTCCTTGCCGGCGGCGCGGCCGCAGTCACACGCGTACCGGCGCGCGAGGCGCACGATGTCGGGCAAACGGGTGCGCAGCGGCGGGATCGTGATCGTCATGACCGAGAGCTGCTCGTAGAGATCGGCCAGAAACAGGCGCTGGCGCACGGCGCTCTTCAGATCCACGGCGGCGGCGACCACGCGCACGGGCGCGGCGCAAGCCGGCATCACGCCGTCGTGGCGACGCTGGCCTTCAATGAAAGCCTCGAGCCGCGTCTGCGCGGCCATTCCGAGATCGGAGACACTCTCGATGAAGAGCGTGCCCGGGCGTGCGCGCTCGGTCGCGGGCCGGATGCCCGGGGTGCGGGCGTCACCGTCGCCGAAGAGCTCGACTTCGATCACGCGCTCGGGGACGCCCCGGCAACGGACCGCGACCCAGTTGCTCTCCGACGCGTGACAGGAGGCGCCGTGGATGAAACGGGCCAGCTCTTCCGCGGGCGCGCCTCGCTCGGCGGCAATCAGCACCGGCACGCTGGGCGTTGCCGCGAGCTGGCGCGCGATCGCGGTCGCTGCCGACAACGCGGGGGAATCGAACTCCGGAGACATCGGCTACCAGAACAGCAACTCCCACGCCAATGCAGAGCGCCGCGGATCCTGCACGTTTCCGAGGGCGATGGAACGCGCCGACGAAAGTTTCTTGTACGTGTCTCGGAAGTTTCTTTCAGTGGGAGGTGACGCGCCGGCGTGCGCAGGCGCGCAGCGACGGAGCGCACACATTGCCAAACATTAGAACCGCAGCGCGAACGACGTCTGCCCGATGTAGGCGACCTTGCGGTCGTAGTTCGGCGCGTCGGCGGAGTCGAGGTGGTAGAAGAGCGTCTCGAATTTGCCGGAGAATTCGAGCTCGGAGAACCAGGCGCTCCGTTCCTGCCCTGGCCGGCGCACATAGGCGAGCTTGGCGCTGCCCAGGAAGTTACTCATGGGCGACAGCTCGCGGTCGCCGGTCCAGTACTGTCCCGCCGGGCCCAGAGTCTGGTAGTCGCGCGAGGTGCGATAGAAGCTGGCGCCCGTCTGCTGGTGGTAGCGGCCGCGCAGCGTGAACAGGAAGTTCTGCTGGACGTACTGGTTGTAGTTGAGCTCGGCGGTCTCAGCCATCACCGCCCAGCTGTCGCGATAGAGGCGGATGCCGCCGGTCAGCGAGGCGCGCGCGTCGGGCAGCGCGTAGGCGCCACGCCCGAACACGGCGTAGCGCTGGCGGAAGTTGGGCATGTGCTCCTGCGGTGTCCGGTGCTGGCTGCCGACGAGCACGGCGCGATAGGGGTTCGACTGGAAGCCGTCGAGGATCTGGATGGTCGTGCCGCCTTGCACGACGAAGCGCGGGGTCGCGGTCCAGGTGAGTGACGGCTCGAAGGTGTCGATGGTCAACCGGTGGGTGGTGACGTCGGTCATCCCGCTCTGGAAGCAGTGGGCCGACGAGGCCAGGGGTTGGAGATTGAGCGGCTGCCCGAGCGCGGCGGCGTTGTTGGCGTCGCACACGGTGTCGAAGTTGTGGGTGTAGCCGACGCCGAGCGTGAAGTTGTGGTCGACGAGATCGCTGCGGCTGGCGGCGGAGATGGCGCTCGACTTGTAGTCGCTCTCCCAGCCGTAGGAGTAGCTGGCGGACAGGCCCGACGTCGCGCGGATGAAGTCGAAGCCGCCTTTCACTTCCTGGCGCACGTCGGAGAACTTGGTGGCGCCGGAGACCGCGTCGACGCCGCTCGACGGACCGAAGATGCGCGGGGTGGCGCCGCTGACGATGTCGACCTCGTAGCCGGCGTTGATGTTGAACGTGGAGCCGAGCGCGGCGCTGGCGTCGACCTGTGGGTGGATCACGGTGATGCCGGCGTTGCCGGTCGACGGCTCGCGAAAGATGGTCAGGCGCGAGCTGGCTTCGGTGTTGGCGGCGGCGCGGCCAGCGGGCGCCAACGTGGCGACGATGCCGGCGACGACGACCGCGAGCGCGGCCAGGGCACCCTGCGCCCCGCGCGTGCGGATGCCGGAGCGGCGCGTACGCCTCAGTTGCAACCGCACCCTCCGCCCGAGGTGCCGCTGCCGCCGATCGCGCCTTCGCGGTTGGCGAGCATGTGTTGATCGGCGGCGCGCTCTTGCGGGTCGCCGTCGAGGTTCATGATCTTGTCGGCGAGCAGCTCGCGCTGGTGCGGTTTGACGGTCCACGAAGCGCCCGCCGTGGCGGTGGCGCACCCCGTGGTGAACAGACCGAACGCAAGAGCGAGGAGCAGGGCGCGCTTAAAAGTGAATGGCGAGGGCACCGGAGTACTCCTGGAGACGTTGGGTGTGGTTGGGGTCGAAGATCACGTAATGGCGGACGTCGCCGCGCAACGTGATGCGCTTCTTCAACGCGACGAGCAGGCCGCCGCCGACGTTGACCATGCTGTAGTGGCCGGTGGTGATCGTGAACTGATCGGCCTTCTTGTTGCCGCGCGCGCCGCCGCCCGCCGCGGCCAGGAACGGCGTCACCGGCGAATTCGGCCAGACGAACGCGTTGAAGCCGCCGCCGTAGTACAGAACGTCCACTTGATTGCCGACGGTCTCGCCCACGAAGCCTTCCAGCGTCACGTGCGGCTCCAGCACCACCGAGGGGCGGAACAGGAACATGCCGTCGCCGCCGAGCAACCCCGCTGAAAATGTCAGCCCCACGCGGTACTCCATCAGCGGCGGCGGCGAGAAGATCGTGTCGCCCATGCGTTTCCAGATCGACGGGCCGCGCTGCTCCTCCGACGCCTCGACGTCGAGCGGGAAGACCTGATCGCCCAGCAACCAGCCGTAAGTGCCGTCGGGCAATTGCACGTGGAACCAGTTGTCGGTCGTCGAGCGGCCGATCGCCGGCAGCACCTCGCCGCGCGGCGCGACGTAGATGACCCGGAAGCTGAAGCCGGGGCCGGTGTGAACGCTGGCCTCGTCGGCGAGCACGCGTACCAGCGCCTCGTCGGCGGCGTGGGCACGCCCGGCGCCGAGCATCGCCGCGACCACCACCGCCAACGCCAACTCCCGACGTTTCACGGCGCGGTCACCCACATCAGGATCAACGTCGCTTCGGGGCCCTTGGGATCGATCAGCTTGCCGCCGCCGTGGGTGACGATGCCCGAGGGATTGGTGAGCAGCGGGCTCGAGGTCACGTTCGAGCACTGCATCTGCTCGGTGGCGGAGATGTAGTTCGCCATCCAGTTGGTCGGCAGCGGGAGCGGAACCGGCGAGACCGCCTCGGGAACCTTCAACGAGAGCGGCCGTCCCGCGCCGTCGGCGTGGCACGACGAATCGCTGCAGTGACGGCCGCTGTAGTCCTGGTTGAGAAACATGTCCCAGATGCCGCCGTTGGCGAAGAAGTCCTGGCTGGGCCGGCAGGCGTTGACGTCGGCCGGCGGATCGCCGAGATCCACCGTCGAACAGCCGGCGGCGAGCGCGCTCACCAGAACCCATGGCGCGAGCGCCCTCAAAACGTGTACCTCAGGTAGGTGGTGGCGATCAGATCCGTGCTGCCGCTGATGTCGCGCAGCCAGAAGTAGTCGCCGCGCAGGCCGACCGAGAAGTGGCGCGACAGCGAGTGATAGTCGACGCCGGCGCCGCCGCCCGCGGTCAACCCCGTGCGCCAGCGCGTGAGGTAGCCGCCGCCGTAGGGCACCGTCGCCAGCAAGTTCGACGACAGGCGCGCCGCGCCGCCGCCGCCCTCGGCGAAGATCGACAGCTGGCCGAAGCGATAGGTCAGCTTCGCCTCGATCATCCCCTGGTAGAGCTGCAGCAGCTGCTCGTCCTGCGGATGTCCCGGGAACGACGTCTGGTGCGTCGAGCCGAGGCCGTGCAGCTGCACCGCGAAGAACCGCGTCACGTCGTAGCCGACGCGCGTGCCGATCGCGAACCCGGGACCTACCTTGCCGCCACCGGCGGCGCCGAAGAAGATCACGCTGCCGATCTCGCCCTCGGTGTAGAGCCCGCGCGCGAACTTGGTCGGGTCGGGGAAGATCACCGGGTTCGGTTCGTCGGTGACCTGCGCTCTCGCCGACGGCGCCGCGGCCGTGATGGCGGCGGCGGCCGTAGTCAAAGAGAGGAAAAGGCGAAGCTGCGATCGTGAGTTGAGAGGATCCACGCGCGGCTCAGGGTGTCGGGGGAGGGATGTTGGGGACGTAGACCACCGGCGTGGGCACGAAGAGGTTGGCGTCGCCCGACTCGTCGAGCAGCTGGTCGTCGTCCGAGCGTACGCGCACCATGAACTCGCAGGTCATGTGCTTCTCGGCGATCAACGTGACGTCGATCTCCTGCATGGCGGGGATGACGACGTTGGGCGGAACCATGTCCAGGCCGACCGGATTCACGTCGGAGCGGTTGATCAGCACCGCGGCGAACGGCGCCATCCAGCGTCCCATGGCGTCGAGATCCAGCTCGCCCTCGATGAAGTCGTCCTCGCGCAACGTGCCCTGGTAGTTCTGGCCCGCGCCCAGCGTGCGCGGCGGCGGCGCCATCAACGCCAGTGGCGCGGTCTTGACGTCGGCGGCCGCGAAGGCCGCCGCGATCGTCGTCTCGTCGTACTTCACCACCTCGCTGGCGCCGTCGACGGCGACCGTGAACGTGCCGTCATCGGTGTCGACGTTGCTGACCGTGTACAGCAGCTCCAGGTGGATGCGGTCGCGCTTGAGCCACGGTACCTTGAAGCCGAGCCGCTGCGTGTCGGTGTCCAGCTGCATCTGCTCCGCCGGGTTCGGCTTGCGGAAGCGCAGCACCACCCCGCCCATCACCCGGTTGGGCGCGCCGGACATGTCGGTGCCCATGACGTCCAGCGCCGCGGGCGCGGCGATGTAGATGGGCTCGTTCAGCGCCGAGCAGCCGCCTGCGAGCGCGAGCAGCGCGCCGGCCGCGAGCCACGTCGTCGAGCGCTGCAACTACGATCCTCCCTTGAAGATGAAGGGATAGTTCACGTTGGTCTGCGCGGGCGCCTTGGGGAAGACCCACTGCTTGACCTGGCGCAGGATGCAGCCCTCGACGGCGGCGTCGCTCATCGACGACGTCTTCACGCTGGCCTTCCCGACGTTGCCGTCGGGCTGGATGTTCCAGAAGATCGTGATGGTGCCGCCCAGCGTCGCCTTGCGCTGCAGCTCTTTCTCGTAGCAGTACGACACGCCGGACTTGTGCGCGCGCACGACCTTGTCGATCTGCTCCTTGCTCAGCGAGCCGTCCATGTCGCCGTTGCCCATGCTGACGCCGATCTTCACTTCCTTCTCGCCGCGCTCGACCAGCTTCGGTCCGCGGCCGTGGCCTTTGCTGCCGCGGCCGCCGGTGTCCAGGTTGCCGGCGCCGAAGACGTGGCCGTAGCCGGTGCCGCCTCCGCCCGAGCCCGAGCCGCTGGTGGTCAGGCCGCCCGCGCCGTGTCCGGCCACGGTCTTCGCGCCCGCCATGCCGGCGACCGCCTGTTCGACGTCGCTGCTTTCGGCGAACAGCTTCGACAGCCCCGAGCCTTCGCGCTTTTCCTTGCCGATCAAGCCGAGGAGGCCGGTCTTCGCCACCTTCTCGCGCAACACGTCTTTGTCGCCCTTGGCAATGATGGTTTCCTTCGGCTTGGCGTCATTGCGGCCGATCTTGCCGGCCTTTTCCTTGGCCTTTTTCATCTGGCCTTCGTCGGTCTTCTTTTGCTCTTCTTGCTTCTTCTCGGCGCGCTGGCGTGACGCGACCTTTTCTTGCTCGATCGGCGCCTCCAGCTTCACCAGGCGCTCGGCCGTCAGCGCCAGTGTCTTCGGCGGCTCCTTGCTCCACAGCAGGGTGAGCAGCGTCGCGCACAGGCCCATGACGATGGTTGCGGCCGTGATCGTGCGCCGCAGCAGCGGGTCTTCGTGGCGCGGGGCGCCGATGGTCTCGGGCTCGTCGACGAAGCGCAGCTCGACGCGCAGGTCCTGCGCGTCGGGCAGCGTGATGCGCGCGCGATCGCCGGGACCGATCGTCACGTCGCGCAACGCGCCGGCGCGGCGGCGCTGCGGCGGGCCGGCGAGGAGCTCCGCGACGGTGACCGATTGGCCCGCCTGCTGGATCTCGCCCTGCATCCCGGGCGCGAGCTGGACGACGTAGGCGCCGCGTTTCGGGCGCGCCAGCGTGTACTTCTTCTTCCCATTGATCGCGGGCGTGGTCAGCAACGCGTGCTTGGACGGGCCGGCGGTCACGCGGCGCGCGTGGCGCAAGAGCTCGTAGCGCAGGATCTGGCTGCGCCACACCATCGCGACCTGCATCACCATGTGGCCGCTGACGGCGCGCGCCGTGGAGACGCGCGCGGCCGGCGCGGGTTCGGGAGCGGGGACGGGCGCCTGCGCCTGCGAGGGTGACGGGACCGCGTGGCCCGCGGCGGGCGGCGCAGGGACGCCGGGCGGCGGGCCGTATCCGTTCGGCGGCGGCAGCGCTGCCGGCGAGAGGATCCTGTGTGCCTGACTGCTACTTGCCACATTTCACCTACAAATTCTTGTCATCGGCGCTTTTCTCGAGTTCCTTCATGAACGATCGCGTGTCCGGCGCCGACATGTCGAGCTCGAGCTTGACGCGGTTGAGGAAGTAAAGGAGCTGAGGCGTCTTGAGCTTTCCCTCGACGTCCATGGCCCCAAAGTTGTAGGTCTTGCTCTTGTAGTTCCTGCCGTCCGCCGACACGGTCTTGCCGCTGCCCTCGTCGGACGCGCTGGATTTCTCCGAGCCGCCACCGCTGTCGCTGCTCGTGTTCGCTGACGACGCCGTCGCCGTCGCGGTCGCCGCCGCCGACGGCGCGGGCGCCGCGGATCGCTTTTGTGTCTCCCCGCTGCGCGCGGGTCGTCTCCCGGTCGCCCCTTTGGTCCCGTGTCCCTGGGTCAGCAACGCCGCCGCCAACAACCACGCCGCCACCGTCATTGGAGCTCCTTGAGGCGGGCGTCCGCCTCCGGGCGCTTGGGATCGGCGTTGTCGGCTGATTGCTTGAACTGATTCAGGTAGTCCTTCGCTTTTACTTTGTCCTTGTCATAGTCCATGTAGAGGATCGCGAGGTTCCACAGCGCGGGCGGGTAGTCCGGTTCGATGTCCAGCGCGCGCTCGTAGGCCCGGCGGGCGAGATCCAGCTTGCCGTCGCCGCGCGACGCGACGCCCAGCGCGACCTGCGCGTCGACGTCGTTGGGGTCGATCTCGACGGCGCGTTCGAGCTCGGTGCGCGCGCGCTTGTAGTCGCCGCAGTCCATGAAGACCACGGCCTTGTTCAAGCGCGCTTGCACGTATTTGGGATCGAGCTCGGACGCTTTTTGAAAGTGCAAAAACGCCTCCTGGTCATGACCCCGATCGAACGCGACTAAGCCAAGGTTGTTCCAGACGAACGCGCTCTTCGAATCGAGCTCGGCCGCTTTTCTCAGCGCCGTTTCGGCGAGATCGAGCTTGCCCATTTTATAGTAGGTGAGCCCGAGAGCGTTATAGGCGATTACGGTCTTTCCGTTTGCCGCTTCGCCCTGCCCACCTTGTCCGAGGAGTATGCGTGCCTGCTCCAACGACTCCTCGAGCTCGCCGGCGTCGCGCAGCATCTGGCCATAGCGCGCGCGCATGTCGACGTCATTGGGATCGGACTCGAGCCACTTCGCGTACAGCTGGGCGGCGTTCTTGGCCTGGTGCGCGCGGCGCAGCGTCTCGCCGTACGCCAGCACGGTCTTGCGCGACCCTGGCTGAACATCCAGCGCGCGGCGGAAGTCGTCCTTCGCCTTGTCGTACTCGCCCAGCGCCGCCAGCAGCACGCCCAGGTCGTGCCACGCCTCGAACAGCTTGGGATCGATCTGGGTGGCGCGCTGCAGATGTTGCTGCGCGTCCTTGTAGTGCTTGCGCCCCATCTTCATGATGCGCAGGCCCTCGTTGAACTCGGCCTGCGCCTCGGCGCCGACCTTGGGCAGCGCGATGACGGCGATCGGCGCCGATGGGCCGGCGGCGGGCGGCTTGTGGCCGCAGCCCGCCAACGCGAGGAGCCCGGCGAGACCAAGCCGCGCGCGGTTGCTACTGGTCACGGCGCAGCTCCTCGATGCGTTCCAGGGTCACGCGCGGCTCGCCCATGCGCGCCATCAGGCGCACCTCGTTCTCCTTCGGGTACTCGTTCTCGGCCAGCCGTGACAGCGCCTGCCGGATCGCCTGCGTGTGCTTGTTGTAGACGCCGATCTGGATCGCCTTGGCGTAGCCCGACTTGTAGGCGTCGATGGACTTGTCCTCGATGACGACCACGACCTTCTCCAGCTCGTCGCGGTAGACCTGCTTCTCCTCTTCGTTCAGGTCGCTCGGCACCGGCGCGTTGCGCATCGCCTTCGCGTAGGCCTCGTAGCCCTGGCCGATGCGCAGCAGACTGGCGGTGGCCCACTCGGGCGACTGGTAGGTCAGCACGTCGAGGTAGATCCCCTTGGCCTGCTCGAGCAGCTTGGCCTTCTCTTCCAGCACCTTGGCCAGCTGCTTCGGCTTGCCGGCGATCTTGATCCGCTCGTACTCGTGAAAGACCAGCTCGCCCTGTATGTAGCGCGCCTGCGCCGCGAAATACGTCGCGTCGTCGCCGCCCATCGTCGCCCCGGCCTTGCCGCCACCCTTACCGTGCGCGCCTTTCGCGCCGCCGCTGTAGAGAGCCAGGGCCTTCGCCGCCGCCTCCTTGGCCTTGGCGTCGTTGCCGGCCGACAGATACGCGTCGGCCTCGCGCGCGAGCGCCTCGACGGTCTTGGCATCGCCGGGGTAGGTGCGCGCGAAGTCGGCGAATGCCGTCGCGGCCTGCTTCCAATCTTTTTGTTCTTCGCGCACCAGGCCGACGTGGAAGGCGACCTCCTTGGCGTCGCTCTTGTCCTTGAAGCGCCGCGCGTACTCGCCGTAGTGCTTGATGGCGCGATCGTGCTGGCCCAGGCTCTGCCGCAGCACGCCCGCGCTGCGCAGCGCGTCGGCGGCGTGCGGGCTCTGCGGGTAGCGGCTCGCGAGCTGCTCGTACAGCGTCGCCGCCTTGTCGTAGTAGGCGATGTTCTCCTCGATGCGCGCCGCGGTGAACAGCGCCTCGGGCGCCTCGCTGGTCTGCGGATATTGATCCGCCAGCTCCTTGTACGCGGCGACGGCGTCTTCCTGCTTCTTCGCCTTTTCCAGCACCGCGGCGGCGTTGTTCAGCGCCTTGGGCGCCTTCTCGTCCTTGGGGTACTCCTTGGGCACGCGCTTGAAGAACTCGGCGGCGCGATCGTACTGGCCGGCGGCCATGTACTTCTCGCCGGACTTCATCATCGAGCCGACGATCAGCTTGTCCATGCGCGCCTGCTCGTCCTTCGACGAGAAGGCCTTGGTCTTCTTCAAGCGCCGCGCCCAGGTCTCGATGTTCTCGTAGTCCTTCGCCTTGCCCAGCGCCTCGAGGATCTTGTCGCCGGCCGCGCCCGCGTTGGGATCGTCGGGGTAGCGCTCGACGATCAGGCCAAAGCGCTTGATGGCCTCATCGTAGTCGCCGTAGTCGTAGAAGAACTGACCGTTCTTGTAGATGACGGTGATGATCTCCTTGTCCTTCGGAAACAGGGTCGCGTAGAGATCCGCCGCCTCGGCGAACTGCCGATCGCTGTCGGTGATCTCGCGCTTGCCGCCGCTGGCGCCCGACGGCGGCTTGCGGACCTTTTCGAACGAGGTCATCGCCTGCAGCAGCGCGTCCTTGTGGTACTTGCCCACCGGCGTGGTCTTGGCCACCGCCAGGTATTCGCGCCCGGCTTCATCGTATCTCTGCAGCTTGAAGTTCAGGATGTCGGCGCGCAGGTAGCGCAGCTCGACGGCGTCGGACGCGTCGGAGAAGTTCGCGAGGTAGAACTGATACGCTTCAGCGGCGCGCGCGTAACGTTCCTTGTCGACCACCTTGCTGGTCTTCTCGTTCTGCTGTGCCTCGGCGTGCATGCTCTTCGCCAGGTTGCGGATCAGCTCCTCCGCCATCGCGCGCGCGTGCTGCACCGTCTTCGGCCGATCCTTGTTCGCGGCCGCCCAGGCGCTGCGGCCGTGGTAGGTGTCGGCGAGCTTGCGCATCTCGACGACCGCGGTCCTCACGTCGCCGAGCAGCTGGTACGACTCGACGATGCGCTTCTGGTAGTCGGGCGCCTCGCCGTCGTTGGGATCGAGCTGGATCAACAATCGATAGGCTTCGATCGCGCGCTCGTAGCGGGTCTGGTCGAAGACCGTATCGGCCAGGCGCCGCAGCACCTTCTGCGAGTATTCCTTGCCGCCGATCTGCGCCAGGAACTCGAACGCGTCGGCGGCGGTCTTCGAGTCATCTTCGGTGAAGAGCTCGACCAGGTAGTCGAGCGCCTGGCCCTGCAGCTCGGCGGCGCGCTTCTGCTCCGCCTCGGTCTTGCCGGCCTTCTTCTTCGCGAGATCGAGGACGTCCTTGAACCGCTCGGCGCTCCTGGTCGTCTGTCCCAGCTTCCAGTAGCACCAGGCGGTCTTGAACAGCGCCAGATCGTAGAGCTGCGACTTCGGGTGCTTGAGGACCTTCTCGTACGCTTCGAGCGAGCTCTTGTAGTTCTGCTGCTCGTAAAAACGATACTCGGCGATGGCCATCCAAGCGTCGGCGGTGAAGCGCGAGCGCGGGAAGCGCTCGATGATGATCTGGAAGTACTTGATCGCTTCGCCGAGCTTGCCCTGGTCGCGCAGCGAGAACGCGTACAGATAGATGACCGTGTCGATCTTGCGGAAGCGCGGGTATTGCTTGATCAGGCGGTCATAGACCGACTGCGCGCGCGCCAGATCGACCGTCGGCGGCCGACGCGGCACGTGGGGGCAGGCGCTGCGGTCCTCGTGGCAGGCGGTGACCGCCGCCTGATAGCGCTCCATCTTGTCGAGGTAGGCGGCCTTCGACTCCTCCCAGTACAGCTCGGCGAGCTTGTAGAGCGCCTCGGCCTGCTCCGCGCCGCGCGTGCTGTCGCGCAGGTAATCCTCGAGCAGGCGGATCCCTTCGCGCCGCGCCTCGGTGACCTCTTTCTCCTTGGCGCGGATCGCCTGCTCCAGCACGGGAGACAGCGGGTGCTCGTCGGTGGCGTCGTCGCCCTTGCCGGCCGGCTTCTTCCCCGCCTTGTCGGCCGGTCGGTCGCTGGGCGTGGCGGCCGGTTTGTCGTCGTCGCCGGCGCTCTTCTCGATCGCCGCCTCGGGCGCGGATCCGCGCGCCGCCCGCATTCCGGCGAGCGTCGCGATCGCGCAGGCCGCGATCAGGATCTTGTTACGACCGCTCCTCATTTGTAGTTGTCGTACTCATCGCTCCAGTGTTCACCCTCGAACGGCCAGTACTCCTCGTCGTCGCCCATCAGCCCTTCCAGCTGCAGCTGGGCGAACATCTCCGCCGGGTAGCGGCCCTCGCGCAGGTTGGCGATCTCGATCTCCAGCTTCTTCTTCTTGCCGATGACCGCATCGATGTGCGTGAGGCGCGCCTGCACCAGCATGTGGCGCAAGCGGTTGTCGAGATCGACCAGCGCCGCCTCGGCGATCGCCGTCGTGGCCGCCACCAGGCGCGCGCGCAGCCGCTGCGCATCGCCTCCCAGCACCAGCGCCTGCGTGGCCTCGTCGGCGAACGGCCCGCCGCGTGTGCTCACCGGGCGTGCCGCGCGCCGCGCGTCGTGCAGCAGCAGGCCGACGCGATTTTCCATCTCGGGGTCGCCCGCGGCCATTGGCTGTAGCTCGCGGATCTCCTGGACCAGCCGCACCGCCTCGGTCGCATCGGCGCCCTTGCTGCCGCCGGTCGACTTCGCGGTCATCTCGTCCCAGACCGCGACATTCTCGGGCAACTGCCCGACCTCGCGATCCAGCGCCACCAGGTAGCTGAAGTAGCGGTAAAAGCGGCTGTCGATCTTCAAGAGCTCGACGATGCGATCGGTCGGGTGGCCGATCTCCGACCGGCTGAGCAGCCGGCGATACAGCACCGCGCGCCGGCTCGGGTCCTTGATCAGCGCCGCGACCTCGGCCTCGATCGGCACATAGGTCTTCACCAGCTGGTCGAGCGTCGTGCGCACCTTCTCGAACTGGCACGACTTGAGATCGATCATCGCGTGCAGCAGCATCACGTCGGGCCCGAGCGGCGACTTCGGGAACAGGCGATCGAACTCTTCGATGAACGCCCCGGCCGCCTCGTACTCGCCCTTCTGGAACATCGACCACGCCGCCTCGAAGAGCGCATCGGGCAGGCGCTCGGAATCCTCGGGCACGCGGAAATAGAAGTAATACGCGTCGTCGTACTTGCCCTGCTCGTGCGCGATGCGGCCGAGCGCCAGGTAAGCCAGATCCTTGATCGCGTAGTACCGGCCGTCGATGAAGAACGAGAAGCGGTCCTTGTCGGCCTGCTCGACGATCTCGCACAGGTTGCGGCGCGCCATCGCGAACCGCTGCTGGCGTGCGGCGATGAGGCCGCGGAAATACAGGGCCGACGCGTGAAAGCGCGACTGCCGGTCGACCTCGCCGAATGCCGCCGCCGCGCCCGGGAGGTCGCCTTTCTCGTAGGCAACCTTGCCGCGCAGGTACGCGCGCTCGTTCTCGCTGTCGCGGGGCAGGGGATCTTCGAGCTTGATCCCTTCGAGCAGCGCCAGACACGTCGCCTGCTCGCGCGTCTCCAGGGCCACATCGACGATCATCCGGTAGGCGGCGGTGAAGTAGGGGTGCTTGGCGCCGTGACCGAGCACGCGCAGCAAGTAGCGCTTCGCTGAATCGTAGGCGCCCGAGCGCGCGAGCGCGCGGCCGATCGTGAACTCCGCCGCCTCGTACTCGGGCGCGTAGGAGAAGCTCGACCAGCGCGGCGATTCGACGACGCGGAACAGGCGCGTCGTCGCCGCTTCCGGGTTGCCCGTGACCAGGTCGTCCTCGGCGGCGTGCAGCGTCTCCTTCAACTGCGGCAGTGACGGAGCCGCTGCCGGTGCCGCGAGCACGCCCGATTGCTCGAGATCGGTCAGGTACTGGCTGACCGGATCCGACTTCGCCGGCGCGCTCGCGCTCGCGGGCGCGTCGGCCTGCTGAGCCAGCAGCAGGAAGAGGGCAGCCGGGATCATTTCAGCGTCTCGAGCTCGACTTCGATCTCGGGCTCGTACTCGGGCGCGTCACCGTCCTCGTCGCCCTTGATCGCGACGCGCGTGCGCTTGCCGTCGGGCACGATGATCGCGAAGGTGTGCTCGGAGACGTAGCCGAGCTTGTCGCTGTCCTTGCTCTTCTTGCCGGGGCGGATGTCGATCCGCAGCGTCAGCGCGTGTGCCCCTGGTTTGACCGGACGCTCGGCGACGGTGACCAGATCGTCGGTGACCGGCTTGTCGCCCGAATCCCAGATGTCGGCGCCGTCGAGCCGCACCGACGCGTGGTGCACGAGATAGCTCGGTCCGCCTTTCCAGCGGAAGGTCGCGCTGAGCCGCGAGGTCCACAGCCCCTCCTCGACGATCTGTGCGCGCGACCGCGCGCGGAAGAGCTCGTCGCGCAGCCGGTCGTAGTCGGCGCGCAGGCGTTCGAGATCGGGGTTGGCGGCCGCGGCGGTCGAATCCTTGGCGTCGTTGGCGGCGCCTTCGTTGGCGGCCAGCGTGGCGGCGCGGGATTTCGGCGCGAGGGCGCGGGGCGGGGGCGCAGGAGCGGGTTTCGCGACCTCGGTTTCGGCGGCGGCGCCGGGCGGCGGGGTTGGGGGGGTGACGCTGTCAGCGGTGGCGGGCGAAGGGCTCTCGGCGGTGGGGGCGGGTGGTGTCGAGGGGGGAGCCCAGAGCGGCGAGGACGAGGACGAGGACGGGGTGGAACGCGGCTTTTTCTTGGGCCTGGCGTGCGCGGGAGCTGCCGCGATCAACAATGAAGCGAGAATCAGTGTGAGGTGCTTCATTCTCCGACCGGTAGGTAGAGGCTCACCCCCAACGTGGTGGTGAGGTCGTTGACGAACACCTTCTGTGACAGTAGCTGCTGGCGGTAGAAGTAGTCCCGCACGTCGATGCGCAGAGCAACGGCCCGCCCGAGAAAAAACTTGAGACCGAAGCCGCCGTTGGCGGCCAGGTCGCTCGACAGCGCCGAATCGATCACGCCGGCGCCCGCGGCCAGGTAGAAATCGAAGTGGTCGATCGCGCCGCCGATGCGCAGCTTGCCGTGCGCCGGCGCCCAGATCAGGTCGGCGTCGAAGATCAGCTCGCGCCGGTTGTTCTTGCCGAGCACCGAGAAGATCCGCTCCAGCTCTTCCGATGACGACGACGTGATGCGCGTGTAGGAGCCGGCGGCCTCGATCGCCAGGTCCTCGGTCATGTGATAGGCGTAGGCGCCGCCGACGACGTAGGTGCCGTCGAACAGATCCGAGACGTAGTAACCGCCCTGGATCATCAGCTCGTGGCGGTTGGTCTGCTGGAACAGCCGCTCGCGCGTGCCGCGCATCTGCCGCTTGGCGAACAGGTCGGCCTTCACGTGCTCGTCGATGCAGGCGTCCTGATCTTCCAATCCGGCCTGCGGCTCGGCGTCGTTGTTGGTGTCCTTGCTCTTTTGAGCCGCCTTCTCGGTGGCGGCAAAGGCGCGCGCCTGTAGCGCGACAATCAGCACCAGCGCCGCGCTCAGCCGGGTAACCATACGCTGACTCCCCCGAGTACCGTGATGTTGTTGGTGATGCGCCCGCGGCCCAGCACTTCTTGCGGCAGCAGGAAATCGCGCACGTCGAAGCGCAGGGTGACGTAGTGGCTGACGTAGAGCTTGATGCCGAGCCCGCCCTCCCAGGTCAGGCCCATGACCGACTCGTGAAACGTGCGGCCGGCGCCGGCGACGACGAAGATGTCCGAGTGGACGATGGTCTTGTCGCTGAACTTCAGCTTGGCGTGGATCGGCGACCAGAGCAGCGACAGCATCCCCTGCCACGCGATGCCGGGGGTGAAGTGGCGCTCCTGATCAAATGATGTGAACGGCTCTTCGAGACGGAAACGCACGGGAGACCGCGTCACCAGCACCTCGAGGCCGAAGTCCTCCGATGGGTAATAGGCCAGCGCACCGCCGTAGCTGTACGTCGACGACAGCGCGTCGGAGGCGTAGAACCCGCCCACGCCCGACAGCTCGAAGCGGTGGCGCTTGAGGAAGTCACGTCGCTGAACCCCCTTGCGCTTGCCGCTGCCGGTGCCGTCGCCCTCCAGGCAGGTGAGCGCGTGTAGGAGCGACTGCGAATCGTCTTCGGGCTGGCCGTCGCTGTCGGCGTCGGCGTCGCCGCGACCCTCTCCCAGATCTCCGCTCTCGGCGGTGTCGTCGTGATTGGCGCCGCTATCGACCGCCGGGCTGCCGGCCGGTTCCTCCGCGGCCGGCGAGCCCTTTTCCGCGCCGGCCGCCGCTTGGCCGCTCTCACGCTTGTCGCTGCCCTCGTCGCTGCCGGCCGCCTCGTTGGACTTCCCGAAGGGGTTCTCGATGGCGGCGCCCGGGGGCGCGGCCTTGGCCGAGGTCCCGCTGGCAAGCCCGAAGGCGAGGGCAAGGGCTAGAGGCACACGTGCCAACGTGGTCGAGCGTATCCCTTTCGCACCAGGCTTGGCAAGGTTGGTCCGGCGGCCAGCTTCCACGTCCGATTTCATTTCCCCCGTCGCTTCCGCTTTCATCTCCCCCGTCGCTTCGCTCACATCTCCCCCGTCGCTTCCGCTCCTTTGTGTCGGCAGATCCGTCCATTTTCTCCACACCCGGAGTAGGATTTCGCTTGTGAGCGGTCGAAGCGGCTGGCCGTTGCGCATGGGACCGATCGGGATCATCGCGACGGCCCTGGGATTTTGCGCTGGATGCGCCGCTGGCAAGCCCGCGTCGACGATCGGTCCAGGCTCCGACGGCGGCTCGGACGCCGTGCCGGTTCACTGCCTGGGCAACACCACCTGCCAGGGCAACGCGCGCAACGCGGTCTTTGCCTGCCAGCGGAACGGCAGCCCGGGCCAGCTGCTGGAAACCTGCGGCACCGGCCTCGTGTGCAGCCTCGGTCGCTGCGTGTCCGAGAGCTGCGCCGACGGGGAAGTCCACGCGAGCATCTCCGGCTGCCTCTTCTACGTGACGGTGCTCGACAACGTCGCGTCCGACGACGACAAGCCGACGCTGATTGTGGTCACCAATCCGGGCGAGACCACGGCGATGGTTCAGCTGCAGGAGCGCGCCGAGCCGGGATCCTGGACCAATCCGGCGCCCGTTCCGGTCCCGGCCGGCAGCGCAACCAGCTTCAGCGTCGTCAAGGAGCAGGTCCAGATCTCGCCGCAGGGCATCCCGCAGCCGGATCCGCCGCCGGGGCGGCGGGTGGTCAGCGACGCGCCGGTCACCGTGATGATGGTCGAGAGCGACGACGCCGACAGCATGGCCACCAGCAGCGCGGGCACGATGGTGCTGCCGGCGCACGCGCTGGGCACGAACTACATGACGATGTCGTACCAGCAGGTCGACACGATCAAGGTCGACGCGATCCCGGGCTCGCGCGGCGGCGCCGCCGAAATCGCCGTCGTGGCCACGCAGGACCACACGTCGATCTGGATCTACGCGCCGCTGCTACCGACGGGGGCGATGCCGATGCCGGTCGTGCTCGATCATGATGGCGACGTGTTTCAGATCGCCAGCAGCGGCAATCTCGATTCGCTGGCCGGCACGGTGATCGCGTCCGATCAGCGCGTGGCGGTCTTTTCGGGCAACGTCACCACGACCTACGGGCAGAACGTCGACGGCCTCAACTCGCCCGACATGGCGATGGAACAGATGATGCCGACCGGCAGCTGGAGCCAGACGTACCTCGCGGCCCGGCTGCCGGCACAAAGCCAGGCGTGCGACTCGATCTTCCCCGCCGGAGTGATGAGCTTCTGGCAGGTGATGGCTCTCGAGGACGCCCAGGTGACCTTCACGTCGGCGTCCAACCAGCCGCTGCCGGGCTTGCCGACGGAAACGATGCCGATGAGCAAGGGTGTAGCCTATCCGTACTGGGTTTCCAGCACGCTGGACTTCATCGTGAAGGCCAACCGTCCGATCCTGGTCATGCAGGGGATCGATTGCGAACCGACGCTCGCGAGCGCGGTCCCGATCGACGCGCCTGCCGACGTGCAGCTCTTCACGCTGGCCCCCAACTTCGATCACATGCTGGCGATCGTTCGGAAGAATGATGGCCGCCGGGTCATGCTCGACGACACCACGGACATCACCGGCCAGTTCACGCCGGTCGCCAGCGGCTTCGAGGTAGCGCACATCGAAGTACCGCCCTGCTACGGTCCGATCGAGCAATGCATGCACACGCTGACCGGAGCCTTCGGCATGACCTTGCGGGGCATGGACGTATCGTCGAGCTACTCGACGACGTTCCCGAGCTGGCCGCAGTGCAACAGCGACTCGTGCTTGCCGTTCTGAGGTCATGCTAAAAGTGCAGCGTGCTGTCTGGTTTTGACCGATCGCGCGCCGGCGCCGCGGCGCTGGCCGCCGTCGTGACGGCGTTCGTCTCCGCACCGGCGCGCGCCGACGACGGGGCCACGACGGAGTTGCCGGCGGCCGCGGGGCCGGCGGCTTCACGGCCACAGATCGAGGTCGCGGTGGGCATGGGTGCCTCGATCGACGACGCGGGCCTGCGCGCGGCCGGCCTGTCGGCAGTGCCGTCGTTCTATGCGACCGGCGGCTTCGGCCAGGGCACCTTCGGCGTCGACCTGGGGCTGTTCGCCAACAGCGCGACCGGGCGGTATCGAGTGCCCAACGTCCCCGTCGATCGGTTGGGGTTCGACGCCATGCTCGTGGTTCGACCCTTCGCCGACTGGCGTCTCGGCGACGGGCGCTACGGCTTGCGCGTGGCGCGGAGCCTGGCGCTGGACCTGGGGCTCGGTTACGAGCGGGACAGCCGCATCCCGCGCGTTCCGGAGGAGGTCAACCGTTTCGGCGCGCGCGTCGGCGTTCACGTCGACCTGCCGCTGACGCCCGCCGGCGCACGCAGCGAGCTGCGGCTGCGCTTGACCGGGCGGCGGTTCGTGAGCGCGTCGAACGTCTCGTTCCCCGGCGGCGATCCGGCACCCGACACGCGCGGTGAGCTGTTCGCCGCGCTGGCCGCCGTGTTCTGAGTGCCGCCGCGAGATTTCTTGCCGAAGGCCGCGCCGTCGCGTGGACGGAGCTGGGCTCCGCCCAGCGAAGTCCGTCGCGGGAGGGTTTGGGAACCCTTCCAGGGTTCCCATGTTCAAATGCTCGCGTTGTTGGTCTTCGCCGCGTCGCTGGCGCTGGCGCCGATGACCGAATCGGATCTCTTCTTCCGGCTGGCGGCGGGGCGCGAGATCCTCGCGCGCCACGCGCTGCCGGCGCACAACCTCTACTCGTTCACGGCGCCCGACTTTCCCGATCTCGACGCCTCGTGGTTGTTCGAGGTCGGCGCGGCGCTGGTGTTCCGCCGGGGCGGGTTCTCCGGCGTCGTCATCGCCAAGGCGATCGTCGTGGTGGCCACGGCGGCAGCGGCCTTCACGCTCTGCCGCCGGCGCGGTGCCGGTGCGGTCGCGTCGGTGCTCGCCGTCGCGGCGGCGCTCTGGGTCATGCAAGAGCGGTTGGTCGAGCGCCCGCACGTCTTCTCGTTCGCCGGCGAGATTGGGTTGCTGCTGGCGCTGGAACGGATCGAGACCGGTCGCGCCGCGTGGCCGGTCTTCGGGCTCGTCGCCGGCGTCGTGCTCTGGGCGAACCTGCACGCGGGCGTGTTCGTGGCGCCGGTCATGCTGGCGCTGTTCGCGATCGGCGCGGTGATCGATCGCCGACGCCCGCTCGCCGCGCTCGCGGCGGTGCTCGCGTTCGCGTCGGCCGGCGCGATGCTGGCGACGCCGATCGGTGCGGGGATCTTTCGCTACCTCGCGCTGCACCTGACGATCCCGGGCCTGCATCCCGTCGACGAGTTTCGAGCGGTCAGCGCGCAGTCGGACGGCGTGCTCATCGCATACGCGTTCCTGGCTGCGATCGCGCTGCCGATCGCGTGGCGCGCGGGAGCCGGCGCGCGCCGCCTGCTGCCGGTCGTCGGGCTCGGCGCGCTGGCTGCCCACAGCGTGCGCTTCGGCGCCGACTTCGCGCTCGTCGCGGCGCCGGTGCTCGCGGTTGCGGCCGGCACGATCGCTGATCGCTTGACGGCGGGCGAACGAGCATCGTCGCGCGCGCGGCTGATCGCGTCGGCGTTGCTGGTTGCGCTCGCGCTCGCCCCGCGGATCGCCGCGGCGCGCGCGGGGCACCCGTTCGTCGAGGTCGGGCTCGATCGCTCGCCACTGCCGCTCGAGGCGATTCAATTCGTCGAGGGGCACGGCCTGCGCGATCGGATGTACAACGACTTCGAGATCGGCTCGTACCTGATCTTCGAGGGCTACCCGCGCCACCGCGTCTTCATCGACCCGCGCTTGCCGGCGTATCCGCCGGAGTTTCACCGGCTGCTCGGGCGCTTCGATCTCACGCGCGACGAGTGGGACCAGGCCATGCAGCGCTACGGCGTCGACAGCGCTCTGCTCGGCTACGCCGGGCTCAACCGGCGCGTCAGCTGGTGGGATCCGAAGCGCTGGGCGCTGGTCTATCGCCAGCACGACGCACGCGTCTTCGTGCGGCGCTTGCCCCGGTGGCGTGACCTGATCGCCGCGCGCGAGATTCCCGCGACCTTCTCGTTCACGGTCGAGGAGGGCACGGCGACGCTGCCGATCGACGAGCCACCGCAAGAGTCACCGGTTCCGGCGTGCGAATGGCAGCGGCGGCTCGGCGACCTCTTCATCGAGATCGACGAGGGGCGGCCGGCGCGTGCCGTCCTTGCCTATCGGCGCGCGCTGGCCGGTCCACCCGGCTGCCTTGCGCCCGCTGATGAGGCGGCGCTGCGACAGTGGTTGCCGGCGGAACCCCCCGGACCCTAGGGATTCTGTACGAAGCCCTTGTCGAGCCGTCCGCCCAGCACTTTGACGACGGGGATCTGGATCCCCTCGCTGCCGACCATGTCCTGGGTCACGAACACGGCGATTCGCCGCTCGAAGGGGTTGCGCAGCATGCCGCGGATCTTCGGCTCGCCGAGCGGCGGCTCGCCGGCGGTGACGTCGACGCGGTAGAGCGAGCCCAGGCGCTTGCCGCCGGAGTGGCCGCGCAGGATGACATCGTAGGGGGTCTTGCCGCTCTCCGCGTCGGGCGAGCCCGGCCGCAGGTCGAAGCCGGTCGGGTCGTCGGTCGCGCTCGGTTGTTCGAACGTGCTGGCGGCGACCGCCTGGATCTCGCTCTTGTCGAGCAGAATCGCGATCGCCGGCCCGTACTTCTCGCAGACGCCGGCGATGTCGGCACGCTTGGTCTCGAACCAGCGCTCGGCCAGGAAGTGGTCGCTCACCAGGTCGACGATGTGCAGCGACCACTCGGTCTTGTCGGGATCGGCGGCGCGGCGCCGCTCGAGCCAGGCGAAGTGCCCGGACGTCGAGAAGCCGACCGCGTAGACCGCGAGCGGCGCGTGGTGGTCGGCCGCGCCGATTTCCAGGATCGGCGTCGCCGTCGGGCGGAGCGCTCCACACGGCGTCGCCGCCGGAACCGCCAGCCCGGAAAACAAGATGCCCGCCAGGCTCAGCGCCGCGCCAGTCATCTAAACCGCCCCCCCGCCCCGCTCCGCTCGTTCATGCGAGAAATCTCGCGCAATCGCCGCGGTCGAGCAACATCGAACTCGCATTCGCGCAGCGTTCTACAGGGCAACGCGTTGCCGCATTCTGGCGGGCCCCGCCTGTGGACAGCCTGTGGAGAAAAAAGGAGTCGGACCGCGCGTGTCAGAACGCTAAGCTGGCCTACCGCGCATGGCCGAATTCACGCACCTGCATCTGCACACTCAATACAGTCTGCTCGACGGCGCCATCCGCCTCGACGACCTGTTCCCCAAGGTGCTCGAGCGCGGCATGAAGCAGGTCGCCATCACCGACCACGGCAACCTGTTCGGCGCGCTGGACTTCTACGAGAAGGCCAAGAAGCACGGCGTGAAGCCGATCTTCGGCTGCGAGACGTACGTCGCGCCGGACAGGCTCGACAAGACCGAACGGCGCAGCAATCACTTGATCCTGCTCGCCAAGGACTACGCCGGCTGGAAGAACCTCTCGTACCTGAACTCGATGGGCTACCTCGAGGGCTTCTATTACAACCCGCGCATCGACAAGAAGCTGCTGCGCGAGCACAGCCAGGGATTGATCGGCCTGTCGGCGTGTCTGGGCGGCGAGGTCGCGCAGTTGATGATGCGGCGCGGGCCCGAGGCCGCCGAACAAGCAGCGCGCGAGTTCGACGACATCTTCGGCCGCGGCAACTTCTTTCTCGAGATGCAGCCCAACGGGCTCGAGGAGCAGGAGCAGGTCAACGGCCACCTCGTCGAGCTGTCGAAGAAGACCGGCATCCCGGTGATCGCGACCAACGACTGCCACTACCTGAACAAGAGCGACGCGCACGCGCACGAGATCCTGATGTGCGTGCAGCAAAAGAAGACGATCCAGGACGAGAAGCGGATGCACCACCGCAACGAGGCGTTCTTCGTGAAGACGCCGGCGGAGATGGATGCGTACTTCAAGCACATCCCCGAGGCGATGGAGAACGCCGCGCGCATCGGCGAGATGTGCAGCCACGTCGAGTTCGATCTCGGCAAGAGCTTCCTGCCGCGGTTCACCGTGCCCGAAGGCTACGACGCCGACACCTACGTCACCGAGGTGGCGCGCGAGGGGCTGAAGAAACGCCTGGAAGAGGCGCACCGTCGCGGCGCCAAGGTCGACGCCGATGTCTACGCCGCGCGCCTGGAGCTGGAGCTGGGCGTCATCAAGCGGATGCAGTTCCCCGGCTACTTCCTGATCGTCTGGGACTTCATCCGCCACGCGAAGGAGCAGCGCATCCCGGTCGGTCCCGGCCGCGGCTCGG
>Ga0265314_10000481_pt1 | contig 52341 bp, 49 predicted proteins | sample 4126metaG_FD_203106 | JGI IMG/M metagenome (GOLD analysis project Ga0265314, IMG submission 203106) | Rhizosphere microbial communities from Carex aquatilis grown in University of Washington, Seatle, WA, United States - 4-1-26 metaG | ecosystem: Host-associated > Plants > Roots > Rhizosphere >... | reverse complement strand
CAGCAAGTCTGTTGCATACAACCAGCTGCGCCAGCTCGGGGCCGAAGACGCCGAATCGGAGTTCTATCTCGACAGCAAGGTGATGTGGCTGAAGGTCGGCGCACCTGAATCCGAAGCGAAAGCCGTCTTCGGCCCCACGGTGACCAAGCAGCTCGGGCTTGTGCGGCTCGACGTGGGCTCGCTCACGTTCGCGCCGGGCAGCCCATGGGTCATCGCGCGCACCACCGACACGACGCGGCCGGAAGGTGCGCTGTACCTTGCGAAGGTGAGCGACTTCGGCCAGGGCGAGATCCCGTGGAAGCGCATCGCGGCGCCTGATGACGAGATCGTCGAAATTCACTTGAAGGGCGACGAGCTTTACTTCCGCACGCACAAGAACGCGCCGCGGTTCAAGGTAATGAAGCTCGACCTGCGCCATCCCGAATTGAAGAACGCGGTCGAAGTGGCCGCGGCTCCCGAAGGTGGCGTGATCGAAGGCGCGAACATCGGGCGCCATTCCATGCTGCTTGCGGTGCGCCAAGGCCAGCAGATCGGCCTGCGCGAATACGCGAACGGCGACAAGGCCGGCCGCAAGATCGCGATGCCCGCGCCGGGCGCCGCGAATATCGGCACCAACGATCTCGTCGACCCGTACGCGCCCGACCCCGCGCATGCCTACAACGATTGGATCGTGGAGTTCTCGACGTGGACCACGCCGCGCGACGTCCTGCTCCTTGCGAACGGCAAATTCACGCGCGAAAAGCTGGTCGCGCCGGTCGCAGTGAAGACCGTGCCGCTCGAAGTGAAGGATGTCGTCTTCGCCAGCTGGGACGGCACCAAGGTGCCGATGACGATCCTGCATCGCAAAGGCTTGAAGCTCGATGGCACGAACCCCGTGCTGGTTGACGGCTACGGCTCGTACGGCCTGAGCGAGACGGCGTACTTCAGCGCAGCGAGCATGGCGTGGTACGAACGCGGCGGCGTGATGGCTTATGTGAACGTGCGCGGCAGCGGCGTTTACGGCGAGGACTGGCACCTGGCGGGCTTCAAGGCCACTAAGTCGAACACGTGGAAGGACGGCATCGCGGCCACTGAATACTTGCAGAAGAACGGCTACGGCAGCCCGAAGACCACCGGCATCCTCGGCGGAAGCGCGGGCGGCATCTTCGTCGGCCGCGCCGTCACGACCGCGCCGCAGCTGTATGCGGCTGCGATCTTCGCCGTGCCGATGATGGACGCGATCCGCTTCGTTCAAAGCGCCAACGGCATCACCAACATCTCGGAATTCGGCTCGCCCGACAACGCCGCGGAGTTCAAGTCGCTGCTGGACATGAGTACGTATCACCAGATCAAGGACGGCACGGCTTACCCCGCAGTGCTCTTTATTCACGGCATGAACGATCCGCGTGTGGACGTCTGGGAAAGCGCGAAAGCCGCCGCGCGCATGCAGGCAGCCAACGCAAGCGGCAAGCCGATCCTGTTGCGCCTCGATGCGCAAGCGGGCCACGGCATGGGCAGCACGGTCAATCAGCGGCAGGCAATGGCCGCCGACATATACGCCTTCTTGCTGTGGCAGATGGGCAAGCTCTGATCGCGGTTACATCTGGCACGCGCCGAGTTTCAGGTGTAAGCGCGCGTCAGGAGCGCTATCGCCGGGACTAACTCAGCGTTAAGGTGCATTCACTATGAATGCTCCGCTTCGCAACCCGGTCAAGTTCGATGTGCAAGGACTGGTCCACGCGATCGCCAGCAACGATTCGAGCGACGTTTTCGCGCCGCACATCACGCCCGCGCAGTGGGAAACGCTCGGCAGCTACCTGCAGCCCTTCGCGGTGACCGACGGGCAGGTGCTGATCGAGCAGGGCGCGACCGACCGCACGCTCTACATCATCGAAACCGGCAACCTCACGGTGCACTACGAAGACCACAAGGGTCGGGTGCGGCTTGCAGTAGTCGGACCGGGCTCGGCCGTGGGGGAAGGCGCGTTCTTCAGCAGGCAGGCGCGCAGCGCGACAGTGCAGGCATCGGTCCCGAGCAAGATCTGGAGCATGCCCCCGCTGCGCTTCGCCGAGCTCAGCAAGCGCCAGCCCGAAGTTGCGCTGGAAATCGCGATGGCGCTGGGCGCGCTTGTCTCGCGCCGCCTCGCGAATCGCCCTCGCCGAGTCGCCGTGACTTAAGTTGCGGCTGGGCGGCGATCTTGCGCGTTTAAGCATCCCTTCCCAAATTGTTCACAAAACTTTTCCGCACGCGCTGTTGCACTGCGCGCGTAGCGCGAAATAATGCATCCTCGCGCAAAGGTTTCCCATGTCCTTGCTCTCCTGGATATTCCCGGTCAAGAAAACGACTGCGAAGCAGCACACGCAGCCCCAAAGCTCGGGCCTCTCGCGCATGGAGCCCACGCGCCCCGTGCGCCGCGGCACGCGCGAAATCCCGATCGACAACGCGCAGCCCGCCAATCGCAAGCATGAACGCATGGCGCGGCGCGAGCTGCTGTATGCCAACGTGCGCGAATCGATGGTGCGTGCGGGCGTGCTGTCCACCGGCTACAAGTTCAAGGTGCTGTCGCTCGACGGGCGCGGCCGCCAGTTCCTGGTGATGATCGACCTCGCGCGCGATTGCGGCGTGGACGCATCGCAGTTCGCCGAGATCGAAACGATGATCGCTCAGTCCGCCAAGCTGCGGCATGAGATTCTCGTCACCGCGGTGTACTGGCGCATGAGCGAACACGTCGCCATCGGCGATCCCAAACAGCACGCGCATCGCGACCCCCACCGCGAATCGCAGCCTGCAGCGCTCGAATCGAGCCCGATGCCGCTGGAGGCGAAGCCTGTGTCACGCTCGCGCTTCGAGCCGATCGGCGAAGATGAAGTCGCCGCGTTCAAGCGCGCAATCGCTGCCGGCGCGACGAATCCCGCTGCCGTCGCGGCGGCGGCATCCGGTGTTGCGCATGGCGCGAACGCCACGGCCTTCGACGGCAAGGGCCACCACGGCCCGCAAAGCTACACACTTCTCACCGGCTTCGAAGACACCGAAGTTGCCGACGACGGCCGCCGCCAGGTGCTGAGCGGCACGCAGTACGGCGAGCTGAACTAGCCGCTGCACCTGCCCTTGCGCTAGCCGCGCAGCAGCTTTTCTTCCGCCATCGCAAGCGCTTCGGGACGGCCCGACAGCACGAGCGTGTCACCGTCCGCGAGCGGCGCGTCGTGCGACGGGTTCACGCTGCGGCCGTCGGCCCGGCGCCGGTTCACCACGCGCACATCGAGCGAATGGAGCGACAGCTCGCCGAGCGTGTGCCCGCGCGCTGCTGCGTCGTGCGACAGCGTGATGGTTGCGAGGCGCTCCTGTTCGATCTCCTCCACCGTGTCGTCGTCGGCGCCGTGGAAGTAGCCGCGGAGCAGGCTGTAGCGCTCGTCGCGCTGGTCCTGCACGATGCGGATCACGCGGCGCATCGGCACGCCGACCAGCGCCAGCGCGTGGCTCGCAAGCATGAGCGAACCTTCGAGCAGCTCGGGCACCACTTCGGTTGCGCCGGCAGCCTGCAGCCTTTCCAGGTCGCGGTCGTCTTGCGTGCGCACGATCACCGGCACCTGCGCCGCATGGCCGCGCACGTTCGTGATGACCCGAATCGCGCCTGCGACGTCGAGATACGTGACGACCACCGCGCTCGCCCGCGCGAGCCCAGCGGCGGCGAGAGATTGCAGGCGCGCCGCATCGCCGAACACCACCTGTTCACCCGCCGCGCTGGCCTGCCGCACGCGATCGGGGTCGAGATCGAGGGCGATGTACGGGATGTGTTCCCGCTCGAGCATGCGTGCAAGGTTTTGCCCGCAGCGTCCGTATCCGCAGATGATCACGTGCTTGTTGGCGTTGATCGAGCGGCGCGCGATCGTGGTCATCTGCAGCGATTGCAGCAACCACTCGCTTGCGACCAGCTTCATCACGATGCGATTGGCATACATGATGATGAAAGGCGTCGCGAGCATCGACAACACCATGCTCGCGAGGATCGCGTTCATCAGGCTTGGCGGGATGAGGCGGTTTTCCTGCGCGAGCGTGAGCAGCACGAAGCCGAACTCGCCCGCTTGTGCAAGGTACAGGCCCGTGCGCAGCGCGATGCCTGTCGTCGCGCCGAATGCGCGCGCGAGCGCCGTGACCAGCGCGAGCTTGAACAGCACCGGCGCAGTGACGAGCGCAAGCACCAGCGGCCATTCGTGCACGAGCGTGCGCCAGTCGAGCAGCATGCCGACGGTGATGAAGAACAGGCCCAGCAATATGTCGTGGAAGGGCCGGATGTCGGTCTCGACCTGGTGCTTGTATTCGGTCTCCGAGATCAACATGCCGGCAATGAAAGCGCCGAGCGCCAGCGAAAGGCCCGCGAGCTCGGTGATCCATGCGAGGCCCAGCGTCACGAAGAGCAGGTTCAGCACGAACAGCTCTTCGCTCTTGCGCCGCGCGACCAGCGTGAGCCACCAGCGCATCACCCGCTGGCCGCCGGCGAGCAGCAGCACGATCACCGCAGCGGCCTTTAGCGATGCAATCGCCAGCGACGCGACGAGCGACTCCGCGGGGCTGGCCAGCGCGGGAACCAGCACGAGCAAGGGCACGACCGCCAGATCCTGGAACAGCAGCACGCCCATCACGCGTTTGCCGTGTTCGGTCTCGAGCTCGAGGCGCTCGGACAGCAGCTTCACGACGATTGCGGTGCTGCTCATGGCGAGCGCACCCGACAGCACAACGGATGTGCGCCAGTCGAGCGTCCACAGCGTCGGCGCGAGCGCGGCGAGAAAGAGCGAGCCGGCCGTGCCCAGCGCGATCGTGAACAGCACCTGCGACAGCCCAAGCCCGAACACATGCTGGCGCATCGCGCGCAACTTCGGCAGGTTGAACTCCAGGCCGATCACGAACATCAGGAACACCACGCCGAATTCGCCGATGTGGCGCAGCGCGTCGGAGTGGCCGCCCAGCGCCAGCGCGTTCGGGCCGATCAGCACGCCGACGACGAGATAGCCCAGCATCGGCGGCAGCTTCAGCGAGCGAAACACCACTACGCCCAGCACTGCGGCCATCAGGTACAGCAGCGTGAGCTCAAGTGTCGTCATGGCCGGATGCTAGCAAGCCTGCGCTTGCAGCGCCTCGATAGAATGCCCGCATGGCATTCGACCGTGAGCGGGCGCTCAAGCTCGCCCAGGAAACCTTCGACATCGAGGCCGCCGCCGTGCTGGGGTTGAAGCAGCGCACCGGTGATGCTTTCGCGCGCGCGGTCGAGAAGATGATGAACGTGCGCGGCCGTGTGGTCGTCATGGGCATCGGCAAGAGCGGCCACATCGCGCGCAAGATCGCGGCCACGCTCGCATCCACCGGCACGCCCGCGATGTTCGTGCACCCGGCCGAAGCCAGCCACGGCGACCTCGGCATGATCAAGCCGGTCGATCTGGTGCTTGCCATCTCCAACAGCGGCGAAGTCGATGAAGTCACGACGCTGCTGCCCGTGATCAAGCGCCTCGGCTCGACACTCATCGCGATGACGGGCAACCTCAATTCCACGCTCGCGCGCCACGCCGACATCGTGCTGGACAGCGGCGTCGAAAAAGAAGCGTGCCCGCTGCAACTCGCGCCCACGGCAAGCACCACCGCGCAGCTTGCGCTCGGCGATGCGCTCGCGGTGGCGCTGCTCGACGCGCGCGGCTTTCGCTCGGAGGATTTCGCGCGATCGCATCCGGGTGGGGCGCTCGGGCGCAAGATGCTCACGCATGTGTCGGACGTGATGCGCACGGGCGAACACCTGCCGGTCGTGACTGCGTCGACCGGCTTCTTCGACATGATGCGCGTGATGAGCGGCAAGGGCCTCGGCGCGGCGGCCGTCACCGACAACGACAACAAGGTGCTGGGCATCTTCACCGACGGCGATCTGCGCCGCCTCATCGAAAAAGGCGCCGACATGCGCGGCATGACAGCCGGCGACGCGATGCACACGCGGCCCAAGACCATTCACCCTGATGCGCTCGCAGCAGAAGCGGCGCAGCTGATGGAACAGCATCGCATCACGCTCGTGCTCGTGGTCGATTCGGGCGGCAAGCTCGCCGGCGCGATCAACAGCAACGACTTGCTGCGCGCCAAGGTCATCTGATGGCGGCCGCGCAATCCCCGGCGCTGCGTTTCGAGCCGCAGCTGTTGCTGGCCGCGCAAGGCATCCGCGTGGCGTTCTTCGACATCGACGGCGTGCTCACCGACGGCGGCCTGTACCTGGCGAACGACGGCGAGCCGTTCAAGCGCTTCAACATCCTCGACGGTCTTGGCATCAAGTTGATCGCGCAGGCGGGCATCACACCGGTGGTGATCACGGGGCGCGATTCGCCTGCTTTGCGCGCGCGCATCGCGGCGCTGGGCATCGCGCATGCGCACTACGGCACCGAACAGAAGCTCGCCGCCGCGCAGCAAACGCTCGACCAGCTGGGCTTGCAATGGCAGGGCGCCGCCGCGATGGGCGACGATTGGCCCGACCTTCCGGTGATGACGCGCGCGGCATTCGCATGCGCGCCGTCCAATGCACATGCGGAGGTCAAGGCGATCGCGCATCACGTCACGTCATGCGCGGGCGGCCACGGCGCGGCACGCGAGTTCTGCGACTTGCTGCTCGTCGCGAGCGGGCGCTATGCCGCGCTGCTGGAAGGCTACTTGTCGTGATCGTGGGCGGCTTCATTGATCACCCACTGTCGGGGCGCATGCTTCGCGCGGGCTGGGAACGCATGTCGGTGTACCTGCCGGTGATCCTGATGGGCATCATCGCGCTGGGCACCTACTGGCTCGCCCGCAACACGCCGACGGCCGGCCCGATCCAGACGCAATCGCGCCCGACGCACGATCCTGATTCATACATGCGCCGTTTTTCGGTGAAGTCCTTCGATGCGAGCGGGCGCTTGAAGAACGAACTCTTCGGCGTCGAGGCGCGCCACTATCCCGACACCGACACGATCGAGATCGATCATCCGCGAATGCGTGCGATCGGCGAGGACGGCGGCGTGACCGTCGCCATAGCGCAGCGTGCGGTGAGCAACTCAGATGCTTCCGAAGTGCAATTGTTCGGCGATGCGGTCGTCACTCGCGATGTGGCGCCGGTCGGCGCGGGCCCTGCAAGGCCGCACATGGAAATCCGCAGCGACTACCTGCATGTGTGGGTGAACGAAGAGCGCGTCACGACGAACAGGCCGGTGGAAATCCTGCGCGGCACCGACCGGCTCGCCGCCGACAGCATGAGCTTCGAGAACGTCGGCGACACGCTGGAGATGAACGGTCACGTGCGCGGCACGGTGATGCCGCGGCCCGGCTCCTGAGGAGACAAAGCTTGGACAAACTCGCCTTCATCACCGGCGCTTCGAGCGGCATCGGGCAAGCCCTTGCGTGGCGCTATCACCAGGCGGGCTGGCGGCTCGCGCTCGCGGCGCGGCGCAAGGATGCGATCGAGGCGTGGATGCAGGACAAGAACATTCCCGCCGATCGCTGCACTGCGTATGCGGTGGACGTGTCGGATGTCGACGGCACGGTCGCAGCAGGGCGGGATTGCATCGACAAACACGGCGTGCCCGACACAGTGATCGCGAATGCGGGCGTGAGCATCGGCATGGATACCGCCTATCGCGAAGACATCGACGTGATGGCGCGCCTCTTCGCCACCAACAACACCGGGCTCGCGGCAACGTTCCATCCGTTCATCGAAGGCATGACGAAGCGCGGGTCGGGGCGCCTCGTGGGTATGGCGAGCGTCGCGGGCATTCGCGGCCTGCCGGGCCACGGCGCGTATTGCGCGAGCAAGGCGGGCGTGATCGCGTATTGCGAGAGCTTGCGCGGCGAGTTGCGCGCAAGCGGCGTGAAGGTCGTGACGATCCTGCCGGGCTACATCGACACGCCGCTGACACAAGGCAACTCCTACTCCATGCCGTTCCTGATGCCGGCCGAAGATTTCGCGCGCATCGCGTTCGATGCGATCGAAGCAGGCGCGAGCTGGAAGGTGATCCCCTGGCAAATGAGCATCATCACGAAGCTGATGCGCGCGATGCCGAACTTCCTCTACGACCTTACGTTCGCGAACCGTCCGCGAAAGCAGCGGCAACAATGACAAAGGGGCCGCGAGGCCCCTTTTCGTGAATGCAGGCGCGCTGCTTCGTCTTAGTATCCGCCGCGATTGCCACCGCCACCGCCGCCACTGCCGCCGCCGCGCGGGCCGGAACCGTACGGACTCCTGAAGCCGCCGTCGTTGCCGCCGCCACCACCGCCGCCGCGGTAGCCACCGCCACCGCCGCCTTCGCGACGACCGCCACCGCCGCCGCCACCACCGCCGCCGTAGCCGCCGCCACCACCGCCGCCATAACCACCACCACCGCCGCCGCCGTATCCACCGCCGCCGCCACCACGCGGACGGTTTTCCATCGGGCGCGCTTCATTGACGACGACGCTGCGTCCGCCCAGCGGCTGGCCGTTCATCCCGTTGATGGCTGCTTGCGCCTCGGCATCACTGCCCATCTCCACGAATCCGAAGCCCTTGGAGCGGCCCGTGTCGCGCTCCATCATCACTTTGGCACTGGTGACGGAGCCGAACTGGCCGAATGCCTGTTCGAGATCGCTATCGCGGACTGAGTACGGCAGGTTGCCGACGTAAAGTTTGTTGCCCATCGAGGGACTCCTGAATTGACTAACACTGGCGCGATGGAGTCCCGAGAACGCAAAGAACGCGAAAACTGACCTGATCACCGCAAGCTGCGCGTGACGTACTTCCGGCACGCGCAGCCATTATGAGCAAAGTTTGGCGCGGCGTGCATACGGATGGCCCGCAGGGAGGCGGCGAAAACCCTTAAAACCCCACCGGGCCCGTGCCCGGTTGAAAACTTTCGTGGAATTTCAGTCGTCCGCGTAGTTGCGCCAACGCTGCATTGCCCTGTGCATGAGGCGCATTTGGCGCTCGAATTTCGGGCAGGCGTGGCAAGCAAACAAGTGCAGCCGCAGCGCGATGCGATCAAGCGTGGGCAGCGCACGATCTTCGCGGGCCACCATCAAGGCGGCCGCTTCCTTGCAGGTGCGGCGAAGAATCATGACATCGCGTTGGGCTTCGTGCCGAACCAGTTGATTTCAAGACATTCGCGCAGGCGAAGACGCGCGCGATGCAACTGGACATACAGGTTGGTCGGCGTGAGCTTCAGTTCCTTGCAGATCTCGTCGCTCGGGAGCTCCAGCCACTCGCGCATGAGGAACACGCGGCCCATCGCGGCCGGGAGCTTTTCCGTGCAAGCCTCGAGAATCATGAAGAACTGGCGCGAGTTGAGTTCCTGTTCGGGGTCGCCCCAGTCCGCGGGCTCACTCACGTAGTGCCCGTCGGCCTTGAACAGGAGCGCGTCCAGCTCCTGCGAGCCGTCGCCGTCGTCGTCCACCAGTTGCACTTCGCGCTGGCGCTGGCGCAGGATGTCGATCACCTTGTGCTTGAGGATGCCGACGAGCCAGGTCTTGAGCTGGCTGCGGTTAGCGAACGACTGCGGCTTCGCGAGCGCAGCCAGCAGCGTTTCGCTCACGGCGTCTTCGGCCCATGCGTCGTTGCGCAGCTGCAGGCGCGCGAAGCGAAGCAGGTAGGCGCGATGCTCGGCCAGCTGGCCCTCGATGGGGGTGGTGCTCATCGCCCGGAATGATCGCACGGCGCCCGCCCGGTTAGACTGCGCGGCCTCGCATGGAAGCTTTCCTCGTCTCCTGCGGCATCGTCGCGCTCGCCGAAATGGGCGACAAGACGCAGCTGCTTTCGCTCGTGCTCGCCGCGCGCTTTCGCAAGCCGTGGCCGATCATCTGCGGCATCTTCGTGTCGACGATCGTGAATCACACGCTCGCCGGCGCGGCCGGTGCATGGATCACGACATTACTCGGCCCGCAGCTGCTGCGGTGGTGCCTTGCGGCTTCTTTCTTCGTGATGGCCGCGTGGATGCTCGTGCCCGACAAGCTGGATGAAGACGACGAGCCGAAGGCCGCGCGCTTCGGCGTGTTCGGCACGACCGTGATCGCGTTTTTTCTCGCGGAGATGGGAGACAAGACCCAGATCGCCACCGTGATGCTCGCGGCGCGTTATCCGCAAATCGCGGCCGTGGTTGCGGGCACGACACTGGGCATGATGATCGCGAATGTGCCGGCGGTTTTTCTCGGCGAGCGCGTGACGCGCATCGTGCCGATCAAGGTCGTGCATGGGATCTCGGCGGCGATCTTTCTGGCGCTCGGCGTAGCCGCCCTATTCATCCCGATTCGCGGTGCGGGTTGATATACTTCCCCGCACAGCGCCGATTTGCTTCCGCTTGCGGGCGCTTCAACAAATGCAGCTAAAGACGAGGCTCCGGCAACCCGGTTTCGTTTTTGGCGAACCGGGTTTTGTTTTTCTGCCGCCATGCCGTCATGCCGTTGACTGCCGAACCGAAAGTCATGTCCTTCGACGCACCGCTCGCGCTGTCGAGCGGCGCGTCGATTCGCGGCTATTCGCTTGCGTACGAAACCTACGGAACGCTTAACGCCGAGCGGAGCAACGCGGTCCTGATCTGCCACGCGCTGAACGCGTCGCATCACGTGGCCGGCGCGTATGCCGGCCAGCCCGACAACATCGGCTGGTGGGATTCGATGATCGGCCCCGGCAAGCCGGTGGACACCGACCGTTTCTTCGTCATCGGCATCAACAACCTCGGCTCGTGCTTCGGCTCGACGGGGCCGATGCATGACAACCCCGATACGGGCCGCGTCTACGGCGCCGACTTTCCTGTCGTCACCGTTGAAGACTGGGTGAATGCGCAGGCGCGGTTGCTGGATGGCCTGGGCATTGCGCAACTCGCGGCCGTGATGGGCGGCAGCCTCGGCGGCATGCAGGCGCTGTCGTGGACGTTGCAATACCCGGAACGTGTGCGGCATGCGGTTGTTGTCGCAAGCGCGCCGAATCTCAACGCCGAGAACATTGCGTTCAACGAAGTCGCGCGGCGCGCGATCGTCACCGATCCTGATTTCCACGGCGGCCACTTCTACGAACACGGCGTCATCCCGCAGCGCGGCCTTCGCATCGCGCGGATGATCGGCCACATCACGTACCTGAGCGACGACGTGATGAACGAAAAATTCGGGCGCGAATTGCGAAGCGCGGTGGACGGCGCGGTGCGCTCGTCGTACCAATACTCCACGCAGGACATCGAGTTCCAGATCGAAAGCTACCTGCGCTACCAGGGCGACAAGTTCAGCGAATACTTCGACGCGAACACTTATCTCCTGATCACGCGCGCACTCGATTACTTCGACCCGGCGCTCGAACACGACGGCAATCTCGCGAAGGCGCTGGCCGCGGCGCGCGCGAAATTCCTGCTCGTGAGCTTCAAGACGGATTGGCGTTTTTCGCCCGCGCGCAGTCGCGAGCTTGTGAAGGCGCTGCTCGAAAACCGCCGCGATGTGAGCTATGCGGAGATCGACGCGCCACACGGCCACGACGCTTTCCTGCTCGACGATGCGCGCTATCACGGTGTCGTGCGTGCGTACTTCGAGCACATCCTGGCCGAAGTGCAAGGCCGCGCATGAGCGATCGCACGACGCTGGACATCATCGCGCGCCTCGTGCCGCCGGGCTCGCGCGTGCTCGATCTCGGCTGCGGCGATGGCGCGTTGCTCGAACAGCTGATGCGCGAACGCAATTGCACGGGTTACGGCATCGAGATCGACGACGCCAACGTGCTGGCGTGCGCCAAGCGCGGCGTGAACGTGATTCAGCTGAACCTCGACGAAGGCCTGCCGATGTTCGGCGACGCCTCGTTCGATGTCGTGCTGCAGGTCGATACGCTGCAGCACCTGCACAACGCGGAGACGATGCTGGTGGAGACCGCGCGCGTCGGCCGCACGGGCATCGTCGCGTTCCCGAATTTCGCGCACTGGCCCAACCGCGTCGCGATCCTGCGCGGCCGCATGCCCGTGACGCGGCGCCTGCCTTATCAGTGGTACGACACGCCCAACATTCGCGTCGGCACGTACAAGGATTTCGAATCGCTCGCGACGAAAAATCGCCTGTCGATTCTCGACGCATTCGGCCTGCAGGACGGGCAAGAGGTGCGCAAGCTGCCGAACCTGCGCGCGGGGACGGCGGTGTTCAAGTTCGAACGCGGCTGACGTGGAAGGACACGAATGAGCGACTTCCCTGTCTCGTTCACGCAGGCTCTGCGTTTCTGGCTCAAGCTCGGGTTCATCAGCTTCGGCGGCCCGGCGGGGCAGATCGCGGTCATGCATCGCGAGCTCGTCGAAGAAAAGCGATGGATTTCGGAGCGGCGTTTCCTGCACGCGCTCAACTACTGCATGGTGCTGCCCGGTCCCGAGGCGCAGCAGCTCGCGACATACATCGGCTGGCTGATGCATCGCACATGGGGCGGCATCGTCGCAGGCGGGCTGTTCGTGCTGCCGTCGCTTGTGATCCTCATCGTGCTCTCGTGGATTTACGTTGCGTTCGGCCACGTGCCGTGGATCGCGGCGATCTTCTACGGCATCAAGCCGGCGGTGTCCGCGATCGTTTTGCAAGCGGTGTGGCGCGTGGGATCGCGCACGCTGAAGGATCCGCGCAAGGTCCCGATCCTGTGGGTGATCGCAGTCGCGAGCTTCGTCGGTATCGCAATCCTGCATGCGCCGTTTCCGGCGATCGTGATTGCGGCGGGCGTCATCGGCGTGCTCGGCGGCCGATATATGCCCGAGCAGTTCAGCGCAGGCGCGGGCCACGCGGCCAAGGAGCACGCGCACGGCGCGCAGACCTACGTCATCGACGACGACACGCCCACGCCGCCGCATGCGATGTTCAAGCGCTCGCGCCTTGCGGCCATTGTCATTGTGGGCTTACTGCTGTGGGCAGTCCCGATGTCGGCGCTTGTCATTTCGCAAGGCTGGGACAGCACGCTCGCGCAAATGGGCTGGTTTTTCACGAAGGCCGCGTGGCTCACATTCGGCGGCGCGTACGCAGTGTTGCCGTATGTGTACCAGGGCGCAGTCGAACACTACCAGTGGCTCACGGCATCGCAGATGATCGACGGCCTCGCGCTCGGCGAGACCACGCCCGGCCCGCTCATCATGGTCGTCGCGTTCGTCGGCTTCGTCGGCGGCTGGGCGAATCAAGTGCTCGGGCCCGACACGATCTTCATGGGCGCGGCGCTCGCGGCAGTCGTCGTCACGTGGTTCACTTTCCTGCCGTCGTTCCTGTTCATCCTCGCGGGCGGTCCGGTGGTCGAAGCGACGCACGGCAATCTCAAGTTCACCGCGCCACTGACGGGCATCACCGCGGCGGTGGTCGGTGTGATCGCGAGCCTCGCGCTGTTTTTCCTATTGCACATCGCGCGGCCCGTCGAAGGCGGGCCCACTGACATCGCAGCGCTAGTGATCGCCGCTGCTGCCGCGGTCGCGCTGCTTCGCTACAAGGTGGGCGTGATTCCGGTGATTGCCGGATGTGCAATCGCGGGCCTCGTCCTATCATTCGCAAGATGAACATCCTCATCACCGGCGGCGGCGGGTTTCTCGGCGCACGCCTTGCTCGCACCCTGCTCGCGCAAGGCCAGTTGTCCGTCGCAGGCGCGCCCGCGAAGAAAATCGAGACGATCGTCATTGCCGACAAGGCGGCGCCGCCTGCCGACCTCGCGAACGACCCGCGCGTGAAGTGCGTGATCGGCGATCTCAACGAACAGCTTGCGGCAAAGAAAATTCCCGCGCGCGAGACCGACGTGGTCTTCCATCTCGCAGCGGCCGTGAGCGGCGAATGCGAAGCCGACTTCGACCTCGGCATGCACAGCAACTTCGCGGCGACGCATGCATTGCTCGAAGCATGCCGCGGACTTGGCTCGCGGCCCACGGTGGTGTTCTCCAGCTCGGTCGCGGTGTTCGGCAAGTTGCCGGGCTTCCCGATGGCCGACCCGATCGAAGACTTCACGCTGCCCACGCCGCAATCGAGCTACGGCACGCAAAAAGCCATCGCCGAATTGATGATGGCCGACTATGCGCGCAAAGGATTCATCCGCGCGCGCAGCGTGCGCCTGATGACGGTGAGCGTGCGCCCCGGCCGTCCGAATGGCGCGGCGTCGAGCTTCTTTTCCGGGATGATTCGCGAGCCGCTCGCCGGCGTGCGCGCGCAAGTGCCCGTGGGGCCCGAGGTGGAACACCCGATCCTCTCGCCCACGCGCACGATCGCGGGCATCCTGCGCTGCGCCGAAGCGAGCGACGAGGACTGGGGTCCGCTCACCGGGTTGAACCTTCCGTCGATGCGATGCAGTGTGGGCGGGATGGCGCAATCGCTCGAGCGCATCGCGGGGCCCGAAGCAACGGCGCTGCTCGACTGGACGCCGGATCCGAACATCGTCAAGCTCGTGAGCCGCTGGCCGGGCCATGCGACATGGGCTCGCGCAAAAGCCCTGGGCCTCAGTGCCGACGCGAGCTTCGACGACGTGATCCGCGACTACATCCGCGAGAACCCGCAGGCCGTGAAGCTCGCGATTCGCTGACATGCCGAAGTTCGCGGCGAACTTGTCGATGCTCTATCCGGAGCTCGAATTCCTCGATCGCTTCGAAGCAGCAGCGCGCGATGGCTTCAGCGCGGTGGAGTTTCTATTCCCGTATGCGTACGACGCGAAGGAATTGAAATCGCGCCTCGACGCGAATGGCCTTCAACACGTGCTGTTCAACGCGCCACCGGGCAATGCGGACAAGGGAGAGCGCGGCCTCGCGTGCTTGCCGGGCCGCGAAGACGAATTTCGCGCATCGATCGCAAAGGCGCTCGGCTACGCGCGCGTGCTCGAATGCCCGCGCCTTCATGTGATGGCCGGTGTTGCGCCGGCATACGCGCCGCGCGAAGACTTGCACCGGCGCTATATCGACAACCTCGCATTTGCTGCGCGCGAAGCGGCGAAGGACGGCGTCACATGCATGATCGAGCCGATCAACACTCGCGACATTCCCGGGTTCCTGCTCAATCGCCAGGACGAAGCGCACGCAATCGTCGAAGCCGTCGGCGCGCCGAACGTCAAAGTGCAAATGGATCTTTATCACTGCCAGATCGTCGAGGGCGACGTCGCAATGAAGATCCGCCGCTACTTGCCGACCGGGCACGTCGGGCATTTCCAGATCGCGGGCGTGCCGCAGCGGCATGAGCCCGACGTGGGCGAGTTGAACTACACATACCTGTTCGACGTGATCGACGAGGTGTCGGCGCAATGCGGATGGGACGGATGGGTCGGCTGCGAATACCGTCCGGCGCGCGGCTCGTCACCGGGCGGCACGAGCGAAGGTTTGCGAAGCTGGTTCAAGCCAGCCGGTCGATAAGCGCAAGCGCCGCGGCAGGCGCGCGCTCCTTCGCGCCGTTGATGAAAAAGCAAAATACATCGCGCCGCGATCCTTTCTGCAGCCAGGCCTTGCAGCCGGTGGCCCACTGGTCGAGCTGCGCGGGCGCGTAGCCGGTGGCGCACGCCGCATCGCTGCGCATCAAGCGCAGGTATGCCAGCTCGCTGTCCGCATCGGCGATGTTCGGGAACTTGTCCGAGTCCGTGTGCACCGTCGTGCAGCCGTAGCGGTGCGCAAGATCGAAGTACTCGTTGCAATCGAAGGATTCGTGGCGCACGTCGAGCACGTGGCGCAGCAGCCGGCCGCCGGCCTCGCGGGGCAGTAACTTGAGAAACGCTTCGAAATCCTGCGACTCGAACTTTTTCGTTGGCATGAACTGCCAAAGGATCGGCCCGAGCTTTTCCTGCAATTGGGCAATTCCGCTGGCGATGAAGCGATCGATCGATTCCTGTGCAGTCGCAAGCACCTTGCGATTCGTTGCGAAGCGGTTGGCCTTGAGCGCGAAGACGAACCCATCGGGCGTGTCGCCGCGCCATTTCGCGAACGTATCCGGCTTCATCGTGCTGTAGTACGTGCCGTTGACTTCGATCGCAGTGAGCTTGCTGCTTGCATACTGGAGTTCGCGCGAATGCGGCAATCCTTTCGGATAAAAGTTGTCGCGCCACGGCTCGAAAGTCCAGCCGCCGATGCCGATATGGATGCGCTTGCTGTCGCTCATGTCGGGCATCTTAAACATGCGTCGCAAGCGAACTGTCAGTGGCGTAGAGTGTGGGTTTCGGCCGCAGCGCCCCCTTTCGGAAGTCATCCATGAACGCTCCCCTGCACCGCGAAATTCCCGCTGGCCTGATCGACAGCGCTGCCGCACTGGCCCAGGTCAGTGACAAATGGGACAGCGACATCGTCCGGCAGATCACCGACTATGTTGCGATCCCCGCGAAGTCGCCGGGCTTCGATCCTGAATGGCAGCAGCACGGCTACATCGAGACCGTGATGCGCAATGCGGCTGCATGGGTCGAAGCGCAAAAGGTCGAGGGCCTGAAGCTCGAAGTCGTGCGGATCGAAGGTCGCACGCCCGTGCTCTTCTTCGACATTCCCGCGACGAAACCCGATGCGAAGCAGACCGTGCTGATGTACGGCCACCTCGACAAGCAGCCCGAATTCACCGGATGGCGTGCGGACCTCGGCCCATGGACGCCGAAGTACGAGGACGGCAAGCTCTACGGGCGCGGCGGCGCGGACGACGGCTACGCGGTGTACGCGAGCATCGCCGCCGTGCAGGCGCTCAAGGCGCAGAAGGTTGCGCATCCGCGCATCGTCGGGTTGATCGAAACTTGCGAGGAATCCGGTTCATACGACTTGCTGCCGTACGTCGATGCATTGCGGCCGCGCCTGGGAGATGTCGGGCTGGTGGTGTGCCTCGATTCGGGTGCGGGCAACTATGACCAGCTGTGGCTCACGACGTCGCTGCGCGGCATGGCCAGCGGCGTGCTCAAGGTTCAGGTGCTGACCGAAGGCGTGCACTCCGGCGACGCATCGGGCCTCGTGCCGTCGAGCTTTCGCATCATGCGGCAAGTGCTCGACCGCCTTGAAGATAGCAAGTCGGGCCGCCTGCTTCCGGCGAGCTTCCACTGCGAAGTGCCGGCCGAGCGAATCGAACAGGCCAAAGCCACGGCGCAGATTCTCGGCGACGAGGTCTACAAGCGCTTCCCGTGGGCGCACTACGACTGCGCGGGCTCAACCGCGTTCGCGCTGCCGACGACGACCGATCCGCTGCAAGCGCTGCTCAATCGCACGTGGACACCGACGTTGTCCGTCACCGGCGCCGAAGGCTTCCCGGCAATGCGCGATGCGGGCAATGTGCTTCGCCCGTACACCGCGTTCAAGCTGTCGCTGCGCCTGCCTCCGCTGGTCGATGCGGAACATGCGGTGCAGGAGCTGCAAGCTTTGCTCGAAGACAACGCGCCGTACAGCGCAAAGGTCACGTTCCATCCCGATCACGCCGCAACCGGCTGGAACGCGCCTTCGACGGCGCCGTGGTTCCAGCAAGCGCTCGACTCGGCGTCGCAAGCGCATTTCGGCGCACCGTGCGGATTCATCGGGCAGGGCGGCACGATCCCGCTCATGAACATGTTGTCGACGGGCTTTCCCACGTCGCAGATGATGGTGTGCGGCGTGCTCGGCCCGAAGAGCAACGCGCACGGCCCCAACGAGTTCCTGCATGTTCCTTACGCGAAGAAACTGACGGCGGCGGTGGCGCAAGTGATTGCGCAGATGCCCTAGCGCTCGCTGCGCTGTCGCGTCACCTCGCGATTCCTGTGATTTGAGGCACAGGAAAACTGCGCGGCATTCACATTGAGGGCATTTTCGGCACTTGTGATGTCGCGGGTGCGCAAAACCCCGTTGCGTCCCGCCGGGGTCAGCGCGAATATGCGGCCCAATATGGTGTATGAGCACAGCGAAAGCACGCTCTCGACGTTCACGGCCAGTGACGGCGACAACCTCGCCATGCAGGATTGGCCCGCGCCCGAGAACATTGCGCTGCGCGGCACCGTTGTCATCGTTCACGGGCTCGGTGAACACGCAGGGCGATACGACCCTGTCGCGCGGCGCCTCAACGAGTGGGGCTTCGGCGTGCGCGGCTACGATCACTACGGGCACGGCGATTCCGGCGGCGAGCGCGGCGGGCTGCCCATCGACTCGCGATTGATCGACGACCTCGGCGACGTGATCGACAGCACGCGCCAGAAGATGGACGCGGGCTTGCCGCTCATCGTGCTCGGGCACAGCATGGGTGGCCTTGTCGCTGCATGCCTCGCCGCGATCGGGCATGTTCGCATCGACGCGCTCGTGCTCTCGTCGCCTGCGCTCGATGCAGGGCTTTCGCCGATCCAGAAGCTGCTGCTTGCAACGCTGCCGCGGTTCGCGCCGAATTTCTCCGTGTCGAACGGCGTTGATGCGCACTACATCTCGCACGATCCGGCGGTGGTCGCGGCCTACCAGGCCGATCCGCGGGTGCACAACCGCATCTCGGCGCGTCTCGGGCGATTCATCGCCGAAGCCGGCCCGATGGTCATCGCGCACGCGCCCGAGTGGTCCGTGCCCACGCTGCTGATGTACGCAGGCCAAGACAGGCTCGTGAACCCCGCCGGCAGCCGCGCATTCGCGCAAAGCGCGCCGCCGCAAATGGTCACGTCGCACTGCTTCGAGCATGCGTATCACGAGATCTTCAACGAGCCCGACAAGGACGAAGTGTTCACTGTGCTGAACAAGTGGCTCGACGCGCACGTCCCTGCGCACGGCGCTTAGGAAGCCAGCACCAGCGAAGCGAGCAAGGCGATCGGCGCGGTTTCGGCGCGCAGCACACGCGGCCCGAGCGACACGGGAGTGAATCCGGCGTCGATGGCCGCCGATTCCTCGCGCGGCTCGAGGCCGCCTTCGGGGCCCGACAGGCAGATCCACTCCTTGCCGTCAACGCGTTCTTCGAGCGGCAAGCGGCGTGCCGCATCGGTGAGCGACAACACAACCTTGTGCGCATCGCGCGATGCGACGCGATCGAGCCACTGCGCGAAAGGCATCGGCTCGTGCACGTCAGGCACGCGATTGCGCCCGCTTTGTTCGCACGCCGATGCGGCGATCGCTTGCCAGTGATCGCGCTTGCGCTCCGCGCGTTCGCCGGCCACTCGCAGGATGCCGCGCGCTGTGACAAGCGGCTGCAGCGATGCGCAGCCCAGCTCCGTTGCCTTCTCGACCAGCCAGTCCATGCGTTCGTTCGCCGGGATGCCGATCGCCAGGTGAACCGCCACTGCGGCTTCGCGTTCGATGCCATCGTGCGTTGTCACGCGCACTTGCACATCGCTGCGGCCCATGCGCTCGATCACCGCGTGCCATTGGCCGCCCTCGCCGTTGAAGAGCAGGACTTCCTGGCCGGGCTGCACGCGCAGCACCTGCAGGTGACGCGCGGCGCCGGGCGGCAGGTCGAACGACTGGCCCGGCCCGAGCGGGCACGCGCAGTAGACGCGTGGCAGCGTCACTCGATGCGCCCGAAGGAATACGCGGCCGGCGCTGCGGTGCCTTCGATCTGGTCGAGCGCGCGCAAGAGCGGTGTGAGTTCGCGATAGCGTCCGGCCGTGGTCCGGATGTACTTGATGAAGCGCGGCGCATCCGCGAGGTACTTCGGCTTGCCGTCGCGCAGGGTGAGCCGCGCGAAGATGCCAGCGACTTTCAGGTGGCGCTGCAATCCCATCCATTCCACCGCGCGATAGAACTCGCCGAAGTCGGCATGGACGGGCAGGTGCGACTTCATCGCCTTCTGCCAGTAACGGATGGTGATGTCGAGCACGAACTCCTCGTCCCACGATACGAAGGCGTCGCGAAGCAGCGAAGCGATGTCGTAGGTAATCGGCCCTTGCACCGCGTCCTGGAAATCGAGCACGCCCAGGCGAGGGTCGGCCGGATCGCGCGGGAGCATCAGGTTGCGCGGCATGTAGTCGCGGTGCACATACACCGACGCTGATGCGAGGTTGTGATCGACGATCAGCGCGAACGCAGCATCGAGCGTTTCGCGCAGCTTGCCTTCGACGGGGATGCCGCGATGCTGTGCGACGTACCAGTCGGGAAAGAGTTGAAGCTCGCGCATCAGCAGTTCGCGATCGTACGGCGGCAGCGCCCCCCGCCTCGAAGAGAGTTGCCAGGCCACGAGCCCGTCGACGGCGGAGAGGTAGAGCTCGCGATTGCTGTCGGCGTTTTCGCGGTCGAGCGCATCGATCATCGTTTTCGTGCCGAGGTCGGAGAGCAGCAGGAAGCCCTGCTTCTCGTCCCATTCGAAGACGCTCGGCACGTTCAACCCCGCTGCCGCCATGAGGCCCGCGACCTTCACGAAGGGCTTGCAGTCCTCCTTGTCGGGCGGCGCATCCATGATGATGTAGGTGGCGCCGAAGCGGCCGTCGATCCGGAAGTAGCGGCGAAAACTTGCGTCCGCTGATGCGATGCGAAGGGTTGCGGGGGCCAGCCGGCGCTCGGCGGCAACGCGTGCCAGCCACTTGGCGAATTGCTGCTCGCGGCCGGCGTCGGCCCAGCTGATGGCATCGCGGGCATTCTCGGGGGGGGCGGAAGGGGCGCTCATGGATAATCGATTCTACAAATCGATCGATGCCGCACCGCAGACAAAGAGCGCAACGCAGGCGCTTTTCATTCACTCCCATCGCACTCGCACTGTGGGCATTGGCCCATGGGGGGGCGGTGCACGCGCAAACACAGCCTGCGCCCGACGAGCCGCTGAAGCTCAAATCGAGCCCGATGCTGCGCGAGGAGATTCCGCCCGCCGCGCCTAACCAGATGCCCACGTTCGTCTCCGGCGACGTCTTGCGCGGCACGCCCGATCTGGAAACCGTCGTCGAAGGGCATGCGGTGCTTCGGCGCGGCGACACGGTCATCCGTGCCGACCAGCTCGAGTATTACGCGCCCGACGATCTCGCGCGGGCACGCGGCAACGTGCACATCAATCGCGCGGGCAACGTGTTCGAAGGGCCGTCTCTCGAACTGAAGGTCGAATCGTTCGAGGGCTTCTTCAACCAGCCGCGTTATCGTCTGCTGCGCAGCGACGCGTACGGCGAAGCCGACCGCGTCGATTTCATCGACGACAAGCGCAGCATCATCCGCAACGCCACGTACACCACTTGCCAGCGCCGGCCCGGGCCGAACTGGATGCCCGACTGGATCCTGCGCGCGACGAGCATCCGCCTCGACGAGGAAGAAGAGGTCGGCCAGGCGCAGGGCGCAACCCTGAGCTTCATGGGCGTGCCGGTGCTGCCCGTGCCGTCGATGAGCTTTCCGCTGTCGGACACGCGCAAGTCCGGGTTCCTGCCGCCGACGATCGGCATCGACAGCGTCAGCGGCATCGAGACGACGGTTCCCTATTACTGGAACATCGCGCCGAACCGCGACGCGACGATCTACCCGACGCTGATGAGCAAGCGCGGCGTGGACCTCGGGGCGGAATTCCGATATCTCGAGCCGACGTACAAAGGCAGCATCCGCCTCGACTACATGCCCGACGACAAGCTGCGGGACATGAGCCGTTGGGCCTACGCGATCAAACATGACGGCTCGTTCGTCACGCCGTTCGGCGGCATCGGCCTGCATGCGGACCTCAACCGCGTCAGCGACGACAACTACTGGCGCGATTTTTCGCGGTCGCTCTCGTCGCTGACGCAGCGCCTGCTCGCGAACGATGCGTCGCTGTCGTGGTCGATGGGCGACATCTCGCTGAGCGCGCGAACGCTCAAGTGGCAAACGTTGCAAGACCCCACGGCGCCCATCACGCCGCCGTACGACCGTCTGCCGCAACTCAACGCGAAATACGCGCACGAGAATCTTCCGTTCGGCCTCGATGTGTCGCTCGAAGCGGATGCGACGCGCTTTCGCTCGAACGAAGCGGTCACGCTGCAGCCGGACGCGCTGCGCAGCTACACGATCGCGCGCATCAGCCGGCCGTGGAAGGAGCCGGGCTGGTTCATCGTGCCGAAGGTTCAACTGAACGCCACGCACTACGAATTCGACCAGCCGCTCACCGCAACCGGGCAGACGAATGCGTCGCGCGTGTTGCCCACGTTCAGCCTCGACTCCGGCCTCGTCCTGGAGCGCGATGCAAACATCTTCGGCCGCAGCTTTCGCCAGACGCTCGAGCCGCGCGTGTACTACGTGTACACGCCCTATCGCAACCAGAACAACCTGCCCAACTACGACACCGCACGCTACGACTTCAGCTTCGCGACGATCTACACCGAAAACGAATTCGGCGGCAACGACCGCATCGCCGACGAAAATCTGCTCACGCTCGGCCTGAGCTCGCGCCTGCTCGACTCCGATACCGGCGCGCAGGCGGCGCGCTTCGACATCGCGCAGCGCATCCGCTTGAAGGACCAGCTCGTCGTGCTGCCCGGCGAGACGCCTTCGACCGATCGCCTGTCGGACATCTTGCTCGGCACGTCGCTCAACTGGGTGCCGGAGTGGGGCACCGACATCACGCTGCAATACAACCCCAAGACCGGCCAATCCGAGCGCGCGACCGTTGCGATGCGCTTCAATCCCGCGCCCTATCACGTGTTCAGCGCAGCGTATCGCCTGCAACGCGAACAGCCCACGGAGCCCGCCGAACAGCTGGACCTTGGCTGGCAGTGGCCGCTGGGCGACCTGTGGGGCGACAAGGCCAGTTACGTGGCCGGGCGCGGCGGCGGCGAAGGGCGCTGGTACAGTGTGGGCCGTCTGAACATGAGCCTGAAGGACAGGCGGCTCGTCGACGCGATCGCGGGGCTGGAATACGATGGCGGCTGCTGGATCGGCCGCATCGTGCTGGAGCGGCTGCAAAGCGGCACGTCGACGTCGAACAAGCGGATCTTGTTCCAGATCGAGTTCGTCGGCCTGTCGCGCATCGGATCGAGCGCATTGCAGACACTGCGCGACAATATCCCCCGCTACCAGTTCCTGCGCGAGCAGACCACGGTCCCGAGCCGTTTTTCGAATTACGAGTGATGCAATGATGAATTCCCGCGCGAACGCTTTCCGTACGGCCTTCGTGCTTGCATGCGGCTTGCTGGCGATGGCTTGCTCAGCGCAGCCGATCCCCCCCACGTCCCAGCCGGCCGACCACATCGTTGCCGTGGTGAACGCCGAGCCGATCACCAACGGCGAGGTCCGCGCACGAATGGCGCGTTACGTGGACGAGATGCAGCAGCGCGGCCAGCCGCCGCCGCCGTCGCGCGATGTGTTCGCGCGCCAGGTGCTCGAACGCCTGATCAGCGAAAAGGCGCAATTGCAGGTCGCACGCGAAAACGGCGTGAAGATCGACGATGCGCTCGTGAACCAGGCGGAAGATCAAGTCGCGCGTTCCAACCAATTGCCGCTGGCCGAACTGCGCCGTCGCATGCAAGCCCAGGGCATGTCGGTCGCGCAATTCCGCGAGGACTTGCGCGAACAGCTCATGCTGCAGCGCCTGCGCGAACACGAATTCGAAAGCAAGGGCAAGGTCACGGAGTTCGAGATCGACCAGTTCCTCGCCGAACAGGAAGCGCAAGCGAAGGACCCGAACAACATCGAACTCAATCTCGCGCACATCCTCATTGCAGTGCCCGAGAACGCAAGCGAAGCCGAAGTTGCGCAGCAGCAGGCCAAGGCGCAACGCGTCCTCGAACGCGCGCGCGCCGGCGAGGACTTCGCCAAGCTCGGCCAGGAATTCCCGGACGGACGCCCATTCGGCGGCACCGGCACGCCGGTCGGCGCTCGCCCGGTGGACCGCCTGCCGCCGCTTTTTGTGCAGGCCGTCCAGAACGTGCCCGAAGGCGGCATCGGCACCATGGTGCGCTCCGCTGCCGGATTTCACATCGTCAAGCTCCTGGAGCGCAAGCACGGGTCCCTGGCGGAAACCACTGTCACGCAGAATCATTCCCGGCACATCCTGCTGCGGCCCGGCCCGAATCTCACCGAGTCCGAAGCCGTGCAGCGCCTGGCCGATTTCAAGCGCCGCGTTCTTGCGGGGCAGGCGGACTTCGCGCAGCTCGCGCGCGACTACTCGCAGGACACGACCGCGAAAGCCGGCGGCGACCTCGGCTGGTCGAGTCCGGGCATGTTCGTGCCGGAGTTCGAAGACGCGATGAATGCACTTACGCCGGGCCAGATCGCGAACCCGGTGATCACGCGATACGGCGTTCACCTGCTCCAGCTGCTCGAACGCCGCCAGCAGAAGCTCACGCCGCTCGAGCTGCGCGAAGTCGCTCGCAACATGCTGCACGACAGGAAGGTCGAGGAAGCCTACGTGTCCTGGGCCGAGGAAGTGCGCGGCCGGGCGTACGTCGACTACCGCGACCCGCCACGTTGAACCCGGTCCGCGCGTGAAGCACGTTGCGCGCAAGCGCTTCGGACAACATTTTCTTTCCGACCCGGCGATCGTCGATGCGATCGTTCGCGCCATCGCGCCGAAGCCGCGCGATGCAATGGTGGAGATCGGGCCGGGCCTGGCCGCGCTCACGCAGCCGCTTGTCGAACGCCTTGGCCGGTTGCGCGTCATCGAGCTCGATCGCGATCTCGCCGCGCGATTGCGCGAGCACCCGCAGCTCGATGTCATCGAAGCCGACGTGCTCACGGTCGACTTCACGCAGCTCGCGAAAGACACTGGCAACGCGAAGCTTCGTGTCGTGGGCAACCTGCCCTACAACATCTCGACGCCGATCCTGTTTCACTTGCTCGATCACGTCCTTGCAGTCGAGGACCAGCACTTCATGCTGCAAAAGGAAGTGGTGGACCGAATGACCGCTCGGCCGGCGACGTCCGACTACGGCCGGCTTTCGGTGATGCTGCAGTGGCGATACGAAATGGAGAACGTGCTGCATGTGCCGCCGCAATCCTTCGATCCGCCGCCGAAGGTCGACAGCGCCGTGGTGCGCATGGTTCCGATTGCAGAACCCCCGGAAGTGGACGTGAAGTTGCTATCGGAGATCGTGCAGGTTGCCTTCAGCCAGCGCCGCAAGATCCTGCGCCATACGTTGGGTGCGTGGCTGGGCCAGCGCAATTTCCCGGGCAACTTCGACGTGCAGCGACGAGCGGAGGAAGTGCCAGTGGCGGAATACGTCGCGCTCGCGCAGAAACAATAAAGCCGGGACGAACCCGGCTTTGTTTTTTGTCGGCAGTGCTGATGCCGTCGTTACGCTGCCGCGAGCCAGTACCCCGCATTGAACGGGCTGGACATACGCAGCGCTAGCGGAGAGACATCCACCAGCTTGTCGGTAGGCATCTTCTCGCCGTTATCGGCGGGGAGTTGCTCCGCGCTCTGGGCCTCGTTCGCCCGTTCCGCTTGGCCTTGTTGTGCGGAACGGGCTACCGAAAAGAATAGAAGCATCGGAAGGGCACTTTCCGCTCCGCCCAGTATTCGGCGGTGTCGCGGAAGATGTCGAGCAGCTGCTCGCGCGCTTCCTTGTCGAACTTGGGGTTCGCGGGGATCGATTCGAGCACCACGATGAAACCGGGCTGCGGGCCCGATTTGTGAACCGGGTCCGTCATGCAATCGTAGAGCGCGTCGAAATTCTTTCCGAAGTGCGCCGGCAGGATGAACTGCTGCGCGAGCAAGTCGAGGATGTCCTGCTTGGTCTGCGCATTCGCGAGATTCGCGAACAGGAAGTGGTGGCCCAACGAACGCGCGGCGTCTTGCAGATCCTGCACGCGGAACGCGCGGATCGATTGCACGATGTTCGGCCGCACGCCCTTGAGCGTGACATCCGGGGCTTCGGTGGTACGAAGTGGGGTTTCCATCTCCGCTTCTCTTTCCATGGTCAAAAACTCGTCCCGTTTCATCAGGAACTCACTCCACGATCATCCGAAAACTGGCGTAATGGTCAGCGGTGAAATAACACGCGTGCGGCAACTTCGGCGGACCACCACACACGATGCGCCGGGCACCCCGGTCGCGCGATCCCGGCGTCGGCACCGTGTACTCGCGGTAGAAACCGCGCGTGGCCTTCGGGAGCATTCGCTCCCTGTTGCCGAACACCGTGCCATCCTTGCCGTTTGCGAACGGTCCGCCCTGGCGGATCAGTTCGTAAGTCGCCCGGCCCTCGCGGGGAAGCTCGGCGACGTGCATGACGGCGCTTTCACTGCCTTCGCGAGAACGATCCGCCTGCATCCCGGCTTGCGCCAGGGGGCTGGAGATCGCAGCTGCCAGGAGGGCGCCGGTGAGCGCTGACTTGACGGCGGCGACACGCGCCATGGAAACGGACCTTCTTCGGTGACCTTCGGGGGACGCCTTCCGGGCTCCAAAGGTTCCCTAAAGCTGTTTAGTCTTTTAGAAATCCTCGGGTTTACCCGGAAAATTCAAGGCGCAAGTGTGACCGATCGGCCTCTAAAAGGCAAGTCGCTGCCCAAATTTTGGGCAGCAATCGCGGGCCTTTGCGGCCCTTTGCTTGACTTTTAAGTTAGCGCAAGCTACGCCGCTTGCTTTTATCGTGCCGCGTTCGCGTCCGCGACGGTAAGAGCTGTCATGTTGACGATGCGCCGCACGGTCGCGCTGGCCGTGAGGATGTGGACCGGCTTGGCCGCCCCCAGCAGCACGGGCCCGATCGCGATGTTTCCGCCCGCGGCGACCTTCAGCAAGTTGTATGAAATGTTGGCCGCGTCCATGTTCGGCAGCACCAGCAGATTGGCATCGCCGGCCAGGGCGCCGTGCGGCATCACCTGTTCGCGGAGGTGGCCGTCGAGCGCAACGTCGCCGTGCATTTCGCCATCGACTTCGAGCCACGGCGCCTGATCATGCAATAGCGCAAGCACGTCGCGCATCTTCACCGCGCTGGGCTGGTTGCTCTGGCCGAAGTTGGAGTGCGACAGGAGCGCCGCCTTCGGCTTGATGCCGAAGCGCACCATCTCCTCGGCAGCCATCATGGTGATCTCCGCGAGTTGCTCCGCAGAGGGGTCGTAGTTCACATGCGTGTCCACCAGGAACACTTGCCGCGCCGGCAGCACCAGGCCGTTCATGCACGCGTAGGTCTTGTGGCCCGGACGCAGCCCGATCACCTGGTCGATGTAGTGCAGGTGGATGTTGGTCGTGCCCCACGTGCCGCAGATCATTCCATCGACCTGGTCTTTTTGCAGCAGCATCGCGCCGATGAGCGTGAGCCGCCTGCGCATTTCGATCTTCGCCATCTGCACCGTTACGCCCTTGCGTTCGGTCATGCGGTGGTAGGTCTGCCAGAAGTCGCGGTAGCGGTCGTCGTGCTCGACGTTGACGATGTCGTAGTCGATCTTCTCCTTCAAGCGCAGGCCGAACTTTTCGATGCGCTGCGCGATCACCGCGGGCCGCCCGATGAAAGTGGGACGCGAGATGCCTTCGTCGACCACGATCTGCGCCGCCCGCAGCACGCGCTCTTCTTCGCCTTCGCAGAAGGCCACGCGCTTTTTCTTCGCGCGCTTCGCGGCGGTGAAGATCGGCTTCATCGTCGTGCCCGACGCGTAGACGAAGCTTTGCAGCTTGTCGCGATACGCGTCCCAGTCCTTGATCGGCCGCAGCGCCACACCGCTTTCCGCAGCGGCCAGTGCAACCGCCGGCGCGATCTTGATCATCAGGCGCGGATCGAAAGGCTTGGGGATCAGGTACTCGGGGCCGAACGCGAGCATCTCGCCCGCATACGCGGCCGCGACCACTTCGCTCTGCTCGGCCTGCGCGAGCTCCGCGATCGCGTGTACTGCCGCGATCTCCATCTCGGTCGTGATCGTAGTTGCGCCCGAATCGAGCGCGCCGCGAAAGATGTACGGGAAGCACAGGACGTTGTTGACCTGGTTCGGGTAGTCGGTGCGGCCCGTGGCCATCACGGCGTCGTCGCGCACTTCCTTCACTTCTTCCGGCGTGATCTCGGGGTTCGGGTTCGCGAGCGCGAGGATCATCGGGTGCGCTGCCATCTTGCGCACCATTTCTTTCTTGAGCACGCCCGCAGCCGACAGGCCGAGGAAGATGTCCGCGCCTTCGATCACATCGGAAAGTGTGCGCGCGGAGGTTTTCTGCGCGAACTGCACCTTGTCGGCATCCATCAGCTCCTTGCGGCCTTCGTACACGGCGCCTGCAAGATCGGTGACCCAGATGTTTTCGCGCGGCAAGCCGAGCTTCACCAGCAAGCCGAGGCAAGCGAGTGCCGCTGCGCCCGCGCCGGACGTCACGAGCTTGACCTTCTTGATGTCCTTGCCGACGACCTTCAGGCCATTGATGATCGCCGCGCCCACGACGATGGCCGTGCCGTGCTGGTCGTCGTGGAACACCGGGATCTTCATGCGTTCGCGCAGCTTGCGTTCCACATAGAAGCAATCCGGCGCCTTGATGTCCTCGAGGTTGATGCCGCCGAAGGTCGGTTCGAGCGCCGCGATGATGTCGACGAGCTTGTCGAGGTCGTGCTTTTCGTTGATCTCGATGTCGAAGACGTCGATGCCCGCGAACTTCTTGAACAGGACGCCCTTGCCTTCCATCACCGGCTTGGCGGCGAGCGGGCCGATGTCGCCCAGCCCAAGCACCGCCGTGCCGTTGGTGATGACCGCCACGAGGTTGCCGCGCGCCGTGTAGCGGAACGCCGCGTTCGGATCCCTCACGATCTCCTCGCAGGGCGCCGCAACGCCCGGCGAATACGCAAGCGCAAGGTCGTGCTGGTTCAGCAGCTGCTTGGTCGCGTGAATTGCCACTTTGCCGGGCGTGGGGAACTCGTGGTATTCGAGGGCCGCCAGCCGCAGTTCGCGGCGTTTGTCGTCTGCATCCTTGACCGAGTCGGTCGACATGAGTCTTGTCTCCTGCTGGGACGCGAATTTTAGTCCGCCCGAAGGGGTTATCCCTAGTACGCGATTGTGCGTAGCATTGGGGCCGTGCGCGCGGAAGCGCAAACCGATGCAAGAGGAGCGGACATCATGGCCCTGATGGATTTCATCAAGAAACAGTTCATCGACATCATCCAGTGGACGGAGCCTGCCGACGGCATCCTCGCGTGGCGCTTCCCGATGCGGGACATGGAGATCCAATACGGCGGCTCGCTCACAGTGCGCGAATCGCAGGTGGCGGTGTTCGTGAACGAAGGCAAGATCGCCGACGTTTTCGCGCCGGGCATGTACAAGCTCACCACGCAGACACTGCCCATCCTCACGTACCTCAAGAACTGGGACAAGCTCTTCGAGTCGCCCTTCAAGAGCGACGTGTACTTTCTCTCCACGCGCCTGCAGACCGACCAGCGCTGGGGCACGCCGCAGCCGATCACGATCCGCGACAAGGATTTCGGCGCGGTGCGCCTTCGCGCGTTCGGCAACTACGCCTATTCCATCGGCGATGGGAAGACCTTCCACACCAAGCTGTCGGGCACACGCGACCTGTACCGCGTGGACGATCTCGAGCCGCAACTGCGCGGCCTGTTCCTGCAGAACATCTCCGATGCGATCGGCAACAGCGGCATCGCCTTCCTCGATCTCGCGGCGAACCAGGTTGCATTCGCGGACGCGCTGAAAAATCAGCTCACGCCGCAGTTCGAAGCGCTGGGCCTCAAACTCGAGGTGGTCACTGTGCAGAGCTTGTCGCTGCCCGACGAGCTGCAGAAAATCCTCGACCAGAAGATCGGAATGGGCATGGTCGGCAACGACATGGGCCGCTTCACGCAGTTCCAGACGGCTCAGGCGATTCCCGAACTCGCGAAGGGCATCGGGCAAGGCGGTGGCGGCAGTATCGCGGGCGACGCGATGGGCCTGGGCGCGGGCGTCGCGCTCGGCCAGGTGCTTGCGCAGAACCTGCAGCAAGGCTTGCAGAGCGGCGCAGCGCAAGCCGCGCAGGCTGCGCAAGCGACGGCGGCCGCACAGGTCAAGCCCGACGATGTGATGGCCACGCTGGAGAAGCTCGGCGAACTCAAGGCCAAGGGCATCCTCACGCAGGAAGAGTTCGACGCGAAGAAGACCGAACTCCTGAAGAAGCTCGCCTGATCCCGCGTGGCTGACACAAGTCCGCAGGCAGGCCCGCAGCGCACCTACCGGGCCGCGTGCCCGGGCTGCGGTGCGCCTGTCGAATTCCGCAGTGCGCAGTCGGCGTTCGCGGTTTGCAGCTTTTGCCACAGCACCGTCGTGCGCGACGGCGACGCGCTCTCGCGCATCGGCAAGATGGCGGAAGTCTTCGAGGACTACAGCCCGCTGCAGTTGATGGCCACCGGCGTCATCACGGGCGCGGCCTTCACGCTCGTCGGCCGATTGCAATATCGCGGCGAGACCGGCACCTGGACCGAGTGGATCGCCGCGTTCGACGACGGCTCGCAAGGCGTGCTGTCCGAAGACAACGGCTCCTTCGTCTTTTCGCTTCCGGCGGACCTCGGGCGCGATGTGCCGTACGCCGATGCGCTGCGCGTCGGTGCGACGACGGCCGCGTTCGGCAAGAGCTGGAGCGTCGCATCGAACATCTCGGTCACGCTGATCTCCGCGCAGGGCGAATTGCCAAAGCTTCCACAGGGCGCCGCGCCCTTCAAGATGGTCGAGCTGCGCAGCGCCGACGGCGAAGTGCTGAGCATCGACTACGGGACGTCGCCGCCGGTCGTCTCGCGCGGGAAGGGCGTCGCACTCGAAAACCTGCTGATGAAAGGCCTGCGCGAAGAGGCGGCGAAGGAACAGAAGGGCCGCCAGTTCGCATGCCCCAATTGCGGCGCGCCGGTGGAGGTGACGCTTGCGTCGACGAAGTCGATCACATGCGCCGCTTGCCACAGCATCATCGATGTGTCGCAAGGCATCGGCGGCGAGCTGCGTCATGCCACGCAAGAGCAAACATCGGAGCCGGTCGTGCCGCTAGGCAGCGCGGGCAAGCTGCAAGGCGTCGATTGGCAGGTCGTCGGCTTTCAGCACCGCGTGGGGCACGAAGCCGGCGACGACAACGAAAAGTTCGGCTGGGACGAATACCTGCTCTACAACCGCACGCGCGGTTTCACGTTTCTTGTCGATTCCGATGACGGCTGGAGCCTTGTGCGGCCGGCCACCGGTGCGCCAACGCTGTCGCCCAACAAGCAAAGCGCGGTGTACCTCGGCGAAGGCTATCCGCTGCAGGACAGCTACGAAGCCGAAACCACCTACACCGCCGGCGAGTTCTATTGGCCCGTCGAGGCCGGCCAGAAGACGTTCAACCGCGACTTCGGCAAGGGCGCGAACCTGCTGTCGATGGAAGAGACGCCGAAGGAAGTGACGTGGTCCAGCGGCAGCAAGATCGCGAGCGATACGGTCGCCGCGGCTTTCAACCTGCAGGACAAAAGCGAGATGATGAAGCGCGGCGACGCCGGGCCGACGACGCCCGGGCGCGGCTGCGCGGGCGTGGGCTGCGGCACCATCGTGCTGATGCTCATCGTGATCATCATCATCCTGCTCGTCCTCAAGGCGTGCATGGATGGCGGTGGGCCGTCGGGCTACTACGGCGGTGTGCCGCGCACGTCGGGCGGCTCGTTCGGTGGCTATTCGGGCGGCAGCGGCGGGCACAAGTAGCCGGGGAGATTTGAAATGGAGAGCATCATGAACAACTTGAACGGGCTCAATGCGGGAGCGATCGTCAGCTCGATCATCTATGCGCTGATCGGCGTGGGGATTTTCTGGCTGTGCTTTCTCATCATCGACAAGCTCACGCCGTATCACCTGTGGAACGAGATCGTCGAGAAGCACAACATCGCGCTGGGCATCGTCGTCGGCGCGATGTCGCTGGGCATCTGCGTGATCGTCGCCGCCGCGATCCACTGACGGTGCCGCGCGATGGCTGAAGCGGGCGCCCTGCACGCGCCGGCAGCGCCTCGGCCCATCGAGGTCGCGCTGCTCGCGTCGGTGTTCATCGTCGCTGCGTGCGGGCTCGTGTACGAGCTCGCCGCGGGCGCGCTCGCGTCGTACGTGCTCGGCGATTCGGTGCTGCAGTTCTCCACCGTGATCGGCACGTATCTCTTCGCGATGGGCGTGGGCTCGTGGGCGTCGCGCTTTTTCGAGCGGCAGTTGCCCGCGCATTTCCTGCGGATCGAATTGCTGGTGGCGCTCGCGGGCGGATTCATGCCGACGCTGCTGTTTATCGCCAATGCGTACCAGCCGTCGGGTTTTCGTGCGCTGCTGTATGCGCTCGTGTTCGCAGTCGGTGTTCTCGTGGGCATCGAGATTCCGCTGGTCATGCGCATCCTCAAGCGTAACGTCGCGCTGCGCGACCTTGTGTCGCAGGTGCTCACGTTCGACTATCTCGGCGCGCTCGCGGTGTCGATCGCGTTTCCGCTTGTGCTGGTACCGCAGCTCGGGCTTGTGCGCACGGGTCTCGTCTTCGGGTTGATGAACGCGCTGGTCGCCGTGTGGACGCTGCGCGTGTTTCGACACGAGCTGCGCCGCGTGCCCGAACATGCTGTCGCCGCGGGCGCGACGCTGGCCGTGCTTGCTGCCGGCTTCGCCTTCGCGCAGCAAATCACGACGATCGCCGAAGATAAGCTCTACCAGGACCCGGTGGTGTTCGCCGCGACGTCACCCTACCAGCGCATCGTCGTCACGCACGGGCATGTGGCAGGGTATCGCCTGTTCCTCAACGGCAACCTGCAGTTCGCCGAGCGCGACGAGTACCGGTATCACGAAGCGCTGGTGCACCCCGCAATGTCCGCGCAAGGCGCGCCGCGCAAAGTCGCGATCCTGGGCGGCGGCGACGGCATGGCCGCGCGCGAAGTGCTGCGCTACCCGCAGGTCGAAAGCATCACGCTGGTTGAGCTCGACGCGAACATGACACGCCTTTTTTCCACGAACGAAGCGCTCGTGCGGCTCAACAATGGTTCGCTGAAGAGTCCGCGCCTGAAGGTCATCAACACGGATGCATTCCAGTGGCTGGCCGACACGCAAGACACTTATGACGTCATCATCGTGGACTTCCCCGACCCGACGAATTTTTCGATCGGCAAGCTCTACACGACATCGTTTTACGCCATGCTCGACAAGCACTTGTCCGCCAGCGGTTATGCGGTGATCCAGACGACATCGCCGCTCGTCGCGCGCGAAAGTTTCTGGACCGTGGTCGCGACGATCGAAGCCGTGGGGCTTTCCACCGCGCCGTATCACGCGAACGTGCCGAGCTTCGGCGAGTGGGGCTATGTCATCGCAAGCCGCCGGCCTTTCCACTTGCCTGCCGAATTACCGAAGGACCTGAAGTTCCTCACACCGCAGACGCTGCCGCTCCTCTTCGATTTTCCTCGCGACATGGCGCGCGTGCCGGCCGAGCCGAATCGCCTGTCGAACCAGGTGCTCGTGACCACATACGAGCGGGAATGGGGCAAGGTCCTGCCCTGACGAGGAAGCGATGAAACGCCGCTCGTTCATCGCAAGCTCGGCGATTGCGCTTGCGGCGTGCAGCCGGGACCGCACGATCGAAGGCGGCTTCAACGGCGCGAGCGTCGAGCGCGGCCACCTGCTGCGCCGCGCGCCCGCCGCATCGCCGCCGTCGAGCACGCGCAAGGTCGATGTGCTCATCGCGGGCGGCGGCATCGCGGGCTTGTCGGCGGCGCGCGCATTGCGGCTTTCGGGCATCGAGAACTTCGTGCTGCTCGATCTTGAAGACAGCGCGGGCGGCAACAGCCGCGGCGGGCAGATCGCGGGCCTGGCTTGCCCGCTGGGCGCGCACTACCTGCCCGTGCCCGGCGACGACGCAAGCGAAGTGCGCGACTTCCTCGCCGAAGCGGGCCTTGCAAAATATATCGCGGGACGATGGATTTACGACGAACGCAATTTGTGCCACAGCCCGCAGGAGCGCCTGTATTTCAACGGGCAGTGGCAAGAAGGGCTGCTGCCCTTGCAAGGCGTGGGCGCGAGCACGCTTGCGCAGTACCGCAAGTTCTCGCGGCGGGTGGACGACGCGAGTCGTACCGCGCGGTTTCATGTGCCGCTGCGCGGCGTCGTTCCCGCGTCGCATCGCGCTCTCGATGCGGTCACCTTTTCAACGTGGCTCGATCGCGAAGGCTTGAACGACGCGCACCTGCGGTGGTATCTCGACTACTGCTGCCGCGACGACTACGGCGCGGGTACATCGATCGTCTCCGCGTGGGCGGGCATCCACTACTTCGCAAGCCGCCACGGCTTTTCCTTGCCCGGCGACCAGAACGCCGACCGCGACCAGGTGCTCACCTGGCCCGAAGGCAATGCGTGGCTCGCGAAGCGCCTGGCCGATCCGCTGGGCGATCGCATCGTGACTGGGCGCGTCGTGCTGCGCATCGCGCCGCTCAAGCAGTCGTTGCAAGTCGAGGCGTACAACGTCGCCACGAAGCAGATCGAACGTTACGAAGCCGCGCAGTGCATCGCCGCGATGCCACTCTTCATCACGGCGCGCGTGCTCAATGCGCCGTCGCGCGCGCTCACCGAAGCGGCATCACGCATGCCGCACGCGCCGTGGGGCGTGGCCAACATCCACATCGAAGCGCCGCTCTACGACAAACCCGGTGCGCCGCCTTCGTGGGACAACGTGATCTACGGCGCGCGCGGCCTGGGCTATGTCGACGCGGGCCACCAAAAGCTCAACCCGCTTCCCGAGCCTACAGTGCTCACGTACTACCGCTCGATGGGTGACGACCCGCAAGGCCGCGCACGGTTGCTTTCGCGCGATTGGGCGACGTGGCGCGACGAGGTGCTCGATGAGTTGTCGGACCCGCATCCCGACCTGAGTTCAAAGGCCTTGCGCATCGACGTCGCGCGATGGGGTCATGCGATGGCGGTGCCTGTGCCGGGAATGCGATCGAGCGCGGCGCTCGCGGCGTTGCAGCGGCCGCAGTCGGATTTGTGGCGAAGATTGCACTTCGCGCACAGCGACCTGTCGGGCTATTCGGTGTTCGAAGAGGCGTTCACGCACGGTTGGCGAGCGGGAAACGCCGTGAAGAAAGCGCTGGCCTAGCCGCGCGTCAACCGCGCATCAGCGCTTCGATTTCATCAGGCTTCACCGGCACGCCGCGCGACATCAGCTCGCATGCGCCTGTCGTGACGACTGCATCGTCTTCGATTCGAATGCCGATGTTGTGGAACTGTTCCGGCACGCCTTCGCCCGGCCGTACGTAGATGCCCGGCTCGATGGTCAGCACCATGCCCGGCTGCAACACGCGCGCCGGTCGATTCTTGATGATCTCGCCGGAAAGCGCGTCCTTGCGCTCTTCGATCTTGCCGACTTCCGACGGCTCCAGATATGCGCCGCAGTCGTGCACGTCCATCCCGATCCAGTGACCCGTGCGATGCATGTAGAACTGGAAGTACGCGCGCTTTTCGATCACATCGTCGAGCGAGCCGACCTTGTTCTTGTCGAGCAGCCCCGCGTCGAGCATGCCTTGCGCGAGAACCTTCACGCTCGCGTCGTGCGGGTCGGTAAAGCGCGCGCCGGCCTTGCATGCATCGATTGCCGCTTGCTGCGACGCAAGCACCAGCTCGTACAGCGTGCGCTGCGGCCCGGTGAACTTGCCGTTGGCGGGGAACGTGCGCGTGATGTCGCTCGCATAGCCATCGAGCTCGCAGCCCGCGTCGATCAGCACGAGATCGCCGGGCTTCACCGGCGCCGCATCGGCGTGATAGTGCAGCACGCACGCATTGGCGCCCGCGGCAACGATCGACGGATACGCCGGGAATTGCGAGCCGCCCATGCGGAACTCATGCAGCAGCTCGGCGTCGAGGTGATATTCGCGCACGTCCTTGCCCTCGCGCAACCACCGCGCGCATGACTGCATCGCGCGCACATGCGCACGTGCGCTAATCTCGCCCGCGCGGCGCATGGTTGCGAGTTCGTGCGCGTCCTTCACAAGGCGCATCTCGTCGAGCACGGCGCACAGATCGTTTTGTTCGTCGGGGCACAGCGCACCGTAGCGAACACGCGCGCGCACTTGCGTCAGCCAGCCGCCGATACGCGCCTCAAGCCCCGGATGAATGCCGAACGGGTACCAGACCGCGCCCTTGTTCTCGAGCAACTTCGGCATCGTGGAATCGAGTTCGTCCACGGGCTGCGCGGAACTGACGCCGAGCATCGACGGCGCTGCTTCAGGCCCGAGGCGATAGCCGTCCCAGATCTCGCGCTCGAGATCTTTCGGTGCGCAGAACAAATGCGACTTGCCGTCGCCGGTGATCACGAGCCACGCGCTCGGTTCGGCGAAGCCGGTGAGCCAGTAGAAGTAGCTGTCGTGACGGAAGAGGAAATCCGTGTCGCGGTTGCGCGGCTGCATCAGCGCTGTCGGCACGATCGCGATGTCGTCCTTGCCGAGTCGCGATGCAACGCGCGCGCGGCGGCCGGCATAGAGCGTGAAGGGGACGTCGGTCTTCATGGCGGAGGTCCTTATGTTTCGGCCCTGGCATTGATCGCCGCGAGCTGCTGCGGGGTTCCGAGGTTGTGCCATTCTCCAGCGTAAGCTTCAACGCCGATGCGCCGCGCGTGCATGCCCTCGAACAGCAAAGGGGCGAGCTTCGCGTGATGGCCCGGTGCGATGCGCCCGCATAGCTCCTTCGTGGCGAGCGCGATGTTCGCGTATGTCCAGCGTTGCCCGTCCGCACCGGGGCCGTCAATGCCCATGCCGTCTTCGGATATTCCGAAGTCGCCCTTTGGATGGAACGCCGGGTTCGGCACAAGCCACAAATGCGCAAGATGGCCCGAGCGCTCGAAGCGCTGCATCGCCTCATCGTCGAAAACGAATTGCGGCACATGCACGTCGGCCGACACGATCCAAAAGATTTCATCCAGCATTGCATGCGCATTCGCGATGCCGCCCGCGGTCTCCAGCGCACCGCCGAAGTCGCGGCCTTCGAGCGAGTAGTAAATCTCCATGCCCCAGCGCGACCCGTCGCCAAGCGCATCGACGATCTGGTCTTCGAGCCACGCGGTGTTGATCACCACCGACTTGTGCCCCGCGCGCACGAGCGCTTCGATATGCCACTCGATCAACGGCTTGCCCCGCACTTGCAACAAGGGCTTGGGCGTGCGATCTGTCAGTGGCCGCATGCGTTCGCCGCGTCCGGCGGCAAGGATCATTGCGCGGGCGAGCGTCATGCCTCGTCGCCGCCGCGATCGAGCGATCGCTGTTCGGTCCATTCGGGCTGGAAGTGCTCGATCAGCGCCAGCATCAGCCCGCGCGCCTTGTCGGTGTGGTCGGCGGTGAAGTTGCACACGTACACGTCGACGGTCACCGCGCGCTGTTCGGGCCACGTATGCAGGCACACGTGCGACTCCGCGAGAAGCACAGCAGCGGTCACGCCGCCGGGCCCTTCTTGTGTCGGCTTGAATGTATGGAAGAGCGAATTCACCGCATCGAGCCCCACGGCATCCACAACTTCAAGGCACCAATCGCCGAGCCGCTGTGCGTCGGTGAGCCAGGCGGCGTCGCAACGGCATTGGTAGAGATCGGCAGTGAGGTGCAAGCCCTGCATGGATCACCACTTTAGACGATGGCGCTCGTCGAACCCGTAAAATCCACGGTTTCCCCCAGCAAAACCCGGTACCCACGATGCCCAATGAAACGTTGATGGCGAACGCGATTCGCGCGCTCGCCATGGATGCCGTGCAGCAAGCAAACTCCGGGCATCCCGGCGCCCCGATGGGCATGGCGGAGATCGCCGTCGCATTGTGGGGTCGCCACTTGCGGTTCAACCCCAAGAATCCGCACTGGTTCGACCGCGACCGCTTCGTGCTTTCGAACGGGCATGCGTCGATGCTCCTTTACTCGGTGCTGCATCTCACGGGCTACGACCTGCCGATGTCGGAGCTCAAGCATTTCCGCCAGCTTCACAGCAAGACGCCGGGCCATCCGGAAGTGGGCGTCACGCCGGGCGTGGAGACCACAACTGGCCCGCTCGGCCAGGGCCTCGCCAATTCGGTGGGCATGGCGCTCGCCGAAAAATTGCTCGCCGCGGAATTCAATCGCGACGGTCACACCATCGTCGATCACTTCACGTATGTGAGCATGGGCGACGGCTGCCTGATGGAAGGCATCAGCCATGAAGCGTGCGCGCTCGCAGGCGCGTGGAAGTTGAACAAGCTCATCGCCCTGTACGACGACAACGGCATCTCGATCGACGGCCAGGTCGCGCCGTGGTTCGTCGACGACACCGCGATGCGTTTCCGCGCTTACGGCTGGAACGTGATCGGCCCGATCGACGGCAACGATGTCGATACGGTGGACCGCGCAATCGCCGACGCGCAGCGTAGCGCCGACAAGCCCACGTTCATCCTGTGCAAGACGCAGATCGGCAAGGGCAGCCCGAACCGCGCCAACACCGCGAAGGCGCACGGCGAACCACTGGGCGTGGAAGAAGTGAAGCTCACGCGCGAGGCGATCGGCTGGCCGTACGAGCCTTTCGTCATCCCGAAAGACGTGTATGCCGATTGGGACGCCAAGGCCAAGGGCGCGAAGATCGAAGCCGAATGGGACGAACGCTTCGCTGCCTACAAGGCGAAGTTCCCCGAAGCCGCCGCCGAGTTCACGCGCCGCATGAAGGGCGAACTGCCGCACAACTTCGCGCAGGTTTCGTCGGACGCGATCGTGTCCGCCAATTCGAAGCAGGAGACGGTTGCGTCGCGCAAGGCATCGCAGATCGCGCTCGAAATATTCACGGCGGCACTGCCCGAAATGCTCGGCGGCTCGGCGGACCTCACGGGCTCGAACCTCACCAACACCAAGAGCACCGCGCCGCTGCGCTTCGACCTCGCGGGCGACGTCAAGAAAACCGACGACGGAAAAATCGGCCGCCACATCAATTACGGCGTGCGCGAATTCGGCATGGCCGCGGTGATGAACGGCATCACGCTGCACGGCGGCTACATCCCCTACGGCGGCACGTTTCTCACGTTCAGCGACTACAGCCGCAACGCGATCCGCATGGCGGCGCTGATGAGAAAGCGCGTCGTCCACGTGTTCACGCACGACTCCATCGGCCTGGGCGAAGACGGCCCGACGCACCAGTCGATCGAACATGCATCGGCCCTGCGCCTCATCCCGAACCTCGACGTGTGGCGCCCGTGCGATACGGCGGAGACGGCCGTGGCATGGACCGTCGCGCTGCAGAACACCACTCACCCGACAGCGCTGCTGCTCTCGCGCCAGAACTTGCCTTATGCACCCAAGCCGGGGCTCGACAACATCGCCAAGGGCGCCTACGTGCTCGCTGAGCCGAGCGAAGTCGGTGCGCGGCGCAAAGCGCAGGCCGTGATCATCGGCACCGGCTCCGAAGTGCAACTCGCATTGAAGGCACAGGAAATTCTTGCGGCGCAAGGCATTGCGGTGCGCGTCGTCTCGATGCCCAGCACCACCACGTTCGATCGCCAGACCCGCGAATACAAAGAAAGCGTGTTGCCGCACGGCATCCCGCGCATTGCAGTGGAAGCGGGTGTGACGGACTACTGGTGGAAGTATGGCTGCGCCGCGGTTGTCGGCATCGACACGTTCGGCGAATCCGCGCCGGCCAATGTGCTGTTCCCCTTCTTCGGGTTCACACCGCAGAACGTGGCGGAGACCGTGCAGCAGGTTTTGTTCAGGAGAACCCCATGACCCTCAAGATCGGCATCAACGGCTTCGGCCGCATCGGCCGCAACGTTCTGCGCGCCGCCGTGCAGAACTTTCCCGACGTGGAGATCGTCGGCATCAACGACCTGCTTGAGCCGCACTACCTCGCGTACATGCTGCAATACGACAGCGTGCACGGCCGCTTCAAGGGCGAGATCTCGGTCGATAACAACACGCTCATCGTCAACGGCAAGCGCGTGCGCCTCACGCAAGAACGCGATCCCGCCAACCTCAAGTGGGCCGACGTCGGCGCCGACATCGTGCTCGAATCGACGGGCCTTTTCCTCGACAAGGCCACGGCGGAAAAGCATCTTGCCGCCGGCGCGAAGAAAGTGATTCTCTCCGCGCCATCGAAGGACGACACGCCGATGTTCGTCTTCGGCGTGAACGACAAGACATACGCGGGCCAGGCGATCATCTCCAATGCGTCGTGCACGACCAACTGCCTCGCGCCGGTCGCGAAGGTGATGAACGACAAGTGGGGCATCAAACGCGGCCTGATGACGACGGTGCACGCAGCCACGGCCACGCAGAAAACAGTCGACGGCCCGTCGAACAAGGATTGGCGCGGCGGCCGCGGCATCCTCGAGAACATCATTCCCTCATCGACCGGCGCCGCGAAAGCGGTGGGCGTCGTGATCCCCGAGCTGAACAAGAAGCTCACCGGTATGAGCTTTCGCGTGCCGACGTCCGACGTGTCCGTCATCGACCTCACGTGCGAGCTTGAAAGGCCCGCGACGTATGCCGAAATCTGCGCGGAGATGAAAGCGCAATCGCAAGGCGCGCTCAAGGGCGTGCTCGGCTACACCGAAGACAAGGTCGTCGCGACCGATTTTCGCGGCGACACGCGCACGTCGATCTTCGATGCCGATGCGGGCATCGCGCTCGACGCGACGTTCGTCAAGCTCGTCGCGTGGTACGACAACGAGTGGGGCTACTCGAACAAGTGCCTGGAGATGGCGCGGGTCATCGCGAAGTAACGCGCCGGCCGATTCATGAAAGCTGCGGGGCGACGGGCGCCCTGCACTTCACTCTTGCCAGTTCCTCGAATTCGGACCTCCCTTCCCACGGGTCGAAGTACTGCCGCGGAACGTATCCGTAAGGGACGGTAAACGGGCCCCCCGAGCCGATGAAAGGGTGCCGGGTTGTGAATTCGCCTAAATAGATTCCCGGACCCACGCCGTTTGCGGCCCTGCCGAGCTGGCACGTCGCAATGGCTTCCTCTTCAGTTCCCGCGATGTGCGAGGACGTCGTGTTCGGATCGGGCAAGGGCGTCGGCAATTCACTTCCGACGACAAATCCTGCATGACACCAAAGGGGGTCCGCCGGATCGGCGGCGCAATAGACGTTGCCTCCCGGAACATTCCCTGCTGTGCCAATCGCGCCGACTTTATCTGTCGGACTCACTGTTTCTGCGCACAAGACGTGCTGCGTGTCCGCCTCTCCCGCTTCGTGCTCAGTCAGGACCACACCGCTTTGCGGGCAAGCCGGATCGCCGGGGGGGAGTGCAGTTGCAATGACGGAGACCGTTCGGTCCCCGCAGGCGTAAAGCGCGCCGTCCACTTCGCTTTCGTCCAGAGCGCCCGATTCGTCGAGGTCCCTGCCGTACGCGAATCTGTTGTAGCCGGATGAACATGCGCCAGCGGTGGATGCGGCCTTCGAGACCGTCACGATCAACGGGGCGTCAGCGGAGCCGCCGCAGCCCGCCAGAACCGCGCATCCGCAGGCAACGAGAACCAGAACGCACATGCTGCGGAAGTCGTTCAAGGTCATCCTTGTTGGACTCGCCATTGTATGCAACGGTACGCAAAAAAGCCCCGGCGCCTTGCGGCCCCGGGGCGAAAGACCCCCTCGGCAGGGAGTCTGGAGTCAGGTGCTTGCGCTGCGGCTTATTGCTTGAGGCGCGCAGCAAGATCCGGCGGCGAGACCTTCGAGTATTCGGCGGGCACGCGGAAGAGTTGCGCATCCGGCTCGCCGCGCACGACGTTGCGCACGCTGAAGTTGTCCTCACCCACCACCGGGTCGACGTCGTGTGTGCGCAGCGTGATTCCGAGGTCCGGCGAGCTCCACACTTCGTTGGTGATCGAGATCGGCTTTTCGTTCCCTATCTTTCCGGCTTCGATCGTCCAGACCGTGCGCTTGCCGTCGGCGCGCAGCCCATCGATGGTTTCGCCGGGCAGCATCGTCGTCGTGCCCGTGCCGCGCGGGCCCAGCAGATGAGCGTGCAGCGCGATCGGCGGCGGCATCATGCCTTCGTGCATCGGGCCCATCGGGTGCATCGCGATGTGCACGGGTTCGAGCGGCGCCGGGGCTGCAGGTGGCACGGGCGGTGTCTGCGATGAAGCCGTCGCGTCGCCCGAGCTGCGCATGCGCAGCTTGTCGCGAACCTGATCGCGAATGTGCTGGCTCCACTCCATCATGCGCTGCCACATGTGCGGCTCGATCGGAGCGAGCGGCTGGCGCGGCAGGTCGAGCCGCACGGCAAGCTTGCGGTCCGCATCGAGCATCCACGCTTCCTTCGCAACCGGGTCGCGCAGGAACACATTGACGCGGCCGTTGCGCGCCGACAGTTCCTGCCGTGTGCGGCCCTGCCCGTCGCGGCATTGGCGCGACTGCTGCTTCTGCACGATTCGGTTGCCATCGGCGAGCTGCTGCACCACTTCATGCACGGCGTCGGCGCAATACGGCGCGCCTTGCACGACACGCTCTTGTTCAAGCTGCGAGCCCGCGACAAACAACAGGTCGTGGCGCATCGGGCCGCCAAGCATCTGGCCCTGCATGTCGAGCAGAGTGGGCGGCGGCGGTGGCGCATTGGGCGCGGCAGGTTGCGCAAATGCGCAGCTGGTTGTGGTGAGCAGCGCGGCCGCGGCCGTCGCAAGGTACACAAGATGAACGCGGGATTTCATGGGCTTCTCCTCTATCGGCTGACACGCACGGCAAGCACTTCGCCCGAGCTGTGGATCAGCAATTCGGCCGGCACGCGCTCACCGGCGCGCCCCGGGTCATAGGGCAGGCCGAGCGCCGCGAGGCGCGCCTGCGGCAGCTCGGCGCTGACGAGCCATGTGCGGCCGGCCTGCGCGTTCGCGCGGTTCCATTCGTCGGCGTTGACAAGGCGCACGAAGCCGTCGCTGCCGGCCACCGTCTCGACCTTGTCGATTTGCGCGGGCTCGCTTGCAACGATCGCGCCCACCACCAGCATCACGGCCACCGCCACAGCGGCTGTCGATACGCCCGTCCAGCCGAGCCACGAAAGGCGCGGGGCGTGGGTGGTGCGCGTCAAATGGCGATGGATCGCGGGCAGGAGCGGCGCGGGCGGCGTTTGCGCGCGCAGCTCGTACGCCGCGATGGCAAGTGCACGCGTGAGGTGGGTGTCTGTGTTCATGGTGTGCAGGGCAATTCGGTTGGGGCCAGCGCTTGCGCAAGGCGTTGGCGGGCGCGATGCAATCGCGTGCGAAGCGTGTTCAGTTCCACGCCCGCGATCTGCGCGGCTTCGATGTACGTGCGTTCCTGGATGTCGACGAGCACGAGCGCTTCGCGAAACACCCACGGCAAGCGGGCGATTTCGCGCCACAGCGCCTGCGTGTCCTGCGAACGCGAGAGTTCGGTGTCGGGTGTGTGGGTCGAAGGCGAATCGTGCGCGGCTTCGTCTTCTTCTTCGAGCGTGGCGAAAGGCGATGCTTCACGCCAGCGCGCGAGCAACTTGTAGCGCGCGATGCCGCACAGGTATCCGCGCAGGGGCCCAAGCGTGCGGTCGTAGCCGAGGGGTTTTTCGGCGAGCTGGATGAATGCGTCCTGCACCGCGTCGGCGGACCATGCGGGGTTGCCGCACATCGCAACGGCGAAACGATAGACCTCCGCAGCTTCGGCGCGATAGATCAGGTCAAGCGCCTGCCGGTCGCCGGCAGCGAGACGACCCATCAGGTCGGATTCGTCGGTGGGTCGCTTTTGCGGCCAGAGCATGGGTGCGGGTTCTTGTTGTTCGGGGTCCTACCCTCTATTGAGGCGAGGGCCCCGGAAAGTTCCCGCACCCGGGGAACGTCAAGGGTTGTCGACGCGGCCGTCCGGGTAGCGCGCGAAGCGTTTCGGCTCGCGCCCGTGCACGGGCGCTGTGTCGGCCCACTTCCAGCCGCCGAACTGCGTGCGGCGATAGTCGTTCATTGCCTGCATGATCTCGGCCTGCGTGTTCATCACGAACGGGCCGTACTGCGCCACGGGTTCGGCGATCGGGCGACCCTGCAACATCAGGAACTCCGACACCGATTCGCCCGCGACGAGCTCGATCGCATCACCTGCGCGCACTTCAATTGCGGCAGGTGCGTTTACTTGCTCGCCCGCGACGCGCGCACCCGCACCCTTGAAGAAGTACAGCGTGCGCCGCGTGCCTTCGCCGGTTGCAGCGGGCACTGTCCACTTCGCTCCGGGCTGCATGCGGATCGTCCAGATCGCAACGTCGGCATTGGCGTTCGCGGCCCACGATTCGGGCGGCGGCGAAAGCGGAGCAGCCGCGCCTTGCAACGCACCGGCGATCACGCGCACGATCGTTTCGCGGCCTTCATCGTCGGCGGCAACAAGCTTCGGCACTTCGCCCGACCAGAACATCGTGAAGTGCGGCTGCGCCATCTTCGACGCCTTGGGCAGGTTCAACCAGATCTGGAACAGCTCGAGCGGATTCGATTCGTCCTCACGCAGCAGCGGGAACATTTCCGAATGCACAATGCCGCCGCCCGCGGTGACCCACTGCACGTCGCCATCGCCGAAGCGCGCGGTGGCGCCGAGCGAATCGGAATGATCGATGAGGCCCTTGCGCACGATCGTCACCGTCTCGAAGCCGCGATGCGGATGCGCCGGAAAGCCCGGCACCGATTCGCCGTGGTACATGCTCCAGCCGTCCTTGCGGCTGAAGTCCGAGCCGATCTCGCGGCCCGCGAGCGAAACCTTCGGCCCCATGCTGCCGTTGCCTTGCGGATAGGCGTCGTCGTGATACGCGCAGAACAGGAACGGATCGACCGTGGCCCACGGAAAACCCAGCGGCTGGATGTTGAGGATGGAGTTGCTCATGGGCGCCTAGTTGGGGGCGAACTTGCGCACGAAAAGACTCGCCGATGGAACAGTGAGTCCTTCAATGATGGTGCCCGCCGGCACCGTGAACGTGTCGATGGGCAATCTCTTCGGCCGTCGCGGCCCGCACGCCCACCACCTTCAGCCAGAACTTGAGCTCCTTGCCCGCAAGCGGATGGTTGCCGTCGAGCAGCACCTGGTCGCCCTTGATCTTGACGACGCGAAAGACATGCGGCCGGCCGTCTTCTGTCATGCCTTCGAGCTGGCCGCCGACTTTCACGCCGGGCGGAAAGTCCTTCTTGCTGATCGTGCGTGCGAGCGATGCGTCAAGCACGCCGAAGGCGTCTTCGGGCTTGAGTTGCAGCGAGATTTCCGCGCCGGTTTCCTTGCCATCGAGTGCCGCTTCGATCTTCGGCAGCGTGTTGTCGTAGCCGCCGTGCAGGTACACCATGGGCTCGCGGCTTTCCTCGATGAGCTTGCCCGTTGCTTCGGCCACGCGGTATTTCAGGGTGACGACTGAGTCTTTCTCGATCTTCATCCGGCGATTCTCGTACAGTTCGCATTCCCATGAACGAACCCAAGAAACCGAAACCCTTCATCGACGCGCGGCCCACGCTGGAAAAGCTCGCGCAGTTGCATCCCCAATTGTTCGGCGCGCGTTTCCTGCCGCTGAAGGTCGGCATCTTCGAAGAGCTGCTCGCCGCGCATCCCGAAGCTTTCACCAAGCCGGAGCTCAAGTCCGCGCTGGCGTTCCATGCGCGATCGACCCGCTATCTCGAAGCCGTCGCCACCAGCGGCCGGAGGCACGACCTGAAGGGCGAACCGGTGGAAGACATCGCGCCCGACCATGTGCATCACGCGATCATGGAAGTGTTCAAGCGCAGGCAGCTGCGATCGAAGGAAAACCTGAAGCCGTGGGTGGTCGCACGCCTGGTGAGCGCAATCGACGCTTCGAAGCTTTCGCGCGATGAATACACGTCGCGCGTGAACGCAAATGACGACGACGCTTTCGCGTTGCTTCAGGAAGCGTTCGGCGAAATCGCCGCGCGCACTGCGAAGCGGGACGCGCTCAAGCGCGCTTTCGCATCCAGCGGCAAGAGCGTCGAGGAGTTCGCCGACATGTACGGCATGCAACCGTCCGATGTGCGCGCGGCGGTCACTCTTCCTTGATCTTGTACTGCGAGGCAAGCTGCTGCTGCACGGTCGGCGGCACCGGCTCGTAGTGGCTGAAGGCGATCGTGTAGCTGCCTTGCCCTGCAGTGATGGAGTTCAACCGCGCCTGGTAGCTTGCAAGCTCCGACAGCGGCGCCTGCGCGATCACCGTGAGCGTGCCCGCAGCCGCGGATTCCGTGCCGCTGACTTGCCCGCGCCGCGATGAAAGATCGCCCGTGATGTCACCCATGAAGTGTTCGGGCGCGGAAATCTCCACGTTGACGATCGGCTCCAGCACACAAGGCCGCGCGGCTTGCACTGCGGCTTGCAGCGCCTTCTTGCCGGCGGTGGCGAAAGCGATTTCCTTGCTGTCCACTGTGTGGTGCTTGCCGTCGTACACGATCACCTTGAGGTCCACCACGGGATAGCCCGCGAGCACGCCTTCTTCGGTCGCCGCGAGCACGCCTTTCTCGACAGCAGGCATGAAGTTGTGGGGGATCGCCCCGCCCTTGACCTCATCGACGAACTGAAAGCCCGTGCCGCGCGGCAGCGGCTCGATGCGCAGGAACACTTCGCCGAACTGGCCCGCGCCGCCGGTCTGCTTCTTGTGACGGTGATGGCCTTCGGCGTTGGCGCTGATCGTTTCGCGGTACGCGATCTTCGGCGGCTTCGTCGCGACCTGGCAGTTGTGCACGTCCTGCAGCCGGTCGAGCAGCGCGCGCAGATGCAAGTCGCCCAGCCCGTAGATCACCGTCTCGTTCGTGGACGCGGCGTGTTCCAGGCGCAGGCACGGGTCTTCGCTCACCAGCTTTTGCAGAATGTCGTGCAGGCGCTGCTCATCGCCGCGCTTCTTCGGCTCGATCGCAAGGCCGTGCACGGCCACGGGAAATTTGAGCGGCGCCAAATGAATGTGATCGTCTTCGGGCGAATCGTGCAGCACGGCGTCGTAGTGCAGATCCTCGATCTTCGCGATCGCGCAGATGTCGCCGGGCACGGCCTTCGGGATCTCCACGAACTCCTTGCCCTGCAACTGGAAGAGATGGCCCACCTTGAACGGCCGCCGCGCATCGCCCACATAAAGCTGGCTTTCTTTCGTGATCGTGCCTTGATGCACGCGCAGCACGCCCACCTTGCCGACGTAAGGGTCCTGCGTCACCTTGAACACATGCGCAAGCACATGCTTGGTCGGATCGACTTCGCCTTTGAGCGGCACGGCCGCATCGCCTTCGCCGCGCAGGAATTTCGGTGGGTTACTTTCGGTCGGGTCGGGCAGCAGCTTGGCGATCACGTCGAGCAATTCATTCACGCCCGCGCCGGTGCGCGCCGACACGAAACAGATCGGGATCAGGTGCCCTTCGCGCAGCGCTTGTTCGAGCGGCGCGTGCAATTCGGACGGGTCGATGTCGCCGTCGTTGAGATAGCGCTCGACGAATTCGGAATCCACTTCGACGATCTGCTCGACGATCATGCTGTGCGCTTTGGCGACCGACGAAAAATCCGTTGCTTCGCTGTTCACGCCGCGATCCCAGAAGCAATCGAGCACGCGCGCGCCGCCCGCGGCGGGCAGGTTCACCGGCAAACATTCCTTGCCGAATGCCTCCTGGATTTGTTCGACGAGCTGTTCAAGGTTGGTGCCTTGCGCGTCGATCTTGTTGACGATGATGATGCGGTCGCGTTCGCGCTCGCTCGCCCAGTTCATCATGCGCGTGGCCATCGGCTCGACGCCCGTCGTGGCGTTGATCACGATCGCGGCGGTCTCGACAGCTTCAAGCGCGGGCAGCGATTGCCCGAGAAAGTCACCCGCGCCGGGCGTGTCGATCACGTAAGCGTGAACGCCCGCGTGACGGAAGTTGATGACGGACGAATTGAGCGAGCGCTGGGCTTTCTTCTCGAGCGGGTCGAAGTCGCTGACGGTCGAGCCCTTCTCCACGATGCCGGGCTGGCCGATCACGCCCGCCTTCCAGAGCAGGGCCTCCGCCAGGCTCGTCTTGCCCGACGTTGCCGGCCCGAGCAGCGCGATCGTTCGAAGCGCGGCAATGTCCGAAGCAGTGGCCATGGTTGGAACCTCCATCTCGACGAGCGGGAGACCATCTTAGGCCTCATTGCCCCGCGTTGCCTAGGACCTACCCTAGGGCGGCCAGCGATCGAAAGCGCGCGCGGGCACGGCCTCGCCCCACAGCTGAATATGCACGCTTGTGCCGCTGTGCAATTGGTTCGCCGCCGCGCCGCGAACATAGCCGAGTGCAACGCATGAGCCTGCAAGCGGGCTGTAACCGGCGGATGAAATTTCGCCGACAAGTTCGCCATCAATGAGGATCGTCTCGCCGCCCCAGATATATGCAGCAGGGTCGACGACGAGCGTCACCAGGTTCTTCCTGAGCGGCTTGCCGCGCGATTCGCGCAGCGCACGCTGGCCGATGAATGGCGTGGCCTTGTCGGGCTTGACGCTGAATGCAAGCCCCGCTTCCCACGGCGATTCGTCGGGGCCAAGCTCCGCGCCCCATGCACGGCGGCCCTGTTCGATGCGCAGCGCGTCGAGCGCGAAGTAGCCCGCGTCGCGCAAGCCGAGATCGCGGCCCGCATCGAAGAGCGCAAGGTAAACATGCCGCGCCATCTCGATGGGCACGTAAAGCTCGAAGCCCGGGCCGCCGACGTAACTCATGCGCGCGGCACGCACACGCGCGAAACCCAGATCGATTTCTTTCGTCCACGAGAACTTCAATGCCTCGGGCGAGAGATCGTCGGGGCGAACCTCAAAGCTTGTGCGCGCGAGCAGTTCGCGCGCACGCGGGCCCATCACGGACAGCACGCTGAACATTGCGGATACATCGGTGAGCACGGCATGTTCGCTCGCGTCGATGTGACGCGTGATCCAGTCGAAGTCGCGCGTTGCTTGTGCGGAGCCCGTGACGATGAGAAAGCGATCCTGCGCCTGGCGCATCACCGTCAGGTCGCTCTCGATGCCGCCGCGCTCATTGAGCATCGGCGTGTACACCATGCGGCCGATGGGCGCGTCCATTTCGTTGGCGCACAAGCGCTGCAACACCGCGAGCGCGTCTCGCCCTTGCAGCAATAGTTTGGAGAACGAGGATTGGTCGTAGAGCGCCACGGCTTCGCGCGTGGCGCGCTGCTCTTCGATCACGCAGTCCAGCCATGCGGGCCGGCCGAGCGTTCCTGCATTTTCACTTTCGCTCCCACTCCCGAAGTAATTCGCCCGCTCCCACCCATTCTTGCTCCCGAACACCGCGCCCTTCGCTGCGAGCAAGTCATAAAGCGGCGACGTGCGAAGCGGCCGCGCCGTCTGCAATTCCTGCCTTGGCCACCGCATCGCGTAATGCAGCCCCAGCGTTTCGCCTGTGCGTTCGGCGAGCGCACGCCGGTTGCCCGTGAACGCGCCGAAACGGCGGATGTCCACTTCCCACACATCCTGGCTCGGCTCGCCGCCCACGATCCATTCGGCCATCAGCCTGCCGGCGCCGCCGCTGTTGGCGATGCCCGCCGAGTTGAAGCCCGCGCACACAAAGTAGTTGCGCAGCTCGGGCGCTTCGCCCAGGATGAAGTTGCCATCGGGTGTGAAGCTCTCGGGGCCGTTGAGCAGCATCTTGATGTCCGCCGTCTCAAGGCACGGCGTGCGATGCATTGCGTTGGTCATCAGGATTTCGAACTGGTCCCAGTCTTCGTCGAGCAGTTGAAACTGGAACGTCGACGGAATCGGCTCGACCCGCCACGGCTTGGCCTTCGGCTCGAAACCGCCCATCAAGAGGCCGCCGACTTCTTCCTTGTAGTAGATGAACCCGTCGGGGTCGCGCATCACGGGCAGCATCGGATGCACACCGTCGATGAGGCCCGTGACGATGTAGAAGTGTTCCGCCGGATAGAGCGGCACGTTCACGCCCGCGAGCGCGCCGAATTGCCGCGACCATTGGCCGGCGCAATTCACCAAGGTCTCGCATTGAATGTCGAATGGAGCATCGCCTTGCACCGTGCGCACGCCCTTCACGCGGCCATGCTCGGTGATCACGCCGGTCACCTCGACATGCTCGGCGATCTTCACGCCGCGCAGCCGCGCACCCTTGGCTAGCGACATGCATAAGTCCGCAGGGTTCGCCTTGCCGTCGCCCGGCAACCAGAGTGCGCCTTGCAAATCGTCGGTGCGCATCACCGGATATTTCTCGCCGGCCTCTTGCGGGGAAATCTCATGGCACTCCACGCCGAAGCTGCGCGCAAGCGCGAGCTGTTTGCGCAGCACCTTCATTCGCTCGGGCGTGCTCGCGACATTGACGCTGCCGCATTGTTTCCACCCGGTCGCAAGGCCTGTCTCGGCTTCGAGCGTGCGATAAAGCTCGATGCCGTACTTGCTCATCTGCGTCATCGAGCGGTTGGGGCGCATCTGGCCGATGAGGCCCGCCGCATGCCATGTTGTTCCGCTGGTGAGCTGCCCTTGTTCGAGCAGCAGCACGTCGGTGCAGCCCAGCTTCGCGAGGTGATACGCCACCGAGCAGCCCGCGATGCCGCCCCCGACGATCACGACTTGCGCGTGCGTGGGAAGCGTCATCGCATCACCCGAGCCGCAGCGCCATCACGCCGGCGACGATCGCGGCCGTGCCCGCCGCGCGTCGCATGCTGAAGGTTTCCTTGAGAAACCATGTGCCGAGCAGCGCCGCGAACAGCACCGACGTTTCGCGAAGCGCCGCAACAGTTGCGACCGGCGCGCGCGTCATCGCCCAAAGCGCAATGCCGTACGAGCCGAACGATGCCATCGCGGCCAGGACCGCGACGGGCGCGCGTTTGCGCGCATATGCGAACGCGACGCTGCTGCGCCTGCGCATGAACACCAGAAACGCGAACGGCCAGCCGTCCAGCACGAACAGCGCGACGACGTATTGAAGCGGGTCGCCGCTGATCCGCGCACCGAGCGCATCGACGATCGTGTAGATCGCGATCACCACAGCATTCGCGAGCGCGAAGCCGACAGCGCGCGGCGAATCCATCGCATGCCGCGATACGCCCAGCGCCAGCACGCCGCAGCTCACGCCGAGCACGCCCGCCCATGCAAGGGGCGACAGCGTCTCGCCGAGCACCAGCGACGACGACAGCGCGACGAGCAGCGGCGCCGTGCCGCGCATCAATGGATACGTCAGCCCGAGGTCGCCATGCTTGTACGCGCCGGTGAGCGCGATGTAATAGCCGATGTGGATCACGATCGATGCCGCGATGTACGGCCATGCTTCGCGCACCGGCCAGCCGAACGCGATCACAAGCGGGATCGTGATGAGCGATCCGGCCAGGTGAATCACCGCGGTGTCGAGCGCCTTGTCGGGGCTCGACTTGACCAGCGCGTTCCAGCTTGCATGCAGCAGCGCGCCGAAGAGCACCGCGCCCGCGATCGGCCATGTGAGTGTCATTCGAACTTCATGCCGTGACGAGCACGCAGCGCTTCGCACGCGCAATGAAGTGCGAAAGCGGCGGCGTGCGCGCATCGGCGGTCTTCGCGGCGTCGTCCCACAGGCGCAGCCGCACTGCGTCGCCCGCGCCGTGCTGGAGAATGAACGCCTCGGCCTGTGCGTCGTTGAAGATGCCGCCTTGCAATGCGAGCGAGCGTTTCGAATCTTCAGACAGCGCCGCAAAGTAGCCATCCTGCATCGCGCACAGATAGCGCTTTGCATCGACGTGCAGCCGGATCGCGTCGAGCACGCCGACGCCGAATGTGCCGCGCAGGAAAGGCAAGGCGCGGTATTGGTGGATGTCGTCGATCCCGTGCATCGAAGGCGTGTCGCCGAAGTCGTGCAGCAGCGCGGCCGTCACCATCTCGTCGCTTGCGTCTTCGAGTTCGGCAAGCGTCGCGGTTTGCAGCGCGTGTTCCAGCTGCGTCACGGGCTCGCCCGTGTATTGTTCGCCGCCGCGGCGCGCGAACAGATCCTCGATCTCTTCCAAGGTCAGGGCCATGGCAACGAATACGTCTTGAGGTTGGTGAAGCTCTTCATGGCTTCCTGCACGCCTTCCTTGTAGCCGAGGCCCGAGTCCTTGATGCCGCCGAAGGGCGTGAGCTCCAGGCGGAAGCCCGGCACTTCGCGCACGTTGACCGTGCCCACTTGCAGCTCGTTCACGAAGCGCGTGATGTGCTCGAGGCGATTGGTGCACACGCTGCTCGACAAGCCGTAGCGTGTGCCGTTGGAAATCGCGATGGCTTCGTCGATCGTGCTGAATGTGACGATGGGCGACACGGGGCCGAACGTCTCGTCGCGCACGACGGTCATCTCCGGCCGCACGCTGCTGAGCACCGTCGGCGAATAAAGCGCGCCTTCGCGCAGGTTGCCGACGAGCAGCTTCGCGCCTTGCGACACGGCTTCGTTCACGCGCGCTTCAAAGAGCTGCGCAGCGGCTTCGTCGATGACGGTGCCCATGTCGTTCTTGTCGTCGGCAGGGTCGCCGAATTTCCATGCGCGAGTTTTGTCGACCACGGCTTCGGTGAACTGCGCGGCCACGCGCTCATGAACCAGCATGCGTTTGACGGCGGTGCAGCGTTGGCCCGAATTCTTGTACGAGCCTTGCACCGCGAGCGTCGATGCTTCGTCGATGTCGGCGTCGTCCATCACGATGATCGGGTCGTTGCCGCCCAGCTCCAGCACGATGCGGCGATAGCCCGCCTTCTTCGCGATCGACTTGCCGATCGCCACGCCGCCGGTGAACGTGACGAGATCGACGTGCTCGTTCGTGACCAGCTCGTCGGCGATCTCGCGCGGATCGCCGGTGACAACGGAGAGCAT